>Ga0265314_10003927_pt1 | contig 14128 bp, 14 predicted proteins | sample 4126metaG_FD_203106 | JGI IMG/M metagenome (GOLD analysis project Ga0265314, IMG submission 203106) | Rhizosphere microbial communities from Carex aquatilis grown in University of Washington, Seatle, WA, United States - 4-1-26 metaG | ecosystem: Host-associated > Plants > Roots > Rhizosphere >... | reverse complement strand
AACGCCTGCTGGCGTACGGCCTGGCGCAAGACGGCATCGCCTCGCTTCGCACCGACAAGCGCGGCGTCGGCGGCAGCGCCGGCGCGTTACACGGCGAAAACAGCTTGCGCATCGACATCCTGGCCCATGACACCAAGGCCTGGGCGAAATTGCTGATGAATCGGACGGGCGCCAAATGCGTTTGGCTCGCCGGGCACAGCGAAGGCTCGCTGATCGCCGAACTCGCGGCACAGGACAATCCCGACATCTGCGGCCTCGTCCTGCTCGCCGGGCCCGGCCGCCATCTCGCCGACGTTCTGCGCACGCAGCTTGCGCGCCTGCCCGACGACCGGCGCAAATCCGCTGACGAGGCCATCGATGCGCTGGCCGCCGGCCACACCATCGACCGGCCGGCGGACGACCGGCTCTTCCGGCCAAGCATCCAACCGCTCTGGATATCTGAATTCGCGCTCGATCCCCCGGCGCTTCTCAAGCGGCTCTCCATTCCCGTCCTGATCGTGCAGGGCGATGCGGACAACAGGATAGAGATGGAAGACGCACGCCTGCTCGCCGCGGCGCGGCCAGATGCGAAATTGCTGATCGTGCCTGGTATGGCGCACGAGCTGAAGCTCATGCCCTCCGGCGGGCAAGCCGCCATCGGCAGCGACCCGACCATCCCGCTCGCCCCCGGCGTGGTCGAAACCATCGCCGCGTTCATCAAGGCTCATTGAACGTCGCCGCATCACATCCAGCCCTCCCGGCCCGATCGACGGGAGACCGACGGCGCGTTTGCCGTTAGGATCGCGCTGGCGCCGAACCTTGCCGACGACATTGCCGATTTCATCGAGGCCAACCGCAAATGAAAATCGCCACCTGGAACGTCAATTCCATCCGCTCCCGCCTCGACGCGGCGGTGGCATGGCTAAAGGAAGCCAATCCCGACGTCGTGTGCCTTCAGGAGCTGAAATGCCAGGAGGAGCAGTTTCCGCGCGAGCCGATCGAAGCGCTCGGTTACAACTGCGCGATCCACGGCCAGAAGAGCTACAACGGCGTCGCGATCCTCTCCAAGCGACCGATGGAGGATGTGACCCCGCGCCTGCCCGGCGACGACGCTGACAATCACTCGCGCTATATGGAAGCGGTGATCCCAGGCGATCACGGCACGGTGCGCATCGCCTCGATCTACGCGCCCAACGGCAATCCGATCGGCACGGAAAAGTTCACCTACAAGCTCGCCTGGCATGAGCGGCTGCAAAAACGCGCAAAGGACCTGCTCGCCGGCGAAGAGGCGTGTGCCCTGATGGGCGACTACAACATCATTCCGATGCCGGAGGACTGCAAGGATCCGAAGAACTGGATGAAGGATGCGCTCTACCAGCCGGAGTCGCGGGCCGCGTTCCGCAAACTCAGCCATCTCGGCTATACCGACGCCTTCCGCGCCTGTAACGCCGAGCCGCACCAGTACACCTTCTGGGATTATTTCGCCGGCTCCTTCGAGCGCAACAACGGCATCCGCATCGACCACATCATGCTGACGCCCCAGGCAGCGGATCACCTGAAGGCGTGCGGCATCGACAAATATATCCGCGAACGGGAGAAGCCGTCGGATCACGTCCCGGTGTGGTGCGAATTGGCGATCTAAGCCGCCTGACGCGTCAGCGCAGCTCTTCCGTCGCGTTGCGTTCGAAGATCGCTTCCAGGCTCGTCAGGTTCATGCCATGCTTCAGCCAATTGTAGGGCGTCAGGTTCACCGACTTGATCATCGCCCGCACGATCCCGCCCTGCGCGTCGAGGTCGAAGTCCAGCACGTTGATGCAGCCCGTGTCCTGCTCGAACGCGCCCATCGCGGCCAGACCCGCGCCGCAGGCCCAGCTCAACACCAGACGATTGATCCCCTCATGCGCCACCACCAGTGCGGTATGCCAGCCCGGCACCTGCAACAGCCGCTTGAGCGCGCCGACGGCGCGCGCCTGCGCCTTGGCATATTCTTCGCCGCCGTCGTGGTTCGTAGCACCGGGATTGCCGGCCTCGGAGAAACGGATCTTCATCCGCTCGATCAATTCGGCGCGGCTTTGCGGAGGCGGGTTCATCTGGCCGCCGGCGATCTCGACGAGGTCCGCATCGATCTCGAGCGGCGGCGGTTTCTTCTGAGCGGCCAACACATGCGACGCCGTCTCATGCGTCCGCGGATATCCCGAACAGACGGCGCGGTCGAACGCAACATGGGCAAGCGCAGCACCCGCGGCCTCCGCCTGCAGGCGTCCGCGCGTCGTCAGCGGCACGATGTTGATCGCGCCTTCGGCCGCAACATGCTTGGCGAGATAGTCCACATGTCCGTGCCGCATGAGATAGATGCGCCGGCGCGACGCGGTGCCCGGAAGTGCGCTCATGGAAGCTAGATCGCACCCGCGCTTGAAAGTTTCGCGACGTCGTCGGCCGAGAAGCCCCAGGCGGCCAAGGCACTCGCATTGTCTGCGCCTTCCGGCGGGCCCTGCACTTCGGGCGGCGTGCGCGAGAAGCGCGGCGCCGGCGCAGGCTGCACCACACCGCCGACCTCGACGAAGGTCTGCCGCGCAACATTGTGAGGATGTTTCGGCGCCTCGGCCAGGGACAGCACGGGCGCATAGCAGACATCGCTGCCCAGCATGATCGCGTCCCATTCATCGCGCGTCTTGGTCTTGATGACGACGGCCAATTTTTCCTTCAGCGAAGGCCACGCATTGCGATCCATCTGCGCCGCGAACGCCGCGTCTTCAATGCCCGTCTTCTCAAGCAGTTCCTTGTAGAACTGCGGCTCGATCGAGCCGAGCGCGATGTATTTGCCGTCCCTGGTCTCATAGGTGTCATAGAAATGTGCCGCGCCGTCGAGCAGGTTCGCCCCGCGCTCGTCTTTCCACATGCCCATCGCCGTCATGCCGTAGAACATCGACATCAGCGACGCGGCACCGTCGGTCATTGCCGTGTCCACGACCTGGCCCTTGCGCGAGGCACGCGCTTCGAGAATGCCGCACACCACGCCGAAAGCGAGATAGAGCGCACCACCGCCGAAATCGCCCACGAGATTGAGCGGCGGCACCGGCTTTCCGCCGCCATGGCCGATGCCGTGCAGCGCGCCGGTCAGCGCGATGTAGTTGATGTCGTGCCCTGCCGCATTGGCGAGCGGCCCGGTCTGACCCCAACCGGTCATGCGCCCATAAACGAGTTTCGGATTGCGCTTCATGCACACATCCGGCCCGACGCCGAGCCGTTCCATCACGCCGGGCCGGAAACCCTCGATCAGCGCGTCAGCCTTGTCGATCAATTTCAGCGCCGCCTCGACAGCCTCGGGTTTCTTCATATCGAGCGCGACGGCTTTGCGACCGCGATAAGTGACTTCCATCTTCGACGGCGAGCGGCCGCCTTTGCGGTCGATGCGGATGACTTCGGCGCCCATGTCGGACAGCAGCATCGCCGCGAAGGGACCCGGCCCGATTCCGGCAAATTCCACGATCCGAACGCCCTTCAGGGGACCCATCAAAACCCTCATCGCAATTGCGCCGCATTTCCCTCTTAGCTGGCCGTTTGGGACAGGACAACAGAGGGAAGAGCTTGCGCCGCACCGTTCTCGCCAGCCTGATCGTCGCCCTTGCCGCCGCTACGGCAACTGCCGCGAGTGCGGCACCGCAACTCGTCGTCAAGGTGGACAAGGTGACCGCGGCAATCATCCGCAACCACCTCGTGATCAGCGCGACGGGCGGGGTGCGCAGCGGCGGCTGGACGATGCCGCGCTTACACCTCAAGGAATTTCACATTCCGGAATCGGACACTGAAATCGTCGAGTTCCTCGCCACGCCGCCGGCCGCAGGTGCGGTCGTGATTCAGGCGCTGCTGCCGGTCACCGCCACGGCGGTTTTCCCGCTGCCGCGCTATGCGACGGTCCAGGTGAAGGTGGTGGCCGAGGCCAACAGCATCACGGTGCCGATTAGCCCGCCGCCTGCTCCGCACGCGACTGCAAAGCCTTATCCATGACGCGCACCAATATCTCCGGCTCGCGCGCGCCGGAGATCATGAATTTGCTATCGAAAATGAAGGTCGGTACGCCGCTGATGCCCATCTGGTTGGCCATGCCCGCCTCGCGCTCGACCAGCGCGAGATCCGAACCGTTGCCGAGCAATTCGCTGACGAGCGCCGTGTCCATGCCGGCCTCGCCGGCGACATCGGTCAGCACGGCGGCATCGCCGATGTCGCGACCCTCGACGAAATAGGCCTTGAACAGCCGCTCGACCACCGCGTCCTGCACGCCTGCGCTGCCGGCCCAGCGGATCAGGCGGTGCGAGTCCAGCGTGTTGGGCGATTTCGCGATTCTGTCGAAGGCAAAATCGATGCCCTCGCCGGCGCCTTCGGTGCGGATCGCGTCACCCATCGCAGTGGTGCGCGGGCTGTCGCCGAATTTGGCTTTCAGATAGGCGCGCCGATCGACACCCTCGCGCGGGATCGTTGGGTCAAGCTGATAGGGCCGCCAGAACACCTCGACCGGGACATCCGGCCGCATCGCCAGCGCGCGGCCCAGCCGGCGCTTGCCAATGAAGCACCATGGACACACCGTATCGGAGACGACATCGATCTGCATGATGCAGCCTAGCAAGAAAAATCGGGATTTTGAAAGACAGCCGACCATGACCAAGGAAAACGACCTTCACGGCCGCGTCGCCTTCGTGACCGGCGCAACCAGCGGCCTCGGCCGCCACTTTGGCAGGATCCTGGCCGCCGCGGGCGCCTCCGTGGCACTCTGCGGCCGGCGTGCCGACCGCCTCGCGGAAGTGAAGTCCGAAATCGAGTCTTCTGGCGGCCGCGCAGCGGCGATCCCGCTGGACGTGACGGACGCCGCGGCCATCGGACCGGCTCTCGACGCCGCCGAGGCCGCGCTCGGTCCGATCGATATCCTCGTGAACAATGCGGGGCTGAGCGTGCTCGGCCTTTCGGTTGAGATTTCGGCCGAAGATTTCGACAAGGTGATCGCAACGAATTTGCGGGCGCCCTTCCTGCTCGCCACCGAGGTCGCCCGCCGCATGATCGCGGGCCGGCGCGGCGGACGCATCATCAACATCGCCTCGATCGGCGCTTACCGCGTACTGCCCGGCGTCACCCCTTACTGCATCTCGAAAGCCGGTGTCGCGATGATGACGCAATGTCTCGCGCGCGAATGGGCGCGCAAGGGCATCAACGTCAACGCAATCTGCCCGGGCTTCATCGAGACCGAACTGAACGATGAATGGTTCGCATCCGCCAAGGGCAAGGCCCAGATCGACAGCTTCCCCCGCAAGCGTCTGGCGCAGGAAGCCGACCTGGACGGCATGCTCCTGCTACTCGCCTCGGATGCCGGCCGCGCCATCACCGGGTCTCTGCTCACGGTCGATGACGGCCAGGCACTTTGAGACACTCCCCGATTTGGGTAACCATAGGACCAATTTCGAGGAATTAGCCCGGAACATCTGGCCGACCCGTGCGTTAGAGGTGACTGTTCCGCGGGAGGGGGGCATGCGCCGGCTGGGCCGTATGCGCGGTTGGATTGCCGTTGTGGGGTTGCTGGGCTGGCCGGCGGGCGCCGGCGCCCAGTCGGCACAAGACCTTCAACAGATGTCGATCGACCAGCTTCAGAATCTGGATGTGACCTCGGTCACCCGGACCAGCGAAGCCGTGGCGGATGCGCCGGCCGCGGTCTACGTCATCACCCACGATGCCATCGTCCGTTCGGGCGCCGCCACCCTGCCGGAGATTCTTCGGCTGGCGCCCAACCTCCAGGTCAACCAGCTCAGCGCCAACCACTACGTCATTACGGCCCGTGGCTTCAGCGGCAACATTCCCGACCAGAGTTTCGCCAACCAGCTTCTCGTCCTCATCGACGGCCGCAGCGTCTACAATCCCATCTTCTCGGGCGTCTATTGGGACATGCAGGACCTGGTCCCGGAAGACATCGAGCGCATCGAAGTGATCAGCGGTCCCGGCGCGACGCTCTGGGGCGCCAATGCCGTCAACGGCGTCATCAACATCACGACACGCAAAGCATCGGACACGCAGGGCGGCCTCGTCAGCCTTTCCGCCGGCAATCTCGAGCAGAGCGCCTCGCTGCGCTATGGCGGGCGCCTGTCGGACGACCTCGCCTACCGCGTTTACCTGCGCGAATATGTCGGCGACGACACGGTGACCGCGACCGGCGCGAACCCGCATGATCGCTGGTCGAAGCCACAAGGTGGTCTCCGCCTCGATTGGACGCCTTCGGACAGCGACAGCGTCACGGCCCTGGGCGACGTCTATTCGGGCTGGGAGAATACCGGCGCCTCGGCCGAGGACATCCGCGGCCAGAACGCGCAACTGCATTGGGACCACAAATGGACCGACGGCTCGTCGCTGCAGGTGAGCGCCTGGTACGACAGTACGAGCCGCCTAGACCCGCTGGGCGGCGGTCGCTTCTGGCTCGACATGTACGATCTGAACGCCCAGCACAGTTTCGATTTCGATGCGCGCAATCAGATCACCTGGGGCGGCGAAATCCGCGTTAGCCGCTATCGCATCCAGGGAACGCCTTCGCTGTTCTACGCGCCTTCCAGCCGAACTCTCGATCTTTCCGATGTGTTCTTGCAGGACAGCGTGGCGTTGGCACCGGACCTGACAGCGGTCGTCGCCGTGAAAATCGAGAGCGATCCCTTCTCGGGTGCAGCCGTCCTTCCCACCGGCCGGCTATCGTGGAAACTGAACGATCATACGTTGCTGTGGACCGCGATCTCGCGCGCCATCCGCTCGCCGACGCCGTTCGACCGCGACGTGCAGGAGCGGGTCGGGACGCTGATCTCCCTCAACGGCGATCCGGATTTCCGTTCGGTGGAACTGACGGCCTACGAACTCGGCGCGCGCGTTCAGATCGGTCCGCAGGTTTCAGTCTCGATCTCGGGATTCTATAACGATTATTCCAGCATCCGCAGCGTCGAGCTGGGCACAGGCACGGCCACCGTGCTGAACCTCACCTGGGGAAACAATCTGCGCGGCAGCGCCTATGGTTTCGAAGCCTGGGGCGACTACCAACCCCTGCCCTGGTGGCGGCTCTCCGCGTCATTCAATGAATTGTCCGAACATTTCGATTTCACACCCGCCGCCACGCTCGCCGGCATAGGCGTGGCGCAGATCGGCGACGATCCGACGAACAGCGCGAACCTGCGCTCCTCGATGAACTTGGGAGACGACGTCACCTTCGATGCCGACCTTCGCTATTCCGGCATGCTGCCAAACCCCGTCGTCCCGGCATATGTCGAGTTGAACGCCAGCGTTGGATGGAACGTTTCCGACTCGGTCCGCCTGTCCCTGTCCGGGTTCAATCTCCTGCACGCCAAGCATCAGGAATTCCCAGCGCCGAACGCGAACGCCGTACCGCGCAGTTACGCAGTCGGTCTGCAGTGGCGGATTTGAGCGGCCTTACGCCGCTGCGGCAGTGACGACGCGATTGCGGCCGTTGCGCTTGGCGCTGTAGAGCGCCTGGTCGGCGCGATGCAGTAGCGCTTCGGCGCTGTCGCCGATCCCCTGCGTGCCCGCGATGCCGATCGAGATCGTGATGTTGAGCTTGCCCGGCGCGCGGCTGATGACGATGGGCGTCGTTTCGATCGATTTGCGCAGCCGCTCGGCGATCGAATAGGCGAGGCTTGTGTCGGTATCCGGCATGACGACGACGAACTCCTCGCCGCCATAGCGGCAGGCGAGATCGATGCCGCGGACGTTCGCGGAAATGCGGTTGGCGAATTCCTTGAGCACCTCATCGCCGATGTCGTGCCCGTGCCCGTCATTGACCGACTTGAAAAAATCGATGTCCATGATGAGGAATGCCAGCGGCTTGCCGTTACGCGTCGCGGTGGACACCAGATTGTCGAGATGTCGGGCCATGTAGCGACGATTGTGCAGGCCCGTAAGCTGGTCGGTGATCGCCATCTCCAGGCTGAGCTGCACATTGTGGCGCAGCCGGTCGGAATAGCGCTTCTTGCGCAACTGCGTGCGTACGCGCGCCACGAGCTCGTTCTTGTCGACGGGACGCGTGAGATAATCGTTGACGCCCATCTCGAGCGCTTGGTTCAGCTTGCGGCGATCGCCGTCAGTAACGACGACCAGAATGGGAACATTGCGCCCCTCAGGAAGTGAACGGAGCTGCGAACACAGGCGTAGACCATCGAAGCCGCGCATGCCGAGGCTGACCACGATGAGGTCGTAGTCGCCACCGCGCACGCGCACCAGCGCTTCCTCAAAAGTGTCGACGGAGGCGACTTCATGGCCGCCCGGCTGCAGCGCATTGGCGAACCATTGCACCGACTCTGGCCGATCCTCGATGATCAGGATGCGGCCCGTCGGGTTGGCATCCATCAGCGTGGAAGCCGGATCGACCAGGCCCATGCTTTGACCGGTTGTCTCGCGCATGCGGAGCTCGTCGGTCATCATTTTCAGGCGCACCAGACTGCGTACGCGCGAGAACAGCGCTGCGTCGTCGACCGGCTTGGTGAGGAAATCGTCCGCACCGGCATCGAGACCGGCGACTCGGTCGCTGGGCTGATCCAGCGCGGTGACCATCACGACGGGGATGTGAGCGGTCTTGGGATTGTTCTTGATGCGGCGACAGACCTCGAAACCGTCCATGCCAGGCATCATCACATCGAGAAGGACGATGTCGGGCGCCGCCTGATCGATCTTGGCGAGGCACTCCAGTCCGTTGAAGGCGCTGACCACCTCGAAATACTCAGCCGTCAGCTTCGCTTCCAGAAGCTTCACGTTGGAGAGAATGTCGTCGACGACCAGAACGCGCGCCGTCATGGCGTGTGCCTTACCCGATGAACCGGCGGACAGTGTCCAGGAAACTCGTGACGGAGATCGGCTTGGAGATGTACGCCTCGCAGCCGCCCTGCCGGATCACTTCCTCGTCGCCCTTCATGGCAAACGCGGTGACCGCGACGACGGGGATGGCTTTCAGCGAATCGTCTTCCTTGAGCCATTTGGTGACTTCCAGACCCGATACTTCGGGAAGCTGGATGTCCATCAGGATGAGGTCGGGGCGATGCTCGCGCGCGATGTCCAGCGCCTCCATGCCATCCTTGGTCTGGAGAATGTTGTAGCCATGGGCGTCCAGCAGATCGTGGAACAGCTTCATGTTGAGCTCGTTGTCCTCGACGATCAGCACGGTCTTGGTTTTGGCGTCCATGAGATGACTCTCCGCTATGCGCGTGCGCCGCTGGCGAGGCCGTCCCCGTAACGGCTCTTACCCTGGCCTTGTGATGGTTAGTATTAGAGGCCAACCCTTAACGCTCCCTTGACGAAAATGGCCCCGTGTCCCTGCCGGCGTGGCGTGCCGCCGCCTGCGGCGGCTCCGTCCGCCGCGGCCGACCGGTGCCATGAGCGCTTCCGGGCGCTCTGGCGGGCCCAGCCGGCGGCGTTACAATCGCATCCCGCAATCGAGGGACGAGAGAGGCCCGGGCACCATGGCGAGACTCACCGGTCACATGTCGCACGACCGCGCCGCCACCCTGGCCTTGGAGTGTCTCGCCTTCCTCGCCGCCAATCCTGAGGCCTTCGGACGCTTTGCGTATCTTTCGGGGCTCGATCCTTCGACTGTCTCGGCCCGGGCGGCTGAACCGGATTTCCTCGTCGCGGTCACGGACTTTCTGTTGGCCGATGAAGGGCTTCTGGTCGAGTTCTGTGAAATTGGTTCGGCCGATGCACGCGACATTCACATGGCCCGCCACGTCCTGGGCGGCCGGTGAGCGCCGCCTTCGACATCGGTTCCGCCCTGTCGCGGCTGACACCGGGGCGGCCCCTTCTGATCGTGGACGCAGACGAGGTCGTGCTTCGCTTCGTCGACGGGTTCGACCGGTTCCTGCGCAGCGGCGGCCTGTTCCTGGACCTTTCGAGCTACCGCCTCCACGGCAATGTCAAAAGGCTGTCCGACGAGGTTCCCGTGCTCGACGTCGAGGTAACCGCGCTGCTGGACGAGTTCCGCCGCGAACTCGATTCGCTTGAGATGGTGGATGGCGCCCGAGAGACAATCGATTCGCTCCGCCCGCGCCTCGACGTCGTGATGCTGACCAATATCTCGCCGGCCCAGGCCGCGCCGCGCGTGCGAAACCTCGCGGCGCATGGACTCGACCTGCCGCTGGTTGCCAATAGCGGGCTGAAAGGCCCCGCCATAAAGGCGCTTGCGGCCCGCGCCGGCAGGCCGGCCTTCTTCGTGGACGACATCCCGCAGAACCTCGCCTCCTCGGCCGAGGCCGCACCGGAGATCTGGCGCGTTCACCTGATCGGGGACAACCGCCTCAAGCCCTTGTTGCCGCCCGCCGCGCATGCCCATCTTCGCGCCGACGACTGGGCCGAGGCCTGTCGGTTCATCGACGCGAAATTGAACGAGGCGGGCTTGTGAGATTTGGCATTGACCTGGGCGGCACAAAAATCGAGATCATCGCGCTGGACGGCAGTCGCGAAGTTCTGCGCGAACGCGTGCCCACGCCGCAGACGGTCTATGACGATACCATCCGCGCCATCTGCGATCTCGTGCGCGCTGCAGAGTGGAAGCTCGGGACCGCGGGCACCGTCGGCGTCGCCATCCCGGGCACGATCAGCGGCACGACCGGACTGGTGAAGAACGCAAACTCCACGCGGCTGATCGGGCATCCGCTCGACCACGACCTCGCCGCGGCGATCGGCCGGCCGGTGCGGGTCGCCAATGACGCCAATTGCTTCGCGCTGTCCGAAGCCAGCGACGGCGCGGGACGCGGCGCTGATGTCGTTTTCGGCGTGATCGTCGGAACCGGCTGCGGCGGCGGCGTCAGCGTCGGCGGGCGGGTTCTCATAGGCGCTCATGGCATCGCCGGCGAATGGGGCCATAATCCCCTGCCCGCGCCGACACCGGCCGAGATAGACACCGCACCGCAATGCTATTGCGGCCGCAAAGGCTGTATCGAAGCCTGGATCAGCGGAACCGGCCTCGCCGCCGATTTCAAGCGGCGCACCGGCCGCGATTTGCGCGGCCCCGATATCGCGACGGCCGCCCAGGCGGGCGATGCGGCGGCGCGGGCGACGATGGAGGATTTCTACGACCGTTTCGCGCGGTCGCTCGCCGGCATCGTCAACGTTCTCGATCCCGACGTCATCGTGATCGGCGGCGGCCTGTCGAATATCGACGCGCTCTACAGCGAATTGCCCGGCCGCGTCGAGCGCTATGCCTTTACGCCCGAAGGACCCACACGCATCGTCAAGAACCGCCACGGAGACTCCAGCGGCGTGCGCGGTGCTGCCTGGCTGTGGAGCGAAGCAGGGGCGGCCGGATGAGCGGCTTCTGCCGCGACTGTCTGGCCGATGCGCGTACGGGCGCGAAGCGGTGCGCGGCCTGCGGCAGCCTTCGCCTGCTCGTGCATGACGAACTCGACCGCCTCGCCATCGCCCATATGGATTGCGACGCGTTCTATGCCGCCATCGAAAAACGGGACAACCCGGCGCTTCGCGACAAGCCGGTGATCGTCGGCGGCGGTTCGCGCCGCGGCGTGGTCTCGACCGCCTGCTATGTCGCCCGCATCGACGGCGTGCGTTCCGCGATGCCGATGTTCAAGGCGATGCAGCTTTGCCCAAAGGCCGTCGTGATCAGGCCGAATTTCGCGAAGTACACCGCCGCCGCCAAAGCAATCCGCGCGATGATGCTGGAATTGACACCGCAGGTCGAACCGCTATCGCTGGACGAGGCCTATCTCGATCTCGCGGGCACGCAGACGCTGCATGGCCTCATCCCCGCGAAGCTCATGGCGCGGCTGGCGAAACGAATCGAAACAGAGGTGGGCATCACCGTTTCCATCGGTCTCAGCTTCAACAAATTCCTCGCAAAACTCGCCAGCGAACTCGACAAGCCCCGCGGCTTCGCGGTGATCGGCGAGGCCGAAGCCCTCGCCTTCCTGCGCGACAAGCCGGTTGGATTTATCCGTGGCGCGGGCGCGGCCCTGCAAGCGCGCCTTGCGAAGGACGGCGTGACGAAGATCGGCCAGATCCAAGCGATGGAGGCCAAGGAACTGGCCCGGCGCTACGGCAATACCGGTCTTTGGCTGCACCGTCTCGCGCACGCGCAGGACGGCCGCAAGGTCGATCCCGACGGCGAACTGAAGAGTATCTCGTCCGAAACGACCTTCGATACCAACATCGCCAAATTCGAGGACCTTGAAGGCATCCTGTGGCGCCAGGCCGAGCGTGTGTCGGCCCGCGCCAAGGCGTCCGGCCATGGCGGGCGGACCGTCGTGCTGAAGCTGAAGACGGCGGGATTCCGCACCCGTACGCGCAGCGTCTCGCTCGACTCGCCCACCCAACTCGCCGACCGCATCTTCCGCACGGCGCGGGAAGCATTGCGGCGCGAGGCCGACGGAACCGCCTTCCGCCTGCTCGGCGTTGGCATCAGCCAATTGGCGCCCGACACCGATTGCGATCCGGCCGATCTCATCGATGACGGCTCGAGCAAACGCGCGGCCGCGGAGCGCGCAATGGACAAGGTGCGCGCCAAATTCGGCGGCGAGGCCGTCATGAAGGGGCGCGCGGCGCGTTCAGCACTTCGACGGTAGCTTTTCGAGCTTCACCAGCTCGGCCTTCATCGTGAAGTTCGGGTAGATCAGCGACATCGAAGCGATCACGCCATTGGCATAGAGGCGATACGCCACTTCATAGTCGGCGCGTTCGTCGGACGAATCGTGCGGGAAATAGCTGATCAGCACCGGCCAGGCGGAAAGCCCGGCCAGCAGGCCGGCGGAATCGACGGCGCGGTCATCATTCAATCTGTTCTTCGGCACCGGCCGGCCGATCACAGTCGCCGTATCGTAGAGATCGTTCAGGTCGCCGCCCTGGAACACGGTCTGGTGAAAGGAATCCAGACCCGCCTGCGCCGCGCGCAGCACCGCCAATGTGTGCTGCGTCGGAAGCAGCGTGCCATTGGGCAGAGCGAAGTGCTGGCCATGCGGCGACGTCATCCGCACCTCGCCGCCGGACGCGGCGAGTATCCCGGTTCCATCGAACCGCTGCGTCGGCTTGCCGTTGACGACATTGCGGACCTTGAAGCGGATCTGCCGGCCCTGCTTGTCCTCGCTGGACGAGACGGTGAAGTCGCTGTGCACCGCGCTCGCCTTGCCGTCCGTCATGTCGGCGATGAAGCGCTGCGTTGTGGTCCAGCCGGTGCAGACGTCGCGGAATTCCATCACGCTATGGCCGCGCACCGCGACCATGCCGCCCGGCCGCGTCGAGGCCAGCGTCACGTCATATTGCGCACGGTGGGACACCAGATTGATCGGCGCCGCATGCGCAAACGACACCGTCACCGCCAAGCCGGCGGCCAGAAGAGCAACACGTATCACAGCCCTACTCCGTCAATGCCCGACCAACGGCCCGTACAGATCCGGCCGGCGGTCGCGGAACAAACCCCAAGACGCCCTTGCCTTCGCGATCTCATCGAGATCGAAAGTCGCGGTCGCCACGCCTTCGTGCGTTCGGTCCAGTTCCGCCTCGATCGTGCCCGTCGGGCCGGCGATGAAGGAGGAGCCGTAGAATGTGATTTCGCTCGTCATGCCCTTTTCGGTGCCGATGCGGTTCGACGCGATCAGCGGCATGTAGTTCGCACCCGCATGCCCCTGCATCACGCGGCGCCAGTGATCGCGGCTGTCGATGGGCGGTGCCGGTGGCGGCTCCGTGCCGATCGCGGTCGGATAGAACAGGGCCTCTGCACCCATCAATGCCATGGCACGCGCACTCTCGGGGAACCACTGGTCCCAGCAGATCGCGGCACCGAAAGTCCCAAAGCGCGTGCGCCAGACCTTGAAGCCGGTATCACCCGGCGTGAAGTAGAACTTTTCCTGGTAGCCCGGCCCATCGGGAATATGCGACTTCCGATACAGCCCCAACACCGTACCGTCTGCATCGATCATCGCAAGAGAGTTGAAGTGCGTATGGCCCGCACGTTCGAAAAAACTGATGGGCAAAACGACGCGGAGATCCTTCGCGAGTTCCGCCATTGCAACTATCAGCGGATTTCCTTCGAACGGCGCGGCGAGTTTGTAGTGATCCACGGACTGGTCCTGACAGAAGTAAGGCGTCTCGAAAAGTTCCTGTATCAGAATGGCATTGGCGC
>Ga0265314_10003926_pt1 | contig 14129 bp, 10 predicted proteins | sample 4126metaG_FD_203106 | JGI IMG/M metagenome (GOLD analysis project Ga0265314, IMG submission 203106) | Rhizosphere microbial communities from Carex aquatilis grown in University of Washington, Seatle, WA, United States - 4-1-26 metaG | ecosystem: Host-associated > Plants > Roots > Rhizosphere >... | reverse complement strand
GTGGGGCTGTGCATCGGGCTGCTGGTGGTGCTCGTCGATATCATGCTGAAGGGTTTTTCGCTGCGCGGGCTGTCGGCGTTGACGTTCGGAATCGCGGTCGGATCGCTGATCGCCTACATGGTGGGAACCTCGCCGCTGCTCGAACAGGGCGATCCGACGCGAATCTACCTCGCGCGGCTGGGGCTGTTTCTTGTGTGCACCTATCTCGCGGCGGTGATCGCGCTGCGCGGCAAGGATGAGTTCAACCTCGTGATTCCCTATGTGCGTTTCGTGCCGCACGACGTGGATGTTCCGCTGGTCGTGGTGGACACGAGCGTGCTGATCGACGGCCGCATCGCCCGCGTGTGCGAGGCGGGTTTTCTCAACGCCGCGCTGGTGATCCCGCGCTTCGTGCTCAACGAGCTGCAGTCCGTGGCGGATTCCAGCGATCCGCAAAAACAGGCGCGCGGCCGGCGCGGGCTGGAGGTGCTGAACGAGCTGCGGCGGTTGAAGCACCTCGACATCCGCATCCCCGAGAGCGAAGTGACCAAGCGCACCGACGTGGACGCGAAGCTCGTCTTCCTCGCGCAATCGATGCGGGCGAAGCTGCTGACGACCGACTACAATCTGGCAAAAATGGCGGAGTTCCACGGCGTGCCGTGGCTCAACCTCAACCTGCTCGCGAAGTCCTTGCGGCCCGAGCTCATGATCGGCGAGATGATCGAGGTCGATCTCGTGCGGCCGGGCAAGGACGAGGGGCAGGCGGTGGGCTATCTCGACGACGGCTCGATGGTCGTCGTCAACGACGGTCGCGCGCTGATCGGGCAGCGCGTGAATGGCGAAATCATCAGCGTGCTGCCGAGCGCCGGTGGAAAAATTGTTTTCACGCGGCTCGTAAGTCCGGCCGCGTAGGGCGGTGCGGTCGGCGATGTTTGGCTGCGGGCGTCACGTGAGCGACGCGGAACGTGCCCGAGAAAGTTGGGCCGCGTCCGCGGCTGGGCGTTGGCGAAAATAGGTGTTTACTCGCGCTCGGCGATTGCGCAAAACCTGCCCTCCCATCCGTGGGCCGGTAGCTCAGTTGATAGAGCGCGTCGTTCGCAACGACGAGGTCAGGGGTTTGATCCCCCTCCGGTCCACCATTTCAGGGTCGAACGCCATTTGGCGGGTCGCAGCCCGTCGCTAACGATCGTAGGCGGCGGTTATTCGCCGAATCATGCCGTCGCCCTTGGTCATGAGGAACAGATCGCCGGTGCGGTCGTCATACCCGATGCGCAGGTGCGCGCGATCGAGCTGCGCCAGCGCCTTGATGCCGATGATCGCGCCGTCGCGCACGATGTTCAGCTCGTAGATGGTGTGGTCCGCGGGTTCGGCGTCCATGTTCATGAAAAACAGCCGGCCGGTGACGATGTCGCCGAAGATATACTTGCCCCGCAGGGCTTCGAGCGGGCCGCGGTAAACATATCCGCCGGTGATGGCGGCACCGTCGCTGTGGTCGTATTCGCCGAAGGGCAGATGAAATGGGGCCAGTTCCGCCGGCGTGGCCGCATACACGACCTTGGCGTCGGCTTTCACGTTGATGCGCGTGGTCCCTTCGATCGAGCCGACGCCCCAGCCGTAAGCGTCGCCCTTTTCGATCAGGTTAACCTCCTCGACATTGGATTCGCCAATGTCCACCGCGATCATGCGTTTGCCGTGCGCCAGGTCCCAGCTGAACCGATGGGGATTGCGGAAGCCATAGGCCCAAATCTCTTTTCGGATCGTGGGGTCTCCGCTTTGCGCGAAGGGATTATCGGGCGGGATGCCGTATTGGCCGTTGATGCCGTTGTGGCCGGCGGGATCGATTCGCAGGATCGAACTGAGCAGCGTCCGCGGGTGGCCTGCCATGTCCGGTCGCTTCAAATTGGCCGAGCCGCCGTCGCCGATGCCGATGTAGAGCATGGCGTAATCGGGATCGTGGGGATCGGTCACCGGGGCGAAGGCGATTTCTTGCGAGCCGTGCCCCGTGGTCGGCGTGACAAACCGCAGCACCTCGCGATGGGTGCCGGCAAATGCTGTCGCCGTGGGATCGGTCAGGTGCCACTCGGTCAAGACCCACTCCAGCGGAGGCGTCTCCCATTTCGGAACGTCGGCGGGAATGTCGTCCGCGTTGATCGCGGGCGTGTGGCGAAAGTTCTCGGCGTGGGTCGTGTAGAAGATGCCGTTGTGAACGAAGTCGGGATGCAGCGCGAAACTGCCCAAACCCGTCGCCACACCCGGATCATAGATGAACTCGGGAAAAACCCCGCGCACGTCGAGAAATACGCTCACGTGCCGGTCTTGCACGCGGTAGAGTATACCCATCAATTCGTCGATGAGCAGGGCGCCGGCCTCGCGCGGATCGGGGCGGAGGAGCGTGATGCCTTTGTAGGGCGTGCGGCCGGGCAGCCGCGGAATTTGCACAAAATCCTCCACCTCGATCGCGAGGTTTGATTTCTGCACGGGTGGGACCAACCGCGGGCCGGTGGCGGACGAAACACTGGTGTCAACCGCGAGTGCCTTGAGGTGCTGCTCGGCGGATTGCCGGTCGATGAAGGCGAGAATCGCGGCGATTTCATCGTTCTGCAGGAGCGCGAGCGGCGGCATCGGCACCTTGTAGCGGCGGAGCAGCGTGTTGGCGCGGGCATCGCCGGCTGCGATGACTTTGGCCGGATCGCGGATCCAATCCACCAATCGGCCCGGCGTGAGCAATGTCGTGATGCCTCCGAGCGGCGGGCCGAATCCTTCCTGCGCCAAGGCATGACACGCGGCACACTGTTGGGCGAAGAGCGCCTTCCCCTTCGCGACCGTGGCGGCATCCCGGGCATAGCTTTCAACTCGGCCACCGTTTTGATCAGGCGCCGGCATCGAATCCGCGGCGCGAAGCGTCACGGCGCTCGCGACGCAGAATATCGCGATGAGCAGGCGGTATGGTTTTGTCGGGCACTTCATCTCAAGCCGGGGCGTTCAATTGAAAGATGAGGGTTGAACGTTGAAAGACGGATGGAACAAACGATCGATGCGCCGGAGCGACGCGTTGGGTGGGTGCGCGGGAACTTCTCAACCTCCGGTCTTTCAGTTTTCACCATTCATCTTCAACTCCACCGCTACGGCGCTGGCTCGAAGCTCGCGAAGGCGATGCGCGTGCTGTCGCGCGACCAGCAGGGAACATTGAACGAACCATTGCCGCCGAAGAAATGCGCAATCTCCCGCGGCGCACCACCGGCGGCGGGAATTAGACGCAGCAGATAGTCCCCGTAGGCCGGATCGCCGTGCTCGGGCGCAACCCTGGTCGAAAGGAAGACAATCCACCGACCGTCCGGCGAGGGATGCGGAAAGCGGTTGTCGTAGTCGTCGTCGGTCACCTGCTCCTGGTTCGAGCCGTCCGGATGCATCCGCCAGATTTGGATGCGACCCGTGCGGTTGGTGTAGAAATAAATCCACCGTCCGTCGGCCGAATAATCGGGCCCGTTGTCCGTGCCGGGCGCGGTGGTCAGCCGCGTTTCTTGGCCGCCGGAGAGCGGGATCGTGTAGATGTCATACTCGCCGTTGCGCCCGGCGCAGTAGGCGAGCGTCTTGCCGTCGGGCGACCAGCCGTGCCAATAGGCGGGAGCGGGCACCTCGACGCGTTTCGGCGTGCCGCCGCTGATCGGCACCAAATACATGAGCGATTTTCCCCTTTCCGTGAGATCGCTGATGACGAGTTGGTTGCCGTCGGGCGAGAGGCCGTGGTCGTTGATGCACCGCGTCAGGAAACCCATGTCGATGACCACCGGCGATTCGGTCGCACCGAGTTTCAGGCGGTAGATGTGGCCATCGCGGTTGAAATACAGCGCGGTGCCGTCCGGCGAAAAGTGGGGCGATTCCATCTTGCCCGGCGCGCGATAGACCACGCGACGCTCCAGCGACGACAGCGTGATCACCTCGAGCGCGGATGCCCGAACGGTCGTGGGCGCGGGCGTCGCGCCGGGCGAACCGGCGGGACCGACCGTGCCCGGCAGCGTGCTGGCGAAGGCAGTCGCCAGAAGAACGCCCGCGAGCAGAGAGGAATGGGTGCGGTCGAGTTCGAGCATGTTAGTCCGGAGTGGGCAGAAATAGCACGCAGACGGGTTTGGGCGCGTGAGCGGTTTGAGTCGTGGCCGTGAGCCGGCCGGTGCCGGCATTCACCCGGAAGACGGTGAGGTTGTTCGACGTTTGGTGCGCGCAGACCAGCCACGCGCCGTCGGGCGTGAGCGCGAAATTCCGCGGGTGTTCGCCCCCGCACGCCACGATTTCAATCCGCGTGAGCGCGCCGGTCTCGGCGTCCCGCGCGAACACCGCCAGGCTGTTGTGACCGCGGTTGGCTGCATAAACAAAACGACCGTTGGGATGAATCCGAATTTCGGACGCCGTGTTCTTCCCCGTGAAACCGTCGGGCAAAGTCGAGACGCGCTGGAACGGTTCCACAACTCCGCGCGCGGCGTCGTAACGGCAGGAGGTGATCGTGCCGTCCAGTTCATCGAGCACGTAGAACGATTTCCCATCGGACGAAAACTTGCTGTGCCGCGGGCCCGCGCCGGGCGCGATCGCCGCAGACGCCGGCTCGTTTCGGGCGATGGTGCCGTCTTTCGGCGCGAGACGGTAGGAGAACACGCGGTCAAGCCCGAGATCGGCCACGAAGGCGAAGCGGTTGTCAGGCGAAAGCGTGACCGAGTGCGGATGTGGTGCATCCTGGCGAACGCGATTCGGCCCGAGCGGGCCCGTTTGTGGAATCAAACTCGCGCGCGCGCCGAGACGGCCGTCGGGCTCGATGGGAAACGAAACGACATAACCGCCGCCATAGCTGGCCGCGACCACCATGCGCCCCGTCGCATCGACGGCGAGATGCGTGAGCGCCCCGCCGCTGTTCGTGGACGCCAAATTCAGCGGCGTCAGCCGACCGCTTGCAGGCTCCACCGCAAACGCCGCCACGGCTCCCGCCGTCTTGCCTTCGGCCGCAGGCACCTGAGTCAGGGCGTAAACGATGCGCCCGTTGGGATGCAGCGCCAGAAACTCTGGATTCGATAACTCGCCCACAAGCTCGGGAGTCGAAAGCGCGCCGGTCTCGGAGTTGAGCCGCACCGCGTAAATGCCGCGACTCTCCCCGTCGGTGTAAGTCCCCAGAAGCGCGACGTAATCGCGCGCGCGCGCCAGCGTGGACGCGCTCACCGCCAGCATCGAAACGAACAGCCGAAGCATCATGGGCGCGAGCGTGGCGGTGGGCGGCATTTCAGGCACGCTTTTAGATTTGGTGGCGCGCAAGTCTGGTCAATGATCGCGAATCAGTCGGCTGCGCGGAATTTTGGATGCCGAAACACGTTTTGCAGGACTTGGCGACGCCGATCCTCGCTCCGCCCGAGGTTACGGCGGCGCAAATTATCGGCGCTGCGCGCCATTGGCCTCGTATTTGCTTTTTTTATGGCCCAGACCGGCTACGCTCGTGTCGGATCAACCAGTAATGCTATGAAAAAAACAACCAAAGAAACTACAACGCTCACCCCGGCGAAGAAACCCGCGAAGTCCGTCCGCAAGACGTCCGTTGCGCCCGCCGTCAAGGTGGCGCCTACGGCGGTTGTGACGACCATCTCCGCGAGTATCGACGTCGGCTTCGGCAACGGCCTCTACGTCCGCGGCGAAGGCCCCGGCCTCAGCTGGGAAAAAGGCCTGCGCCTCGAATGCACGGCCGACGACAAATGGACCGTCGTGCTCGGCGAATCGGTGCGGCCCTTCGTGTTCAAATTCCTCGTCAACGACGAAGTCTGGAGCACCGGCGACGATTATACCGTCGAGTCCGGCGCGAGCATCACGCTGACGCCCACGTTCTAGCCCGGCGGCGGCGACTTGGCCGTTCCGTCGGGATTCAGCGCGAGCAGTCTCGCCTGCAACATCGCCAGCGCGGCGTCGCGATCGGCGAGCCGGTCGTTTTCGATCAGCTCGCAGCGCAGCCGCACGCGCGAAAACGGCTTCGGCAGGTAAAAACCGTCCCAGCTTTTCAGCCGCCACGCGGATTCGAACACGCCGCCGATCAGCAGCAATGGCGCGCCCGTCCGCCGCGGCACGATCACCGCGCCCGGTTTCAACTCGTAGCACGGCCCGCGCGGGCCGTCCGGCGTGATGCCGATGTCGTGCCCGGCGCGCTGCGCCGCGACGAGCGCCGACGCAGCCTCGCGGCCGAAATTGCTGCTCGAGCCGCGCACCGCGCGCAGCCCGCCGACCATCGCGTAAAACGCCGCGAGCAGCGCGCCGTCCCGGCTCGCGCTGATCAGCGCGTAGAGCGGCCGCTGCGGCCGATAGCGGCGGTGAATTTCCGGCGTGAGAAACAGCCGGTTGTGCCAGACCACGAAGGCGACGGGCTCGTCGCACTTCGAACAGTTGCGCACGTCCTCGGGCGTCGTCACGAAGCGCAGCGACCTGCCCCAGAGCCGCACGAGCCGCACAAGCGGCCAGAGCACGACGCGGCGCCAGCCGGCGATGGCGTGCACCGCCGGCTGCGGCAGGGGAGACGAGTTGGTGGCGGACGAATTCAGGCGGAGGTGTTTTCGGGCAAACTCGGGCGCGCGCCAAGCGAAGAGTCGCGATCGCCGCACATTGACGCCGCCCGCGATCCGGGCCAAAAAGCGCGGATGCCTTCGCTGCCGCCCTGCCCGCACTTGCCGGCCCCGCGGCCGGGGCTCGACTGGCGGATGCTGCACGCGTTTCGCGACCAGCACCGCGGCGCGGAGTTCTACGAGGCCTGCCTCGAATACGCGCATGCGCTGTGGGAGCGCGGTTTCGCGGCGCGCGCGATCCTGTGCCTCGATCGCGCGTTCGGGGCGGAATTGCGCGGCGACGAACGGGAGTTGGACGCGTGGCCGCTGCCTTACGCGGCGATCGCGTGGTTTGTCACGCACACCCCGCGCGGCGTTTTTCTCGGGAATCCGCGCGTGCATTTCCAACACTACGCCGGGCGCATGAACGAGCCGCGGCTCGACCAGCGCCGCGCGCGCGCGTGGGCCTGCTGGGCGATCGTGCGCACGGTGCGGCCCGACTTGCCGGGCGATGCGCGGCACGAAATTGAGGAGCCGGGTCTCGACGAAATCGCGTTTCAGCTTCGCGCCCACGGACACGCCGGCGAAGCGCTGCGCTGGCGATCCGTGCTGGGCGCCGTCGCCCGAAAGCGATGACGCCGGTGGCGGGGCGCGAAGCCTGCCGGCCGGCCCGGTTGGGCGGGCATGGCGCGGTGGGCGAGACTCGAACTCGCGACCGACGGTTTAGAAAACCGTTGCTCTGTCCGGCTGAGCTACCACCGCGAAATGACGAAAAACTGCGGCGAAGCGGTAGCTTCTGGACGCGGCGTGGACAAGGCCAAAACCGCGCTTGACTTGACTGCGGCGGATTCGCAGGTTCGCCGACTCTTTCGTTCCGGGGTGGTAGCTCAGTTGGTTAGAGCGTCTGCCTGTCACGCAGAAGGTCGCGAGTTCGAGTCTCGTCCATCCCGCCAGTTTTTTAACCCGCTTTCTTCAAAAAGAAGCGGGTTTTTATGTTTCAAAAATTTGGCATGGTGGCAACGACCGTGGCAACACAGCGGCCGAAGTTGCGCTAGCGAACGCGCGGTCGGGCTTGCCAACCGCCGCGTGGTGTGTTCAGTCGAACATGTGTTCAAATGAACACATCCCATGCTGACCGAAAAACAGGAAGCCATTCTCGATTACATCCGCAGCGTGCAGGCCGAGCGCGGACTGCCGCCGAGCACCCGCCAGATTCAGCGCCAGTTCGGTTATGGCAGCCAGAATGCGGCGATGAACCACTTGCGCGCGCTGTCACGCAAGGGCCATCTGCACCAGCACGACAGCGGCACGTGGGGGCTGAAGGCGCACGAGGTGCAGGGGCATTTCGCGCTGCCGATCTACGGCACGATCCCGGCCGGCGCGCCGTCGTGGCAGGAACAGCAGCCGAAGGAGACGATCGAGTTCGATCCGGCGATTTTCCGCGTGAAGCGGCCCGGGCGGCTCTGGGGACTCGAAGTGCATGGCGACTCGATGATCGACGCGCACATCCTCGATGGCGACATCGCCGTGTTCGACCGGCGCGAGGCGAGGGCCGGCGACATCGTCGCCGCGCTCGTCGATGAGACGACCACGACGCTCAAGCGCCTCGCCTACGTGAAAGGCAAACCCGTCCTCAAACCCGAAAACGCGCGCTATGCGGTGATCGTGCCGAAGCAACGCCTCGAAATCCAGGGCGTGCTCATCGGCCTGATCGGGCGCGCGGCGCGGTGAGCGTGCCGCGTGCGCTGAAGCGTTTCTCCGTCCGGATTCGCACCGGCCCGATGCCGTCATGTCCGCTCCCGTCGCCACCCTTTCGTCGCTGCGCCAGCTTCTGGCCGAACGCTATCCACAGGCGGCGCGGGCGAAGAGCCGCGTGCTCTGCACGGGACTGCCGGCGATCGACGACGCGGTGGGCGGCGTGCCGTGCGGCGCGCTGACCGAGATCGTGTGCGCGGCGCCGGGCTGCGGCGGCCAGTTGCTGCTCGGCGAACTGCTGCGCGCCGCGCGCGAAGGGTGCGGTCGCGCGGCGCTGATCGACGGGCACGACAGCTTTGACCCACAATCATGGCCGGACGACTGGCTGGCGCACCTCGTGTGGGCGCGTTGCCGCGACACGGCGATGGCGATGCACGCGGCCGATATTTTCGCGCGCGACGCGAATTTTCAACTCGTCGTCATCGACCTGCGCCTCGCGTCGGCAGGCGAACTGCGGCGGACGCCGGCGACATTTTGGTATCGGCTGCAGCGCGCGGTCGAGACCGCCGATCTCGCGCTCGTCGCGCTGACGCCGCACGCCGCCGTGCCGAGCGCGCAACTGCGCCTGCAACTCGAGCGATCGCACGCGTTGGCGGCGCTCGCCGAAACGCGGGCGTCGCTCGCGCTGGCGCTGACGCCGGTCCTCCAGCGCCAGCGGCTCGCCGCCATCGCGTGAACCATGTTCGCCGTTTTGCACCTCGCCGATTTTCCGCTGCAGGCGGTGCTGCGCCTCGAGCGCGACCTCGCGGCGCAGCCGGTGGCGCTGCTCGATGGCACGCGCCGGCCGCCGCTTGTGCTCGCGTGCACGCCGGCGGCGCGCGCGGCCGGCGTCGAGCCGGGCCAGACGGCGCCGCAGGCGATGGCGCGCTGCGCGGCTTTGATCGTGCGCATGCCGCGCAGCGACGCCGAGGCGGAGGCGCGCGCGGGATTGCTGGCGGCGGCGTTTTCGATTTCGCCCCAAGTGGAGGACACGGCGCCGGGCGTGTGCACGATCGGGGTTGCGGCGCTGGCGGAGGAGCGACGGGAGCCGATGGTTCGCGCGGCGGTGGAGCGGTTGGGCGAGTTGGGATTTTTGGCGACCGCGGGGCTGGCGGCGACGCCGCTGCTGGCGCTGTATGCGGCGCGGCACGGCGAGCGGTGGCGCCGGATCGACGTTAGAGGAGAGCGTGAATTTTTGCGCACGCTGCCGCTCGCGATGGCGGAACTTTCGCCGGAGTTGGCGGCGATTCTGGCGGCGTGGGGCGTGCGCACGCTGGGCGAGTTGACGGCGCTGACGAAGGCGGATGTCACGCAGCGGCTCGGCGCGGACGGGCTCGCATTGTGGGAGCGCGCGGCGGGTGCGACGACGCGGCCGCTCAGGCTGGTGGGCTCGCCGCGGACGTTTGCAGCGGAGATGAAATTGGAGAACGAGATCGAGACGCTCGAGCCGCTGCTGTTCGTGCTGCGGCGATTCGTGGACCGGCTCGCGCTGGAGTTGCGCAACGCGGGGTTCGTCGCGGGCGAGATGGTGCTCGGGTTGATGCTGGCGGACGAGACGGGCTACGCGCGGGCGTTTCGGCTGCCGGAGCCGACGGCGCGGGAGGAGATTCTTTTTCGCGTGCTGCACACGCATCTCGAAACGCTGCACACGGAGGCGGCGGTGCTCGGCGTGACACTGGAGTGCCGGCCGGTGCGGCCGCTGGCGCGGCAGCAGGGGTTGTTCGACAGCGCGCTGCGCGATCCACACGGTTTTGCGGAAACGCTCGCGCGCGTGGCGGCGGTCGTCGGCGCGAATCGGGTGGGCACGCCGGTGTTGGAAAACACGCACCGGCCGGATGCGGTCGCGCTCGCCACGCCGGCGGCGGTCGTGTCGCCGATGGCGGAGAAAAATGGCGCGCTGCCGTGGCGCGGGCCGCCGGTGCGGCGGTTTCGGCCGCCGCGGCTGGCGACGGTGGAGTTGGACGGAACGGCGCCGGCGTTCGTGTGGACGGCGGCGGTCGCGGGCGCGGTGCGCGCGGCGGCGGGGCCGTGGCGCGGGTCGGGCGAGTGGTGGGACGCGAGCCGCGCGTGGCGGCGCGAGGAATGGGACGTGGAGCTGGAGGGCGGCGGCGTTTACCGGCTGCTGCACTCGCCGGACGGGTGGTTCGTGGAGGGCGAGTATGACTGACTACGTCGAGTTGCACGCGAGCAGCGCGTTCAGTTTTTTGCGCGGCGCGTCGCTGCCGGAAAAACTGGCCGGGGAGGCGGCGAAGCTCGGGCTGGCCGGGCTCGCGGTGCTCGATCGCGACGGTGTGTATGGCGCGCCGCGGTTGTATGGCGCGGGGCGCGAGCACGGCGTGCGGCCGATCGTCGGCGCGGAGGTGACGATGGAGGACGGCGGCGTGGTGCCGTTGCTCGTGATGAACCGCGAGGGTTATCAGAATCTGAGCCGGTTGATCAGCACGGCGAAATTGGAGGCGCGGGCGCCGGATCTCGCGCCGGCCGGACTCGCGCCCGGCGAGAATCCGCGCGAGCGGAAGCGGCCGTGTTTTGCGACGTGGAAGGAATTGAGCGAGCACGCGGAAGGGTTGATCGCGCTGACGGGCGACGAGGATGGGCCGGTGCTGCGCGCATGGCAGAGCGGTGGCGCGCGCGCGGTCGAGCCGGCGGTGGAAAAACTGAAAGCGATTTTCGGCGCGGAGCGGCTGTATGTGGAATTGCAGCGGCGACGCGTGCGCGGCGAGGACACGGCGTTGCGCGCGCTCGTCGAGCTTGCGGCGGCGAAGAAGTTGCCGGTCGCGGCGACGGGCGGCGTGCGTTATGCGACGCGGGCGGAGCGGGCGGTGGCGGACGTGTTCACGTGCCTGCGACAGCACACGACGCTCGACGCGGCGGGGCGGTGGCTCGCGCCGAATGCGGAGCGGCATCTGCGTTCGCCGCGGGCGATGCGCGAGTTGTTTTCGGATTTTCCGGACGCCGTGGCGAACGCGGGGCGGCTGGCGGAGCGGCTGGAATTCACGCTGGAAAATCTCGGCTACCGGTTTCCGGATTATCCGGTCGGCGCGGGCGAGACGATGGAGGGCGTGTTGCGCGAGCGTGTGAATGCCGGGGCGTGCGAGCGTTTCGGGAAAATCACGCAGGCGGTGCGGAAGCAGATCGAGCACGAGCTGGCGTTGATCAACAAACTCGGGTTCACCGGATATTTTTTGATCGTCTGGGATATCTGCAAGTGGAGCCGCGACCACGGCATCCTGATCCAGGGGCGCGGGTCGGCGGCGAACAGCGTGGTGTGCTACGCGCTGCGGATCACGTCGGTCGATCCGATCGCGGGCAAGCTGCTCTTCGAACGGTTTCTGAGCGACGGGCGCGTCGGCGAAAACGGGCATCAGTCATGGCCGGACGTCGATCTGGATTTGCCGAGCGGCGAATTGCGCGAGTTGGTGATCCAGGAAGTTTACGCGCGCTACGCGCCGCGCGGGGCGGCGATGGTGGCGAACGTGATCACGTATCGCGGGCGGAGCGTGGTGCGCGAGCTGGGCAAGGTCATGGGGCTTTCGACGGACGTGATGGACCGGTTTTCGGCGCTGTATGCGAATGGCGATTTTCCGGAGACGCTCGACCTCAAGGAGCAGGTGCGGATGGCGGGTTTGCCGACGGCGCATCCACGGCTGGCGGCGATGCTCGCGGTTTACCACCGGATGAAGGGGTTGCCGCGCCACCTCGGGCAGCATTCGGGCGGAATGGTGTTGTGTCCGAACCGGCTCGACGCGGTCGTCCCGATCGAGCCGGCGTCGATGGAGAAGCGATGCGTGGTGCAGTGGGACAAGGACGACTGCGAGGACCTCGGGCTCGTGAAGATCGATTTCCTCGGGCTCGGCATGATGATGGTGCTGCAGGACACGTTCGAGTTGTGCAAAGCGCGGGGCGGGCCGGCGGATCTGGCGGCGATCCCGCAGGACGACGCGAAGACCTACGCGAGCATGCAGGCGGCGGATACGGTGGGCGTTTTCCAGGTCGAGAGCCGCGCGCAGATGGCGACACTGCCGCGGTTCAGGCCGGCGAATTTTTACGACGTGGCGATGCAGGTGTCGATCGTGCGGCCGGGGCCGATCGTCGGGAACCTGGTGCATCCGTTGATTCGCCGGCGGCAGGGATTGGAAAAGGTCACGTATATCGACCCGAGCGTCGATGAGCTGGTGAAGCCGACGCTCGAGCGAACGCTGGGCGTGATTTTGTTCCAGGAGCAGATGCTGAAGATCGCGATGGAGTTGGCGGATTTCACCGGCGGCGAAGCGGAGGAGCTGCGGCGGGCGATGGGATTTACGCGGGACTCGAGCCGGCTGGGAAAGGCGCTGGAAAAGTTGCGCGCGGCGCTGCGGGCGAAAGGGCGCAACGAGACGGTCGTGAAAAAGGTCGTCGATTCATGCCAGGCGTTCGCGGCGTATGGTTTTCCGGAGAGCCACGCGATCTCGTTCGCGCTGCTGGCGTATGCGAGCACGTGGCTGAAGGTGCACCGGCCGGCGGAATTTTTCGCGAGCCTGCTGAACAACCAGCCGATGGGATTTTATTCGCCGGCGACGCTGGTTCAGGACGGGCGGCGGCACGGGTTGAAGGTGCGGCCGGTGTGCGTGGCGGCGTCGCAGTGGGAGTGCACGGTCGAGGGCGAGGATGCGATTCGCCTCGGGCTGCGTTACGTGAAAGGCGTGCAGGAAAAACGCGTGCGGGCGATGCTGGCGGCGCGCGGGGAGCGGGCGTTTGCGTCGATGGAGGATTTTCTGGCGCGCACGAAATTCATCGCGGCGGAGCGGCGCGCGCTGGCGTCGGTCGGGGCGTTGCACGCGCTGGCGAGTCATCGCCGGGCGGCGCTCTGGCAGGTGGAGGCGGCGTGGTCGGCGGAGGAGAGTCTGCTGCAACGCGCGAAGCTGGCGGAGACGACGGCACCGCTCGCGCCGATGACGCGCGCGGAGCGGATGCAGGCGGATTTCGGTGGGCTGAGTCTCACGGTCGGCGCGCACCCGATGACGCTGGTGCGCGCGCGGCTGCCGGACGTGTGGCGCGCGGCGGACCTGCCACTCGGGCGTGACGGCGAGCGCGTGAAAATCGCGGGCAGCGTGATCTGCCGGCAGCGGCCGGGGACGGCGAACGGATTTGTGTTCATCTCGCTCGAGGACGAAACGGGGATCGCGAACGCGGTCGTGGTGCCGGATTTGTTCGAGCGGCGGCGGATGACGGTCAATGAGGAGCCGGCGCTGTGCATCGTGGGAAAATTGCAGATTCAGCAAGGAGTGATTCACGTGCGGGCCGAAGTGATCGAGGCGCTGAAGCTGGGCGAGGTGCCGGCACAGGCGTCGCACGATTTTCGGTAGGCGATCATGCGGCGCGATCTCGGAGCCGGCCGAAGCCGGGACTACGAACTCGGCGCGGCATGCGCGAGGCATTCACGCACCTCGTCGTCCGTCACGGCGGGAAAACGATCATACCAATAGCCGACGGCTTGAAACAGGTCCGGCCGCAGCGGGCAGATGAGTTCGTCCACCGTGTTCGCGAGAACCGCGCATGTTTCGGGCGCGCCGACGGGGACGGCGATGGTGATCGTGGCGGGGCCGAGACGGCGGAGCGCGAGAACGGCGACGCGCATCGTGTAGCCGGTCGCAACGCCATCATCGACGAGGATGACGCGGCGGCGCGAAAAATCGGGCGCGGGCCGGTCGCCGCGATAGAGCACCTCGCGGCGTTTCAACTCGGCGGTTTCGCGCGCGGTGATTTCGGCGACGACGGCGGCGGAGACTTGTTCCTCCGCGATGCGCGCGTCGTCGAGCAGCCGGACGCCGCCGCTCGCGATCGCGCCCATCGCGAGTTCCGGTTGGTCGGGCAAGC
>Ga0265314_10003924_pt1 | contig 14131 bp, 12 predicted proteins | sample 4126metaG_FD_203106 | JGI IMG/M metagenome (GOLD analysis project Ga0265314, IMG submission 203106) | Rhizosphere microbial communities from Carex aquatilis grown in University of Washington, Seatle, WA, United States - 4-1-26 metaG | ecosystem: Host-associated > Plants > Roots > Rhizosphere >... | reverse complement strand
GCAACAGCTTGCCGAGCGCGCGGAAACCATCGAAACTCGCTGGGGCCTGCCGGCGCGCAAGTGGCTGCGGGTCTTCAAGGCCGTTGCATGATCCCCAATCCCCACCCATGAGCGCCACCACCAAATCCAAGTCCGCCGCCCGCTCGATGCCGCGCGGCCCGCTCGAATGGCGGGCCGTGGTCGAATGGCTCGAGCACGACGGCGTCATCTCGCCGGAGGAGGCGCGCCGCACCGTCGCGCGCTGTTCGCAGGCTGAAAGCGCACAGCACCCGCTGGTGCGGCTGGCCGCCGTGGCGATGACGCGGGCCGCCGACGGCAAGCCGCTGGACATCGAGATGCTGACGCAATGGCTCGCGGGCCACTGCGGGCTCGATTACCTGCGCATCGACCCGCTCAAGGTGGACGTGGGCAAGGTGGCCGACACCATGAGCGCCGCGTACGCCGAGCGCCATCGCGTGCTGCCGGTGCAGGTGACGCCGACCGTGGTGGTCGTGGCCACCGCCGAACCTTTCCTTGTCGACTGGGTGGCGGAAGTCGAGCGGCAGTCGCGCCGAAGCGTGCGCCGCGTGGTGGCCAGCCCGCAGGACATCCATCGGTACACCGCCGAGTTCTTCGCCCTTGCGAAATCGGTGCGTGCCGCGCAGAAGAGCGGCGGCAACGCGGGCGCGGCGAGCTTCGAGCAGCTCGTCGAGCTGGGCAAGACCAACAAGCAGCTGGACGCGAACGACCAGGGCGTCGTGCAGGTGGTGGATTGGCTGTGGAGCTACGCCTTCGACCAGCGCGCGAGCGACATCCACATGGAGCCGCGCCGCGAACAGGGCGTGATCCGCTTTCGCATCGACGGCGTGCTGCACCCGGTCTACCAGATGCCCATGGGCGTGCTCAACGCCATGATCGCGCGCATCAAACTTCTCGGCCGCATGGATGTCGTTGAAAAGCGCCGCCCGCAGGACGGCCGCATCAAGACCCGCAACCCGCGCGGCGACGAGGTCGAGATGCGCCTGTCGACGCTGCCCACCGCGTTCGGCGAGAAGATGGTGATGCGCATCTTCGATCCCGACACGGCGGTGAAGGATCTCGATGCGCTGGGCTTCTCGCAGCACGACGCGCAGCGCTGGGAGGCGCTGGTCAAGCGCCCGCACGGCATCGTGCTGGTGACCGGCCCCACCGGTTCGGGCAAGACCACGACGCTGTATTCCACGCTCAAGCGCCTGGCGACCGAGGAAGTCAACGTGAGCACGGTGGAGGACCCGATCGAGATGATCGAACCCTCGTTCAACCAGACCCAGGTGCAGCCGCAACTGGACTTCGGTTTTTCCGAAGGGCTGCGCGCGCTCATGCGCCAGGACCCGGACATCATCATGGTGGGCGAGATCCGCGACCTCCCCACCGCCGAGATGGCGGTGCAGGCCGCGCTCACGGGCCACCTCGTGTTCTCCACGCTGCATACCAACGACGCGCCGTCGGCGATCACGCGACTGATGGAGCTGGGCGTGCCGTCCTACCTGGTCAACGCGACGGTGCTGGGCGTGCTGGCCCAGCGCCTGGTGCGCACCTTGTGCAAGCAGTGCCGCCAGCCCGACGAGGCGGCCTCGCGCGACACGCTCGACGGCGTGATCAAGCCCTGGCGCATCACCGGCGGCTACACGCCCTACAAGCCGGTGGGTTGCGTGGATTGCCGCATGACGGGGTTTCTCGGCCGCATGGGCATGTACGAACTGCTCACGGTGAGCGAGGCGTTCAAGGACAAGGTCACGCGCACGCCGTCGATCGACGCGCTGCGCAAGCAGGCCGTGGCCGACGGCATGCGCCCGCTGCGGCTGGCCGGTGCGCTGCGCGTGGCCGAAGGCATCACGACGGTGGAAGAGGTGCTCACTGCCACGCCGCCCCTCGAGTAAGGGTCCGCCATCACCGGCCAGGTGAAATCGACATCGCCTGACGGGAGCCTGGACCGGCCACAATGACCCATCGATTCCAGCGAGGAGAGCATCACTTGAAGATCAAGAGCCAGAAGGATTTCTGGTCCGGCCTCATGTTCATGGTGGTCGGCGTCTCCTTCGCATGGGGCGCGACCTTCTACACCATCGGCGGGGCCGCGCGCATGGGCCCCGGCTACTTCCCGCTGATCCTGGGCATCCTGCTCGCGGCCCTGGGCGCCTTCATCCTGTTCGAGGCGCTGGTGGTGGAGACCGAAGACGGCGAGCCGGTCGGCGCCTGGGCCTGGAAGCCGCTGGGCTTCGTCATTGCCGCGAACCTGCTGTTCGGCGTGCTGCTCGGCGGCTTGCCGGGCCTTGGGCTGCCCGCGATGGGCATGATCGCCGCGATCTACGGCCTCACCTTCGTGGCCAGCCTCGCCGGCGAACGGTTCAGCGTGAAGGAGAACCTGGTCCTGGCCACGGTGCTGGCCATCGGCAGCTACATCGCCTTCATCCTGCTGCTCAAGCTGCAGTTCCCGGTGTGGCCCACCTTCATCACGGGCTGAGAAGGCAAGCGCATGGACCTGCTTTCCAATCTCGCCCTCGGCTTCGGCGTCGCGGTGACGCCGATGAACCTGCTGTATTGCTTCATCGGCTGCATCCTTGGCACCCTGATCGGTGTACTGCCCGGCATCGGCCCGGTGGCCACCATCGCCATGCTGCTGCCGGCCACCTACGCGCTGCCGCCGGTGTCCGCGCTGATCATGCTGGCCGGCATCTATTACGGTGCGCAGTACGGCGGCTCCACCACCGCCATCCTCGTGAACCTGCCCGGTGAATCGTCGTCGGTGGTGACCTGCATCGACGGCTACCAGATGGCGCGCCAGGGCCGCGCGGGCCCCGCGCTCGCGGCGGCGGGCCTGGGCTCGTTCTTCGCGGGCTGCGTCGGCACGCTGATCCTCGCGGCCTTCGCGCCGCCGCTCACGGAACTGGCCTTCAAGTTCGGCCCCGCCGAATATTTCTCGCTGATGATCCTGGGCCTGATCGGCGCAGTGGTGCTCGCTTCGGGTTCGCTCATCAAGGCCATCGCCATGATCGTGCTCGGGTTGCTTCTGGGCCTGGTGGGCACCGACGTCAATTCGGGCGTGGCGCGCTACTCGTTCGACGTGCCGGAATTGACCGACGGCATCGGCTTCGTCGTCGTGGCCATGGGCGTGTTCGGCTACGGCGAAATCATCAGCAACCTGTCGGTGCCGGAGGACAACCGCGAGGTCTTCACCGCCAAGGTGCAGGGCTTGTGGCCGACGAAAGCCGACTTCAAGGCGATGGCCCCGGCCGTGCTGCGCGGCACCGCGCTGGGCTCCATGCTGGGCATCCTGCCCGGCGGCGGCGCGCTGCTCGCCTCGTTCGCCTCCTACGCGTTCGAGAAGAAGATCCCGATGAAGCCGGGCGAGATCCCGTTCGGCAAGGGCAACATCCGCGGCGTGGCCTCGCCCGAATCCGCCAACAACGCCGGCGCCCAGACCTCGTTCATCCCGCTGCTCACGCTGGGCATCCCGCCCAACGCCGTGATGGCGCTGATGGTGGGCGCGATGACCATCCACAACATCCAGCCGGGCCCGCAGGTCATGACCAGCAATCCGCAGCTGTTCTGGGGCCTGATCGCCTCGATGTGGCTGGGCAACCTGATGCTCGTGATCCTCAACCTGCCCCTGATCGGCATGTGGATCAAGCTGCTCACGGTGCCTTACCGCTGGCTGTTTCCGGCGATCGTGCTGTTCTGCGCGATCGGCGTGTATTCGACCAACAACAACACTTTCGATGTTTGGATGGTGGGCGCGTTCGGCTTCATCGGCTACGTGTTCATCAAGCTCGGGTGCGAACCCGCGCCGCTGCTGCTCGGCTTCATCCTGGGCCCGATGATGGAAGAGAACCTGCGGCGCGCGCTCCTGCTCTCGCGGGGCGACTGGAGCGTGCTGGTGACGCGTCCATTGTCCGCGGGCCTGCTCGGCGCGGCGTTGCTGCTGGTCGTGATCGTCGCGCTGCCCTCGATCAAGGCCAAGCGCGAAGAAGCCTTTGTGGAGGACTGACGCCCTTGCAGACGCATGACCACCCGCAGCGCGCCGCGCTGCACAACGAAATCCACGCCCGACCTCCGGAGGCGATGAGCCCGCCGCTGGCGATCTCGCACGTCGTGATGCTCGCCGACGCGCAAGGGCGTGAAGCCGGCCGGGCGCACCTGGCCGCGCTGCTGCGCGACCATCACCTGCCGCAGCCCGACGCCGGCTCGACCCATGTGCGCATGGACCTGGGCGCCTTTCGCGTGCGGTGGGAACTGCACACCGAGTTCGTGACCTGGACCTTCTCGCGCGCCATCGACGCCGAGGGTTTCGGCGAGCGCGAGCCGCACACGGCCATCGAATCGGTGTCGCAGGCCTGGCTCGCGGGCCTGCCCGGCGAGTGCCTCGCCAGCGTGCACCTGTGGGTGCTGCCCGCGCGCACGTCGGCCGGCACGACCCTGGTCAAGCACGTGCTGAACGAAGACACGCTGGTCGCCTCCACCGTCGCCGACGGCCTGGGCGAGGTCTACACCGACTTCGCGCTGCATGCCGACGGCTTCTCACGCATGGTGCTGCTGGCGGGCAGCGTCACGCCGCGCCGCCTGGGCCGGCTCGTGCAGCAGCTGCTGGAAATCGACACCTACCGCATGGCTGCGCTGCTGGGGCTGCCGGCCGCGCGCGACGCGTCGGCCGTGCTCGCAACCGCCGAGCGCGAACTGGCGGAGCTCGCGTCGGCCATCCGCGGAGCCGGCCGCCACGAAGAGCCGCAGTTGCTGGACCGGCTCACGAAACTCGCGGGCGAGGTCGAGAGCCAGTACGCGGCCACGCACTCGCGGTTCTCGGCGAGTGCGGCGTATTTCGAACTCGTGGACCGGCGCGTGGCCGACATCGCTGAGTCGCGCCTCGCGGGCCTGCAGACCGTGGGCGAATTCATCGAGCGGCGGCTGTCGCCGGCGCGCTCCACGTGCGCCTGGGCAACGCGGCGGCAGGACGCTCTGTCGCAACGCGTCTCGCGCATGAGCGCGTTGCTGCGCACGCGGGTGGAGATCGAACAGCAGCAAAGCAGCCAGGCGCTGCTGGCCGCGATGAACACCCGGCAGGGGCTGCAATTGAAACTGCAGGCCACGGTGGAAGGCCTGTCGGTCGCGGCCATCACGTATTACATCGTCGGCCTGGTGAGCTACCTTGCCAAGGGCGCCCATGCCATCGGTTGGCCGTGGAGCGCGGAAGCCACCTCGGCGGTCGCGATTCCGGTGGTGGCGCTGGCCGTGTGGCTGTCGCTGCGGCGCCTGCACGACCGCGTGATGAAGGGCTGACGCGTCGCCCCGCGGGTGGCGCGCGCGTGACGTCGCGGCTCAGGTGGTGCTGCGCGATGGCGCGGCTGCCTTGCCGGGCGCGGGAGTGAATTTCCAGCCCGCGGGCGGGCCGGACTCGAGCTTTGCGCGCATCTGCGGCGTGCCGCAGGCGGCCGCATAGGCGACGGTCGCCTCGGCGCCCGACACGCCCGTCAGCGCGAAGCATTCGCTGCCCAGCTTCGCATTGAGCGGACGCAACAGGCCCGCCTGCACGATGTCCGACACGCTGCCTTCGGCCAGCTGCAGCTGGAACACGCCGGGCTCGGCGACGAGCTGGGCGTCGAGCACCGGCTGCAGGCTGCGCAGCTCGCGCAGCATCAACGCGCCGCCGCCTTCGGGCAGGCCGGTGAACACGAGCGAGGTCCGCTGCGTGCGGTAGCCGTAGTGCTGCAGGAAGAAGTTGCGCGAGAACTCCTCGCCCACCAGCTTGCCGATCTCCGAGAGCGCCTGGTCTTCCGAGGCCCAGCTCTGGCCGGTCGGCAGGCGCGTGCTCAGGTAGACCTCCTCGCCGGTGGCGACGTCGGTGGCCTTGAGCGTCCATGACGTGATCGCCGTCTTGGTGATGGTGAGGCCCGAAGCCGGCAGCTTCATCGACAGCTGCTTGAGCTTGACCTCGCCGCGGATCGCAAAGTCCGCGGGCTGCGCGTTCGCCGGGTTCGGCGCCTCGCCTTCACCCGACCAGACGCGGAAGCCGAACGACTTGATCCGCTCCTTCACCACGTTCTCGGCCAGCAGCGAGCGGTCACGCGCGAGCGCGCCGCCTTCGCCGGCGAGGTCGATGCGGATGGAGATGCGCGGGTCGCCCTGGTTGCGGATGAAGTCGATGCGTTCGTCGCGCGAGAGCTGGTTGAGCGACTTCTGCACGTCGCGCACGTTCACCACGGCGCGCGTGGGCATCTCGAGCAGTCCGTCCTTGCCGGCGGCGGGCGCACCTTCCTGGATCACCGTGCGGATGAACGCGCCGGGGTTGGCGAGCAACTTGCCCTGGATCAGCGCGGCGTTGGCCTGCAGCGAGTCCTTGTCGACGTACAGCGCGAGTGCTTTCTCCACCAGCTGCCGCTTGGCCGCGTCGCGCGCGCCGGCCTGCGCCGCCGCGATGTCGCCCTTGAAAACGGCGTCTTGCGGGTCGGCCATGCCGAGCGCGCTGATGACCATGGTGCCGGGTTCCGCCGCGGGCGCGGGCGCTGCGGCGACGGGAGCCGCTGCCGGAACTTGCGTGGCTGCTGCCGGCGCCTGCGCGGTTTGCGCGGGGGGTACGTTGCGCGAAGGCGCGAGCACGACGTAGGCGCCGGCGGCGAGCGCGGCCACGCCGGCCGCCACCGCCGCCCACAGGCCGGCCGGCATCGATGCCCGTGCAGGCGCGGCGGGTGCGACGGGTGCGGCCGCGGGTGCCGCAACCGGTGCAGGAATCGCCGCGGTCACCGCGGTGGCGGGCGAGGGCATGGTGTGCGGCCCTGCCACTGCGGCCTCCAGCGCTTGCGCGAATTCGCGGCCGCTCTGGAAGCGCTGGGCCGGCGCCTTCGCGAGTGCCTTCTTCACCACCGCGTCGAGCGCGGGTTCGAGCGAGAGGTTGAGTTCCGACGGCGGCACCGGCTCCTCGCGCAGCACCTTGTACATGATGGTGGTGGTCGACTCGCCGGTGAACGGCTTCTCGCCGGTGAGCAACTGGTAGAGGATGACGCCGCACGAGAACAGGTCGCTGCGGCCGTCCAGCGGCTGGCCCATGAACTGCTCGGGCGACATGTACGAGGGCGTGCCCAATATCATGCCGGTCTGCGTGAGCTCCGACGCCTCGAGCCGCGCGATGCCGAAATCGGCGATCTTCACCTTGCCGTTCTCCAGCAGGATGATGTTCGCGGGCTTCATGTCGCGATGCACGACGCCTTGCGCGTGCGCGTGGTCGAGCGCGTCGAGCATCTCCGCCATGATGCGCACCACTTCCTTCATCGGGAAGCGCTCGCCCTTTTCGAAGTAGTCGCGCAGCTCGCGGCCCTTGACGAACTCCATCGCGATGAAGGCCACGCGCTGGGCGCCCTGCGCCTTCGAGGGCGCGGCCATCATCGTGGCTTCCTCGTCGCTGATGTCCTGCGCGACGTCCTCGCCGTACTCGTAGATCGCGACGATGCCCGGGTGGTTCAGCCGGCCGGCGGCTTGCGCCTCCCGCTTGAAGCGCGCCATCACGGCCACGGACTCGTCGGCGGTCAGCTGCGAGGGCAGGATGGTCTTGATCGCAACCGTGCGCTCGATGACCGGGTCGAAGCCTTCGTACACGATCCCCATCGCGCCCTTGCCCAGGGTGCGACGGATCTGGTACTTGCCGAGCTTGTTCATGCAAAGCCCAAAGTTTCACGTTGAAGGCCGGCGATCACCGGCCGCAAGGCGGTCCGCGTGGATCGCCGGCGGTTCAAGGCCGCGAGCTTCGCTCGTCGCCCTTGAACCTACTTGTATTTGGAATCGATATCCCACACCGCGGTCTGCACCAGCCGCTGCACCATCGTGTCCAGCCCGACGCCGCCCTTGGACTGTTGCGACACTCCCATCACGCTGGAGCTGTTGGCGCCGACTTCCATCTTGAGTTCCTTGTAGCCCTGCGCCACCTGCTCGGTGGTGCTGGCGTCCATGATCTTGTAGCGCATGCCGATCAGCCACACGCCGGTGGCTTCCGTGGTCTGCACGGAACCCACGGCACTGCCGGCAGCGTAGCTGCCCGTCGAGCCGCCGAGCATGCCCATCAGCCCGCCAATGGCGCGGCCGTCGAAGCCTTTCTTGTTCTCGGCGATCTGCTCGGCCTTGAGGATGTCGAACTTGACGATCCACTTGGTGGTCTTGAGCTTGCCCACGCCCATGGTCTTGCGGGCCGCGTCGGCGTCCCCGAGGTTGTAGGCCAGCGAGATCTCGTTGAGCAGCGAGCCGAGGTTGGAGCGCTCGAGCACCGGGAAGTTGGCCTGCGAGAGCTCGAGTTCGCCGAAGTCGGCGATGTTGTTCGGGCCGAACTTCTGCAAGAAGGTCGCGTTGTTGCTCTTCACGTCACCGGGGATCACCACCAGCGCGGGGCCGCGCCTCGCCTTGTTGACGTACTCGACCTCCTTGTACGCGGCCTGGTCGGCGGCGGCGTTGGCCTGCTGCGAGGTCGAGCTGCCGGCATTGGGCGACGGATTGCCGAAGGTGGGCTGGGCGAACGCGGGTGCGGCCGACAGCAATGCGGTGCCCAGCGCGATGGCCAGGAAACGGTTCAGGATGCGGGTCATGGTCTTCTCCTCTTGAATGGAATGCGCCCGGTTTAGCGGGCGTTGGTGCAGTATTCGCTGTACAGGCGCGCCACCACTTCGTCGGCGCGCTCCTCGATCAGGGTCAACGCCATGCGCGACACATCGCTGCCGGCATAGCTTTCGTTGGTGGCCGAGGCGGTGGACACCGGCCGGCCGGATGCATCGACCAGCGTGAAGTTCATGGCGACGCTGACCTGGTTGACGTTGACGATGGGGTTGCGCACGGCGCGCGTGGCGATCACCCCCTTGAGCACGTACTGGGCCGCCAGCCGCTTCGAGGCCGACATGGCGCGGTCGGGGTCGTTCTTGAAATAAGCGTCGACCTCTTCCTGCGCGACCTGCCTGCGGATCTGCTCGGCCGAGTAGGTCTTGAGCCCCAGGGACTGCAGGCGCGAGTTGATGGCATCCACATGCGGGCCGAAGCTGCCCTGCGCGGTCGTGGTGACGCCGTTGCGGTCTTCGCCGATGAGCACCATGATCTTGCGATTGCGGATGCGATCGCGGCAGGGGGTGGAGAGTTGCCAGGCGACGTTGGCGTCGCGCTGGGCCTGGGCGGCGGCCTGCTGCTTTTCGTCTTCCGAAGGGGCGGAAAACTTGAACCCCTGCGCCTGTGCCGCCAGCGCGATCGACCAGCATGCAAGCAAAATGGCCGATGATGTGCGCATTGCGTTGGCAACTCAGCAATTGATGACGGAAGGACGATTATTGTGGATTTAGGTATCGCGGGCAAATGGGCGCTGGTGTGCGGCGCCAGCAAGGGATTGGGGTTCGGCTGCGCCCAGGCGCTGGTGCGCGAGGGCGTCAACGTCATCATCGTCGCGCGCGGCAACGAGGCGCTGGAAGCGGCCGTGGAGAAACTGCTGGCGGACCCGGCGCGTCCGCCGGACACGGCGGTGCAGCACCTTGCGGTGGACATCACGACGGCCGAAGGCCGTGCCAAGGTGTTCGAAAAACGGCGCGAATACGACATCGTCGTGACGAATGCCGGGGGTCCGCCGCCCGGCGACTTTCGCAATTGGGACCGGGAGGCGTGGATCAAGGCCGTGGACGCGAACATGCTCACGCCGATCGAGCTGATCAAGGCCACGGTGGACGGGATGGCGGCGCGCGGCTTCGGCCGCATCGTGAACATCACGTCCAGCGCGGTGAAGGCGCCGATCGACATCCTGGGGCTGTCCAATGGCGCGCGCAGCGGGCTCACAGGTTTCGTCGCCGGGGTGGCGCGAACTTCCAAGCTGGCGTCGGCGAACGTCACGATCAACAATCTGCTGCCCGGTGCCTTCGACACCGACCGCCTGCGTACCACCTTGCAGGGCGGCGCGCAAAAGAGCGGCCAGACCGTCGAAGCCGTTGCCGAACTGCGGCGCAAGACCATTCCCGCCCAGCGCTTCGGCAACGCGGACGAATTCGGCGCGACCTGCGCCTTCCTGTGCAGCGTGCACGCGAGCTACATCACCGGCCAGAACGTGCTGATCGACGGGGGCGCCTATCCCGGGACCTATTGACGCCCGGGAACGCCGCGCATGCCCGGAGTAGATCGGCCTTGTGAGGTGCTCGCCCTGGGCGAGCCCATGGTCGAATTCAACCAGACCGGCGAGGGCGGCGGCCGCCTGTACCTGCAGGGGTTCGGCGGCGACACCTCCAACTTCGCCATCTCGGCGGCACGCCAAGGGGCGTCCGCCGGCTACATCTCGGCGCTCGGCGACGACGCGCACGGCCGCATGCTGCGCGGGCTGTGGGAGCGTGAAGGCGTGGACCACGCCAACGTGCGCATCGATCGCGACGCCTACACCGCGATCTACTTCGTCACGCACGACGCCTCGGGCCACCAGTTCAGCTTCATGCGCAGCGGCTCGGCCGCGAGCCGGATGGAGCCGGCCCATCTTCCGCGCGATGCCATCTCGTCCGCGAAAGTGCTCCACCTCTCAGGCATCAGCCTCGCGATTTCTGCGTCGGCCTGCGAGACCTGCCATGCGGCGATCGACATCGCGCGCGCAGCGGGCGTGCAGGTGTCGTTCGACACCAACCTGCGATTGAAGTTGTGGCCGCTGAATCGCGCACGGGCAGTGATGACCAAAGTGATGCGCCGCTGCGACATCTGCCTGCCCAGCATCGACGACGTCGCGGCCATCACCGGCATCTCCGAACCGGATGCGCTGGTGGACCATTGCCTCTCGCTGGGCGCGAAGATCGTCGCGCTCAAGCTGGGCGAGCGTGGCGCGATCGTGGCCGACAGCTCGCAGCGCCACCGGCTCGCACCTCACCGCTGCAAGCCCGTGGATGCAACGGGCGCGGGCGACACCTTCGGCGGGGCTTTCGTCGCGCGCCTGGTCGCGGGTGACGATCTGCTGGACGCGGGCCGCTATGCGGTCGTGGCCGCGGCGCTCTCGACCGAAGGCTGGGGCGCGGTGGACCCGATCCCGCGCGCCGAGCGCGTGCGTGCCGCGCTGGCGGCGGTCTAGGCCCTAGCGCTTCGACGAAACCACGATCCCGCCGACGATCAGCGCGAACGCGACGGCGTGGTAGGCGTGCGGCAATTCGCCGAGGAACGCGGCGGACATCACTGCCGCAAACAGCGGCGTGAGATTGGAGAAGAAGCTGGCGATGTTCGGGCCGACGCGTTGCACTCCCATGCCCCAGCACCGGTAGGCCACGATCGCCGGCCCCACGGCCACGTAGGCGAGCGCGGCGGCCAGCGGCCAGCCCCATTCGATGTGCTGGTCGGCGACGCCCCATTCGGCGGCAGCGAAGAGCCCCGACCAGCCCAGCCCCATCACCATCTGCGCCGCGAGGAACGCGGCCCAGTCGGCACGGATCGCGGGCGGGTCGCCGGGGCGGATCAACAGCCAGCTGTAGAAGCCCCAGGCCACGGTGGCGAGCAGCACGTACAGGTCGCCGGGGACGAGCCGCACCTGCCGCAGCTGGTTCCAGTCGCCGTGCGAGAGCACCAGCAGCACGCCCGCGATGGAGAGCAGGGCGCCCGCTACCTGCCGGCGCGAGAGGCGCTGGCCGAAGAACAGCACGCCGATGCCCAGCATCCACACCGGCGTGCTCGCGGCCACCAGCGTGACGTTGAGCGGGGTCGAGGTCTTGAGCGCGAGGTACTGCAGCGCGTTGTAGCAGCCCACGCCCAGCAGGCCGAGCACCGCGAAGCGGCGCCAGTGCGACCACAGCCCGCTGTCCCGGCGCAAGACCCAGCCGGCCACCGGTAACAGCAGCACGAACGCCAGCGCCCAGCGAAGGAAATTGAGCGTGATCGGCGGCACGAGGCCGGTCACCAGCCGCCCGACGACGGCATTGCCGGCCCACAGCACGGGCGGGATGGTGAGAAGGATCGCGGTGCGAAGGTCGAGGCGGTGGTTCATCCGAAAGCGCCACTGTATCGGGTGGAACCTGATCGCGGGCAAGGCAAGGCTTGCGGATTCATGGCAGGATTCGCGCCTTGTCCGTTCGCGAGGTGATGCAATGACCAGAGCCATCCAGATCAACCAGACCGGTGGGCCCGAGCAACTCAAGGTTGCCGACGTGGAGGTGGGCCAGCCCGGCCCCGGCGAGATCCGCATCCGGCACAAGGCGGTGGGCCTGAACTACATCGACGTGTATCACCGCACCGGGCTGTACCCGCTCAAGCTCCCCCACACGCTGGGCATGGAAGCTTCGGGCATCGTGGAGGCGGTGGGCGACGGCGTGACGCACCTGAAAGCCGGCGACCGCGCTGCCTATGCGAGCAACCCCCCCGGCAGTTACTGCGAGCTGCGCGTGATGCCGGCCCGCGTGGTGTGCAAGCTGCCCGATGCGATCGACTTCGACACCGGCGCGGCGATGATGCTCAAGGGCCTCACGGCGCAGTACCTGCTCAAGCGCACGCAGCCGCAGGGCGGCCTGAAGGCGGGCGATTACGTGCTGTTCCATGCCGCCGCCGGCGGCGTGGGCCTGATCGCGTGCCAGTGGGCCAAGGCGCTGGGCCTGCAGCTGATCGGCACGGCAGGTTCGGACGCGAAATGCGCCCTGGCCAAGGCGAACGGCGCCGCACACGTGATCAACTACGCCAAGGAAGACTTCCTCGTGCGCGTCAAGGAGATCACCGGCGGCAAGGGCCTGAAGGTGGTGTACGACTCGGTGGGCAAGGACACCTGGGACAAGTCGCTCGATTGCCTGCAGCCCTTCGGCCTGATGGCGTCGTTCGGCAACGCGTCGGGCCCGGTGGCGCCGTTCGCACCCGGCATCCTCGGGGGCAAGGGTTCGCTGTACGTCACGCGTCAGACGCTGTTCACCCACATCGCGACGCGCGAGTCGGCGCAGTCGATGGCGGACGACCTGTTCGAGGCCGTGACCAGCGGCAAGGTCAAGATCCACATCGAGCAGCGCTATCCGCTCGAGCAGGTGGAACAGGCGCATCGCGACCTCGAGGCGCGCAAGACCACCGGCAGCACGATCCTCACGCTGTGAGTGATTTCGCGCTCGACGCCGCGTGGCTTGCCGCGCTGCGCGGGCGCGCCGACGCGCCGCCGGTACGGCCGCGCGTGCCCCTGTTCTGGCGCGGTGCGCGCTTCGGCTCGGCCGAACCCGGCGTGATGCGAGCACTCGGGCTGGCCGCATCGCTTGCCACCGAAACGGAGGTCGGGTGGCACATCCACGGCGATGATCTCTCCACGTGCCTGCACAGCGTCGCCTTCGCGATGCGCGACGCGGGCGTCGCGCACGCATGGCGCGACGAGCAATTGCCGGTCACTTCGGAAAGCGGCGACCGGCTGGGCACCGTCGAACGGGCGGTGGTGAGGCCGTTGGGCATCCAGACCTTCGCCGTGCACCTGGCCGGCCTCGCGCCTGACGGCAGGCACTGGGTGCAGCAGCGTTCGCTCACGAAAGCGAACGATCCCGGACTGTGGGACACGCTGATGGGCGGAATGATCCCCGCGTCGGATTCCACCGAACAGGCGTTGGCGCGTGAGACCTGGGAGGAGGCGGGATTGCGGATGCAGCAATTGCGAGGTCTCGGTCGCGGCGGCGGCTTCCTGATGCGGCGGCCGACGGATGCGGGACTGGGCGGCTACGTGGTCGAACACATCGAGTGGTATCGATGCTTCGTGCCCAGCGGCGTCGTGCCCGAGAACCGCGACGGCGAAGTGCAACAGTTCAGGCTCATGACGGGCGAAGAACTCGGGCAGCGCCTTCAGCGTGACGAATTCACGCTCGAAGCGGCGCTGGTGCTGGTGGCGCTCGAGTCCGCGTAGACCGCTCCTACAGCCGCTCGGTCCTGGGGCTGGCACAACCCGCGTGCGCCGGGCCTTAGTCTGGTCTTCCATGACAAACCAAGGAGACACGCCGGTTCCCGGTGGAAGGGCTCCCGCCGGAACCAGGAGAACCCCATGACACTGCGAGCCTACATCGTCGAAGACAGCCCAACGATCCGCGACAACCTCATCGAGGCCCTGCAGGAGCTCGCGATGGTCGACCCGGTCGGCGTCGCCGACACCGAGCAGGAGGGCAAGCGCTGGCTGGCCCAGAACGACGACTATTGGGATCTTGCC
>Ga0265314_10003923_pt1 | contig 14131 bp, 16 predicted proteins | sample 4126metaG_FD_203106 | JGI IMG/M metagenome (GOLD analysis project Ga0265314, IMG submission 203106) | Rhizosphere microbial communities from Carex aquatilis grown in University of Washington, Seatle, WA, United States - 4-1-26 metaG | ecosystem: Host-associated > Plants > Roots > Rhizosphere >... | reverse complement strand
CTCGCTCCCGCGTCTTGGAGCGCGGCTCTAAGAGCCGCAGCAACGTTGCATCATCCCGACGTCTCGCCTTCCTCCACCGCGTGTCCTCACCGTCCAAATCACCCCGAGTCACAGACTCGCGCCCGCGTCTTGGAGCGCGGCCCTAAGAGCCGCAGCAACGTTGCAGCATCCCGACGTTTCGCCTTCCTCCACCGCGTGTCCTCACCGTCCAAACCGCCCCGCGTCACAGACTCGCGCCCGCGTCTTGGAGCGCGGCTCTAAGAGCCGCAGCAACGTAGCACCGTCCAGACGTCTCGCCTCACTCCGCCGCGTGTCCTGACCGTCCAAATCACCCCGAGTCACAGACTCCCTCCCGCGTCTTGGAGCGCGGCTCTAAGAGCCGCAGCAACGTTGCAGCATCCAGACGTCTCGCCTTCCTCCGTCGCGTGTCCTCACCGTCCAAATCACCCCGAGCCACAGACTCCCTCCCGCGTCTTCGGAGCGCGGCTCTAAGAGCCGCAGCAACGTTGCAGCATCCAGACGTCTCGCCTTCCTCCGTCGCGTGTCCTGACCGTCCAAATCACCGCGAGCCACAGACTCCCTCCCGCGTCTTCGGAGCGCGGCCCTAAGAGCCGCAGCAACGTTGCAGCATCCCGACGTCTCACCTTCCTCCGTCGCGTGTCCTCACCGTCCCAATCGCCCCGAGTCACTGACTCGCTCCCGCGTCTTGGAGCGCGGCTCTAAGAGCCGCAGCAACGTTGCATCATCCCGACGTCTCGCCTTCCTCCACCGCGTGTCCTCACCGTCCAAATTACCCCGAATCACAGACTCGCGCCCGCGTCCTCGGAGGGCGATTGCGAGGAAGCCCAGCATTAGCGCGTAGCTGCTCAATAAGCTGAATCTCCACCCAGCCCGGCGCGCACATTCCCTCGCCCTTTGGGAGGCCGGGGTGCCCGTCTCGCGGACTCGTCGCGCCGTAGCCTTGGCGAAGCCGGAAGGGGAAAGGCCCCGTCACCCGTCCGTGCACTCGATTTCTCACACTCGCGTGGGGACCCGCCTCCGCGTCTTCGGAGCGCGGCCCTAAGAGCCGCAGCATCGTAGCACCCTCCGGACGTCTCGCCTTCCTCCCCCGCGTGTCCTCACCGTCCAAACCGCCCCGCGCCACAGACCCGCCTCCGCGTCTTCGGAGCGCGGCTCTAAGAGCCGCAGCAACGTAGCACCGTCCAGACGTCTCGCCTTCCTCCACCGCGTGTCCTCACCGTCCCAATCACCCCGAGTCACAGACTCGCCTCCGCGTCTTCGGAGCGCGGCTCTAAGAGCCGCAGCAACGTAGCACTGTCCGCCCGTCTCGCCTTCCTCCCCCGCGTGTCCTCGCCGTCCAAACCCTCGCAAGTCACAGACTCCCGCCTCGAGCCTCCACACGGTCGAACCTCCTGCCAAGCCCTCGCTCCCGACCGCTTGACCTTCCATCCTCCCCCCGTGGCAGCCCCCAGCTCTCGCTTGCGGGAGAAGACACCACGGCGCTACAGTTTGCTGCATGAACCTTGAAGACCATCTGGGAGACGTCATCAAAAAGGGGCGGCTCCATGCCGGCGTTGCCCTGGAGGCGGTGGCTGTTCAAGCCAAGATCAGCGCGGGAGAACTGGCGCAACTCGAGGAGACCGGCATGCCAAAGTCCGCGCTCGATTATTCGGCTCTCGGCAAGCTCCTAAACCTGAACGGCGCGAAACTCGAAGGCTTGGCCAAAGGTTGGCAGCCCGCCCCGGTCGACCTGTCTCAATGGCGTGAACTCCGGCAGATCACCACTGCTGGCCCGAGTTATACCGTCAACTGCTACCTGGTCTGGGACGAGGTGACCCGCGAGGCCGCCGTTTTTGACACTGGCTTCGACGCCGCCCCCCTCTTCGCCATTATTGAGGAGAACCAGCTCCAACTGCGCCATCTGTTCATCACCCATACCCATTCTGACCACGTGGCTGCTTTGGCGCCGATTCGTGAGAAATTCCCCAAGGTCCGCCTGCATTCCAGTGCCAAAGGCGCGCCTGTGGACCAACGGAACCGCGCCAATGAGTTCCTCCATCTGGGCAGCCTGCGGATCACCAACCGCGACACACCTGGCCACGCCGAGGACGGGGTCAGCTACATCATCGGCACTTGGCCCGACGACGCACCCCACGTGATTGTCGTGGGCGATGCCATCTTCGCCGGCTCGATGGGGCGCGCTGTGGGCAACTCAGCTCTCGCTCTACAAAAAATCCGGGATCAGATCTTCTCGTTACCGCCCGAGACCCTCATTTGTCCCGGCCACGGACCGGTGACTACCGTCGAAGAGCAGAAGAAACACAACCCGTTTCTCTGACCCCTACTCGCAGCGCAGCGCGACTTGGGGATCAACCTTGCTGGCTTTTCGTGCCGGAAAATAGCAGGCAGTCAGCGCTGCGGCGGCCAGAACCAACGCGACCAGTGCGAAGGTGACCGGATCGGTCGGCGTCACCCCGTAAAGTCGGCTTCGGACCAAACGAGTCATCGCGAGGCTCGCCGCCCCACCGGTAACGATTCCGATCAGCGTCACTCCCATGCCCCGTCCCAGGATCAGCGCCACCATCCGGCTCCGTTGCGCCCCGAGCGCCATCCGAATGCCGATCTCCCGCGTCCGCCGCGCGACCACGTACGCCAGGGTGCTGTAGAGGCCGACCACCGCGAGCACAAGAGCCAGCGCCCCGAACAACGCCGAGAAGCTGGCGTCCATGCGCTCCTGTTGGAAAGCCTCCGACATTTCCCCGGCGAACGTTCGGATTCCCACCGGCGGCAGCCCGGGGTCGAGTTCGTTTACTGCCCGCTTGGCCGCCGCGATGCTCGTGGCGCTGTCTCCGCGCGTCCGCGCAATCAGCACCGTGTCCGTCGCCGGGTTCTGATCGAGCGAGGTATAAACTTCCGGCACCGGCTCGGCCCCGAGGAAGAACGTGCGGCTATTCCTCATCACTCCCACCACCTCGCGGTAAGCGCTTAAGCCCATGAATTGCACCACCCGGAAGCGCTTGCCGAGGGGATTCTCATTCGGCCAGCATGCCCGGGCCATGGCCTCGTTGATGATGGCGACCCCAGGCGCGTTCGGAGTGTCGGTGGTTTGGAAATCACGTCCCGCGATCAGCGAAATGCCGAGCGTGGCCAGGTAGCCCGGGCTTACCTCGTTGTGCTCCACTTGCGTCCCCGGCTGGCCCGGCGCTGGCTCTCGTCCCTCCAGGTAGATCTCGTTCGGTCCCCAGAACCAGTTCCCGCGCCGCGGGAGGGTAGTGGCGCGCCCGACCGACACGACGCCGGGCATGGCGGCCACCCGTTCGGCCAGTTCCCGGCTAAATCGCGACCCGCTCTCCGCATTGTAACCGGCCAGCCCAAGCTCCGCCCGCAGCACCCAGAGGTTGCGCGGCTGAAATCCCAAGTCTGAGTTCATGGCATGGCGCAGGGTTTGTAGGAAAAGCCCCGCCCCCATCAATAACATCAGCGAAAGGCTGATCTGCCCGATCACCAGCAGGTCGCGCAGATAGGGGCGTCGGTATCCGCCCTGGGCGCCTTCTTTGAGCGCAGGCACCAGGTCTGTCCGGCACGCTTGCAGCGCCGGCAGCAGCCCGAACGCCAAACCCGTCAGCAACGACAAGCCCAGGCTGAACCCCAGGACACGGATATCCAGTGCCGGGGCAAAATCGCGGCCGACATACGCCCGCAGCAGTTCGAGCACAGCCCAGCTCACCGGCAAACCCGCGGCGCACCCAAGCAGCGAGAGCAGCGCACTTTCTGTCAAAAGCTGCCGGAGCAGCCGCAGGCGAGTAGCGCCCAGGGCCAGCCGCACCGAAATCTCCTTCCTCCGAATCGTGGCTCGGGCAAGCAGCAGGTTGGCCACATTCGCGCAAACGATCAACAGCACCGATCCCACGATACCCGCCAACAAAGCCAGGATTCGTACCGCCTCCTTTCGCATGTCCGGGTCGGTCAGGCGAATGTCCGACGCCAAACGCACCTGCGCCTGTTGCTTGGTTTTTGGTTCCGGCTCTTCAATCCGTGACGCAAGCACTGCCATTTCCGCCGCCGCTTCTTTGCGCCCCACCCCCTCCCGGAGCCGCCCGACGACGCTGAGGTTATGGAAAAAATCGCTGTTCAGTGTCGGGAATAAGGTGCCGGTTGCCCCTTCCATCATAAGAGGAATCCAGAGATCCGCCTCTTGCCCGAGCGCAACGCCCCGGAAGCCTTCAGGGGCGACGCCAACCAGCGTAAAGCTCGTCGTATTCAGCCGCACGCTCTTCCCGATGATATTGGGGTCCGCGGCGAGAAAGTTCTGCCAGAACGAGTGACTGACGACGGCCACAGGCGTGCCACCCGGGACACGATCCTCGTCGGGGGTGAATCCGCGCCCTGCCACCATTCGGATCCCTAGCACCCCAAAGTAGTCACCAGTGACCAGGACCGTGCGAACACGCTGGGTGCCGTTGGTCGTGTGCCAGAGCATTGCGGCGCCGCCGTAGCCTGCGAGCCCGGAAAAAGCCCGCGTCTCACTACTATACCTCTGGAACTGGAGATGCCCGAAACCCTCGAAGGTGCGTCCATCTAGCGTGCGTCCCAGCGCCACCACGCGGCTCGGGTCGGCGACTTGCGGTGCGGCTCGGAGAAACGCTTCGTTCGCGGCGCTGAAGATTGCCGTATTAGCTCCAATCCCGACCGCCAGCAAGAGAACGACCACGATCGTGAACCCCGGGTTCTTCACCAGCATCCTAAACCCGTAACGCAGGTCTTGGGGCAGGGCAGGCACGGATTACCCTCAGCTTGTTGGGTTCGCGTCGGAGTGGTCGGTGGACGGGGTTTCGCTAGGCCCGGAGGCAAGAGGCCTGTCGGAATGCTCTTCGTGCTCCGGTCGCCAGCCGCCTTGTATGCGGCGCAGGATCTCCACTGCCTGCGCCAGAGGCTGGAGTTGGGCGTGCCCATCAGCCGTCTGCAGCACCAACGCAACCAGATTGAGCGGAGCCATCGTGCCATCCGATCGCTCCGCGGTGGTCGAAAGGTAGTGATTCACAATGTCGTCTCCGGTCAACGTCGACCGTCCCAGGCGCTTGACCAGGGAGAACTCGATGGCGCCGCGATGGTCGTAGCTGCGGTAGATCAACTCCGTGCACGCAAGACGATCCTGGACGTCGAAATCAAACTCAAAATCGTAGGGCTTTCCGAGATGGCTCAGGGCCTCCGCCAGCCCTGCGGCGCGATCCCGGGCCCCGAGATTCGGCCGCAGGACCGCCACATACCCCGCCCGCAGAGCTCGTTCCAGTGGACTGAATTGAACCCGCGGGCTGATGGCTTCGATGACGAATCCGTACCGCCCGCCGCTTAGTGGGAAATCGGGCCAGCGCGTCCTCGCCCGCTCTTGGGCAGGCACTCCCAACGCCTCCAGCTCTTCGCGGTCTCCGAGGTAGAGGGCCGTGTGAGACCAAAACCCAGGCAGCGTTGCCGCCGTCGGTTTCCCTTCCGCCCGCATCAGGATGATATCGCCGGGCAGCAGGTGAGCGCGCAGTTCGTCAAGTTGCTCAGGGCTCAGGGCGGATTCCTGGCTCGAGCCGCCGCTTGCGCTGGCGGCAGAGCGGGGGAGTGTCGCTTGCACGCCGACTCGCGACCGGGGCCCTGATCGGATCGTCGTGCGCCAGAGGAAGCGCCAATCGTGGCGCAAGCGGGCCCGCAGCACCTTCGCGAATCGACGGCGGACCTGGGTGCGTTCGCGGCGGATGAGCGTGGAGAGCCAGCCCCAATCCAGACCGGCGGGAGGCCGGAGACGGCTGAGCTGCGGGCGCCATTTCCGCCAATCCGCGTTGGTGCGCCGAAGCGACCGGAAGTTCCGCAGCGAGCTGTAGCTGCTCAACAGTCCGTCGAAAAATCCTGCCTCCAATCCAAACGCGGCGTCTGGCTCGTTGAGCTTGGCTCGCAGCAGGGGCACGTACTCAGCGGTTTGCACGAGCCGAAGCGACTGAGAATAGAGCGTAAGCGCGGCCCCGAATCCGATCAAAAAAGCGCTGAGCTGGAGGCGCTCATGCGAGAACTCAAGGGGATGTTCGTAGCGGGCAATGAGGTTCTGGGCCTCCAGGGCGTAGTTGCGATAGGCCACCTGGAAGTGCCGAAGCCAATCCTCTTCCTCCGGCGTAAACGGACTACGGGCGCTGGCTGAGGCGAGCAGGGGATTGGCCTCCAGCCTTGAAATGAGGTGGGGCAGACCCTCCGCGATTTGCCGCAAGGCATCGAGGTCCGCCTTCATGCGTTCGCGCGGGTCCCCACCGTCGAGCCCGGTGGACAGCCCGCTGCGGCGAACCAGCAACGGCGACCGCCGGAGGACTGCCTGCTCAGGCAGCCACCTTCGAATGTTCAGAGGCGCGCGGGGTCTCACTGCCCCTTAAAGTAAGGATTAGCCGCCGAACCCGTTAATCGAAAAAACTGTTTCGGTCATTGATTGGGTCGATTGATCCATCGATAGCACCTTGCCAGCGTCAGAAGAGAGACCCCGTCACCAACCCTGCACTCGAGGTCTCACACTCGCCTGGGAACCCGCCTCCGCGTCTTCGGAGCGCGGCTCTAAGAGCCGCAGCAACGTAGCAACACCCGGACGTCTCGCCTTACTCCACCGCGTGTCCTGCCCATTCAAACCGCCGCGAGTCCCAGACTCGCGTCTCCGTGTTGGGGAGCGCGGCTCTAAGAGCCGCAGCAACGTAGCAACACCCGCACGCCTCGCCTTGTTCCGTCGCGTGTGCTGACGGTCCCAATCGCCGCAAGCCACAGACTCCCTCGCGCGTTTTCGGAGATACGCTGCGAGGAAGGAAGCCCAGCATTAGCGCGTAGCTGCTCAATTAGCGGAATCTTCACCCAGCGCGGCGCCCGCATTCCCTCGCCCTTTGGGATGCCGGGGTGCCTGTCTCGCCGACTCGTCGCGCCGATTCGTCGCGCCGTAGCCTTGGCGAAGGCGGAAGGGGAAAGGCCCCGTCACCCGTCCGTGCACTCGATTTCTCACACTCGCGTGGGGACCCGCCTCCGCGTCTTCGGAGCGCGGCTCTAAGAGCCGCAGCAACGTTGCACCGTCCGTCCGTTTCGCCTTCCTCCACCGTTTGTCCTGCCCATTCAAACCGCCGCGAGTCCCAGACTCGCGTCTCCGTGTTGGGAGCGCGGCTCTAAGAGCCGCAGCAGCGTTGCACCGTCCGTCCGTTTCGCCTTCCTCCATCGCGTGTCCTGCCCATTCAAACCGCCGCGAGTCCCAGACTCGCGTCTCCGTGTTGGGGAGCGCGGCTCTAAGAGCCGCAGCAGCGTAGCAACGTCCAGACGCCTCGCCTTACTCCGCCGCGTGTCCTGCCCATTCAAATCGCCGCGAGTCCCAGACTCGCGGCTCCGTGTTGGGGAGCGCGGCTCTAAGAGCCGCAGCAACGTTGAAACGTCCGCACGCATCGTCTTATTCCGCCGCGTGTCCTGCCCATTCAAACCGTCGCGAGTCCCAGACTCCCTCGCGCGTTTTCGGAGATACGCTGCGAGGAAGGAAGCCCAGCATTAGCGCGTAGCTGCTCAATTAGCTGAGTTTTCACCCAGCGCGGCGCGCACATTCCCTCGCCCGTTGGGAGAGGGTTAGGGTGAGGGGAAAGGCCCCGTCACCCGTCCGTGCACTCGATTTCTCACACTCGCGTGGGGACCCGCCTCCGCGTCTTCGGAGCGCGGCTCTAAGAGCCGCAGCAACGTAGCACAGCCCGTCCGTTTCGCCTTCCTCCACCGCGTGTCCTGCCCATTCAAACCGCCGCGAGTCCCAGATTCGCGTCCCCGTGTTGGGAGCGCGGCTCTAAGAGCCGCAGCAACGTTGAAACGTCCGGACGCCTCGCCTTGTTCCGTCGCGTGTGCTGACGGTCCCAATCGCCGCGAGTCCCAGACTCCCTCGCGCGTTTTCGGAGATACGTTGCGAGGAAGGAAGCCCAGCATTAGCGCGTAGCTGCTCAATTAGCTGAGTTTTCACCCAGCGCGGCGCGCACATTCCCTCGCCCTTTGGGAGAGGGTTAGGGTGAGGGGAAAGGCCCCGTCACCCGTCCGTGCACTCGATTTCTCACACTCGCGTGGGGACCCGCCTCCCCGTCTTCGGAGCGCGGCTCTAAGAGCCGCAGCAGCGTAGCAACGTCCAGACGCCTCGCCTTATTCCACCGCGTGTCCTGCCCATTCAAACCGCCGCGAGTCCCAGACTCGCGTCTCCGTGTTGGGGAGCGCGGCTCTAAGAGCCGCAGCAACGTTGCAACGCCCGCACGCGTCGTCTTACTCCGCCGCGTGTCCTGACCGTCCCAATCGCCCCGAGTCACAGACTCGCGGCCGCGTCCTCGGAGGGCGATTGCGAGGAAGCCCAGCCTTATTAGTCCGTTGCCGCTTCGCTAGCTGAATCTGCACCGAGCGCAGCGCACACGTTCCCTCTCCTTTTGGGAGAGGGTCAGGGTGAGGGGAAAGGCCCCGCTGCCAACCGATGCATGCCGTCTTCTCCCTGGACCAGCGCGGGTGCGCGTAGCCCCTCCGTTAGGTCAATTCCCACCGAGCGCGGCGCGCACATTCGCTGAGCTCAGTCTTTTCCCTCTCGCTGCCTCCTATTGCGCCGCCGGATTATCCGTAAACCATTCCACGTTTCGCACCTTTTGGACGACCAGTTTCACCGCAACCGTGCCTTGCCGAGCATCCTCGGGCAACGGCAAGAAATACGTGTCATCGTCCACCGCGTAATCTGCTGGTCGTAACGCGAGGGAAGAGATCGGCGCGCTGTCGGGCGTTCGGATCTCATTCCCAGCCAGGTTGCAGCGGTGCGTTTTCCTGAGACCCTTGAGGCGAACCGACAAATGCGGCACCTTCGAAACCACCTGCAGCTTCGAGTCGTCGTCTTGCCCCAACATGAGTAGTCCCGCGTTTCTGATGAAGACCAACGGATCATATCTAGGCCGGCCCCAGTTGCAGACGCTTTCCATAATCACGCCGGCGTGGCGAGATCCTCTCCAGGGCACCGCATCGGGACTGGCTTGTGCGGTCGCCGCCACCGGTTGGCCGTTTAAATAACTCGTCTCTCCGATCCCGCTGATGCCAAGCAATTGGACGCTTAATCCACTCAGCTTCTGCGTCTGATCCAGAGCCTGAAACTGGCCTGGAGCTGGCACCACCAATCCTGAAACAGTCCAGAGTTCTTTCTCCGAAAAATGGGCGCTCGGCGGGCGAACGAGATTCACTGAGACCTGGATCACGGCTTCTTTGCGACATTCCAACCCTGACACATCCCGCGCCTCGTTGCCCATGGCATCACGCACCACATAGTTCTCAACCTTCCAGTCGGCATCTGGTTGGCCGTTGCGCTCAACATGAACGTCCACACCTCGGTTCCCGGGCAAGAATCCCCTGAACTCCACCTTCGATCCATCGCCTAAGTCGCGGATGTCACGCACGGGTCCTGCCGTCCAGGTATTGGTTACCTGTCCGGCAAGATTCGGAATGATGAACTCCACCGGCGGGGCACCGTCCGGGGCGACGACGAACTTGAACGTCATCTGCCTTCGGGGAAGGGAACCAAACGACATGCTGCTTCTAGCAACACTGGCGTCCCCGGATGTGGTAATCATTTGACTCACTCCGGGAGCCGTAAAATGACACCCATGATCATCCATAACATAGAACTTGGTGGACTCTTCATTCGGCTTGTCGGGCTTGTCCGTCCACCAAACCGTGAGCACGTCCGCAGCATTCTCAGGAGGTCCCAATGCGGGCATGTCTGGATCAGGTCCGTAAGTAGCCCCAATCAAATTGATCGGTGAATCTGGTTTGACTATGCCGGGTGGCGGGGTCCACCGTTTTTGCGCATTGGACCTTTTGATGGCAGCCTTGTCTAAAGGCCCGCCCTCATCGTCGATTTGCTGTGCCCGCCGCTTCGCCAGCCAGCTTGCGATCTTGGGTTCATCTGCCAGGTAGGGCTGGGCCAGCGGACCGACTCGGTTCGTGCAGACCAAGGTGACCTCCTCTGGCGACCCGCCCGCTGTGATTTCAAAAGGGCCTGACTCCTGACTTTGATAATCACCCGGCTGGGGGATTGTATTCGTTCTGGGGTTTCCGGTTGCCGTCGGCTGGCGGGCCCAAACCGCCTTCAGTCGATAGGAGCCTGGGGTCAAGCCCTTGAAGGCACACTCCGCTCGATTTGAAACTTCCGGCTGAGGTCTCACGCTGTGATGCATGAAGCCCCATTCTTGCAGGCACGATGCAATCGAACCGCGCAGCGTCTCGACTGCTTCCGCGGCGCGCGATTGGCCTTTGCCCTCTCGTCCAGGAAGCAAATACACGTACACCTCGCCTGAGTCGGCTGCGAAGGGCAATTCAACCGAACACGACAGGTTTCCCAAATACCTGAATTCGGTCGCTCCAGGAATGCCTCCAAGTTCCGGGATGCGGGACTCGCTCGTCTTGAACTGTGAGAGCAAACGATCCCCTAACTCCCGGTTCGGAGATTCAAGGGTAAACGCCGGTCGCCGCTCAGTTCCATCCGAGGGATTGGGCTGCATCCCCGTGGTCAGGATGAATTCCTCGCTAGCCAGCAGGGCCTCGATGATCGTCCGATCCTCAGGTCTCCTCAGCGCTGCAACAAAGCGATAAGCGTCTGTCAACTCTCGCTCCTCCTGCCGCCAATTCGAGCTGCCGGCCTGATTTGCCGGGCCCAACAAACCTCCGACCGCCGACCTAGCCCCGTCCCATAAGTCCTTCGAAGGACTCGGTTGGTGGGCCCGGATAATCCGGAGAGCGGTCCTGCGGCCGCGCTCCGTCCAGGTCGATTTAAGCCCCGCGTTGGGCTCAAACGGGAGACCGGTTGCCATATCGAAGGCGAACCAGTCATTCTTCATTCCCACCCAAAGGCAAAACCGGACGTGCCCCTCACTCGAGTCGAAGAAGCCCAGGCTTCCAGTCGCCTCTTCGAAAGGATTCGTGAGCGACGATTCCGTCTGTTTGGCTAAGATCAGGGCTAGATCTGCTGGGGATAGTTTGGCCACCTCCTCAGGGCTCAGTTGATCGAGCGTGGGTGACGGTTTCTCCTCTGATGGAGCTCGCCGAGAAAAGAGGGCTTCCGAATTGTAGAACGTTGGATGTCCATGAACATCAAAGATCACCAGCACCCAACCCTTTGGCGTGGAATGGTTCTCAATGGCTACGCCCGCCCCCTCGGGCGCGATGTAGACAGCAGAGTCCCCAAGGAAAGGCATCGCGACTCTCGCCAGGTTAGTCCGCCAGAGCATCGTCGGAGCCGATGCCTTCAATCGGTAGAAACTCGCGACCACGTCCCTCTCGTCCATGAGCTCGATCCTGACCTTAAACGCTTTCGAGTCCGAGAATACCTCCAGGGACTCCGATGCCCGGCTACGACAGAGATCCACCGTCAGCACGAGCATAAGCCCCGCGGTCCACACGGCCGCATTGCGGTGGCATTGCGAGATGGTCATGGAATTCCTTGGCTCTGGCTCTTGCGGACCGCTGCGCCGGTCCCAAAGCCGGGTGGGGGATGGCCTTCTAAGCTCATCGGGTGAATCAGTCAAAAAACAGCATATTACACGCCAATTCCCCAGTCTCCGGAGCGCGGCTCTATGAGCCGCAGCAGCGTTGCACCGTCCGCACGCATCGTCTTACTCCGCCGCGTGTCCTGACGGTCCTAATCGCCGCAAGCCACAGACTCCCTCGCGCATTTTCGGAGATACGTTGCGAGGAAGGAAGCCCAGCATTAGCGCGTAGCTGCTCAATTAGCTGAGTTTTCGCCCAGCGCGGCGCGCACATTCCCTCGCCCTTTGGGAGAGGGTTAGGGTGAGGGGAAAGGCCCCGTCACCCGTCCGTGCACTCGATTTCTCACACTCGCGTGGGGACCTGCCTCCGCGTCTTCGGAGCGCGGCTCTAAGAGCCGCAGCAACGTTGCAGCATCCAGACGTCTCGCCTCACTCCGTCGCGTGTCCTCCCCATTCAAACCGCCGCGAGTCCCAGACTCGCGTCTCCGTGTTGGGAGCGCGGCTCTAAGAGCCGCAGCAGCGTTGCACCGTCCGCACGCGTCGTCTTACTCCGCCGCGTGTCCTGACCGTCCCAATCGCCCCGAGTCACAGACTCGCGGCCGCGTCCTCGGAGGGCGATTGCGAGGAAGCCCAGCCTTATTAGTCCGTTGCCGCTTCGCTAGCTGGATCTGCACCGAGCGCGGCGCCCGCATTCCCTCGCCCTTTGGGAGAGGGTTAGGGTGAGGGGAAAGGTCCCGTCACCCGTCCGTGCACTCGATTTCTCACACTCGCGTGGGGACCTGCCTCCGCGTCTTCGGAGCGCGGCTCTAAGAGCCGCAGCAACGTAGCAACACCCGCACGCATCGCCTTATTCCGTCGCGTGTCCTGCCCATTCAAACCGCCGCGAGTCCCAGACTCGCGTCTCCGTGTTGGGGAGCGCGGCTCTAAGAGCCGCAGCAGCGTTGCACCGTCCGCACGCATTGTCTTGCTCCGCCGCGTGTCCTGCCCATTCAAACCGCCGCGAGTCCCAGACTCGCGTCTCCGTGTTGGGAGCGCGGCTCTTACCGGGCCAGTGTTCACTTATGTTGGGCTTGCTCGGCTACAGGGCATCAGAACTTCGGCGAAATACATTCAACACGTTCTTGCCGGATTGCGGCATTATCCCGTGCCCGCCGATTACGTCCGCTACATTCATCAGCGCATCATCGAGAACAATCCTCAACTCAGGGAGATAGCTTCTCAACTCTCCGGCACGCCGCCATTTCCCAAGACCAAGCGCACCGAAGCAGGAATGAAGGGGCTGCTGCGCAGCCATATAGTCCCGAAGCTATCTGCTCGTGCCCCGTACTTCAGTATCAAGGCGGTGCGCGCGGAGCTCGAAGCCGCGCGGTGCCCGCTTGTGCCAGCCACGCTCAATAGTTATCTGCACGAGCTCACCCAGGCGCATATCATCCACGACGCTGGCCGTGGTTGGTATTCGAGTCTGGCCAATCCGTTCACTCTGAACCGCGCGCCGGTTTCCGGTCTGGTTCAACAATTGAACACTGCCTTTCCGCTCCTGGATTTCTCAGTGTGGTCCACGGAACAGATTGCCAGTTACGGTCATCACCTTCTGGCGAAGTTTGTTGCGTTTGTTCATACGGATCGTGACTCGATGCCGAGCGTTTTCGAGTTTCTTCGCGACAAAGGTTTCGACGCGCACCTGAATCCGCGTGGAACAGCGGTCAGCCAGTTCACCGTCCGCGAACGAACGGTCGTAGTGCGTCCCAAGGTGACTACGCAAAGCCGCGCCTTAAACCTGATGGACGCCAGCGAGTGCTACCGCATTTTCGCCAACCTTGCCGGCCAGGGACGCATCTCCATGGCGTCCGTCCTGGATTATGCCCGGGAGCGCCGCCCAGCAGCGCTTGGTTTTATCAAATTAATCAAAGCGGAATTTGTTAAAAAAACCGTTTAGTTTGATCCAACGTTCGCGGAAAGGTTCGACCCGACTCGCTGTACATCAACGACCTACGAATGAGAAATCAAGAGCCTGAGTCTTTCGAAAGCAGAATGGCAGAGCCTGAATAGAGTCAAAAACACCAATCCCGCTGCCTTCCATTACTGGCATCTGGCAGACGAACTGGCTCGCCTCAACCCCGGAGCGGCATTATGACGATGACCTGGATGCTTTCAGGACACCGGCAGTCCCGAACAACTGGATGGCCCGCGTCGCTACGCACACGGGAACACCCCTGCGAACCCGCCGACAAAGTATTTCCGCTTGGTGTAGCGCCCTTCAGTAGGCATCCGTGTTATCCGAGAAATCCGCGGTCAACCCTTCGTTCCCTTCTGTTAACAACTCTCCTTCCCCGTCCACGCCGTCCATCTCGTCCCTCCTTGCCGCTCGCCACTCGCCCCGCCCCCGCTCCCCCCCACTCCTTCATCCGTGTCATCCGGGAAATCCGTGGTTAAGCCTTCGTTTCCTTTGTTCCCTTCTGTTAAGATTTCCCCTTCCCTTCCCGCCGCTGTCCCCGCCGTCCATCCCGCCCCGTCCCCCGCTCGCCACTCGCCACGCGCCGAGCCCGTGCTCCCCCCCACTCCTTCGTCCGTGTCATCCGAGAAATCCGTGGTCAACCCTT
>Ga0265314_10003922_pt1 | contig 14133 bp, 17 predicted proteins | sample 4126metaG_FD_203106 | JGI IMG/M metagenome (GOLD analysis project Ga0265314, IMG submission 203106) | Rhizosphere microbial communities from Carex aquatilis grown in University of Washington, Seatle, WA, United States - 4-1-26 metaG | ecosystem: Host-associated > Plants > Roots > Rhizosphere >... | reverse complement strand
CTCATCCGCCGCCGCGTCGGCCTTTATTTTGTTCCTGAATACGAGACTCGCCCCGGCGTGATCCGCGCCGCCACGCTCGACCCGCGCCTCGAGCAATGGCTCGGCACCAAGGTCCAGCGCTCCGCCACCGAGGTCGGCCTCGCGCTCGATCCCGCGACCACGCGCCACATCCTCGACGAACTCACCCGCCGCACCGCCGACCTCACCGCGCAAGGCCAGCCCGCCGTCCTCGTGGTCTCGACCGAAGTTCGCCTGCCGCTGAAACGCTTCTTCGAGTCGTCGTTCCCGCGCCTCACGGTGCTCGCGTTCCAGGAATTGCCGCCGGCGACAGAGATCGAAAACGCCGGCATCGTCACTCTGCCCGCGCACCTCGCCCGCGCCGAGGTCCCGCTCAAGGCCGCCGCGTAACCCATGTCCGCCTTCGACTCACGCCCCGCTCCCGGCACCTGCTACAAATTCACGGTGCGCTCCGCCGACGAAGCCGTCGCGCTCATCCGCGAAAAACTCGGCCCCGACGCGCGCGTGCTTTCCGTTCGCTCCGTCGAGCCGAAGGGCTTCGGAAAAATCTTCCGCACGCCGCGCCTCGAAGTCATCGCGCAAATCGACGCCCCCGCCACGCCCTTGATCGAAGCGCCCGGCGCGCTTGCCGACGTCTCCGCCGAGCCCGCGACACCCGACGCCGCCGGCGCTGCCGACGACGAAATCCGGCGGCCGCGCTTCAACATTCAGCACACGCCCGTCGGTCTTGCCGATCTGCTCCGCCGCTCCGGCCTGACTGAAACCGCGCTCAACCGCCTCCAATCCGGCGCGAACTGGCACGAGATCAACCGCCTCCCGCTGCACCGCGCGCTCGCCGAAACCTCGCGCCTGCTGCGCGAACGCGCCGAGGCCCGCACCGCCCGGCCGCCGCTCTCCCGCGCCGCGTTTCTCGGCACACCTGGCGTCGGCCGCACGACCGCGCTCTGCAAGTGGCTCGCCTCGGAAGTTTTTCGCCGCGCGCGTGCCGGCCACGTCGTCACGATCGAGTTCGACCGCCCGAACCCGCTCGGCCCGCTCCCGGTTTTTGCCGAGGCGCTCGGCGTGCCGCTCGCCCATTTCCCCTGTGAAACGCAGCCCGCGGTGCTCGGCGGTTTCGTCTATTTCGATCTGCCTGCGCTCTCGCCGCGCCGCCCATCGGACAACGCCGCGCTTTCCGGCTGGCTCGACCGCGAGCAGATCGTCGAGCGCGTCCTCGTTCTCAACGCCGCCTACGACCGCCCCGCGATGCGCGACGCCTACACCGCTGGCCGCGATCTCGGGGCGACGCACCTCGTCTTCACCCACCTCGATGAAGTTCCGCAGTGGGGCAAGCTCTGGGACTACCTCTTCGACGAGGACATCGAGCCGCTGTTCCTCGCGACCGGGCCGTCGCTCACCGGCGATTGCGAGGAAGACATCTCCGGCGCCCTCACGCGCCGCACGCTCGCCGACTGCTGAAAATTTTTCGCCATGAAATTCATCTTCCTTGCCGGCGGGCTCGCCGGATTCCTCCTCGCCGCCACTTCCGGCTTCTTCGCCGATCACGCGGCGGACCGCATCCTCCTCGATGGCGCGATCGGCTGTCTCGCCGGTGCGCTGCTGTTTCGCTGGTTCTGGACCGTGCTCGTGCGCGGCATCCGCGAAACGATCCTCTCGCGCCACGCCGCGGCCACCGCCGCCGCGGCCGCCTCCACTCCCAAGCACAAGTAAACCAACCCCACCGCCCGCTTCTCCCATGTTCTCATGAACTCCGCTCCCGCAGTTGCCCCAGGCAAGGATGCCGCTCCCAAGACCGTCTGGCGCGCCTATCAAGGCGTGTCGCCGAGTGCCGTCGATGAGAAGGACCTCATCGAGCGCCATCTCTACCTGGTGCGCAACGTGGTCGATCGCATCAAGCTCAACCTGCCCACACACATCGACGCCGACGACCTCTACAGCGTCGGCGTCACCGGCCTCATCGCCGCCGTGCGCAAGTTCGATCCCGAGCAGGGCTGCACGTTCGCCAGCTACGCCGCCATGCGCATCCGCGGCGCGATCCTCGACGAACTCCGCCGCATGGACTGGTGCCCGCGCCGCGCCCGCGCCCGTTCGCGCAAGCTCAAGGAAACCATCGTCGAGGTTGAACAAAAACTCGGTCGCGCCGCGACCGACGAGGAAATCTGCTCCGCCCTCGGCCTCTCGCAGAAGGACTATGCCAAGTGGGTCGACGACGCCCGCCCGGTGACATTTCTTTGCATCGACCACCGCAACGAAAGCGAGGAAGGCGAGGGCGCCTCCCTCCACGAACTGCTCGCCGACGAGACCGACGTCACCGGCCGCGACAACTTGGAGAAACGCGAGCTGCTCGAGCTTCTCACTCAACGGATGACGGAATTGCCCGATATACCGAAGAAGATTCTCGCGATGTATTATTTTGAAAACATGCGCCTCGCCGAAATCGCCGCCGTCTTCGGCCTGACGGAGTCGCGCATTTGCCAAATTCACGCCCAGACCATTCTTGGCCTGCGCGGCTATTTGCAACGCGTGCGCGACCGTTGAGGCCGCCCGCACCGCGGCCACCTTTCGCATGCTCATCCTGATCGGAGGCCTGATCGTTGTCGCATCCACCCTCGGCGGCTTCATGCTCGCGGGTGGCTCGCCGCTCGTGCTCGCGCACATTTCCGAGTTCGTCGTGATCGGCGGCGTCGCGATCGGCGTGCTCATCATCGCCAGCCCCGGCCATGTGCTGAAGGAGATTTTCCACAAGGTGAAGGGCTGCATCTCCACTAGGAACGCCGGCAAAACCGAGTTCTTCGAGATGCTCAAGCTCCTCTACGAAATTTTCATGGTCGGCCGGCGCAACGGCCTCATCGCGCTCGAGGAGCACGTGATGGAGCCGCAAAACAGCGCGATCTTCAAACGTTACCCCTCCTTGCTCGAGCACCCCGAACGCCTCGAGTTTCTCATCAACGGCCTGAAGCCCGTCATCGATGGCAAGATCAAGCCCGACCAGCTCGAGGAGCTGATGAGCGCCGAGATCGAGGCGAAGTCCGAGGAGTGGGACCACCCCGTCCACATCCTCCAGCTCGTCGGCGACTCGCTGCCCGGCATCGGCATCGTCGCCGCCGTCCTCGGCATCATCAACACCATGGCCGCGATTGCCGACGGCCCCGAAAAAGTCGGCGAGAAAGTCGCCGCCGCGCTCACCGGCACGCTCCTCGGCATTTTCTTCGCCTACGGTTTCGTCAACCCCATCGCGAACCGCATCAAGTTCAACAACGCCTCCGACCTGCTCTGCCTGCGCTGCATCATGCAGGCCGTCGCCGGCTTCGCCAAAGGCCTCGCCCCACTCACCGCCGTCGAGATTGCCCGCCGCTCGCTCGACAGCTCCGTCCAGCCCGGCGCCAACGAACTCGAGAAAGCGCTCAAGGCGCTGCCCGCCGTGAAGTGACGCCCGACAACCATGGCAAAAAAGGAACAACCCCACCACGGCGGCGCCTGGAAAGTCGCCTACGCCGATTTCGTCACCGCGATGATGGCGCTGTTCATGGTGCTGTGGATTTCCGCGCAGGATCAAAAAATCCTCATCGCCACCTCGAAATATTTTCAAAACCCCTTCCACTCGCCGATGGACGCCACCTCCGGCGTGCTCCCGTTCAACAGCGACAAGAAAACCCAGAGCGACGGCAAGGACGAGGGATCCGAGAAAGAGCAGGTCAAAACCAAGCAGGTCGAGCTCACGTTCCTCAACACCGTCGCCGCCGATTTCTATCGCCTGCTCCACCTCGACAAGGATCTCGCCGACAAACCGATCGACATTCAGGTCACGACCGACGGCTTGCGCATCACGCTCTTCGACCGCGCCAGCAAGCCGCTCTTCGTCGGCAACACCGCCCAGTTCACCGAGTGGGGCCGTTTCGTGATGCAGGGCCTCTCGTGGACGATCGATCGCCACCACTTCCGCGTCACGATCGACGGTCACACGAAGGCCAAGCTCACGCTCGAACGCGAAGACTATTCATCTTGGGAACTCTCCGCCGATCGCGCCAACGCCGCGCGCCGCAGCCTCGTCCACTACGCCGTCGACCCGGCGCTCATCGAGCGCATCACCGGCTACGCCGACACGCGCCCGATCGCCGGCGAGCGCCCGGAATCCGAATCGAACCAGCGAATCACGCTCAGCCTCTCGCTTTCGGCGCACCCGCGCGAAAACGAAAAACCCGCGGCCGGGCAAATTGCGCGCGCCGACCCGCCCAAGCCCGCCCATGAACTCGTTTCTCCAAGGTAAAAAAACACTTTCCGCCGCGCCCCTTCGCGCGCCGGCCGCTTCCCCGCATTCGGTCGGTTTTGCCGCGGCTGCCACCGCGCAACATTCGCCGGCGACCGCCGGCTGCGATTCCGTTCAGCCCACGGTCGAGGTGGTGAAGGAAGGCGACAAAGTGGTTCGCCTCGTCGTTGTGTGTGCGTGCGGCGAGCGCGTCGAAATCGAGTGTCTTTATCCCGCCGGCGCCTGACCGGGCGCGGAAATTCCTGCCGCATCCGCCGGCGGCAATAATTTCCAGACGGCTCCGGTAAATTCGGAGTATATTGGCCGGTCGCTAGTTACGAACTTGGCATCTGCATTGCTTAACTGCAGCGCCCATGAATATCGGCCTGTATCAAAGCGCGGCCTCGCTCTCCGCTCTCGAGCGTTGGCAGGACTCCGTCGCCCAGAACATCACGTCGAGTCAGGTCACCGGTTACCGCAAGCGCACGATCGATTTTTCCTCTCAAGCGGCCGGCGAAATTCAATCCGATCCGAGCCGCCCCGTCGGCCACGACGGCGGCACGGCGATGCTTTTCCCGAAGGTCAACACCGGCATCAATTTCCTCGCCGGCGAAACCCAGCCGACCCGCCGCGAACTCGACGTCGCGATTCAGGGCGAGGGTTTTTTCGAAGTGCAGCGGCCCGACGGCTCGCGCGTTTATACGCGCAGCGGCGAATTCCGCATGACCGCCGACCGCACGCTCGTCACCTCCGCCGGCGACGAAGTCCTCAGCACGGGCGGCGCGCCGATCACGTTTCTTCCCAATGGCGGCCAGATCGTCATCAATCAGAACGGCACCGTTTTTCAGGGCGAAACCCAGCTCGGTAAAATCTCCGTCCAGAAATTCCCGGACAATTCCCAGCTGGTGCCCATCTCCGGCGGCGCCTTCACGGCGCCCGACGGTGTAACGCCCGAGCCTGCGGACAATCCGGAGCTCCTGCAAGGCTACCTCGAGGGCAGCAACGTCACCCCGCTTCGCGAAATGGTCGATCTCGTCCTCATTTCCCGCGCTTACGAGGCCAACCAGAAAATGATCAGCACGCTCGACGAACAGGCGGGAAAAGCGCTCGACGCGCTCGGCTGATTCGCCGCCGCGAACGCGCCCGCTCCACCACCCACATGACTTCCCCAGACAGACAACCGCAATCACGACTGCATGGCCGAGCCCGCTATGGGGGCGGGCCGGCCCCTCTTTTTTTAAGAAGTAGCGGGCTGCGCGCGACGGGATGTGCGCGTATCCGCTCCTTCGTTTCTGATTCCCCGCTCCTCGCTCCTTCGTCATGAACCTCTCGCTTTATTCCTCCGCCACCGGGATGGAGGCGCAGCAGCTCAACCTCAACACGATCGCGAACAACCTTGCGAACGTGAACACGCCGGGCTTCAAGCGCAGCAAGATCGAGTTTCAGGATCTCCTCTATCAAAAACCCACGCGCGCCTCCGGCACCGACTCGGGCGGCGGCAATCTCGTTCCCACCGGCCAGGAAGTCGGCAACGGCACCCGCGTCGCCGCGACCTCGAAGGTTTTCACGCAGGGCCAGCTCACCTCGACCGGCGAAAATCTCGACCTCGCGATCCAGGGAGACGGATTTTTCGAAGTGCAGCGCCCCGACGGCACGTTCGGCTTCACGCGCGATGGCTCGTTCAAGCTCAACGCCCAGGGCCAGGTCGTCACGGTCGACGGCCTCCCCGTCCTCAGCGGGTTTCAGCCGATTCCGCCCGGCGCCACCTCCGTCACCATCTCCGACAACGGCCAGGTCACCGTCCAGACCGCCGCCGGCTCGACCACTTTTCGGCTCACGCTTACCCGCTTCGCGAATCCCGCCGGCCTGCAAAGCCTCGGTGGCAATCTCTACGCCGAGACGCCCGCCAGCGGCACGCCCGAAGTCGGCCAGCCCAGTGAAAATGGATACGGCAGTCTCATGCAGGGCTACATCGAGTCCTCCAACGTTAACATCGTCGAGGAAATGGTGAATCTCATCGTCGCCCAGCGCGCCTACGAGATCAATTCCAAGTCCATCCAGACCTCCGACGAGATGCTGCAAAATATTGCGCAGATGAAACGCTGACCATGATCCGCCCCGATCCCATTTCGCCGGTCACGACCGGCCTTCGCGCCGGCCGCGCTGTGTTAAAAATCATTTCGATTTTCGTTTCGCTTGTGTTTTTCGCAGGCGCGTTCGTTGGCGCCGAGACCACGCCGCTCGCGCACGAACAATTCCTCGCCGATCTCGCCCGCGATCTCGCCGCGCACTTCAACCTCGAAGGCGATCTCCAGCTCGAACTCCTTCGTCCCTGGTCGCCGCCCGCGCGCGTCGCCTCGACTTGGAACGTCGAGATTCTCGAATACCCGTTGGTCCCGGCCTCGTCGATGCTTCTCCGCTGTCGCGTGCTGGCCGACGGCGCCGACGCCGCCGAATCCACGCTGGTCCTGCGCGCCACGCTCTGGCGCGACGCCTGGGTCGCGCGCCAGCCGCTCGCCGCTAGCTCCACCTTCGATCCGTCGCAGCTTGAGACGCGCCGCGTCGATCTCTTCCGCGAACGCGACGCGCTGCCCGCCGCCGTCGGCGACCGCAGTTACACGCTCACCCGCGCCGTCGGCGTCGGCCGGCTGCTCACGTGGCACGACATCGCCCGCCGCCCGCTCGTGCGCAAGGGCAGCCTCGTCGAAGTCTCCGCCACCGAGGGCCAGCTCATCGTCACGATGAAAGCCCTCGCCATGGAAAATGGCGCGAAGGGCGACACCGTTACCGTCCGCAACCCCGAGTCGCAGAAAAATTTCGCCGCGATGGTCGTCGATGAAAACCGTGTTCAAGTCCGCTTCTAATTTCCTGCGCGCTGCCGCGCTCCTGTTCGCCGCGCTTCCGCCGGTGACCGCTTCCGCGGCCTCGCTCTGGCCGACCGACGGCGGACGCCAGCGCCCGATGATCGCCGACCCGAAGGCCGCCGCCACCGGCGACATCCTCACCATCGTCGTCAGCGAAGCCGTTGCCGCCACGAACAGCCAGAGCACGAAGTCCAGCCGCGACTCGTCCATCACCGACGCCGTGTCGAGTTTCATTTATCCCAACCTCGGCTCGCACAAAGGCTCGATGCCGAGCCTCTCACTCAGTGGCAAGGCCGCCTACGACGGCGGCGGCGACATCAGCAACACCCAGAGTCTCGTCGCCCGCGCCGCCGTGCTTGTGACCGACGTGCTGCCCAACGGCAACCTCGTCATCGAGGGCATGCGCGTCGTCACGTTTTCCGGCGAGACCCAGTATGTCGTCCTCCACGGCCTCGTGCGGCCCGTGGACATCGCGCCGGACGACACCATCCAGTCCTCCAACATCGCCAACGCCCGCGTCGAATTTTACAGCCAGGGCCAGCTCACCGACGCCCAGAAACGCGGCTGGTTCGCCAACCTCTACGAAAAACTGCGGCCGTTCTAGACGCAGACCACGGAACGGATCTCCCGGAACATGATGTTCACCAAAAATATTTCCCGCTCGCTCGCGCTTCGGCTTCTTTCGCTGATCGCGCTCGTCGTCGCGCTCGCTCCGTCGAGCCGCGCGAACCGCCTGAAAGATCTCACCCTCGTCGAAGGTGGCCGCGACAACCAGCTCGTCGGCTACGGCATCGTCGTCGGCCTCGCGGGCGACGGCGATAGCAACGCCATCCCCACGCTGCGCAGCGTTTCGAATATCCTCCAGCGTTACGGCCTCGCGGTGAACGCCACTGACGTCAAGGCGAAGAACGCCGCTGCCGTCATGATCACCGCCGACATCGCGGCCTTCCTGAAATCCGGCGCGCGTATCGACGTAAACGTTGCGTCCATGGGCGACGCCAAAACCCTCCAGGGCGGCGTGCTGCTCCAGAGCCCGCTTCTCGGTGCCGACGGTCGGGTTTATGCCGTCGCGCAAGGCCCCGTCGCCATCGGCGGCTTCATGGGCGGCACGGGTGGGGCCGGGGGCGCGACCGTCCAAAAAAATCACCCGACTGTCGGCGTGATTAGCAACGGCGCCATCGTTGAACGCGAAATTCCCGCCACCGTCGTCCACGACAACCAGCTCCGTCTTCTCCTCTACAACCCCGATTTCACCTCCGCCGCGCGCATGGCCGATGCGATCAACGCGCAATGGCCCGCCTCCGCTTCGCCGCTGGACGCCGCCACTGTCAACGTCACCCTCCCGCCCGCCTATCGCGGCCACGACGTCGCCTTCATCGCCGACCTCGGCACCATCGAGGTCACGCCCGACACGCTCGCCCGCGTCATCATCAACGAGCGCACCGGCACCATCGTCGCCACCTCGACGGTCCGTCTCTCGCAAGTCGCCATCGCCCTCGGCTCGCTCACGATCACCGTCAGCTCAAATGTCGGCGTCAGCCAGCCCAACGCCTTCAGCCAGGGGGGCCAGACCATGGCCGTGCCGAGCACGAAGACCGACGTGAACGAAGTGAAGGGCGGCTTCACCGTCCTCAACGAGCCGCCCACGATCGAGCGCCTCGCCGCCGCGCTCAACGCCCTCGGCGTCTCCACCCGCGAGATGATGGCGATCTTCCAAAGTCTCAAACGCTCCGGCGCGCTCCAGGCCGAGCTGGTGATCAACTGAGATGAACGTCGCCCCGCTCACCGCCAGTTCGTCCGCCGCCGCCGGCCAGATCGCCGGTCTCGCCCACGGCCGCGAACTCCTCTCGCCCGCCGCCCTGCGCAACGCCCCGCCCGACGTTCAGCGCCAGCAAGTCGCCGCGCAGTTCGAGGCGATCCTCGTCCGCCAGCTTCTCGCACCGACGATGACCTCGATGCTCGGCAAGTCCGGCGGCGCCGCGAGCAACGTTTACGGCGACATGCTCAGCGACACCTTCGCCCAGAAACTCACCGCCGGCGGCGGCTTCGGCCTTTCCCGCCTGCTCGAACAACAACTCGCCCCGCGCCACCCCGCGCGTTCCCTCGCCGCCGCGCCTTCCACCGCCAAGCCGAATCCCTAACCATGCACTGGCAACTCATCGCCGACTCTCTCCGCCAGGAACTCGCCGAATACGGCGCGCTCCTTCGTCTTTTCGAGCAACAGCAGCAAAGCCTCTTCGCCCGCGATCCCGACGCCGTCCTGCGCATCGGCACCGAGATCGAGGAGCAGGCGCATCTCCTCCAGGAATACCGCCGCCGCCGCGAGCAAACCGTTTCCTCGTTTGCGACGCGCGTCGGCCTGCCCGGCTCCGCCACGGTCCGCTCGCTTCTTCCGCACCTCGAAGCCGAGGTGCGTCCGCTCCTCGAGGCGCTGATCAACGAAATCAACCACCTCCTCCACCGCGTCCGCCGCACCAGCCGCCACAACCATACGCTCCTCGCCCGCACGCTCGAGCTGCATCAGGAAACGCTCCGCCAGCTCCGGCCCGACGTATTCATGAAAACGTATTCTCCCGACGGCCGCGTCTCCGTCGCCGCCTCCCGCTCCGCGCCCGCCCTGCGCGCCGCCGGCTGAATTTTTTAAAGTCGAAAGCCCCAACCCTCTCGTCATGTCCGGCCTCTACTCCGCCCTCAGCACCTCGGTCAGCGCCTTGCAGGCGCAGAGCCTTGCCGTCCAGGTCGCCGGGAAGAACCTCGCCAACGTCAACAGCACGAGTTACTCGCGCGAAAACGTGATCTACGGCAGCGGCGCAACCGTCGTCACGCCCGATGGCGCGGAGAGCGTGGGCGTCACGGCGACGGTCGAGCAAATCCGCGACGCGTTGCTCGACAAGCAGGTGATGACCGAATCGGCCCTGAGTTCATATTATACGACGATTCAGGCTGCGTATCAGCGCGCCCAAGCCGGTCTGGGCGAAAATCTTTCCGCCACCGGCTCGACCAGCAGCTCGAGCAGCGCCACCAGTGACACCGGCGTCGGCGCCGCGCTCGACGATTTCTTCAACGCCTTTCAGACCTTCGCCGCCAACCCGACCGACACCGGCGGCCGCCAGGCCCTCCTCGCGAGCGCGAGCATCCTCACCGGCCGCTTGCAGCAATCCGACCAGAGCCTCGCGCAGGCGCAGACCGACCTGAACACGCAGATCGCGAGCAACGTCTCCTCCGCCAACACGCTTCTCCAAAACATCGCCGATCTCAACAGCCAGATCGGGCGCGTCGAGGTCAACAATCCCGGCAGTGCGGTTGACCTGCGCGACCAGCGCGAGCAGGCGCTCGAACAACTCGCCGCCTTGATGCCGGTCAACGCCGTTGCCGATGCCAGCGGCCAGGTCCAGGTCACCGCGCTCGATTCCGGCGGGAATCCTGTCGTCCTTGTTAACCTCGGCACGGTGCAAGCCAGCGTCGCGTTCGACGGCACCAACGTCACGGCCGGCACGCCCCCGACCACGCTCTCGCTTGCATCCGGCTCCATTCAAGGAGCGCTCGACGCGCGCAACGGCGCGATCCAGACGATCCGTGGACAACTCGACAATCTCGCGGACCAGCTCGTCACTTCGGTCAACAATATCTACGATCCTTCCGGCACGACCGGCGACTTCTTCGCGGCGAGCGGCACCACCGCCGGCACCATCTCACTCGCCAGCGGCCTGACCGCCGCCAACGTGAAGGCCAGCAACGGCGGTGCGGCGGGCGACAATACCGTCGCCCTGGCCATCGCCAACCTCGCCACCCAGCCTTTCTCCACGTCCGGCACGCCGCCCGACCAGATCGACGGGACGCTGAGCAGCTACTATGCGAGCAGTGTCACCGAGTTCGGCCAGGCGCTGAACACCGTCAATTCCAACGTCACCAACCAGACCTCGATCGAGACCTTGGTCCGCTCGCAGCGTGATACGGTGAGCGGCGTCAATCTCGATGAGGAGATGGCCAACCTCATGAAATACCAACGCGCCTTCCAGGCGTCCTCCCGCGTTTTCCAGACCGTGGACAGTCTGCTGGACTTGGTCGTCAACCAGCTCAGCACCACCACCTCTTAACCCGCCCCGTCATGCGCATCGCCAACAACACGATCTCCGACACGATTCTCCAGCAGATTCAGGATCTCAGCGCCAATCAATCGAAACTGCAGACGCAGATTTCCACCGGCCTGCGCATCTCCGAGCCCGATGACGATCCCGCTGCCTACGGACGCGTCCTCAACTACGAGACCGCCCAGCGTCAGGCCGCGCAATACACCAACAACGCCTCGACCGCCCTCGCCCTCAGCCAGGCTTCCTACGCCGGCCTCCAAAGTCTGAAGACCATCTCCGACCGCGCCGGCGAACTTGTCACGCTCGGCTCGAGCAGCCTCGGCACCACCTCGATGCAATCCTACGCCGTCGAGGTCAACCAGCTCATCGAGCAGGCCGTGCAGGTGGGCAACACGAGCTACAACAACAGCTACATTTACGGCGGCACCGCGGTGGACTCGCCTCCCTACGTCGCGACGCGAGACAGCAGCGGCCAGATCACCTCCGTCGCCTACGCTGGCAACACCAGTCAGGCCTCGGTCCCATTGTCCGAAGGCACCAGCGTCGCTCCGTCCACCAGCGGCACCACCAACACCGGCATCGGCGATTTTATCAACCAGCTCGTTGCGTTGCGTAACGCGCTCCAAAGCGGCGACACCGCCGCGGTCAGTGCGACCCAGAGCGGCCTTACCGACGGCGAGAACACCATCATCTCCGCCGTCGCCGAAACCGGCGGCGTCCAGACGCGCATCGAGGCCGCTCAATCCGATCTCCAGTCGCGTTCGACCACGCTCGACTCCCTCGTCTCCAACGAAGATTCCACCGACATCTCGACGGCCGTCGTCAAGCTCAGTCAGGCGCAGACCGCCTACCAGGCGGCTTTGGCTTCCGGTGCGAAGATCATGAACATGTCCCTTCTCGATTACATTCAATAACCCCCCCGCCTGACCGCCCTCGCCCCATGAAAGTTTATTCCGACGTCACTCCCATCGAGCTCGGCACCGCCGCGGCCAACGAGATCGTCTTGCCCCAGGGCATCATCGGGTTCTCCGCCTACCAGCGCGCCGAACTCCTCTACATGCCCGACCACCTGCCGTTTCTCTGGCTGCGGCTCCACGGTCCCGATACGGTTCACTTCATCGTCATGGAACCCGGCGGTATCATCGCCGACTACGAACCGGAGATCTTCGACGAGGATGCCGTGCAGCTCGGCATCGGCGACCCGGCCGAGGCGATGATTCTCAACATCGTCACCCTGCGCCAGCAGCAGCCGGTCGAAGCCACGGTTAATCTCGTCGGCCCGCTCGTCGTCAACCGCCGCACGCGCATCGGACGGCAGTTGGTGGTCTCGAACTACTCCCGTTACAGCGCGCACCACGCGCTCGTCGATCACTCGCCCCTCCACGCCAACCTCCGCATCGCCTGAACGCCCATGCTCGTCCTCACCCGCAAAGTTAACGAGGCGATTGTGATCGGCGATTCGATCGAGATTCGCATCACCCGCATCGAGGGCGACCTCGTGAAGATCGGCATCTCCGCCCCGCGCGAAATCCCGATTTTCCGCAAGGAAGTCCTCACCGTCATCGCCGCCAGCAATCACGCCGCCGCCGTCCGCGCCGCGCGTCCCGACGCGCTGCCCGCGCTCCCCATTCCGGCCAAGCTCCCGGCGGTCGCCGCCCAGCCCGCCACCCAATCCTGAATTCCACCGCCTCCCATGAGCGTCACCAACAGCACCAATCTCCAGACCCTCGACATCGCCCGGCAGCTTGGCCTCACCCAGACGATGCTGACGCGTTCCATGAACCGGCTTTCCTCCGGCAACAAGATCAGCGACCCCGGCGACGACAGCGCCGGCCTCGCCACGGCCGACAAGCTCGACTCGCAAAACCTCCGCGCCCAGGCCGCGAGCACCAACGTCCAAAACGCCGTCTCCTTCGTCCAAACCATGGACGGCTTCATGGGCAACATGACACAGATTCTCACGCGCATGAGCGAGCTGGCGGCCGACGCCAAGGACCCGACCAAAAACTCCAGCGACATCGCCCAGTATCAGGATGAGTTCAGCGCGCTGCAGGACCAGCTCCGCGCCACCGTCGGCGGCGACACCTCGACGCTCGGCGGCCAGACCGGCGTCACATCGCCGCTCGGCTCGTTCAACGGCACCGCCCTCTTCGAGGCCAGCACCACCAACCTTACCGTTACCATCGGCAAGAACGCCGGTGAAACCATGCCGATCAGCGGCGCGAACTTCCAGCAGGGTGCGATGCTCGATCTCATTCATCAGGACCCCACCGGCGCGTATGATATTTCCGTGACCGACCCGGGCGCCATCGATTCCATCAACAGTGCGCTCGACCAGACCGCCACCGCCCGCGCCAGTGTCGCGGGCATGCAGTCCCGCCTCGACATCGCCGCCACGCAGCTCGCGGTCGAATCGCAAAACCTCACCTCCGCCATTTCCGACATTCGCGACGTGGACGTGGCCAGCGAGTCCACCCAGCTGGCAAAATACAACATCCTCATGCAGGCCGGCACGGCCATGCTCTCCCAGGCGAACCAGACCCCTGCCGCCGTCCTGAAGCTCTTGCAACAGTGATCCCCGGCAGGCGATTTTTCGTCACACGCCCACCGCGTCCGGGTGCAGGGCCCGGTGCACCATCCACGCGAGTTCGTCGGTCGTGAACGGTTTTCCGAGCAGCTCCACGCGTCCGATCTGCGCGATGTCCTGCGGCGGAATTTTTAGAAAATAACCCGACATCACGATGATCGGCAGGTTGGGTGCGAACTCGCGCACTTTTCCCGCCAGCTCGGTGCCCGTCATCCCCGGCATCGTCTGGTCCGTCACGAGCACCGCGCAGGCCGACGGATTTGCGCGCATCATCTCGAGGCATTGCGCCGCGGTGTCGATCGTCGCGGCGCGGTAGCCCTTGTTCTC
>Ga0265314_10003921_pt1 | contig 14133 bp, 18 predicted proteins | sample 4126metaG_FD_203106 | JGI IMG/M metagenome (GOLD analysis project Ga0265314, IMG submission 203106) | Rhizosphere microbial communities from Carex aquatilis grown in University of Washington, Seatle, WA, United States - 4-1-26 metaG | ecosystem: Host-associated > Plants > Roots > Rhizosphere >... | reverse complement strand
GAGTCGATTGCCAAGGAGGCCTTCCGCCTTCAGGCCGGCAAACTCCCCATCCGCGTGAAGTTCGTGGCCCGCCGGCCCACGGTGTAAGGGTCCAGGGTTAAGGGAAGGATTTGAACATGGCTCAGATTAAAGCCAAAGACCTGCGCGAAAAGACGGACCAGGAACTCGTCGACCAGATGAACCTGGAACGCAAGCGCCTGTTCGATTCGACGGTCAAAGGGGCGGGCGGCGAAGCGATCAAGCCGCACGAACAGCGCAATGCAGGCCGGCTGTTGGCGCGCATCCAGACGATCCTGCGCGAACGCGCCTTGCGCGCCGACCTCAAGAAGCAGGAGAACGGCCTCGAAGCGAAGACCAAGGGCTGCTCGATCCACGCCTCGCGCATTCTCAAGCGCAAGGTCAACGCGCAGCGCGCGCGGGTGAAGGTCAAGGATCTGCGCCGCGACAGCGCGGCCAGCCAGGCCGACCGTGCCGCAATCCGGCTCGCCGAAATCCGCCGCTTGCAGGCGGTGTTGAAGCGCGACGATCCGGGGCAGGGCAAGTAACTAACAGGAATTAAGCGCGGCCCTGGAGGGCCGGCGCGGAAGTCAGATCGGGAAAGTTCCAGTCCGGGAAGCAAAAGCGATGGCCGAAGCAGCGAAGACCCAGACCGAAGCGGCGAGCGAAGGCGTCGGCCGCAAGACGATCACCGGCACCGTGATCAGCGACAAGCGCGACAAGACGATCACCGTCGAAGTCGGGCGCCTGGTCAAGCATGCGCGCTACGGCAAGTACGTCTTCCGCTCGACGAACTTCCACGCGCACGACGAAAAGAACGAAGCCAAGCTGGGCGACCTGGTCGAGATCAAGGAATGCCGCCCGATGTCGAAGCAGAAGCGCCACAAGCTGGTGCGCGTCGTCGAAGCCGCGGCGCTGGCTCCGACCGTCAACGAATTGAAGGAAGTTGAAGTGCTCGCCGCCAAGAAAAAAGATGCGGCCGAGAAGAAGGCAGCCGAAACCAAGTAGTCTGAAAAAAGGGTGATGCGCGAAACGCGGCCTTATCGCGGGCGCATCGGGAGCAGGCGATGATTCAGGTCCAAACGATTCTGGAAGTGGCCGACAACACCGGCGCCCGCACGGCCATGTGCATCAAGGTCCTGGGCGGGACGCGCCGGCGCTACGCCACGGTGGGCGATGTGATCGTTTGCGCGGTCAAGAAGGTGCAGCCGGGCAGCGATTTCATGACCACCAGCAAGAAAGACAAGAAGAAGCTGGTCGTGCGCGCGGTCGTGGTGCGAACGAAGAAGCCCGTGCGCCGGCAGGATGGCTCGTGGGTGCGCTTCGACAACAACGCCGTCGTGCTGATCACGCCCGAAAAAGAACCGCGCGGCACGCGCATCTTCGGCCCGGTGGCCCGCGAACTGCGCAGCAAGGGCTTCATGAAGATCGTGTCTTTGGCGGCGGAGGTGGTGTGAGATGATCAAGACTGAACTTTGCAAAGGCGACAAAGTCCACATCATCCGCGGCGAAGGCCGCCTGCTGATGGACGAGTCCAAGAAGAACAAAGTGCTCTGCACGATCCTGAAGATCGACCGCGTCAAGGGCAAGGCAATTCTCGAAGTCCCGCGCGCGAAGGCGAAGCGCGGCGAGAAGGAACTGCCGGTCCGCGGCGCCGAAGTCTGGAAGACGGTGCGCTACAACCCGAAGAGCGGCGAAGCGGGCGGCCTGAAGATCGTGAAGCGCTGGTTGAGCCTCGCGAACCTCAAGCTCGCCGAAAAGGGTGCGCGCCGCGAAGCCCCCGTGAAGAAGTAAGGACGAAAAATGGCCACTGAACCAAAAGCCGCATCAAAAGACAAAGCCAAGGCCCCGGCAGCTCCGGGCGAGAAGCCCCTGGTGCGCCTGCGCTCTAAGTACGAGAAGGACATTGCGCCTTCGCTGCAGGAGAAGTTCAAGCTCGGCAGCAAGATGGCGGTGCCGAAGCTGACCAAGATCTGCCTGAGCATTGGGTTTGGCAAGGCGGCGGGCGAGAACAACCAGAAGCTGATGGAAGCCTGCGTTACGAACCTGACTTCGGTCAGCGGCCAGAAGGCCGTGGTGACCAAGGCCAAGAAGTCGGTTTCGAATTTCAAGCTGCGCCAGGGCATGTCGATCGGCACGCGCGTCACGCTGCGCGGTCCGCGCATGTATGAATTCCTGGACCGCCTGGTGAACGTGGCGATCCCGCGTATCCGCGACTTCCGCGGGCTGTCTCCGCGCGCGTTCGACGGTCGCGGCAACTACAGCATGGGCTTGCAGGAACAGGTGGTTTTCCCCGAGATCGATACGGAAAAGATCGACGCGGTCCACGGGATGAACATCACGATTTGCACCACGGCGAGCAGCGACGACCAGGCGCGCGAACTGTTGCGCGCGTTTGGGATGCCGTTCCGCGAACGGTAATCGGATTCAGGGCCAGGCGCGGCTTCAAAAGAGCCGCTGGGAATTAAGAGGGCAGGGAAAATGGCAAGCGTTCGCTGGCGAGTCAAAGCGAAGAAGAAGCCCAAGTTTAAGACGCGCTCGTACAACCGCTGCGAGTTGTGCGGTCGCACGGGCGCCTATTATCGCAAGTTCAAAATCTGCCGGCTTTGCTTCCGCAAGCTGGCCTTGAACGGCGAAATCCCGGGCGTCCGGAAGTCGAGCTGGTAAGGAGCTGGCGCAAAGATGACGACGAACGATCCAATTTCCGACATGCTCACGCGCATCCGCAATGGCATTCAGCGCGCGCGCGATGAAGTCCGTGTCCCGAGCACCTCGCTGGTGCTCTCGATCGCGGAGACCCTCAAGAACGAGGGCTTCATCAAGAGCTTCGATATCGTGAAGGGCGCCAAAACCGAAGCCCAGAACGACGTCGTGATTCAGTTGAAGTATGCGCGCAACGGCCAGCCCGCGATCCGCAAGCTGGACCGCGTCAGCAAGCCGGGGCAGCGCATCTACCGGAAAGTCGAGGAACTCAAGCCCGTTCTGCGAGGCCTCGGCATCTGGATTGTAACCACGCCCAAGGGCGTGATGAGCGACAAGCAGGCACGGAAGGCCAAGGTGGGCGGCGAGGTGCTTTGCCGGGTCGAATAGCCCGCAAGCGCCGTGAATCGAACAGGCCTCGTTAAAGTTGGGATGTAAGCCATGTCCAGAATCGGTAAGAAGCCGGTCCCCATCCCCGCGGGTGTGGAAGTGAAGGTCGAAGGTCCGCAGGTTTCGGTCAAGGGGCCCAAGGGCGCCATGATCTTGAACCTGACGGGCGCGATCTCCGCGTCGGTCGATGGCGAACCTAAAGCCGTGCACGTCGCCAATGCGAGCGGTGTGCGTTCCGACCGGGCCAAGCATGGCCTGTATCGGGCGCTCATCGCGAACATGATGGCCGGCGTCTCGAAAGGCTATGAAAAGCGCCTGGAGATCCAGGGCGTCGGTTACCGCGCCCAGCTTTCCGGAAAACGCCTGAGCCTCTTCGTCGGCTACAATACCAAAATTCCCGAGGTGTTCGATATTCCTGAAGGCGTCAAGATCGAGTGCCCGACGCCGACTGAAATCGTGATCACCGGCATCGACAAGCAGCAGGTCGGCGACGTCGCCGCCCAGATTCGCGGCTTGCGCCCCCCCGACGTATACAAGGGCAAGGGCATCCGCTATAAGGGCGAACAGGTTCGCAAGCTGCCGGGCAAGACTGTGGCCGCCACCGGCGCCAAGTAAGGCGTCCGAAGGGTAAGGCTTTTCTAGGAACGAGACGATGCACGAACGACAAGAATCCAGACTCCGGCGCGCCGAGCGCGTGCGCAAAGCGGTCCAAGGGACCGTTGAGCGCCCCCGCCTCAGCGTTTACCGCAGCAACAAGCACATCCACGTGCAGATCGTTGACGATCTGGCCGGGCACACGCTGGTCGCGGCTTCGACGCTCTCCAAGGAACTCAAGGGAGCGCTCAAGACCGGGGCGAGCAAGGCTGCGGCACGCGCGGTGGGCAAACTGATCGCCGAGAAGGCCAAGGCGCAGGGCATCCAGAAGGTGGTCTTCGACCGCGGCGGGTTCCTGTATCACGGACGCATCAAGGAACTGGCCGATGGCGCCCGCGAAGCCGGGTTGAAGTTCTAAGCTAAAAGTCGAGCAGGGGAGGTGGACATTGGCAGGCGAACGTATCGATCCGGCGGGGCTCAACCTCGAGGAACGCGTCGTTGACATCTGGCGCTGCGCGGCAGTCGTCAAGGGCGGTCGGCGCTTCTCGTTCTCGGCCCTCGCGGTGGTCGGCAACGGCCACGGCGTCGTGGGCATGGGCTACGCGAAGGCGCGCGAAGTCCCCCAGGCGATCGAAAAGGCCGTCAAGGATGCGAAGAAGAATCTGGTTCGCGTCCCCACACACGGCACCACGATTCCGCACGAAATCCGGGGCCGCTACGGCGCCTCCAAGGTCGTCATGCTGCCGGCGCTGCCGGGCACCGGCCTGATCGCCGGCGCCGCGACGCGCGCCGTGCTCGAATGCCTCGGCGTCCGCGACATCCTCACCAAGTCCGTGGGCGGCTCGAACAACGGCAAGAATCTGGTCAAGGCGGCCTTCAACGGCCTCCAGCAGCTCCGCACGCGCGAAGACGTCGCGGCCCTGCGCGGCATTGAAGTCGAAGAAGATACGCAGCTCAAGGCCAACATCACAGCCATGGCTCAGGCGCGCCGGCGCGACGATTTCCGCCCGGAACGCAGCGAGCGCGGCGGTGGTGGCGGTGGTGGAGACCGGCGCCGTGGTCGTGGCCGTGGCCGACCGGACGAAAATGCCCAGAGCGCCGCGGTTGCAGCGCCGAGCCCGGAACAGTCGGCTTCTCCAGACACCGTTCCGCCGGGTGAACCCAAGAAAGAATAAGTGCGGCCGAGTTTTTCGGCCCGCGTGGAGGTTTGCACCATGCAGTTGCATCAGACTCGTTCGGCTTCGCTTTCCAGCAAGAAGCGCATGCGCGTTGGGCGCGGCCCCAGCTCCGGCATCGGCAAGTTCTCCGGCCGCGGCATGGAAGGCGCGACCTCGCGCTCCGGTTGGGCGATGAAGGCCACCTACGAAGGCGGTCAGATGCCGCTCTTCCGCCGCCTGCCCAAGCGCGGTTTCGTCAACGGCGCTTTCCGCGTCGATTACGCGACCGTGAACATCGCGCAGTTGGCGAAGTTCCCCGCGGGCTCGACGGTCTCCGCCAAGGAATTGCGCGAAGCCGGCGTGCTCAAGGAACCGAATGCTCTGCCGCTGAAGGTGCTGGGCGACGGCGAAATCAAGATCGCGCTGACTGTTAGCGCCGAGAAATTTTCGAAGAGCGCCGAAGAAAAGATCGTCAAGGCTGGCGGCAAGGCTCAGTGGCTGACCGAGAAGGCCAAGAAGCCGGCGCCGAATTTCGTGGCCGCTGCCAAGCAGAAGAAGTATAAGCTGGCTGCCGATCAGGCGATCGCCGAACTTGAAAAGGCCAAGGGCGCCAAGAAGGAAAAGCCCGCCGCCAAGGCCGCGAAGCCGGCCACGCCGCCCAAGCCTCCCGGTGAACGTCCGGAAAAGAAGGACAATAAGGAAGGGAAGTAACCGCGCGCACTCCGGGACGTCAAACCGGCAGCGCGTTAAATTAAAGCTGAAGTGCACCGAATGCGGAAGAGAGCCACATGTTTTCGGCCTTTTTGAACATCGTCCGGATCCCGGACCTCCGCAAGAAGGTCCTATTTACCCTCGGCGTCCTCATCGTTTATCGAATGGGCGTCTTCATCCCGCTGCCAGGGTTGAATCTCGAAGCGATCCAGGCGGGCCTCGGCCACACCGACGATGCGTTCGGGCGCTTCATCAACCTGATGGACATGTTCGCGGGCGGCGGCCTGAAAAAGGTCTCCATCTTCGCTCTCGGCATCATGCCCTACATCTCCGCCTCGATTATCTTCCAGCTCCTGACCTTCGTGGTTCCTGCAATTCAGCGCGTCGCCAAGGAAGGCGAGAGCGGCCGTCGCCGCATCAACCAGTGGACGCGTTACACCACCATCGGTTTGTGCATCATCCAGGCCTTCATGATCTGCGGCGCGCTGCAGAACGACGAACAGAATAACATTCGCCGCGTCATGGAACCGGGTATGTTCTTCCTGCTCCAGTCCGCGCTGATCCTGACCACTGGCACGGCCTTTCTGATGTGGCTGGGCGACCAAATTGACGAATTCGGCATCGGCAACGGCATGTCGGTGATCATCATGATCGGCATCACCTCGCGTCTGCCGGCCGCGATCCATGACATTGCCAATAACTTCGATCCGGCCATCGAATCTTCTACCGGTGCAGCCGTTGGCCCAAGCCAGTTGGTGGCGCTGGGCGTGATGTTCCTGGCGATGATCGCTGCGGTCGTTTTCGTTACCGAAGCCACGCGCCGTATCCCGATGCAGACCCCCAAGCGCACCAAGATGGGCTTCCGCCAGCCGCACTACCTGCCGCTCAAACTGACCGTCTCCGGCGTTATCCCGATCATTTTCGCCGACGCGCTGCTGATGGTCCCGAACTTCCTGACCACGTTCCAGAACCCAACCTTGCAAGAGCTGCTGAGCTACTTCCAGCGCGGCGCGTTCGTGTACATCACCGTTTACGTACTGCTGATCGTGTTCTTCTGCTACTTCTACACGGTCGTCGTATTCGACCCGAAGGAACACGCCGAAAACTTCAAGCAGTACGGCATGTTCATCCCGGGTATCCGCCCGGGCCCGGACACGCGCCATTACCTCGAAAAGGTCATGAACCGCATCACGCTCGCCGGCGCCGTCTTCATCGCGGTCATTGCGATCGTGCCTCAGATCATTCAGGACTGGCTGCATGTCAGTTCGCAGGCCTCAGGCTTCTTTGGCGGTACAGGCCTGCTGATCGTTGTCGGCGTGGCGCTCGACATGCTCAACCGCATCGAATCGCATCTGATCATGGAACGCTACGAGGGCTTCCTCAAGAGCGGCGGACGCATCCGCGGCCGCAAGGGCGGCTAAAGCCGTCGCACTGCCAGGGTCCCGTGCGCTATGCTGAAATCCCGGCGCGTCATACTTCTTGGACCGCCCGGAACGGGTAAAGGCACGCAAGCCAAACGCCTCGCCCTTGCCGCACACGCCCTTCAAATTGCCACCGGCGACCTTTTGCGCGATGCCATCTCACGCGGCACGCCGCTGGGCAAGCAGGTCCATCCCATTATGCGCGCCGGCGGCCTGGTGCCCGACGAAGTCGTCGTCGGCCTGATCGAGCAGACCCTCGAAGCCGCCAGCGACCGCGGTGAAATCCCCGTGATCTTCGACGGCTTCCCGCGCACCATCGCGCAGGCCCAATCGCTCGACGTGGTGCTGGCCAAGCGCGGCTGGGCGCTGGACCGCGTGGTGCTGATCCAGTCGTCCGATGACGCGATCGTCGACCGCATTTCGACGCGACGCAATTGCCCGCAGTGCGGCGAAATCTTCAACCTAAAGATCAAGCCGCCGCGTCAGGAAGGCACCTGCGACAACTGCGGCGAAGGTCTGGTGCAGCGCGAAGACGACAAGCCCGAAACCGTGCGCGCGCGCCTGCGAAAATATTGGTCGGAAACCGCGCCGTTGGTCGACTTGTACCGCGCGCGCGGCATCCTGAGCGAAGTTGACGGCAACCAGACCGTAGACGAAGTTTTCACCGGCATCGCCAAGGCCACGGGCCTGCGCGGTTATCCGGTCGCGGGTTCGGGCGTGGATGCGGACAAGCCGGAGTCTTCAAAGTCCGGCCGGCGCAAGAAGATCAAGGGGTAGGGAACGAGCGTGGCTCAGATCTATTACTCCGACCGGCAGATCGACAAGATCCACGAAGCGGGGCGCGTCGCCGGACAGTGCCTCGCGATCGTTAAGGACATGGTCGCGCCCGGCATGACCACGCGCAAAATCGACGAAGCCGTGGCCGCGCACATCAAAAAGGCCGGCGGCACATCACCTTTCCTGAACTACCAGCTTCCCGGCAAGATTCCTTTTCCCGCGACGATCTGCGCATCGGTTAACGAAGTCGTCGTCCACGGCATCCCCGACGACCGTCCGCTGGTCGAAGGCGACCTGGTCTCCATCGATTGCGGCGTGCGACTGAACGGCTACATCGGCGACACCGCGTGGACCTTCCCGATCGGCAAGCCCAGCGCGGAGACGCAGAAACTGCTGCAGGCTGGCAAAGAAGCGCTGTATGCAGGCATCAAAGCCGCGCGGCCGAAGGGCCCGCTGGGCGAAGTCTCCCGCGCGATCCAGACGCTAGTCGAAGCCCGCGGCTTTTCCGTGGTGCGCGATTATGTCGGCCACGGTGTGGGCATGTCGCTGCACGAAGAACCGCAGGTGCCGAACTACGTCAAGCCCGGCGACATGCTGCCGCTTTTCCGCACGCTCCTGAAGCCCGGCATGGTGTTCGCCATCGAGCCGATGGTCAATGAAGGCACGGCACAGGTCACATCCGAGGACAAGGACTGGCCGGTCAGCACCGCTGACAACCGACGCTCGGTGCATTTCGAACACACCGTCGCGATCCGCGCGGACAAAGTCGAAATCCTGACGCTCTGGGACGGCTGCGAAAATCCGCTCTAGTCGGTGCCGAAAAACCATCTCACTTTAGTCTGCGTCAAATTTCATAGAATGCGGCGCCATCCGCGGATTCTGACGCAGTCCGGATCAAGGGCTCGGTCTTTGTTCCCGCAAGTTCGGCGCGGGCGCGCGCGAGGGCCTGCCGGACCGACTCAAACGGATGCGGGTGCGTGCAGACCAGGTTGTCTGGCCCAAGTACTTCCCCCAGATGCGCGCGGGAGATCTGCTCGAAAACCGCGGGCTTGAGCCCGCACAGAATCAGGCGCCCGCCGCGCTCGTGGAAGTGCGCCCCGAACTGCGCGAGCGCCTCAGACGCGCTGGCATCAATGTGCGTGGCATGCTTCATACGCAGCACGATCACCCGGGCTCCGCGAGCGGCGATCCCTTCGAGCCGCTCTTCCAGCTTGTCCACGATGCCAAAGAATAGTTCGCCTTCGAGTTGCAGCAGCGTGATGGGGAAAGAGCCCGACTTCTCATCGAGCTCCAATTCGCGGAAGCGCTCTGGGCCGGCCTGCGTGAGTTCGACCAGGTGCAACTCGCCCACGCGCCGCACGAGCAGGATCAGCGACATGAAAATGCCGAGGTAGATTGCGTACTGCACTTCAATCAGCAGCATGGAGGCAAAGGTCAGACCCAGCACGAGCGCATCCGAACGGCCCCAACGCCAGACGTATTTGGCAGCGCGAAAATCGAGCATGTGCGCCGCGATCCAGATGATCAGCGCGCCCAGGCACGGCTTGGGGATGTAGTGTGTCCAGCGCGCGAAGACCAGTACGAGCGCCAGCACGGTCAGCCCCGCGATCACGCCCGACCAGCGCGTGCGCGAGCCCATTTGCAGATGCACAGCGCTACGCGTCCAACTGGCAGAGGAGGGCATGCAGCCGAAGAAAGCGCCGGCGATATTACCCACGCCTTTCGCGAGCAGTTCCTGGTTCGGATGGAACCGCACGTGGCCCTTCGCGGAGACCGCCTTGCCAATGGAGATCGCTTCGACCATGCCTAGGACCGCGAGGGCCAGCGCCGGAGAGAGCACATCGGTCGCGTGTGGCGAATGGAAGTCGGGCAGCGTAAAGAGCGGCCACGCGCTTTTAACTTGATCCAGCACCCCAACTCGCGGGCTGTCCCCGTCGGCCCAACCCATTAGCCAGACCATGAGGCTCGTCGCCACAACCGCGATCAGCGCGCCCGGAACCAGTCGCGAGATGCGTGCGCAACTCCAGACGATCAAGATCGTGAGCGCGCTGAGGCCCAGGGCATATGGGCTGGCATGGCCGATGTTTTCGAGCAACGTCCGCAGTGTATCGATGAACCGCACAGAAGATTCCGCTGGCACGCCGGCCGCGACGCGGATCTGCCCGGCGATGATCAGGCACGCCGCGCCTGAAGAAAATCCGACCAGCACCGCTTGCGAGACATAGCGGCCATACTCGCCGAGGCGCAGCACGCCAAAGAGGGCCTGAATGCTGCCCATCCAGAGTGTGATTAACGCCATTAGCGGCACGACTTCCTGCGGAGCGAGGTCGTAAGCGCCCAGGATCGCACCGAGCACCAGGGCTGAAGTGTTTGTTGCGCCAGTTGTCAAAAAAGGGGAGCTGCGGATCAACGCCGAGACAAATGTTGGCACGACCATCGCGTACAGACCGCATTCAATCGGTACATGCGCAAGTAACGCGAAAGCGAGGCCCTGCGGCACCGACAAAATGCCGCTGGTCACGCCCGCCCATAGATCTGCTTTCCAGGCGGGGCCGGAATGTGTTGATTCGCTATGAGTATTCGCAGGCACGAGTTCATATTCCACGGTTTTGCTGAAATGGGAAGGCCTTTGACATGCGATCTTCACTTTATTGAGCCGCCAATTAGGCTGTGTGCATGAAGCCAGCCGAATTTGAACGCATCGCGCGCGAAGCCATCCGGCGCATCCCGGCTGAATTCCAGCCGTACCTCGAGGATTGCGTAATCACCATTGAGGCGCACCCGCCCAAAGAACTACTACTCGATCTGGAAATGGAAGAAGACGAAGAGCTTTTCGGGTTATACGAAGGCCGCGCGCTGACCGAGCGCAGCCACGACGATCCGCCCGAGATGCCGCCGCGCATCCGGCTCTTCTACGAACCGCTGCTCGAATTTTGCGAAACCGAAGACGAATTAATATTCGAAATCCAGGTCACGGTGCTGCACGAGATCGGGCACCACTTCGGCTTGGACGAAGAGCGGCTGGACGAATTGGGTTACGCTTAGCGGCTATTCAAGACCCATCGCGAGCGCTTCGCGCAGGTTGCGCGCACGCAAAACCTTCAAGCCACCCGCGCGTTCATTGATCTTTCCGCGAGCGGGCATCAGGAACGAATTGAAACCCAGCCGCCGCGCTTCGGCCACGCGCGCATCGAGCCGTGGAATGGGCCGGACTTCGCCGCCCAGGCCCACTTCACCTGCGCTAACCAGTCCCGCTCGGATCGGACGACCTGTCGCCGCAGACGCCAACGCCAGCACCAGCGGCAGGTCCGCAGCGGGTTCGACGATTCGGTAACCTCCCGCCGCACTGGCAAAAACATCCAGCGTGCCGCAGCTCACGCCCGCGCGCGCTTCCAGTACGGCCAGCAACATCGCCATACGATTCGCATCCAGGCCGCTGGCTCGCCGGCGCGGCGTGCCGCCTCCGGGTGCGGGCACGCACAATCCTTGCACTTCGACGAGCAGCACCCGCGAAGCCTCGCACAGTGCGCCAACCGTCGAGCCAGGCCCTTTGTCCGCATCGCCTTCGCGGTCCAGAAGCACGCGCGACGGGTCCGCGACTTCTTCAAGACCGTACGACGTCATCTCAAAGAGGCCCACTTCGTCCGTCGATCCGAAGCGATTTTTTAGCGCACGCAGGCAGCGGAGGCCCAGGCGCGCCTCGCCCTCGAAGCTCAGCACCGTGTCGACGACGTGCTCCAGCACACGCGGGCCGGCGATCGTGCCATCTTTCGTCACATGGCCGATCAGAAAAATCGTGACATCGAGCCGCCGCCCCGCGTCGACCAGCGCCATTGCGCATTCACGCACCTGCGAGACCGAGCCGGGAGCCGAGTTGACCTGCGGATCGCGCAGCGTCTGCACCGAATCGATTACCGCAACGCGCGGGCGCTCGGCTTCTAGCAATGCGAGGACGCCTTCGAGGTCCGTCTCGCTGGCCAGCCGCAGCCGCTCCGATTCGAACGCAAATTTGCCCTTCGTCGCGCCTTCGGAATGCTCACCCAGGCGCAGGCCACGCGCAGCAATCTGGCTCGGCGCTTCTTCGCCGGACAAATAGAGCAGGGGCCGCTGGTCCGCTTCCTTCCCCGACGCCGCCAGCGCGCCCAGCACCTGCAGGAGCAGCGTCGATTTGCCGATGCCGGGTTCTCCGCCGACGAGCACGCTCCCGCCGGGCACCGCGCCGCCGCCCAATACGCGGTTGAACTCGCCAATGGGAATGGGCATGCGCGGCAAGCGTTCGTTGGCAAAATCTTTAAGCGCGCGCGGCGCGGAACTGGGGCCCAAACTGGAACGCGCAGGTGAACCCTTGCTGCGCAAGCCTGAACCACGCGAACGTGGCTCGGCTTCGGCGGGCGCTTCAACCAATGCGTCCCATTCGCCGCAGGCCGGGCATTTGCCCTGCCAGCGCGCGGACTCGTTGCCGCAATGTTTGCAGAAAAATTTTACAGAAGGCTTCTTGGCCATGCGCGATCCCGGTGCAAGCGGTCAGTGCTACTTCCGGGGCGCGAATACGCAAAACCGAAAAAAACTGTGGCGAGCCTACAAATGTGCGCGCAATTCACGCAGGCGCCGCATCACATCGTTGCCGCCCGCCCCGAAGTAGGCCGAGAGCGTGCGATATTCGGCGTACAACGCGTCGTAGGTCTTGCCAGCCGCCGCATTGGGCTTGTAGGTGCGCGTTTTTAGCCCGCCCAGCGCCTGGGCCGCCGCATCGAAGCCGTCGTAGCCGCCACGCTTCGCCCCCGCCGCAACCGCGCCCAAAATCGCTGCGCCCACCGCGCAAGCTTCACCTGAACGCGCAATGCCAATCTCGCGCTGCGTCACATCGGCAAGAATTTGCATAAAACCCGCGTCCTTCTCGGCAATCCCGCCGCACGTTGCGATGCGCTTCACCGGCAAGCCTTGCGCTTCAAAGGTCTCGATGATCGTGCGCGTGCCGAAGGCCAGGGCTTCCTGTAGCGCGCGGTAAAGGGCTTCGGACGGCGTCGCCAGCGTCACCCCAAGGAAAAGTCCGCTCAAATCGGCGCGGTTCAGCGGGCTTCGGTTGCCGTTCAACCAGTCGAGCGCCACCAAGCCCGTCTCTCCCGGTGCGAACTTCGCCGCGCGCGCGCCGAGCAATTCATACAGCGAGCACTTCCGCTTGCGTGCTTCGGCGGTCAACTCGGCGGTACCGCAACTGCGCACGCACCAGGACAGCAAATCGCCACCGCCCGCCTGGCCCGCCTCGTAGCCCATTAATCCGGGCAAAATCCCATCGCGCACGGCCCCAGCGATGCCCTTAACCTCACCCGGTGCCTTGGCCTCTCCGAGCAACATGTGACAGAAACTCGTGCCGAGAATGATCACCAAATCGCCCGGTCGCGTGAAATTGCAGGCCGGCACTGCGGCATGCGCATCGATGATCCCTGCGCCAACCGGAGTCCCGGGCTCCAGGCCCAAGCGCTTGGCCCAGTCGCTCGTTAAGCCACCGACGGGCGTGCCGGCTGGCACGACTTTGCCCCGCACCTTCGGCAGCAGGACGCCAAAGCCCGGCCGCAGCGCTTCGAGAAAGGGTGCGGACACGTAGCCGTCCTGCGCGTGCCAGCAGCCTTTGTAACCCGCCGCGCAGGCGTTGCGCGCTTCCGCACCGCAAAGCTGCCAGACCAGCCAATCCCCGGCTTCAATAATTTTCTCTGCCGCTGCAAAGACTTCGGGCGCGTCTTCAAACATCTGCAACGCCTTCGGCAGGAGCCACTCGCAGTTCACGCCCGCGCCGTAGCGCGGCAAAAAGGCTTCGTTGCGCGCGCGCGCCAACTCATTGATGCGATCGGTCTGCTTGTGCGCGGCGTGGTGCTTCCAGAGTTTCACATACGCATGTGGCTGCTTGGCAAAGCGCGCATCCAGGCAGAGCGGCTGGCCCTGCGCATCCGTGGGCAAAATCGTGCACGCGGTGAAGTCCACGCCGATACCCACGACCTGCGCAGGCTTGAGGCGCGCGGCCTTCATGGCATTACGCACGGCACGCGTGACGGCATCCAAATAATCGCGCGGGTCCTGCAAGGCGAACTCGGGCGGAAGCTTTTTCCCAGCAAGCTTGGCATCGATTACACCATGTGCATAGGGCTCACTGGACGTGGCCAACTCGTCGCCCGTGCGCGTGTTTACCAGGATCGCGCGAACGGAAAGCGTCCCGAAATCGAGGCCCAAGGCAGCGTTTAGTGGCATAGACGGCTCCCGTTAAAGCCTTTGCGCACTCGAGTGAGCAGGCAGAATACGCCCTTCTACGCACTTCGTCAAGCGCCCAGTAAAATACCGTTGGACTTTATCCGTCCTTTAGGCAAGATGGATTTGGACGTGCGCGAGCGGTT
>Ga0265314_10003919_pt1 | contig 14134 bp, 6 predicted proteins | sample 4126metaG_FD_203106 | JGI IMG/M metagenome (GOLD analysis project Ga0265314, IMG submission 203106) | Rhizosphere microbial communities from Carex aquatilis grown in University of Washington, Seatle, WA, United States - 4-1-26 metaG | ecosystem: Host-associated > Plants > Roots > Rhizosphere >... | reverse complement strand
GCTCCAGCGCCGTCTGGCGTCCAGCCCCGAAGCGATTTTTCAATCACTCAAGCGCCGTCACGCTCGCCTGGAAAGGAAACTTCGGGAGGCGAAGCTCGGTGCTCGAGGGCCCCTTCTCGCTGAGACCCTCGCCGATGTGCCCGAAGATGATGACGATCTCTCGGCCGACGAGCAGGAGCAGCTCGAGGAAACGCTGGTCGACGACGCGACGACTGCGCGCACCGTCGGTGAGCTGGAGGGGGAGGTCCTGGTGCTTCAGGGCCTGGAGCAACAGGCCCTGAAGGTCGTTGCGTCTGGCCAGGACCGGAAGTGGGAGGAGCTCTCCCGCATCTTGCAGGACGATCCGCACATGCGCGACGCGGGCGGTCGCCTGCGAAAGCTCATCATCTTCACAGAGCACCGCGACACCCTGAACTACCTGCACCAAAAGATCGCGGGGGTGCTCGGAAACCACGACGCCATCGTGACGATCCACGGCGGGACACACCGCGACGAACGCAAGCGCGTGCAGGCGACTTTCTGGAGCGACCACGAAGTGCGGGTGCTCATCGCCACCGACGCGGCTGGAGAGGGGGTCAACCTCCAGTGCGCGAATCTGATGGTGAACTATGACCTCCCCTGGAATCCCAACCGGCTTGAGCAGCGCTTTGGCCGAATCCACCGGATTGGCCAGTCGGAGGTGTGCCACCTCTGGAATCTCGTCGCAAAAGAGACACGCGAAGGCGACGTCTACCATCGCCTGCTCGAAAAGATCTCCGTCGAGAGCGAAGCGCTGAAGGGGCGCGTCTTCGACATTCTGGGCGAGGTCTTCGAGGAGACCAGCCTGAAGGACCTACTGCTCCAGGCCATCCGCTACGGCGACCAGCCCGAGATTCGCGCCCGCCTCTATCAGAAGGTCGAGAACGCGCTCGACAGTGAGCACCTGCGAAGCATCCTGGATCGCAACGCGCTGGCGCAGGAGTCCATGAACGCCGAGCGCCTGTTCGCGGTGAAGGAGGAGATGGAGAAGGCCGAGGCGCGCCGGCTCCAGCCGTTCTTCATCCGGACGTTCTTCATGAAAGCGTTCCAGGGGCTGGGGGGCTCCATCCACCCCCGCGAGGCGGACCGCTTCGAGGTCACCTACGTTCCGACGTCGATCCGCGAGCGTGATCGCCAGATCACCGGGCGCAACAGCCGGGACACGACGCCGGTGCTCAGGCGCTACGAGCGGGTTTGCTTCACCAAGGACGCTGTTCGGCCCGAAAAGGCGGGCCTGCCGGTCGCCAGCATGATCCATCCCGGTCACCCGCTCATGCTCTCCGTGACCGACATCGTGCTCCAGCAGCACGCGAACCTACTTCGGCAAGGGACCATCCTCGTCGACCCGGCGGACGAAGGGGTCGCACCGCACCTGCTTTTCTTGCTGACCCACGAGATCAAGTCCGGCGACGGCCACGTCCTTTCGAAACGCATCCAGTTCGTGCGGGTCGAGCCCGACGGTAGCGCGACCTTTGCCGGCTGGGCGCCGCACCTGGACCTGCAGCCCGTCGACGCCGCCGATCGCCCGCGGCTGAAGAGCGTCCTCGACGCTGACTGGATTCGCGCTGATCTCGAACAGAAGGCGCTCACCCTGGCCGCATCGACGCTTGTGCCGGAGCACTATCAAGAGGTGGCGACGCGGCGGATTGCTCACGTCGACAAGACGCTCGCCGCGGTCCATGAACGCCTCAGCAAGGAGATCAACTACTGGTCCGATCGCTGGATGAAGCTGCGCGAGGACCAGCAGGCCGGCAAAGACGTCCGCCTCAACCTGGAGAACGCCCGACGCACGGTGACCGACCTCGAGGGTCGGTTGGAGAACCGACGTCGCGAGTTGCAAGCGATGCGCCACGTGGCCTCGGCGACGCCCGTCGCACTTGGCGGTGCTCTGGTCGTGCCGATGGGTCTCCTGCGCCAACTTCGCGGTGAAGCACGGGAGGGCGACACCTTCTCGTCCGATCCCCTGGCCCGCAGTCGCATTGAGCAGCTCGCCATGAAGGCGGTACGCTTGGCCGAGGAGACGCGGGGTTGCCGCGTCGTGGACGTGTCGGCCCAAAAGTGCGGCTGGGATCTGACCTCGTACCCGGCCCCCGTGGACGGTAAGCAACAGCAGGCGCGGCACATCGAGGTGAAGGGTCGCGTCAAGGGCGCGAACACCATCACCGTCACACGGAATGAGATGCTCTACGCGATGAACCAGGCCGACAAGTTCCACCTCGCGATCGTATGGGTCGGCGACGACGACACTGTCGAGGGGCCCCACTTCCTGCAGAATCCGTTCGACGCTGAGCCAGGCTGGGGCGTCTCTTCGATCAACTTCGACATCAACGCGCTGATCGCTAGGGCGGAGCGCCGACAGTCGTGACCTATCCGATCAAGTCTCCGAAGAAGCTTATCGAAGTCGCGCTGCCTCTTGACGCAATCAATGAAGCGGCGAAGGAAGAGAAGGCCGTTCCGCGGCGCGGCCACCCTCAGACGCTGCACGTGTGGTGGGCTCGCCGGCCTCTTGCCGTGGCTCGAGCTGTCGTCTTCGCGCAGCTCGTCAATGACCCAGGCTACCAGCAGGGTGGAGGGTTCAAGTATGGGAAGAACAAGAAGGATGCAGCGATCGAGCGGCATCGATTGTTCAAGATCATGGACGACTTAGCGCGGTGGGAGAACACCTCAAACGAGGAGGTCCTTGAACGAGCGCGTATCGAGATTCGACGGTCGTGGCGTGAAGTCTGTGACCTAAATAAGGACCATCCGCAGGCAGCCGACTTGTTCAATCCTGAAGTTTTGCCGGCTCTGCACGACCCATTCTCAGGCGGAGGAAGCATCCCTCTCGAGGCCCAGCGCTTAGGTCTGGAGGCGTGGGCCACGGACCTGAATCCAGTGGCAGTCCTTCTCAGCAAAGCCATGATTGAAATTCCTCTGCGTTTTCAAGGGTACCGCCCGATCGGACCGGTCGAATCCGACGGGCCGCACGGGCGACTCGATCTACCGGAAGCCTGGCCGAGAGCTAGGGGCCTCGCTGAGGACGTTCGCCGATATGGTGCATGGATGCTCGCGGAGGCCCGAAGACGCATTGGCCACTTGTATCCGCCGGTAGAAATTACTGCGGAGATGGCGAGCGAACGCCCCGACCTAAAGCCCCTTGTCGGTCAGACACTCGGTGTTGTTGCCTCGCTGTGGGTCCGAACGGTGAAGAGTTCCAACCCCGCCTTCTCTCACATCGATGTTCCACTGGCATCGACGTTTGTGCTTTCGATAAAGGCCGGAAAAGAAGCCTATGTGGAGCCCGTTGTCGATCGCGGGAGTTCGGATTCTACCGGAACGGCAACAGCCGCCGGATACCGGTTTAGGGTCCGATTCGGCAAGCCCCAAGACGCAGAGCAGACTGGGCGTGGAACGAAGACCGGAAGTGGCGGCACGAGTTTCTTTTGCCTGATGTCCGGTGCTCCGATGCCTTTTGAACATCTGCGCCGTGAGGCCAAGGCCGGGCGCCTCGGGGCGCGCCTCATGGCAGTCGTCGCTGAGAGTTCAAGGGGTCGCGTATACCTTTCTCCCACGCTGGAAATGGAGTCCATCGCGTTTAGCGCGAGGCCCGCAAATGTGCCGGACACAGAATTGCCGGACAAGGCACTCGGTTTTCGTGTCCAAGAATATGGAATGCGGCATTGGCGTGATCTATTTACTTTGCGGCAATTGAGCGCCGTAACAACGTTCTCTGATCTTCTGGGGGCGGTTCGCGAGCGCGCAACCAACGATGCCGCTGCCGCTGGTCTTCCGGATGACAGTCGTTCTCTCGCGAGCGATGGCGCCGGAGCAATTGCCTACGCCGACGCAATCGCCGTCTATCTCGGGTGCGCTCTAAGTCGGTTAGCGAGCTACAACAACACGATTTGTCATTGGAACATGAAAGGGGGCAGCGTCGGCGGAATCTTCTCGCGCCACGCAATTCCGATGTCCTGGGACTTCATCGAAGTAAACCCACTTGAAAAGATGAGCGGCAACTGGATGGGCGGGGTGGAGTGGGTATGTGACGTCTTGAGCGAACTTGTCCCTCCGAAGTCACGTGGATCAGCGCTCCAGGCGGACGCCAGCGTTCAATCCGTGTCGGGGGGCAAGATCGTATCCACAGATCCGCCGTACTACGACAATATTGGATACGCCGATCTCTCGGACTTCTTTTATGTCTGGCTACGCGCGCCGTTGCGACCCATTTACCCCGACCTCTTTGCGACTCTCGCCGTTCCCAAGGTCGAGGAACTTGTGGCGACTCCATTTCGTCATGGCAACAAGGAGAAGGCCCAGGCTTTCTTCCTCGATGGGATGACAAACGCCCTTCGGCGTCTCGCTGAGCAAGTGCATCCAGCGTTTCCCGTTACCATCTACTATGCGTTCAAGCAGTCCCAGAGCGACATTGACGGGACCGGAAACACGGGATGGGACACCTTCCTCGAAGCGGTAATTGCCTCGGGTTTTGCGGTCGGCGGAACGTGGCCCGTGCGAACAGAACGCACTGGGCGACCTATCGAGATTGGGACCAATGCGCTCGCGTCCAGCATTGTTCTGGTTTGCCGCAAGCGCCTTGGCTCAGCTGACTCCATTTCTCGTCGCGAATTCCTACGAGAACTGAATGCGGTGCTGCCCGAAGCGCTGGACGCGATGACCAGAGGGTCGGGCGAAGAGCGTTCGCCAGTTGCGCCCGTGGACCTCTCGCAATCCATCATCGGACCTGGGATGGCAGTTTTTTCGAAGTACCGCGCGGTGCTCGAAGCCGACGGGTCTCCGATGAGAGTGAAGACAGCGCTCCAGCTCATCAATCGCTTCCTCGCTGAAGATGACTTCGACCACGACACGCAGTTCTGCCTCCACTGGTTCGATCAGTATGGGTGGAACGAGGGTGCGTACGGCGAAGCGGACGTTCTGGCAAGGGCAAAGGCCACCAGCGTCAGTGGTCTCGATGACGCTGGCGTGCTCGCCAGCGGCGCCGGAAAGGTCCGGCTGCTGCGACCGAACGAGTACCCGTCCGATTGGGATCCGCGGAAGGACCCGCGCATCCCGATCTGGGAGGCGCTCCACCAGCTCATTCGCGCCCTGCGTGAGCAAGGCGAGAGCGGCGCCGGTCAGATTCTCGCGGTAGTGAAGCCCAAGGGCGAGGCCATCCGGCAGCTTGCATACCGCCTCTACACGCTCTGCGAGCGTCGCGGCTGGGCCGATGACGCCCGCGGGTACAATGAGCTCGTGACGACGTGGACGGCGATCGAATCGGCATCCAGCGAGTTCCCGGAAACGAACGAACAACTGAGGCTCTTCGGAGGAGGCAAGTCATGAAGGCGTGGCGTGAGGTCAGCGTGCCCCATCCGGACGTCCTGGAGGGCACCTTTCAGCAATCGGAGTTCGCGGCGGACATCACTGCCGTTCGTGACGGCAAGGCGACGCGCGAGTACCAGGACGCTGCGGCTTTCTACCAGCGGACGTTCATCACCGAAGGGATGCGGCTCCTCCTGACGCAGGTCGCGCAGCGCCTCAACGGCAAAGGCGGCGAGCCCGTGATCCAGCTTCAGACTGCGTTCGGGGGGGGGAAGACCCACACGATGCTCGCCGTCTTCCATCTCGCCTCACGAAGCTGTCCGCTCAAGGACCTCGCCGGTGTTCCTGGCCTTCTCGACCAGGCTGGCCTCATGGACGTGCCGAAGGCGCACGTGGCCGTGCTCGACGGGACCGCGCATGCCCCCGGGCAGCCGTGGGCCCACGCCGGCACTCGCATTCGAACGCTCTGGGGCGAGCTCGGATGGCAGCTCGGCCGCGAGGAAGGGCTCGCGCTCGTGCGAGACGCCGACGCCACGGGCACCTCGCCGGGCAAGGAAATCCTCCGTGCGCTGCTCGAGCGCTTCGCCCCCTGCGTCGTTCTCGTCGATGAGCTGGTCGCCTATGTCCGGCAGTTCGCCGATGGCCAAGTGCTCTCGGGCGGCACCTACGACAGCAACCTGTCCTTTGTTCAGGCACTGACCGAGGCCGTCAAGCTGGTGCCGACGGCCATCGTCTTGGCTTCGCTTCCCGAGTCTGAGATCGAGGCGGGCAGCTCGCGCGGCGTCGGAACGCTCAAGGCGCTGGAGAAGACTTTCGGTCGCGTCCACGCCCTGTGGAAGCCCGTCGCGACGGAGGAGGCGTTCGAGATCGTGCGGCGCCGCCTGTTCGAGCCGATTCGTGATGGAGGTGAGCGCGATATCGTCTGCCGCGAGTTCGCGAACGCCTACGCCGCGGAGGGCACGAAGCTGCCCTCCGAGACTCACGAAGCCCGCTATTTCGAGCGCCTGGTACAGGCGTACCCCATTCATCCCGAGATATTCGACCGTCTTTACGAGGACTGGACGACCCTCGAAAGTTTCCAGCGGACGCGCGGCGTGTTGAAGTTGATGGCGCGGGTCATCTACCGCCTCTGGAAGGATCAGAACCAGGATCTGATGATCTTGCCGGGCAGTCTGCCCCTTTACGACAGTGGCTCGCGCAACGAGTTGCTTTACTACTTACCCCCAGGATGGGACGCGGTCCTCGAGGGCGACATCGATGGCGATCGTGCCGAGACGACCGAGATCGACACGAAGGAGCCACGATTCGGGGCGGTACACGCGGCGAGGCGGGTGGCGCGCTCTCTCTTCCTCGGAAGCGCACCGGCGTCGAGCGGGGCGCAGAAGGGGACGAGGGGTGTGGACCGCGCACGCGTTCTGCTGGGCTGCGTGCAACCGGGGCAGCCGTCGGCCGCGTTCTCGGACGCGCTGAATCGCCTCTGCGACCGGCTTCACTACCTGAACAGCTCGGGAGACAAGACGCAGGGCTCGACGCGGTTCTGGTTCGACACCAGAGCTAACCTGCGTCGTGAGATGGAGGACCGGAAGGGGCGTTTCGACGAACGCGGCGAGGTTCGCGGCAAGATCGCCGAGGTTCTGAAGGACCTCGCATCGGGATCCGGTCTCTTCGACGGCGTGCATCCCTTCACGCCAAACGCCGACGTGCCCGATGACGGTGCGCTGCGCCTCGTGTTTCTGCCCCTCGAGAAGGCGTACAGCAAACAAGAGCCAAAGAGTGCCTTCGACGAGGTCCTCGAGGTGGTTCGCTCCAACGGGAGCAAGCCGCGGTATCGCGGCAATCGCCTGGTCTTCGTGGCGGCCGATCAAGGCTCGCTGATGCGCCTGCGAGAATGTGTTCGGACCGCGCTCGCTTGGGCTTCCATCGTCGAGGACATCAAGGCGGGCAGGCTCAACATCGATCGTCTGCAGGAAGAGCAGGCGAAGAAGGAGCTGGACACCGCCAAGGGCGTCGTCCCGCGGGCCGCGCGCGAATGTTTCAAGTGGCTGCTCTGCCCCATGATGACGTCGACGACCGACCGCGACGCGAAGGTCGAAGCCTTCGCCCTCAATTCGAGCAATGGCACCTACGCGGTCGAGCTTGCGCGGGTCTGCGAAGAGAACGAGCTGGTCATCTCGACGTGGTCCCCCATCCACCTGCGAAACAAGCTCCGCGAGCTGTACTGGAAGGAGGCTGTGGTCGCTTTCCGGGCTACATCCGTGTGGGACGACATGCAGAAGTATCTGTATCTTCCGCGTCTCAGACAGCGCGGCGTGCTGGAGCAGGCGATCCAGACGGGCGCCGCGACGCGGGACTTCTTCGGCACGGCCTATGGGCAGAACGGCGACGTCTTCGAGGGCTTCAAGCTCGGTGACCCGAACGTGCAGTTCGACGACACCCTTCTGCTGATCGAGCCGACAGTGGCTGCCGCCTACGCCGCGGGCGAGATGGCGAAGGCGGCTGCGGCCAGGGAGGCTACCCATGTTGCTAACGCGGCTGACCCGAAGATTCCCCCTCTCGCCGGTGGACCGCCAACGGTGATTGATCCGCAGCGTGCCGGGCAGAAGCTCGGGAACGCATCTCCACCACGCGCGAAGGCGTTCTTTGGCTCTGTCGATGTCAGCGCGACGACGGCGAAGATGAAACTTGTCGCGATCTCCGAGGAGATCATCGCGGTGCTGGCGGCCGACCCTAACGCGACCGTCAAGGTAACCCTCGAGATCTCCGCCGACTTCCCGAACGGGGCGACGGAGCAGACCAAGCGAGCGGTGGCCGAAAATGCGGGGGCCCTCGGGTTCAAGAGCAAGCTCTGGGAGTAATAGGAACGGATCCCCCGTGAGGCTTCGTAGCGTCTCCATCAAGAACTTCCGTGCGTTGGCCGACGTGACCGTCGAGCTCGATGATACGACGGTGCTCATCGGCGAAAACAACACGGGCAAGACGTCGTTCCTAGAGGCACTCAAGCTCTGCCTGGCGCAGGGGGCCTCACGCCGTGCCGACACCTTCGATGACTACGACCATCACCTTTCGGCCGACGAGGCCCAGGTTGGGGACGCCGGTGACACCGAGATCACTCTTCGCTTTGCAGAGACCGCGATCAGCGAGTGGCCTGCGGAGGTTACTCAAGCCGTTTCGGAGGCAATCGTTCTTGATGGGGATCTTCAGCAAGTCACACTGCGGGTCAAGAGTTCGAAAGACCCGACCACACGGGAGATGACGCCGACCTGGGAATTTCTCGACGCAGCGGGTAATCCTCTGCGCCCAAAGCGTGGGGTCACGTTTGTGCTTCGAGACCTTCAACAGCTGAAGCCGTTCTTCTACTTGTCCGCGGTGCGCGACGCGGCGCGCGAGTTTCAGCCTCGGTCATCCTTTTGGGGCCCATTCCTTCGAAATCCCAACATCGCGGATGATGTTCGCAAGCAGCTCGAGGAGGAGCTGGATGCACTGAACGCAAAGGTGATCGCCGCTGATGACAAGCTGAGGGACGTCAAGGAGAGGCTGGAGAAGACGGGAGGGATCGTATCGATACGGCAGACGGACGCCGTGACGATCGAGGCGGTTCCTGGCCGGGCCCGTGATCTGCTTTCTCGAGCCCAGGTCAGCGTGTCAGGTAGAACGGGCGCCAGGCTTCCGATGGCCCGGCATGGCGCCGGAACCCAGAGCCTTTCCGTTCTCTTCCTGTTCGAAGCGTTTCTGAGCTCGATGCTGGAGAAGCTTTACGGGCCGGGTAGCGTGCCGATCGTCGCCATCGAAGAGCCGGAGGCCCATCTTCATCCGGCAGCGGCCCGCGCGCTCTGGAAGGCGATCTCGGACATGCCTGGGCAGAAGCTGATCGCCACGCATTCAGGGGATCTCTTGGCTCGGGTTCCTTTGAGCAATCTGAGGCGGTTTTGCCACAACGGCTCGGGGGTCGAGGTTCGCCGACTGCGACCGGGAACATTGGACAAGGACGACGAACGCAAGATGGCTCTTCACGTGAGGGCCACGCGCGGCGAGTTGCTTTTCGCGCGGGCGTGGCTCCTCGTGGAAGGTGCGACCGAGGTGTGGCTCTTCGAGGGAGCGGCGGATGTGCTCGGCCTCGACCTGGAGCGCGCGGGAGTTCGGATCGTGCAGTACGCGCAGGTGATGCCCGATCCTTTCATTCGGCTGGCCGACGATCTCGGGATAGCATGGTTCTGCCTTTCGGATGGAGACTCGAGCGGTCAGAACTATCGCAAAGCCGCGTGTTCTCTGTTGTCTGGTCGAATCGAAGCGGCGCATGTCCTGACCATCGCCGAACAAACGATCGAAGTATGCATGTGCAACGCCGGATTCGGCGACGTGTTCGTATCCGAGATAGCCGAGCAAAAACGCGCGACGATCACTGCCACAGAAGGTGACCCAAACTACTGGGGACAGGTGGTCGCGGCAACGCCGAATCGGGGTAAAGAGGCCCGCGCCATCAAGGTCGTCGAGGAGATTCGAAAACGTGGGCCAGGCTCGGTTCCGCCGGTCCTGAAGACCGCGCTGGAATCAGCCATTCGGCTGGCGATGGGAGGACAGTGTGCCAGTGGCGGTTGACGTCTCGGGATTGAACCCGAACCAGCAAGCTGCCGTGACCTGGGATCAAGGGCCCCTCCTTGTTCTCGCGGGGCCCGGATCGGGGAAGACGAAGGTTCTCACTACACGAATAGCAAGACTCATCGCGGAATCCGCTGAGAAGCGCTTTCGCGTGTTGGGCCTGACATTCACGGCGAAGGCGGCCGACGAGATGCGAGCGCGAGTCGATTCGGTGATTTCTTTAGGCCGAGAGCGCGTACTCCTTGCAACGTTTCACTCGTTTGCTGCGGACGTCCTTCGCCAACACGGCAGCCACGTTGGGTTCCGGCCCGACTTCGTGATTTTGAATCAGACGGCCGACCGCGAATCCGTGTTGCTCGACGCTATTCGCGAGTGCTCCCGACAAGGCGTCGCCACTGAACCCGACGACGTGAAACTTCTCCCGTTCCTAGATCGGTTGTTGGACGTCTGCATGACCTCCGAAGACGTTCGCCAGCGCGTACGAGATCCCGACCTTGCGGACAAGGCAGCCGCGCTATTCAGTCAGTACAGGCAAGAGCTGGAAAGAACGAATCGGCTGGACTTTCCATGCCTGCTTGCGAAGGCGATCGAGCTTCTCGAATCGAAGCCAGCGGTGGCCCGCTTGCTCCGAACGACGTACACCCACGTCTGCGTAGACGAGTTCCAAGATACGAACGACTCGCAGTATCGCTTCTTGCGAGCGATCGTCGGATCGAGTCCGACCGACATCTTCGTCGTGGCCGACGACGATCAGATCATCTACCAATGGAATGGCGCCAGTCCTGAGCGTCTGGCGACACTGCGTGCGGACTACCAGATGGCGGTGGTGCAGTTGCCGGCAAGCTATCGCTGTCCAGCAGGGGTGATCGCCCTGGCCAACAAGCTCATCCAGTACAACGTATCCCGCTCCGCCGACAAACAGCCGCTGGTCGCGATCAAGAGTGAAGGCCAGGGGTCGTCGGTTCGGCTTCAGCAATTCGACGATGTCGGCGGCGAGCTGGCATGGGTCGCTGCGGACATAGCCAGTCGAGGTGTTAACGTACACGCGAAATGCGTAGTCCTCGGTAGGACGAAGAAGCTGCTCGATGCTGCTGTCGTTGCTCTTCAGGAAGCGGGAGTGCCGGCGGCGCTCCACATTCGGAAAGACGAGTTCGAGTCTGCGCCGTTTCGATGGCTCCACAGCATCCTGCGGCTCGCCAACGCACGCGGGGACCGCGAGCAGGTACGCCGAGCGTGCAAGGCGTTCTACAGCATCGACGGGCTCGATCTGCGTGTGGATCAAGTGGCGGCGTCGGCGGCCGTCACCGGAGGTGATCTTCTGCGCGCCTGGTTTGACGAGGTCCTGGCGAGGGACGCATTGTCAGACCTGTCTCGCGAGTGCTTGACGGCCTTGCGAGCGCGGATCGTCACACGGCTAGACTTCATCGGGTTCATCAATGGCTCTTTAGATTGGTTCCACCGTCTCCATGCAGACGAGACGCGGGACCAACAGGCATTCGGTGAAGTCGAGACCGAAGAATCGATGTGGCGGGAGCTCGCGAAGGGTATCGGCGACAGGCTTGGCGATGGAATGACCTTGGAAGCGTTCCTTCAAGAGATGGATCTATCTCCCAAAGTCCCGCCCCCGCCCCGCAATGCGACCCGCTGCCTGACGATTCACAGCTCAAAGGGAATGGAATTCGAGCACGTCTACCTGGTGGGACTCGTCGAGGATCAACTCCCTTCCTTCCAGGCCGTGAAGAAGGGCCCAGAGAGCAGGGAGCTACAGGAAGAGCGACGGAACTGTTTCGTCGCGATCACCAGAGCCCAGGAGTCGCTCACGCTGACGTACGCGGGACAATATTGGGGCTGGGCGAGGAATCCGTCTCGGTTCCTATACGAGATGGATCTCGTGGAGCGGCCTGCCTCGAGATGACTCCCCGGCAAGCAGGTCCATCGCCTTCGTGAACCAGGAGATCGCGACCGCCCGTGGCCATCGCGGTACACAGCGGACATGTTGGGCGCCGGCAGGTAACGGCATCCAGTCACGCTCGACGTCCATCGTGCGAGAGGTCGTCAGCGGGAGGCTCCGTCTGGGAGGTCATGCCGACGATCAGAACGCCTGCGGGGCGGAGCGTATCTCCGTCGGGTATCGTCGCAAGGATCTCGCCGCCGAGGACCCCAAGGAGACAACTCCCGAGTCCAAGCCAGGTGGATACGAGATGAATCATCATCAGGAAACATCCAGAGTCGCGCCAGAGAAGGGATTCCGAACGAAGGTAGGCACCGTCATAGCGGGCAGCATCGCCTGCTACGATCAGAAGGGTCGCCTGCTTCGCTCCGCGTCCCGCTCCTTCTCGGACGTCACGACATGCTTCTCGCAGCTCCTCGGATCTCACCGAGGCGAGCTCAGAGAGCCGGCTGGGCACGGAATCGTAGCGCCAAATGGCTTCGTCCGGTGGCTCAACGACGAGGAGCTCCAGGGCATGGAGTCCCCCGGAGGCCGGAGCCGCCCGATGCTCCGACGTGCTGCCGAAGTCTCGCGCTCGCGTCCTCGCGCTGTGCCAGAGGAGTTCGAACAGGTGGACGCGCGACAGAGCACCGAGATCGCGGTCGGATCGGCGGTGGTCGAGTACGTCACCGAAGGTTCGCTCGGATACGCGTTCAGGCGGCGGCACGCGGAGTTCTCGGAGGCTTTTCGGTTGCCATCGTTCGACGCTCGTTGGGGGCGCTCGAGGAGACGGTTCGACATCGGCCGGTGCCGGTGGCCGATCAGTACGGGCCAATGCCCAGCTCCTTCATGGTCTCGAAGTGTTTCGCGCAGCCACGACAAAAGCCACAAGCGAGGTTGGCGACGTGGCACGAATGTGCCCAACCTAGGATCTCGAGAGGAACGGCTGACTCACGTATGAGCGCTGCAGAGGAGAGCTTGATCGCTGGAGCTTCCACGCGGAGGTGTCCCTCTTGAAGTTCCATCAGCTGGGAGAGCGCGTTGACGAAGAGCTCGGTTCCGTCTGCATGGACGGCATCGCTCGCAACGGTTCCGAGAAAAAGCATACCGGCGCCCCTCCCGGCCAATCTGGCGGCGGCGAGGGTAATCAGCAGCTGGTTTCGGTAGGGCCACCATTCGGGAACCGGAGCAATTCCGAGTGGCGCTGTTCCGAGGAGATCTCCGCTGCCGATGCTGCTGCAGTCCACCCTGATTACGTCGTGCTCGATGTCGAGAGCGGCGCACACGGCTCCTGCGGCCTGGATCTCCGCCTGGGCCGGCTTTTGACCGTAGTCGACGGTGATGGCGATTCTGGGTCGCTTCCAGAAGGCAAGGGCAATCGAATCGGTGCCTCCCGAAAGAAGGAGAGCATCCATGGCTATCCCGCTACCCAGGCCGTCAGATAGAGCGCGGTTACGAAGTCGTCTATCAGCGTGCATCCGCTACCGACGATCATCTTCTTATCCTCAGTGGAGAGCACTTCGGCGAGAGCGATGACCGGCAAGCCGAGCGCTCGCGCATAGCCAACCTCGAAGATGGTGCCAGGATCGGCGCCGTCGACCAGTGCCAGGACGCGGTCGCACTCAGAAAATGCGGCGATGTCCGCTGGTGCAACCACGTCTGCCGGTCCAGCGCCCACGTCGTGAAGTGGCGAGAAAACGTCCAGACCAAGGCCGCGGAGGTGGGCACGAGCTTCCTCGACCACCCAACGCTGCGAGACGGTGAAGAATGGACCGGCGAGATAGACCTTCCCACCTCGAGGGCTGAGCGGCAGCATCGGGAGCGCGGTCAAGTCAGAGGCTGTGGTGAGAACTGCGGCGCGCGTCTCGCAATACCGTGCCGTCGCTCGGGATGCCAGGTCAGCGGCGGAAGCGGGATCGAGCCCGTGCTCACCCCAGAAGAGCGCGAATGCGGCGGCGAACATGTCGCCCGAACCAAGGCTGAATACCAGCTCCGTCTTGTAGGCAGGGACCTGTTGCACGCCACCGCTGCTGACGACGATGGCACCCTTGGCCCCACGCTTTACGACGACGACCTCGGCCGTATCGCGCGCCAGGATCGCGCGGGCTCCGAGCTCCGGGTCGGACTCTCCAGTAAGGAGACGCACCTCGTGGCCATTCGCGACGACCGCCAGGCTGTCGGCGTGAGAGCCATTCGCGCGGAAAAAGGTGGGGGCGTAGGCCGACTGAGGGTCATAGACCACCCGCCTACCCCGAACGACAGCATCACCGTCGAGCATCCCGAATCGCAGAA
>Ga0265314_10003918_pt1 | contig 14137 bp, 5 predicted proteins | sample 4126metaG_FD_203106 | JGI IMG/M metagenome (GOLD analysis project Ga0265314, IMG submission 203106) | Rhizosphere microbial communities from Carex aquatilis grown in University of Washington, Seatle, WA, United States - 4-1-26 metaG | ecosystem: Host-associated > Plants > Roots > Rhizosphere >... | reverse complement strand
AGCCGGCGCGCGCGACATCATCGCCAACAATCCTATTTCGGTCGCGGGGCCCGACGATCACACTGGCGCGGGGCTGGTGGACGGGCTGGCGTCGTCCAAATCATCGATCTGGAATGGTGGCGGCAGCGACAACCTGTTTTCGACCGGACAAAACTGGATTGGCGGAAGTTCGCCGGCGACCGGCGACAATTTGTTTTTCAAAGGCATGACGCGCCCCGCGCCGTTCAATAGCGGCGCCGGCGCCAGTTACGGATCGATCCTCTTCGCCACCGACGGATTCACCGTCTCGGGTTCAGCGCTGACGCTGACCAACGTCCTCGCCGTCGCGAACACCTCCGGAACGAACACGATTGACGCGCCCATTACCCTCGGAAATTTCACTGTTCTCCGTTCGGAACCCGGAACGGTTCTGAATTTTGGCAGCCAGGCCACGCTCAACAATGCGGGAAATCCCGTCACTCTCGATTCCGCTGGCGATTGCAATTTCAACGCGGCGATTTCCGGCGCGGGAAGTCTGACCAAGCGCAGCGGGACGGGCTCCGTCACACTTTCCGCGGCGAGCACGTTTTCTGGCGGCTCGACGGTCAACGCCGGAACACTTTTCGCGAACAACACCAGCGGCTCGGCAACCGGCAGCGGCAGCGTGACGCTCGACGGCCGCGCGACGCTGCGCGGAACCGGCGCCATCGCCGGCGCCATTGCGTGCGTTTCGAGCAGCGCATCGATCTGGCCGGGAACGACGTCGCTCACGACCGAAGCGCCTGGAACGCTCTCCGTGGGCAGCGCCGATTTTGCGAGCGGCAGCGCACTGACGCTGCGCGCGGCGAACACCGTCTCGGGCGCGACGCCGCAATCGGACAAATTGCAGTTGAGTGGCAACGGAAGCGTGTTGACGCTCGCGAGCGGCGCGGCCCTCAATCTCGCGCTCAATGTCAAAGACGGAATCTACAGCAATCAGTACGCGATCCTGGTCGAGTGCACCGGCGCCGGCAGCATCCAGCAGAAATTTTCGGCCGCGAGTATTACCAGCAATCACGGCTGGCCCATCGCCGGCGTGTCGCTCGTCTATCTGAACGGCTCGCCAAGTCCCGGCAACGAAGTCGACCCGACGCAAACTCCGGCGACGGCGATCGCGCTGAAATTCAACGGCTCGGTCACGCCGGTGACGCTCGAATCGTTCACCGCGACGCGCGAGGGCCCCGGCGCGCTGATCGAATGGAAGTGCGCGACGGAATTGCGCAACGCCGGCTTTTATCTTTGGCGACGAACGCCGCAGAATGAGAAGTTTCAGAAGCTGAACACGAGCCTCCTGTCCGGCCATCTCACTACGACCGAACCGCATGCGTACCGCTTTTTCGACGAATCTGCTCCAGCCGGCGCGGAGTACCGTCTTGAATGCGTGAGTCTCGACGGCGTGAAAGAATTCCGTCCTGAAACCGCCGCGGTGTCCGAAGAGGTTGCGCTGCCCGATGAAACCGCGAGTCTCGCGTCGCTCGACGCCGATATTGCCTATGCGCTCACCGAAATGCGCGACCGCCGCGGAAAATCACTGTGGGCCGACGTATTGAAAAGTTTCGGCACAGATCATCCCGGCGCGATTCCGCGCGTCGCTGCTCAGCCAACCCCGCAGTCGCCGAGCATCAGTTCGCTGAAACCCGCCGCGGATGCATCCGCATTTCGCGCGTTCGCCGCGCGCGGAGTTCCCGCCGCAAACCGGACGGTCGCAACGGTGACGAAAGTGATTTACTCCGGCACCGGCGTCGTGCGCATTCCGCAAGCGTCGCTGCCTGCCGGTTTCGACGCCGCACACGTTTCGATCAGGCGCGAAGGCCGCGAGGAGACGGCGCTCGCCGCAGACGGCGCTGGCGTGGTGCTCTACGGCCCCGGGTACCAAGACGATTACACAGACAAGGACGTCTTTTTCCTGAGCGGCTCGAATGCGCCGACACGTGTCTCCATTCCCGCCGCGGTTCCCGACCTGTTTGCTGATGCGCGCACGCCCGAAACCAGCGATCAACACAGCGTCGATCTGGAGTTCCACGACGTTTTCTTCGACTGGAACATCCGCCCCTATAATTACCCGCCGTGGTTTTCGACGCAGTATCTGACGCCCGGCGCGAGTGCCTCTTTTGTGATCGCGGCGTCGCGCGTCGTTGGCGCTGCCGAAATCGTCGTCGACATTTTTAACCCAGGCGCCAGCGGCGTTGAACAAAATGCGCTTGGCGTGCTGAACGGGCAGTCGATTTCCATTGCGACGTGGTCGGACAGCGGCGCTCGGGCACTTCGCTTCTCGATTCCTGCCGGCGTACTGAAAGATGGCGATAACACGTTTGAACTTCACGTCGCCGACAGCGCAGCGCCGGCGCTCGCATTCGTTCATGCAATTCACGCGACATACACGCGGCAATTGTCCGGACCCGATGCGCTCGACATCAATGTCGTCGGGGATGTGGCGAGGCTCTATGAAATTCAGCACCTCGATCAAAGCGATTACTGGGTCGTCGACACGCGCGATCCCGATGCAAAACGCGTAGCCTGCCAATCCCATCTGCAGGACGACGGCTCGTACACGCTGCGATTCGTGGCCGACAGCGGGAACGCTGGGATATTCTGCGTCGTTCCCGTCGGCCGCGAAGCCTGGCCGCTGTCTGTGAGAGAGCGGACAATCGCGCCGCCGCCAAAATCCGCGTATCTCGCCGTGGGCCCGACACAGTTCGCGGCGCAGATCCAACCGTTGCTGTCGGCGCACGCGGGGCAGGGGATCTCATCGGCCTTCGTCGATCAGGAGGATCTTTTCGATGCTTACGCGTTTGGCCGCTATGGCCCCGATGGACTTCGCGCCGCGGTTCGCGCGATGAAGCCGGATTACCTGCTGCTCGTCGGTTGCACGACTTACGATTATCTCGACTACGGCAACTTGAATATCGATCCGCTCTGCCCGAGCTTTTTTATACCGACGACCGTTCTCTCCCGTACGAGTTCAGACGCGCCTTTCGCCGATCTTGGCAGCGGCGTTCCCGAAATCGCCGTCGGCCGGCTGCCCGTCGCCACGCCGGAAGAACTCGGCGTCGCCGTGCAGCGCATCCTTTCGTATCGCGGCATGCCCGAGACCGGCCGCCGTGCGCTGCTCATCGCCGACCGCGCCGATCCGCAGACCGCAGATTTTGCGGCGCTTACTGACCACGTCGCGACGAGTTTGCCTGAAATTGGTTGGAGCAAAGCTTATCTCGGCATCAGCAGCGAGCAGCCGCAGGATATCACGAAGGAGATCACCACCGCGGCGAATGGCGGCGCTGATTTCATTTTGTATTCCGGCCATGGCAACAGCCGCGTGTGGGGCGCGCAGCTACCGCGCATTCTGGATGCCGATCTGGTGAGCGCGTGGACCGGCAATACCGTCCTTTTGCAGTCGACCTGCAACGGAAATTATTTCGCGCGAAACGATATTTACCGGACGATCAGCGCCACGGCGATGACACAGCCGGGCGGAGGCGCCGCGGCGTCCATTTCGACCACAACTTTCATGGCCGCGCAGCCGCCGATGGAATTCATGCTGCAGTTGCTGCGCGAAAGCAGCGCGCAGTCGCGCTGGGGAGATGCTCTGCTGCAGGCGCAGCGCTGGGCGCTCTCCAAAGGAGAATCCTCGTGGTACCGCGATCTGGCGTGGACCGAATGTCTGCTCGGCGATCCCGCGATGCCGATCCATCCGCCGCCGGTCGGACCGCCCGCTCCAGCTTCGCCGTTGCCGATTCCGCAGTCCAATGTCGGCGCGATTTCACCGCATGATCCGTCGGCTGCGGGAAGTGCGCCGACAATAGAGCCGGATGTTTCTCAAGCGCTGAGCGTGAACCGCTTTGCGGCGCAGTCCAGCGCGCGGAACCCATCGCGCGATGTACTGCGCATGCGTTTTGTGCTGGCGACCGCGTCGCTCGAGCAAATGCGTGCGCTCTCGTCGCTGGAGATCAACGTCGCCGGCGCCGTCCGCGTGCTGGGCGCTCGAAAAAGTTCCAGTGGCGATCGCATCGTGTTCCGAAAAGGTCCTGCAAACGGTGTCTCAGTCGAGTGTGAATTACACGGCGCGATTCCTGAACTATGGGCGACGCCCGGTGGCGCGCGAATCACGATTGGATTGAACGCGGGCGGCGCTCAGTATGCCGGCGCCGTGGATGTGCAAAAAAGCTCTGCGCACGGAATACAGCGCGCGACGAAGCGGTGAACGGATTTTGGTCGGGGCTGAGAGCCCGACTAACAACTTCAACCGCTCAATAAAAAACGGGGCCTTTTGCGGGCCCCGTTCTGCATTGCTGAATTTTTTTCGAGGCCAAAAGCCCCGACCCCCGAAATTATTCTTTGCCGAGGTTGTTGATCGTGTTGTGGATCTGCGAATTCAGCACCGTGCCGTCGGCAGCCTTGATGTTGAACTTGATCTTCATCTGCATCACCGTGCGCATGTTCGGGATTTCGAGGAAGACCGATTTGCCGTCGGCGGAAAGCTTCGCTGACTTCACCACCATCGGATCGTGAACGTCACCTGTCTTCTTCTTCGGCGGATCGCCCGCGCTCGGCTTGGGCTGTTCGGATTCCGGAAGCGTCGAAACCTGCGGCGAACCGTAGGCGCTCGTCCACTTGTAGTTCCACACTTCGACGCCGTAATTCTGAACGTCGCTGGCGGTCGCCGGATCGAGCGAGCACGTAAATCCGATCGTCATACCCTTGTCCGTCGCCTTCAGCGTTGTCGGCATATCGACCGGTTTGCCGGTGTAGCGCACACGGTCGAGACAGCCGTCCTTGCCGGCGTTGGTCTGCCAGCCTTTCAGTCCAGAAATGTAAAGCTGTCCGTCCTTGGAGTTGAATCGGGCGCGCATCGCGCTGCTGTCGAGCTTGACCGGGATCTTGTACACGCCGCCCTGGACCTGGTCGTTGACGAATTCTTTCATGACCTTGAAGAGCGACGACTGGCCGTAGGAAAGATGCAGCAGTTCGCCCTGGAACGGGCCCCATTTGTCGCTGGTGACCCAGACCTGGCCGCCGCACGAATTATCGACGTCCTGCGGCATGAAGCAGATCGGCATCGGCTGGTGCGTCTGGACGCCGTGAGCCGTGTCGCACACGCCGTTGAAGCTGCCTTCCTTGATCCAGTGAATCGGCGACGCCGGCACCCAGGTTCCCTGGTTGTCGCCGCTGGTGAGCTGCCCGTCGGGGCTGATGCCGATACCGTTCGGCGAGCGGAAGCCCGTCGCGTAGACGCTCATCTTGCTGCCGTCTTTGCTGATCTTCAGCAGCGAGCCGTGGTGCTCGGTGAGGTTTTGGAAGCCGCCGCCGCCGGCGTGCACGGGACCGCCAAAGATGAAATAGAAGTTTCCTTCCTTGTCAGTCTGAAGGTCGTAGCAGAACGAGTGGAACGCGGTGGTCAGCTGCCAGTCGCTGTTGAAGCATTCGTAGAAGTCAGCTTCGCCGTCGCCGTCGAGATCATTCAACCGCGTGATCTGGTCCTTGCCGACCGTGTAGATCTTGTCGTCGACAATTTTCAGGCCCAGCGGCTGGTGCAGTCCGGTCGCGAAGCGCTTCCAGACGAGGTGCTCCATCTTGTCGTCGATGCCCGTGACGATCCAGACGTCGCCGCTCCACGTGCTGAGCGCCGCGCTGGTCATGTTCGAGAAGAAATCGAACCCGCCGATGCGCATCCACGCCTTGTACGGATTCTCGTAAGGAATCGTGACCGAATCGACCACGTACGGCGCATTGTCTTCGCCGATGACGCCCTTGGTCTCGATCTTTTCCGTCCACATCGATGGTCCGCCCTTGGTGAGCGTGGTCAGATCGATCGGAGCGGCCGAGGCTTTCGCGATCGCCCCGGCGTCGGCCTTGGTGATGACGACTTTGAAATTCACCGCGCCCGCAGGCTTCGGGATATCGAGGTGGATCTGATTTTCCGCCGCAACCAGCTTGGCTCCGGCCGGAGCGCCGACCAGCGCGACTTTCACATCGCCGCAGGTCGCCACGTCGCCGGCAACGGCCGCCGGAGTCTTTCCTTCCAGCACCATCAGCGACAGGTTGGCGTCGGCGTCGCTTACCGTAAAGGAGCGCACGAACGCCTTGGCGTCGCCGGTTCCTTCGAGCGACGGGGTATCGAGAACTTTGGCGGCTCCGACAGTGTACGAGAACACGACGGTCTGGCCGTGGCGGTAGAGACCCTTGTACTTCGCCCAGTCGTGCGGAAGGTTGCCCGGAGGCGGCAGCGGCTTGACCACATCTTTGCGCGGGTCTTTGAAGCTGCCGGTCTTGTCGGCCCAGCCCGGACCGTACGGAGTCTGGAACGTCGGCGGAACACCCAGCGTCGGGCCGGGGCCGTGTGCGCCGTCGAAGGGCACGCCGAGCAGCTTGAACTGTCCGCCCATCCAGCCGGCGGAATAGCGCAGCGCGTCGGTGTCGAAGACGATGCCGTCCATCCAATCGGGGCTCAAGCGGACCGCGATGCCTTTGGCAGTCACGTCGCTGCCCTCGAACATGCCGTCGCTGTTGCGGAATTTCGCCTTGGGATCGCTCATCATGGATGCAGACAGGAACGGACCGTAGTCCATCTGCATATATCGCGGCGGTGTGCCAGGCTTCTTGTTCTCGCCCGCGCTACACGGCAGGCTCATGGCAAGCGCGAGCGCGCTGCCAAGCATGACCATCAGGGAATGACCGACTGTTCTCATCTTTGCTCCTCAAACAAATGGCCGTAACGTTACAAACCGAACCAAAATACAATACACCTCGGCTTTGCCTGCGCCTTCACAAAAGTCGTATTTCTTTTGGGCAAACCCATTGCCCTTTGTACACTTGGCTCCTATGAAACTAGAGCGAACCCGCGCGCTTTCGATTCTCACCCTGGCACTTCTAATGACTGGAATTCTCATGGCTGGAGAAGGTGGCGCTTTTCCGGCCTGGACGAAGCGCCTCGAACCGGCGCGGCTGAAATCGCTTCACGAGGCCCGCCTGAGACTTGCCGCCGAGCGCAACACGTCGGCGATTCCCGTCCACGGTGTTTACGACGATTTTCGCGTCCTGCTGAACGTGCGCTTCAGCGACGCGGCCGGCGCGCAGCAGATTGCAGCCGCGGCCAAAAAGGCCGGCGCGTGCGCGGTGCTGCTTGCGGCCGATGTTCCAGAAAACGTGCCGGTGCCCGCCGCTGATTCCGGAGTGATATTTTTAAGGCATCCGTCGACGCTGCACCCGCCAGAGAAACTCGGCGCGGCGCAGGTTTGCAATTGCCTGGATTCGACCGAACGCTATCGCGGGTTTCTCGAATCGGCCGCAAAAGATCCCGATGCGTGGAAAAAAGCGTGCGAAAACTTCGCGGCGTTTCCCGACGAGTTTTTCGGTGCGAGTGAGGACGGCGATCTCTCGGCGCTCGACGGCTGGGAACGCGAATGCGAAGCGAAGCCGGTCGTCGCCGTCGGAGCCTGCTGCGCGCGGCAGGCCGTCTGTATAAAGGAAAGGTGCTTCGACCCGTATGAAGTGAATTTCCGGCACCTCAGCACGCATGTCCTCGCCCGCGAAGGACGCGAGGCCGAAATCCGCGAGGCTCTTCGCGCCGGGCACGCTTACGCGTCGTACGACTGGCTCTGCGACCCGACCGGTTTTCTTTTTGGCGCAGGAAATAATTTCGGCGTCTTTCCAATGGGCGACACGGTGCCGACGTACGGCGGCTCGAAACTCGTCGCGTTCTCGCCCGTTCCCGCGAAGCTGAAACTGATCCACAACGGCGCGGTGGTGAACGAAGTGACCGGCACGCAGATGATGTTCGACTCGCAGGAGCCCGGCGCGTACCGGCTCGAGGCGTGGCTGACGCTCGACGGCGAAGAGCGGCCATGGATCATCACGAATCCCGTTTATCTGAAAGCGCCGACGGTCGAAGCGATCTCCGCGCTGAAAATGCCGTCGGTTGAAATCTCGAAGAACGTCGACGTGAAAAAGGACATCACGTACATCGCTGGAAAGCCCGAGGACGAGGCGAAGCACAAACTCGACCTGTACATTCCGAAAAACAAAAAGCCCGCGCCGGTTTTTTTCTTTGTTCACGGCGGCGCGTGGCGCTCGGGCGATCGCGCGCTCTATTTTCCGCTCGGCGGCCGTTTCGCTAAGGAAGAAATCCTGACCGTTGTGCCCAGTTACCGTCTCGCGCCGCTTAATCCGCATCCGGCGCAGATCGAAGACGTCGCCGCAGCGTTCGCGTGGACGGTGAAACACATCGCCGAGTACGGCGGCGATCCGAATCGCATTTATGTCGGAGGCCACTCGGCCGGCGGGCACCTTTCGGCGCTGCTGGCGCTCGACGAACGCTGGCTGAAAAAATACGACCTGACGTCGAAGTCGATCCGCGGCGCGATCACGATGAGCGGCGTCTACGACCTCGTCGCGATCGGTGACAGCCAGGCCGCCGTCTTCGGGACAGATAAGGAGGCGCGCAAAGACGCCTCGCCGCTGACGTTCGTGAAAGGCGGCGCGCCGCCGTTTGTTGTCACCTACTGCCAGCGCGATTACATGACGCTGCCGGCGCAGGCGAAAACCTTCTACAAGGCGCTGCGGGACGCAAAGATCGAGGCGAAAATGGTGTATGTCCCCGGCGAGAATCACATCTCGGAAATGATCGCTGTGCCCGACGAGAATGATCCGACGGCGAAGGCGGTGATTGAGTTTGTAAAATGACAAACGGGTTTTTAACCACAGAGATCACAGAGCGCACAGAGGAAGTTAGAAGATGAGCTCTGTTTCTCCTCGGGTATTTTTGTTCTCTGTGATTTCTGTGATCTCTGTGGTTAAAAAAATGCGGACGTGTTTTCTGTTTTTTTGGATTTCGCTGGCCGCGTTTGTTGCCGCGCAGGACGCGCCCAGCCCCTACTTCGCCATCACTGTCGTCGATGAACAGACCCATCGTGGCGTGCCCTTGGTGGAACTGCGCACTGTCAGCGACATGAAATTCATCACCGACAGCAACGGAGTCGTGGCCTTCAACGAGCCGGGCCTGATGGATCGCAAGGTTTTCTTTCACGTGAAAAGCCACGGTTACGAAATTCCGGCGGATGGATTTGGCACGCGTGGGAAAACGCTCGATGTGAAAGCCGGCGGCAGCGCGACGATCAAAATCAAGCGCATCAACATTGCCGAGCGGCTCTATCGACTGACCGGCGAAGGAATTTATCGCGACAGCGTGCTGCTTGGCCTGCCGGTGCCGCTTGCGAATCCGGTGCTGGATGCACAGGTCAGCGGGCAGGACTCGGTGCAGATGATCGCGCATCTCGGGAAGTTGTACTGGTTTTTCGGCGACACAAATCGGCCGAGTTACCCGCTGGGACATTTCGGGACGTCGGGCGCGACGTCCAAAATGCCAGGCGATGGCGGGCTCGATCCGGCAAAGGGCGTGGACCTCGCTTATTTCGCCGGCACGGACGGCTTTTCGAGGCCCATGATCGGCGGAAAGGAACCCGGCCCACGCTGGATTTCCGGGCTGCTGAATGTGAAGGACGATTCGGGCGCTGAAAAATTGGTCGTGATGAGTTCGCGCATGAAAAATCTGGGCGAGGTGCTCGAACGGAATTTGATGGTCTTGAACGATGCGACGAATGAATTTGAAAAAGTCGCGCCAATTTCGGCCGAACATCCGCGCAATTTTGTGGGCTCGAACGCGCAGGCGTTTCGCGTGAAATTCGGCGAGCAGGATTATTTCTGCTTCTGCGCACCTTACCCGCTGGTGCGGGTGAAGGCCGATTGGAAATCGGTCATCGACCCCGCGGCGTACGAAGCTTACACGTGCCTTGAACGCGGCACACGCTACGCGAAAGGCGCTGCAAAAATCGAACGCGACGCCGGCGGCAACGCGGTGTGGGCTTGGAAAGTGGACACCTCGCCGCTCGAATGGAAACAGCAGGACGAACTCGTCGCCGCGAAGCAACTCAGAGAAAACGAGCGGTACTACGTGATGACCGAAATCGAGACCGGTAAGCCAGTGCGCGGACATTCGGGCTCGGTGCATTACAACGCTTACCGCAAAAAGTGGATCATGCTTCTCGAACAGATCGGCGGCACATCATCGCTGCTCGGCGAAGTGTGGTACAGCGAAGCCAACGATGCGACTGGCCCGTGGGAAAAAGCGCGCAAGATCGTCACGCATGACAAATACACGTTCTACAACGTCGCGCAGCATCCGGAATTCGACCAGGACGGCGGGCGCTACGTTTATTTCGAGGGCACCTACACGATTTCGTTCTCCGGAAACTCTGAACCGACGCCGCGGTATGAGTACAATCAGATGATGTACCGGTTGGATTTGGCGGACGAGCGGTTGCGCAGTAATAAATAACGAGAGAATTATAGTTACAATTTCATCGCCAGCATCGCGGCTCCGATCGCCGGTGGATTTACGGTTTTTACGATGTCGCAATTTGGCAGGCTTCGCCGCAAATCGCGGTGAATGGCGCGGGTGTAGATCACCTCGGTCGAAAGGCCGCCGACAAGCGCGATGGAAACGCCGCGCGAGAACTTCAACTTTCGCGCGACGGTTTTAGCGAGCAGCGCCAGTTCGGCGGCGCCTCGGGCGACAATGGCGCGTGCGACGCTGTCTCCGGCCTGCGCCGCGCGTAGGATTTTCGGTGCGGTGGCGGCGATTTTCAGGCGCGCGGCCGGATCGGCGGCGAGAAAAATCAACTCGCGCGGCAATTTCACTTTCAATTCCGCGAAAAGAATACGACGCAGCGCCGTTTTTTGCCCGCGGCCGTCTTCGGCGCGCAGCACAGCTTTCATCGCCTGAAGTCCGAGCCACAAGCCGCCGCCGCTGTCGTCAAGCACGGCGCCCCAGCCGCCGGCGCGCGCTTCGCGATTTTCGCGACGGCCGTAGCACGCTGAGCCGGTTCCGGCGATCAGCACAATTCCGTCGCGGCCGCCGAGCGCTCCGGCCAGCGCGATACGGATATCGTGATCGACGCCGATATGGTTTTTCGGCGCGAGCTTAAGCGCGATCGCAATATTCCGGATGACGCGGCGCTCGGGTTCGGTGGCAACTCCCGCCATGCCGAAAAACGCTGCGGCGAAGGGCTGGCCCATCAGCAAACCGCTGGCGCGCAACGCGTTTTGCGTGGCGGAGCCGATATTTTCCTGCGCGATCGTCGCTCCGACGTGATGAATGTTCGACGGGCCCGCTTCGCCAAATCCCACGACGGCGCTGCGCTCATTTAAGATTGCCGCGCGGGTGCGGCTGCCGCCGCCATCGATGCCGAGAACATATTTAGGCGCGTCATGCAGCTTTGTCATCGTTGGCAAACCGACCCCTCCCCCTACCCCCTCCCGCAAGGGGAGGGGAAACAACTGATTCACTCGCCATGCGTCACGAGTCAGTCGTTGCTCGTCGCGTGTCGCATGTCACTCGTCATATCATCCGTTTACTCGCCCGCAACGGTCGCTTCGTTTGCAACGGGCGTTGCTGCGGGGAGTGTGTGCGGAAAGTACGATGCAATCATTCCAGTTGCAAATGTAATGCTGGTGCCGATCAGCACAAACCATGGCCAGGCGATGTGCGAGACCGGGCCGAGCAGCGATTCGCCGAGTTCCGGGCGCCACGCGATCAGTTGCTTTGCGAAAACCACGAACGTCATCAGCGTGATGCCGGTGGCCATGCCGAGCATCGCATCGCGCTGCTGTGCCTTGGGCCAGAAAATGCCGAGGAAAAATCCGCCGAGCAGTCCGCCGTAGGTGAAACTGGCGATGGCGAGCGCGATTGAAACCACCGGAGTGCCCTTGTCGCTATAAAGGAGTGCGCCGCCGATCAGGATCACGGCCCACAGCAGCGTGAAGATACGACTGACGCGAAGAATGCCGGGATCGCTGACAGATTTTTTGGTGAGCGGCAGATAGATGTCGTGCAGTGTCGCGGCGGCGAGTGAATTGAGCGCACCGGACGAACTGCTCATCGCGGTCGCGAGAATTGCGGCGACAACGAGTCCGGTGATGCCCGAAGGCATGTTTTCCAGAATGAAGCGCGGGAAAATCGTGTCGGGCGCTTTGAACACTTCGCCGTGATAAAACGCGTGAAGGCCGATGCCGATCATCAAGAAAAGCGCCATCTGTGCGATGATGAATATACCGCTACCAATCAATGCGCGGCGCGCGTCTTTCAAATTCGATGCGGCGAGCAGGCGTTGAACGATCGCCTGATCGGTGCCGTGCGAGGCCATGGCGAGAAATCCGCCGCCGATGATGCCGGCCCATAACGTGTGCGGCTTGTCGGCGCCGGCGTAGAGATCGAAGAGGTGAAGTTTGCCGGACGCTCCGGCCTGCGACAGGATCCCGCTCCAGCCACCGTCCACTTTCGCGCCGAGGAGATAAAGCGCGGCCGCTCCGCCGCCGAGGTAGACAAATGTCTGAAGCACATCGGTCCAGACCACCGCGCGCATGCCGCCGTGGTACGTGTAAATCAATGTGAAAAAGCCGAGGATCAGAATCGAGAGCGGAGTGATCCATTCGACCCATTCTTTTGAAACGTACGGTCCGAGAATCAACGCGATGGGAATCGACGTGGCGAAGAGGCGCACGGAGTTGCTAAAAACGTGCGTGACCATGAACGTCAGCGAGGCCATGCGGCGCGTGGACGGGCCGAAACGGCGTTCGAGCAGCGCGTAAGCGGTGACCATTTCGCCGTCGTAATACAGCGGCAGAAGCGTGAACGAGATGACGATGCGGCCGATCAGGTAGCCGAGCGTGATCTGGAGGAAACTGATGTCGCTGATGTACGCGAGGCCCGGGATGCTGATGAACGTGAGCGCGCTGGTTTCAGTCGCGACGATCGAAAAGAGGATCGCCCACCATGGAATTTCGCCGTTGCCGACGAAATAATCTTTTGCGTCTTTCTGTCCGCGGCCGAGCCAGACGCCGAGCGCCGTGGCACCGATCAAGTACACAATCAGGACTAGAAAATCGAGCGGTGTAAACGTGTGCATGGGCCGTGCCTCAGGAGACGGTTTTCCTGAGTCTGTGAATCGTCAATTGCGAGCGAAAACTTCAGCGGATCGAGCGGGCGATTTTACTCCGGCAGGCGGTACAGCGTCAGCCGGTTGTTGCTCATCGCCATTACGCATTTTCCACCGGGCGAGCGCACGAACGCGGTCTCGATCGGGCCGCTGCGCACGCCGCTGGCGGAGTAACTCCCCACGCCGTCGCAGATGATCACGCGCGAATCGGCGATGTTGACCAGCGCGAGGCGGTCGTAACCGCGGCCGCGAATGCCGTAGTGCGCGTAAAATCCGCAGTGAACGAAGACCCAGTTTCCGCACCGCGCGACCGGCGAGATCGAATCGTTGACCAGCACCTCGCCGGAGTCGCCGGGGAAACTCTGCTTTGGGTAATCAGCCATCGCGGCGGCGTACAGTTCCCGGTATGCGGCGGTGGCATCGATTTTCACGCTCTTTGCCGCCGCGCCTTTTTCGCCGGCGATTTCGACGGTCAGCTCTTTCTTGCCGAGCATCTCCATCAATTTCGTCACGGGCTGGTATTTTTTGCGGGCTTCTTCGGCTATTGCGTCGAGTTCTTTCAGCGCGAGCGTCACGTTCTCGCCGCCCGCTGCTTTCGCTTTCTGTGGCGATTCGAAGTCAGGCGACTTTGCGGTGGCCGCGGCGTTTTTCTTTACGTCCCAGACCAGCGTCGCGGTGTTCGGAAGATCCTCATCGGGGCCGTACTGCGCCAGATAGACCAGCGATAAATCGTTTTCCGCGCCGAGAACGCCCAGCGACCAGCGGAACATGTCGGCGTCTTTCGGCGGTGGCTTCATCAGCGGCGCGAAGCCCAGCGATTCGCTCTTCCCGCTGGCGATTTCGACGGCGCGAATTTCGCTCGCCTTCGTTTTGTCTTTGGGAAGAAGTGCGTAGACGAAATGCGCGCCGTCTTGGGTGAACGCGCCGCCGGTGTAGGCAATATCGCCCAGATCGAGCGGCGCGAGCTTCGCACTATCCTTTTCAGCCGCGCACAGGAGCGACGTTGCGGCGAATAGTACGTTCAAAAGCCCTGGAAGATAGCGCCGCATTTTTACCAAGCTCCTTAGACTGTTCCTAGCCAGCGATTCCTTTGATATGGCGGCGTTCTGAATCGAAACGCCGCCGCACATAAA
>Ga0265314_10003916_pt1 | contig 14145 bp, 8 predicted proteins | sample 4126metaG_FD_203106 | JGI IMG/M metagenome (GOLD analysis project Ga0265314, IMG submission 203106) | Rhizosphere microbial communities from Carex aquatilis grown in University of Washington, Seatle, WA, United States - 4-1-26 metaG | ecosystem: Host-associated > Plants > Roots > Rhizosphere >... | reverse complement strand
GAACATTCGGGACTTGGCGCCAGCCGGTACGGCGGTTGCGCTGCAGGATGGTGACGTTCTCACCTTGCTGCTAGCCATTGCGGGAGGAGCGCCGACCGCAAACGAGCTCTCGACCGATGAGCTTCGTAGGTACAGCCGACATCTCATCATGCCTGAGGTGACGTTGGAGGGACAGAAGCGACTCAAGCGAGCCCGGGTTCTATGCGTCGGCGCGGGTGGGTTGGGCTCGCCCCTGGCCCTCTACTTGGCTGCGGCTGGCGTGGGCACGCTGGGTATGGTGGATTTCGATGTCGTCGAGCTGACCAATATTCAACGGCAGATCCTCTATTCGACGGAGGATGTGGGTCGTCTCAAGTTGGACGCCGCGAGTGAGAGACTGCGCCAGCTCAATCCCGAAATCGAGATAGTTCCCCACCCGATTCGCCTGTCGAGCGCGAACGCGTCCGGGCTTTTTCGCCGATACGATATTGTGGCTGATGGAACCGACAACTACCCCACTCGCTACCTGATCAATGATGTCTGTGTGCTGACCGGCAAACCGAATGTCTACGCCAGCGTCTTCCGTTTCGAAGGCCAGGTGAGCGTGTTCGGCGCCAACGGTGGGCCTTGTTATCGTTGTTTGTTTCCTGAACCGCCGCCCATCGGATTGGTTCCCTCGTGCGCCGAGGGTGGTGTTCTGGGAGTCTTGCCTGGAATCATCGGTTCGCTACAGGCGCTCGAGGTTCTCAAGCTTATCTTGGGCATCGGCGAACCTGCGGTGGGGCGCCTGCTTCTGTTCGATGCTCTCGAACTGAAATTCCGCGAGCTCCCCATTCGCCGCTCTGCCGATTGTGCGGCATGCGGAAAGCACCCAAGTATCCTCGCCCCGATTGACTACGAATCCTTTTGTGGTGCCCGAGGCGGAGAAGCACCCCAGGACGAGAGGGGTATTCCGTCGATATCCGTTGAGGATTTCGAGCGGCGTCGCAAATCGGGGGAGAAGTTTCTCCTGCTCGACGTGCGCGAGCCATTTGAGCACGCGATCGTCATGATTCCAGGTGGCATAGCTTTCCCATTGAGCGAGCTATCGGCGCGCCTACACGAACTCGATTCTGCCCGAACGTACACTCTGTCCTGCCATCACGGTACGAGAAGCCGCCAGGCGTACTACCAACTCAAACTGGCTGGCTTCGAGCACCTGCAAATCCTATCGGGTGGTGTGAACGCGTGGGCCGAGAAAATCGACCCCAGCCTTCCACGCTACTAGCATAGCCGAGGGTTCTGATTCTTTTTTGGTGGGTCCTGGTAGCCGTGCTAGGGCCGTCAGGCCACAGCGGCCTTGCGTACCACCTCGGGTACCGCCTCATGCACGGCTTGCGCAAAGTCGAGCATGGAAGCGAATCGCTCCTCGGGCTTTTTGGCCAATGCGCGCAGAACCACCCTTTCCAACGATTCGGGTATCTCTGGTAGGCGCGACCGCAACGAGGGTGGATCCTCGAACACCTGACAAATCAGAATCTCGCCAATTCCCTCGCTGACAAAGGGCACTTGCCCGCAGAGCATTTCATAGAGAATCGTTCCAAGCGCGTAGATGTCGGTGCGATGGTCGATGGTGCCAGAGACGCCGAGACACTGCTCGGGCGACATGTACTGAGGCGTCCCTAGCAGCACGCCGGTCCGTGTGCGCGCTGAACTATCGTTCATGCTCCCGCACAGCTTGGCGATGCCAAAGTCCAACACCTTCACGCGCACTTGCTCGGCCATGGTGTTATCCGGAACCAGGTAAAGGTTCTCGGGTTTGAGATCCCGGTGAACGATCTGTAGACCATGGGCCGCAGCCAACGCCGATGCAATCTGACAGGCAATGTCGATGGCCTCATGGACAGGCAACGGCCGGGACCGCTGCAAGCGCTGGCATAGCGACTCGCCTTCGAGAAACTCCATCATCAGATAGGGAGTGCGTCCATCGCATCGCAAGACGCCTGCGTGGATGATATCGACAACGTTGGGATGCCGAATGGCATTGGTAGCGCGCGACTCATTGACAAAGCGAACTATCGCCCCCTCCTCATGCAACAGTTCGGGCCGCAGGAACTTGACGGCTGCCTGCTGCCCATTGCAGGCATTCAACGCCAGCCAAACCGTTCCCGTCGATCCCTCTCCAAGCTGCGCAACCACCTCGTAGTTGTGAAGCCGCAAGCCAAGCATATTGCCAGTGCAGCCTCGGCAACACCGCCCAGGCGCGACGCTGCCTGCAGTCACACGAGGAAACAGGTTGCTGGTGTCCTCCACGGGCAAGGGTCCTCCTAAGCAAAATAGGCTATTCAATCATCGGCTCCGTTTCGCGGACCGTTGCAGTAACACTCCCCAAAACCTGGGGCAGCGATGCAGCTGCATCGCTGCCCCAGGGCCGAGCAGGTTGCACGGCCCCCCCCACACCCCCTTCTGACGGAGACCAAACAGTGAGGACTGTCGACGTGTTCCGAGCTCCTCCGCGCGGCCAAACCTTCCCCGCAAGCATTCCCCCGTCGGCGTGCCTCAGATAGCCACCGGCCCTTCTTTGAGTTTCGTACACGTGGTGCCATCCCCCTTTGGCTATTTGTACAAATTCAAGATGTTGCGCAGGTGCCTCTTGCCAGTCTCGTGCCACAACCGCGGCGATCGATAGACCTTGATTCGTGCGCCTATTCTTGAGGACGCCGCGATCGAAGGCGGACGATCGCGATCACACTCACGGAATCTGGTCGCTTCAGCAGCACGACAACATGCACCGGGCAGCCCCTTTCCAGCGTTTCGGTATTGCACAGACTGGACTCGGCACCAGCCCTCGACTTCGCCATGGCCAGCCGTGCCACTTGCAACTTCGCAGCGCGGCTGACCTTTTTGCATTCTATTCGCTTGCGAGGCAGCAGGACCAGCGACAAGAATACCGCCTCATGTCTATGGTCGCGGGGCCGTTCTATGGACCGTACGCCGTGGAAGGGATGATCGGATCCGGCGCCATGGGCATCGTCTATCGAGCCCGCCACCGTGCCACCCACGAGGTCTTCGCCCTCAAGACTCTGCGTACCCGGGCGCCCGGTGTACTCGCGGCATTCCGCCGCGAAATTCAGATTCTGGCCAAACTCCGACACCCGAACATCGCGCGCATCCTCGATCAAGGCGTCACGCATGGTGCTCCGTGGTTCACCATGGAGCTAGTCGACGGCACAAGCCTGCGGTCTCGGTTACGGCCAAGGCAAGGCGGAACTCAAGTCAGTGGCACAGAGCACTGCGAGGCACTGCGAACCCTCGCCGATGCTGACGCCTTCGCGCCCCTCGCGCGCTTGGCCACAACCGAGTCGTCCGCCATCCGACTCTCCCCAGACGAACTGGTTCGGCTCGCGATACCCATCTGCCAAGGGCTTGCCTTCTTGCACGGGCGCGGCGTTGTGCACCGGGATCTTAAGCCCGAAAACATTCTCATCCGCAATGACGGAGAGCCGGTGCTGGTGGACTTTGGCTTGGTGTTTCCCTTTGGCGGCATGGGTCGGGAAACCCTCGAGCTTGTGGATGCGGGCTCCGGCACGTTCGCTTACATGGCGCCCGAGCAACGCCGCGAGAGATTCGTCGACGCCCGTGCCGATCTGTTCTCGCTTGGATGCATCCTGTACGAGTCCCTGACAGGAGCGTTGCCCTATGGGCTGGTTGGCGTGCACGAGCTTGCGCCGGATCCCCTGCCGCCTTCCGCTCTCGCCCCGGAGATTCCGGTCGCGCTCGACACGCTCGTCATGCATCTCTTGACCCGCAACCCGCAGGACCGCATCGGCTACGCGGATGACGTCGTCGCCCTCCTTCGGTCATGGGGCGGGCAGGATGTGCAGCCGAGCGCGGAGACACGCACGACCTACCTCTACCGATCGCATTTCGTAGGCCGGCGCAAGACCTACGACCAGCTCTCGCAATCGCTCGAAACGGCAACCGGCGGTCGCGGGGCCAAGGTATTCGTGACGGCGGCGAGCGGGGCGGGCAAGACCCGCCTGGTGCTCGAAGTGGCGGCCATGGCCTCGGAAAGGGGCATGACCGTCATCACGGGCGAATGCCTACCCGTCGGTACCGCGGGCGGTGACCGAGCGCTCAGCGCCCCCTTGCATCCGATTCGACGCCTGCTGACCGCGGTTGCGGATTTTTGTCGTGCGGCGAGCGGCGCGACAGCCCAAAAGCTTCTCTACGGTCGTGCTCGTTTGCTCTCGCCCTACGAACGATCGCTGGCGGAGCTTGCCGAGCAAGTGGGAGACCCAGAGCCGCTGCCCCTGCTTGACGATGCCGCTCGGGCACGCATGCTCAGCGCCTTGGCCGCGTTGGTGCTCGACTTTGCGCGAGAGCGCCCGCTCCTCTTCGTCGTCGATGATCTGCAGTGGGCAGACGAGCTTTCGCTCGACCTCCTTTCGTTCATGACCGCGCAGGATTGCGCCAAGGCCCCGCTGGTTCTGTTAGGAACTTGTCGAATCGATGAAATGCCGAAACGGCTAGAGCTGCTCGTCCACGAGTCAGGCACGGTTCACACGCAGATCGATCGCATGGACAAGGCGGAACTCGGTCAGATGGTCGGTGGCATGCTCGCGCTGCGCCGCCCACCTGAGGAGCTCGTCGACTTTCTGTACGCTGAATCCAGCGGAAACCCCTTCTTCTTGGCGGAATACCTGCGCACAGCGATTGCCGAGGGACGCCTCGAGCGCAATACGGATGGGCGCTGGGTTCTGAGCAATTCGCCACTTGCAAACGTCGCTGTCCCGATTGCAATTTCCGAGCTCATCCGCCGGCGACTCGATGGGCTCGATACGGAATCTAGACGAATTCTCGATGCCGCGGCGGTGCTCGGGCGCAACTTCGACACCGAGCTCTTGGCCCAAACGGTGGACGCGGATCTATCTGAAGTGCTCGACGCATACGGGACGCTTCGCCAACGACAGATCCTGGAGGATGACCAAACCGGTGTCGTGCGTTTCGTCCACGATCAGCTGCGCGACACGGCGTATTCATCCATCGACGCGGACGAGCGTACACGCTGGCACCAGCGCGCCGCGGTCTCGATCGAGGAGTACTACGCCGGCTCCGAGCTCGATCCGTACTTGGGGGCGCTTGGCTTCCACCTCGCAAAAGCGGGAGCACCGGACCGCGCCGCGGCCTATTTCGAGCGTGCCGCGGATCTCGCCCGACGTAGCTACGCGAACGGCGACGCCGTCAAGTTGTATCGGCTGGCGATTGCGCAAATCGATGCCACCTCCATGCGTTCGGCCGACAAGTCGCGTGCGCGAGCCACAGTGCACGAAGCGGTTGGCGACTTGCTGCTCATGACCGGAGACGCACCCGCAGCGCGCGAGGCATTCGACTCTGCCCTGGCAGACTCGGCCGAAGTGCAACCGGTGGAACGCGGAAGACGCCTACGCAAGTGCGCGCGCACCTGGGAAAGGCAGCACCAACACGGCAAAGCGTTGGATGAATTCGCCAAGGCGGAGGCGCAGCTTGGCGACACGATGCTCGCCGAGGAGCACGGAACTTCGTGGTGGTGCGAGTGGGTCCAAGTGCAGGTCGACAAGACATGGGATTTCTATTGGCTTGCCAAGGTCGACGAGCTCTCCCGCTTGGTCGAAAGAGTCCGGCCTGTGGTCGAGAAGCACGGAGAGCCATCCCAGCGCGCCCAGTTCTATCAAGCGCTCGTTCATACGGCGCTGCGCCGCGAGCGCTATGCACGGCTCGAAGAAGCGATCGAATTCGGCCGCAGGTCGCTGGCGGCGGCCGAGCAGTGCGATGATCCTCGAGAGCTCGCGCTGGCCCAGTTCTTTTTGGCTTTTCCGCTGCTCTGCGACGGCCGATTGGAAGAGTCAGAGCCGCTGTTCGTGGCCGCCATTGATGTCGCGGACCGCATCGGCGACACAACCCTCCAGGCGCGTTTTCTTTCCTACTACGCCGTTCTCCATCGACGAGCCGGCCGCGTAGAACAAACCCGGAAGGTCGCGGAGCGCGCAGCCAGCATCGCCGAGCGAGGCGCGATGTTCGACTATGTCGGTGCCGCCCATGGCTGTCTTGCCTGGGCGGCATGGAAAGGCGGAGACAGGACCGAAGTAGAGCATCACGGTCGGTCCTGTCTTGCTGCTTGGGCCAAGCTTCTTCCCGCCTACGACTATCCCATCCAGTGGGTGGGGCGCCTTCCGCTGGCAGCGCAGCTGGTCGCCGACGGGGAGCTCGACATGGCAATGGAACAATGGAGGGCTCTCCTGACGCCGACGCAATATCGACTTCCTCCGCTGCTTTGGACCGCCATGGAAGACGCAACGAGTTCCAGGCTTTCACAGACAGTGTTATCCGCAACGAACGTCATCCGGCTTGCAACGGAGCTCAGGTATTTATGATGGGATTCGATTCCGCGATTGTGATCGCACTCCTCGCGAGGCAGATCCGTTTCGCGTGGGGAAACGCCACGTCTTCGTGGCCTAAGTCTTGCTGGTCGAGAGCGACAGCTCCGCCTAATGTCACTTTGGTTGGAAGGAGAAGGTAATGGCAGGTCAAGAACCCACAATCTATCTCAGGAATAAATTTCGACTGAAGTGGGACTCGAACAAGGAGTACGGAAAGATCTTCCTGAAGGGCAAGGAGAAATTCCTTCACGAGACGAAATCCAAATGGCACCTTGTTGCGGCTTTCGCTGAATGGCCGCTTTTCGAGGATGGAAAAGTCATTGAGCCTGGATACGAGATGACCCAGATCTGGCGACTCGACCAATGGCAGACGCTCTACCGAACGATGGTTGAGTTGTCGGAAACCAGCTGGTACCGGGATCTCGGCGAGTCCCTAGCGTCGGAGGATCAGGAGCTACTCATCAATGCTGGCGTACGCGAGCCCACACCTCACATCTCTTGGTTGTCCAAGGAAGAGCCCGGCTACACGTACGTTTACGAAGTTGCTAGGCCGCTCGAAGGCCGCAACCACGCCTACCTCCGGGAGGTCAACTGGCTGGAAGCTCAGCTGCCCAACTGGGAATTGGTCTGGTGGGGATCACAGATTACCGCGCAGCCAGCGGAAATCTCCATCGTCTGGCGAGTCCATCAGTCTGCCAACTATGTCGACATCCCGGAGCAGCTCATAACGCTGGCTCGGGACAAGGGTACGTACGATAGATACAAGTCGATGATGGGTCTACTGCAGACGACAACACGCCGAATCTTCTACCCCATCTACACCGAATTCCTTGCCGAGCTCGCAGGCCACCAACCGTGAGGATCCCATGAGTGACAATGATTACTCCATTCGAGTCGACGACCTGATTCTGTTCTTCAAGGACAAGAACGAGACAATCGTGAACCGACTGATTTCGCGCCAGATTTATACGGCCAAAGAACTGAAAATCCCCAAGGGGAACATCAAGGAATACTGGAAGGACGCCGTCCTGTCCGAACCGGGCATCGGTCCCGACGGCGAGCACTACCACGTTGCCAACCTAGCGAAGCTCGTCATGCAAGATTCCCCCGAGCTCGCGACACACAAAAATCCAGTTGCGCTTCCTCCGGGAACTGGGGCAGCCGATCTAGCTCCCGAGGATATCGTTGTGATTCCGCCCGAGAGTCCCGACGAATATTTTCGCGTACCTCGGGATATCTACGAGAATGAGACGATATGCCCGGCCTTGCCAGAAAGAGAGATTCCTGATCTCGAATTCATGGCAACCGAAGAAGGCGTTGTCTTTGCCAACATCCCGAAGATTACGCCCCAAGGCTGCAGTTGTGTTCTGCTGAGCTTGATCGGATTAAGATCGGAGATGCTTGGAGATCCAGGGCGCACCAAGACCCAGTACGCAAAACACGTGCAAAATGTCATGCGTGCGAAGCACAAGCCTAGGAATGGCAATACCTAACGAGACATTCAAAGGACACACGCTCGGCACGCACCGGACCGTCGCTCCGGAGGAAACGCTACGCCGGATTCAGCCGCTTCTCCAGAAAGCCGGAATCACCCGCGTCGCGAACGTGACCGGTCTCGATGTGATCGGTGTGCCCGTGGTGGCGGTCATGAGACCGAATTCCCGTTCAATTGCGGTGGCGCAGGGCAAGGGGCTGGACCTGGTCGCCGCAAAGGTTTCGGGGATCATGGAATCGCTGGAAAACTTCCATGCCGAGCGTGTGCGGCGTCCACTGGTTTTGGCGTCGTGGGAGGAAATGCGAGCCAGGGGGCGAACGCTCGACCTGAATGCGCTGCCGCGGTTGGCGGGCAGTGTCTTGGATCCTCGTGCCCCGTTCTTGTGGACGGAGGGTCACGAAATCCTCGGCCGCACGTCCATATGGATCCCGTTCGAGCTCGTCCACACGGCCTACACGCTGCCTCTGCCCACGGCCAGTGGTGCATTCCAACTGAACGACAGCGGCGTCGCATCCGGAAACCACCCGATCGAGGCGACCAGCCACGCCATCTGTGAATTGGTCGAACGCGATGCGGTGACTTTGTGGACGTACAGCCCTCGGCAGCAGCAGCAAATTCGCAAGGTCAATGTCCGAACGGTTGACGACGAGGGCTGCCAATCGGTCTTGGACAAGTTCGCCTCGGCGGGGATCCGCGCGGGCGTTTGGGATGTCACGACCGACACCGCGATTTCAACCTTCGTTTGCATGATCGCCGACGACCCAAGCACCCAGCACGCCCGGCCACTGGCGTCGGCCACCGGATCGGGAAGCCATCCCAGTCGAAACATCGCGCTTCTGCGCGCTCTCACGGAAGCGGCCCAGACACGCCTGACTATCATTGCGGGCAGCCGCGACGATCTCAGTATTGCGACGTATAGCCGTGGACAGGATCAAACCATCGCCTCCGAGGCCCTCGACATGATCACCGCAACCGGCGGTGGTCGAAGGTTCAGCGACGGACCGAGCTATGCCGGCGCAAGCTTTCACGAGGACGTTGCATGGGAGCTGGAACAACTGCGCGCCATCAACGTCGAACAGATCGCGGTCGTGGATCTGACGCTGCCGGAATTTCAGATCCCTGTGGTGCGGGTGGTGATACCCGGCCTGGAAGGCATCGCGGGGCCCAGCAGCTTCACGCCGGGCAAACGTCTCTTGGGGCGTCTATCGTGAGAATTCTGGTTTTCGCCGGACCGACCATCGACGCCAAGGCGATACGTGAGATCGTCGATGCCGAGGTGGCCGGCCCGGTTCGCTTCGGCGACGTCTATCGCGCCGCGATGGAGGGATGGCAAGCGATCGCCATCATCGACGGCTACTTCGAGCGTATTCCGGCGGTCTGGCACAAGGAAATCCTGTGGGCCATGAGCGAGGGCGTTCACGCCTTCGGTGCAAGCAGCATGGGCGCTCTGCGCGCGGCCGAGCTCGACGCGTACGGGATGGTTGGCGTTGGCGCGGTCTATGAGGCGTACCGCAACGGCGTCATCGAGGACGACGACGAGGTTGCTGTGGCGCACGCGTCGGCGGAGCAGGGGTTTCGGTTGCTCTCGGAGGCTTTGGTCAACATCCGTGCGACCCTGCGCGCGGCTGCGGCTGCGGAGGTGATCTCGGCGAGCAGCGAGAGCTGCCTGCTCACGATTGCAAAGCGCCAGTTCTACCCGGAACGAAACTACGGCCACTTGCTGGAGCAGGCGAAGTCCAGCGGAGTGAGCAGCGCCGAACTCCGTGCTTTCCAAGATTGGTTGCCAGTCGGCAAAGTGGATCAGAAGCGACAGGACGCTATCGACCTGCTCAAGCACGTACGTGCATGGGCAGCCAGCAATCCCGGCCGCAAACAGGTTGGATTTCGTTTCGAACCGACGGATTCTTGGCACGAAGCCACGCAGATGGCCTTGGCAGAGGGACTGTCCGAGCTCGGGCCCGTTCCGGCCGCCAACGCACTCCTTGAAGAGGAGCTCAAATTGGCGGGAGCCTACGAGGGCGCCGCAGATCGAGCCGCCGCTCGTGGCTTGGCGCTAGAGTTGGCAATGCGAACGGGCGCCCGTCCGGATGCGGCGGTCGTGCACCGTGCCTGCTCCCAGTTCCGCTTTCGCCATGGCCTGCAGCGCCGTGAAGACTTCGAGCACTGGCGCTCGACCGAGCGACTCGATGACGACGAGCTCGCGCGCTTTTTCGAGGTCGAAGCCCGGCTCGATTGGGCCCGACCTATCAAGGAACAGGTGGCTCGCCGTCATTTGATCGATCACCTGCGTGAAACAGGACAATACGGTCGCTGGCTGGAGAAGCTGACGAACAAGGCGGAGAAGCTGCAGGCTGCAGGTGTCTTTACGCCCTCACTCTCCGACGTGGGAATGACGGAATCCGAGCTTTGGCAGTGGTACTTCGGCACGTGTCGTGGCTGCGACGTTCCCACCGATCTAGATAGCTTTGCGGCTAGCTGTGGCTTCGGCCAGGGAAAGGAACAGCTTCGAGCCGCGGTGCTGCGAGAAGCATACCTTCGCACACGTTGCAACGCGGAGCGTCCGGCATGAGCGCGAGGTAAGCGGAGCGATGGGTGGGTAGGTTGTTAAGACAGGTTGGTTGGCGAAGGAGAGAGAGGTGGGCTACCATGCCGCCCAGGAGACATTGCCAGTGTCGCGACTGACCGTACTAGCGCCCGACGGATACGTGGAGTACGCGGCTGACATCGAGCCTACGCACGCGATTCTCTTCGGGAGAAACCCCGACACGCAAGTCCAAGCCGTCGCGGAGGCCGAGGGTCTGAAGGAGATCGCGCCGGTGACAATCTTGTCACCCAGCGTGTCGGCAAACCATGCGTTGGTATCGGCGCAAGACGGGGAGGTCCGGGTGCGGGATCTCGGAAGCCGGAATGGCACGTGGCTGCTGCTTCCCAAGAACCGCTCGATCCTGGTCGGTAGTTCGGACGTGATTCTGCAATTGGGCAAAGCCAAGGCCAACTTGTCCCTCACCGATGATCCCGAACCGCCGGTTTGGCATCACCGAAACGAGTTCGGACCTGCCGTGGCGCGCGCCATCGAGGCGTGGCTTTCGACCCGTGACGTGCACGCGCGGGTCGTGCTTCACACCAGTCCCGAGGCAAACCGCTCTCCGGGCCAGATTCCCCTCGCGGATGGCGGTGCGCTGGACATCGAGGCGCTCGGAACGGCGGATGCGACGTGGCCCGGTCTGATCGAGCATATGTGGCGATGGGTCGGCCGGCAGAACGCGTTGTTCGAATCTGAGGAAAATACCCGCAGCGAAGGCATGATCCTTGCCTCGCGCGCGATTCGCAAAGCGCATCGAGAGGTGGTCGAAGCCGCGCAACGGGATGCGAAGACACTGCTGCTCATGGGCCCCTCGGGCGCCGGCAAAGAGGTGTTGGCCGAGGTCTTTCACCGGGCATCTGGTCGCAGCGGCCCCTTGATCACGACCAACTGCTCGACCTTCAGCAAAGAGCTACTTCGCTCGGAATTGTTCGGAGCCGAGCCCGGATCGTTCACCAGCGCCACGCGGCGGATCGTCGGAGCCGTGGAGCGCGCCCAGGGTGGCACCCTGTTCTTGGACGAGATCGGAGAGTTGCCGATCGACTTGCAGGCCATGTTCTTGCGTTTCCTCGACCGCCGAGAATTCGAGCATGTAGGCGAAATTGGGCGCGCGCGCACGGCCGACGTCCGAATCGTGGCAGCCACGAACCGCGACCTCCGCGCGGCCGCTCGCGCCGGTGACTTTCGCGTCGATCTCTGGTATCGGCTTTCGGTCTACGTCGTCGACGTCCCGCCACTTCATTCGCGCCGGGAAGATGTGCTCTCCTACCTGGAGAGCACGCAGCTCAACGCGGGAATCTCGGCGCGGGACGCTCTCGCGCCGGATGCCATCGAGGTGCTGCATAATCATCCATGGGACGGAAATTTCCGCGAGCTGACGAACTTTGTGCTGCGCCTGCCGCGCGACGCGAGCCGCGGATCCATCGACGCTCCGGCCTGCCGGCGCGTGCTCAACGCCGGCGCGTTGCGAACGACGTCGGCCTTGCAGGCGATCACCACCGACCACGACGAGACGTCCAGCCCCCAATGGGCTGATCTGGCGGTCAAAGCCGTGGCAGCGTTCTTCGAGGACCACGGTCACGAACCCAAGAGCTGGGACGACCAGAAGGAATGGAACGAGAAGTACCTCAAGCCGCTGCTCTTCTTCCATCTCGGCAACGCGGTCACCGAGTCCGAGCCGATGAACGATGAGGAGATGTCGTCCTTTGCCTCGCAAGCCGCTGCGCGACTGCAGGCGGATCGCGGAACTGCCGTCAAGCAGCTGGCCCGTTACTTCGAGCGCTTCGGGCGTTGAGCCGCGACGGACTCGGGATCGGTCCCGAGGTGAAGCGCCTGCAGTCGTGCGCTTGCCCTGAGTGGCGAATCAACTCTTGAGGAGCTTGAACGCGTGGTTCCAGCGGTTCGCCCGAATTCCCGGGATGCACCAGAGCTGGCATAGCGGCTCGATGGCGCGCGCGCTTTCCACGGCCCCCATGTCCTCTGCGTCCCAGCCGAATGCCTGCAGCAGACCGGACACAACCTCCTTCGATTGCTGATCGTTGCCACAGATGAACATCGTGGGTCTGCCATCCGGAAATTTCGGGTCAACCATATGAACGTGGCCTACGCAGCTCCACGCCTTGACGAAACGCGCGCTCGGCGCGGCTCGCTGGAGCTGTTCGAGCAACGAGTCGTTGCGCTCCGTGAAGAACTGAAGCACGCCATTGACCGGGGCCGCATCGGCAATCGGATTGGTCGTGTCGATAATGACTTTGCCCGCGAGCGCATCGGCCCCCGTCGCCAGGATGGCGTCCTTGGCCGCGGTTCCCTTGACCGCTAGCACGATCACTTCCGCAAAAGCAGCGGTCTCCTTGAAAGTCCCGGTTACGAGGGTACTCCCAATACTGTTCCGGATGACCTCAAGCTTGTCCGGACTGCGCGAGCCCATCATCACTTGGTGGCCGTGGTGAAGAAACCCTCTGGCCAACACCTTGCCAACGTCTCCGGTCCCGATGATTCCAATCTTCTGCTTCATGTGAAGTTCCTCCCGACAAAGTCCACTGCTAGAGATACATTGCCCCTTCCCGCCGTCAAGGCCCCGGGCGGATGGTGCCGCGATGGGGTCTTGGCGAGCCACCGCCAGAGTGATCGGGCCGAAAAAGAAAAACCCCTTGTTTCCAAGGGGTTAGTCAGTGCGAAGAGGGGGACTCGAACCCCCATGGCTGTTAACCGCTAGCACCTCAAGCTAGTGCGTCTACCAGTTCCGCCATCCTCGCGGGTGTTGGGGCTTATAGTCGTCCCTGAGCAGCAAGTCAACGCCACGTCGCGTTTCCTGCCTTGGGGCTAGACCTTCGTCGCCGTGCCCAGGACTTCGCGCAGGCCGAAGTGCTCTTGGCTGACGAAGAAACGCAGCAGTTCTTTCAGGGGCCCGGGTTTCTGGGCTTGCTCGCGCACGAATTCCTGGCTGATGGTTTCGGGCACGCCGACCGTGCTCTCGCGCAGCACTACGTGGGCCGCTGCGCGCAGCTCGCCGCACAGGAGCAGCCCGGCGCGGTTGCCGGTTTCAAGAACCGCGGCTCGCCAGCGCGAGCAATCGATTTCGGCGTCCGCGTGTTCCTGGAAGATCTCCGCGATGCGCTTGGCCAGCTTGTAGGGCAGGGCCTTTTTGAGCTTGGCGGCTTCCTCGGCGGCGCTGTCCTCGGATCCCGCGCGCCATCGGTTGTGCTTGGGGTGGAAGGCCTTGAGCGCGGCCGTGAACATGTCCTCAAGCGCGACCGGATCCATGGTGGCCGCCAAGACGTACTCGGGCCGCAAGAGTTCGAGCGCGTGGCCGATGCGGAAGCGCAGCTCGGGCACCGAGGCTTGCTCGGCGTAGCGCTTGCCGATGACGATGGCCGTGGGGGCCACCGACACCAAGCGGATGCCTTCGAAGTCGGCGTCGGGTTTGACGAAGAGACCCGCGCGCTGGTTGGACAAGGCCTTGCCCGCCTGGCTGAAAATCTTGGCCACATCCAGATCCGAAATAGCTGACACCTTGTCTCTTGCGGTCACACCAAGGCTGTCTAACGTGGACTGGCTAAGTGCGGGCACGCCCTCCCACAGGGCTGCGAACACGTCGGCCACCACGAGGGTGCTGGGATGGACGAGCTGGGCGTGGCGTTCGCTTTCGCCGATGCTTCCCGCGTAGGGCTCGTCGGTGGGACGCTTGGGCA
>Ga0265314_10003915_pt1 | contig 14151 bp, 9 predicted proteins | sample 4126metaG_FD_203106 | JGI IMG/M metagenome (GOLD analysis project Ga0265314, IMG submission 203106) | Rhizosphere microbial communities from Carex aquatilis grown in University of Washington, Seatle, WA, United States - 4-1-26 metaG | ecosystem: Host-associated > Plants > Roots > Rhizosphere >... | reverse complement strand
ACGCCAGCGTGCCGCCGGTGAGCGCCGCGAGCAGCGCGCGCAGGCCGAGCAGCCAGGCGAAGGTCGCCGGGTAGTAGGCGTTGTAGAAGAGGAAGCCGAGCGGACCGAACGTGCTGACGACGCGCGTGCCGAGCGGCAGGTGCTGCGCGGCGATCAGGTTCAGCGTGTAGGCGAACGACGTGTCGAGGCTCTCGCTCAGGTACCAGGGCGACCACGGCGTCAGCGCGGCAACGAATGCCAACGCCGCGCCGGCGGCGATGGCGGCATCGGCGCGAGCGGCGGCGGCGCGCGCCGGGCTCATTCGGGCTTGCCGTTCTCCCCGAGCAGCACGGCGCGATACTGCTCGGCGACCACGGCGGCGCCCCAGCGCCCTGCCACCGCGGCGCGCATCGCCGCGGCGTCGGGTGGCGTCTCGAGCACCGTGCGCAGGCCGCGGCGCAAGGCGCCCACATCGCCGATGGTGTCGACGACGATGCCGCCGCCGTGCGCCAGCAACTCGCGCGTATTGCCGACGTCGGTGGTCACTACCGGCACGCCCATCGCCTGCGCCTCGAGTACGACCAACGGCATGCCCTCATAGGCCGACGGCAGCACCACGACATCGGCGACCGCGAACAGCTCGCGGCTCGGATGATGGAAGCGATGCAGGACGAAGTTACTCAGACCGCTGGCCGCCACCGCCTGCTCCACGTCGGCGCGCAGCGGCCCGTCGCCGACCATGAGGAACTGCAACGTCGCGTCGCCGCGCAGCTGCCGCGCCAGCTCGACGAAATCCATCGGGCGCTTCTGCGGATGCAGGCGCGACAAGAAGGCGATCGTCCGGCGCGCCGGATCGAGGCCGAAGCGCGCGCGCAGGGCGGCACGCGCCGCGGCATCGAAGCGGGCGGGATCGAAGTCGTCGGTGTCGATGCCGTGCGGCACTTCGTGCACGCGCGCGGCGGGTGCGCCGCGCGCGCGGTAGGCGGCGCAAATGTGCGCGTTGCATCCGATATGCGCATCGAGCGCGGCGACCAGCCCGGCGTCGTAACGCTCGATCCAGCCGTGGCGCTGATCGTACACCTGGTTCACCGTGCGCAGCTGCGGGTAGTGCGCCTTGAGGGTCGGCAACGCGTCGTAGATCCAGGCGCAGCCGTTGGCGATGTAGAGCGTCTGCGGCGCGAAGCGGCCGATGAGATAGGCCAGGAGCGAATAGGTGAGCGGCGCGGCGAGGAAGTCGGGCGCGGTGTAGACGTAGGGAGTAACGGCGCGAAAGCGGTCGGCGGTGGTGCCGAGGCTCGCCTCGGCCGGCTCGAGCGAGACGACCACGAAGCGCACGCGATCCGCCAGCTGCTGCATGACGTCGAGGGCGACGCGCTCGGCGCCGCCGACGGCGAGAAACGGGAAGATCGTCAGCACCGTCGGCAGCGGGCTGCGCAGCGGCGCCATCTCCAGCACCGCGTCGACCAAGCGCAGCGGCTGATCGATGCGAACCGGCAGCGGCGCTGGGGGCGCGGCGAGCAGGCGCGTGGCGAGCGCCTGCAAGCCGTCCGGCAGCGGCCCGTCCGCCGGCTCGGCGAGCGGCAGCGCGGTCGGATGGGCGAGCAGTGCGCCGACGATTGCCGCATGGCGGTCGTGCCGCGCCAGCATGGCGCTGACGTCGAGCATGCCCTCCGCCACCGCGTCGATGCGCGCCACGCTCCCGGCGAGCGGCCGTGTCGCGCCGGGCAGACGGCCGGCGGCGAGGCGCGCCGCGGCCGCAGCCGGATGGCCGCTCGCCGTCAATGCGAAGTCGAGATCTTCGCTCTCCAACGCGATGGCGTGGACCTCGAGATGCACCGGCGGCTGGCGCAGCAAGGCGGCGTCGGCGACGACGACGTAGCGCCCGCCGAGCGTCGCGCACAGGCTCGACCAATCCGCCGCGCGCCAGCGCAGCGTCGGCTCATGCAGATCCATCGCGACGCCGGAGCGCGCCGACCATTCGACCGCCTCGGCCGCTGCGATCGTCTGTCGGCCCAGCCACGCCAGCAGCGCCGGCGCATCGATGCCGCTGTCGTCGCGCACGACGACCGAGATGAGCGGAGCCGGCCAACGCCCCGCCGGCGCGATCGAGTGGACGACGCCCGTCGCCGCTGGCGCGCCAGGCACGGGCGGGGTTGCCCGCAGCAGCGCCCACGCCGCGCTGCCGGCGCGGCGCGCCAACGCGGCCGCCCCGGCGATCAGCTGCGCCGGACGCAACGGCGCCGGCGGCGGCATGCTGGGCGTGGCGGCGACGTGCGGCTGCGCGGCGAGTTGGCGCAAGCGGCGCTCGCGCCGTCGCGCCGTCGCCATTTCCTCCAGCAGGTGGTCGGCGGCGGCGTCGAGCGTCGCGTCGACCGCGGCAAGCCGCGTGCTGAGACGCGCCAGCAGCGCGGCGGGATCATAGGCCGGCTGGCGCGTCCACTCGTGCAGCCATTCGAGCTCCAGCTCCAGGCCGATGTGCTCGGCGCCGGCCTCCGCCTCCAACGCCTGCAGCTCGATGATCAGCTGCGGGTCGTCGCTGGCGGCCCACAACGCGCGCGGTGCGCCGGGGATCGGACGCAGGTCGACCAGGGTGACGCCGTCGTGCTGAGCGATCGCCTGGGTGAGATCGACGCGGCGGTTGCCGCGCGTCAGCGTGAACGCGTGCAGCACCAGCACGCTGTGTGCGCGGTCGCTCGGGTCCAGGCGGATGTGGGTCAGCGCCGTGCCGCCCGGCAAGATGGCGCGCGCGCGCATGCGGCCGCTGGCCGGCTCGAACGGAAAGCGCATCGAGTTGGCTTCGCTGAACGGCTCGCCGGCGTACGAGAGAAAGATTTGCGCTTGCGGCACTTCGTCGCTGGCCGTGGCCTGATAGGTCGCGGCGGCGTGATAGCTGGGCAGCGCCAGGCGCACGAACAGATCCTCGGCATAGCGGCGCAGGTGCGCGCGCTCCGGCGGTGGCAGATGCGGTTCCTGCAGCTGGTACTCGAACAGCGGAGAGAGCAGTAGGCACAAACGGGCCAGCTCGGCAGACATGCAGGGCTCGCCGTCGAGCGGAACGGGCAACGGCGCCGAGTGGAACCAGGCGCGATGGACGTCGAGGCCGAACAGTGCCGTCTCGCCCGACAGATCGAAGTCGGTCAACCACAGCGTGCCGCTGTCGTCGCGCAGAATGTTGCCGATGTGGATGTCATGGCTGGTGAAGACGGTGGCGAGCTCGTCGCGGTGACGTTCGCTGAGCGCCGCCAGCGCCGCCTCGATCAATCCGACAGCCGGCTGCTCTCCCAACACCGCGTGTCCCGCCGCGCGCAGCGCTGCCAGGTCGCGCGCCAGCACGGCGGGGTCGAGCGGCCGGCGCAGCGCCCATACACCGCGCAAGACCTGTTGCAGCGCCGCCGTCGCCGTCGCGGCGCTCAGCTGACCGGCGGCCAGCGCGCTGGCCAGGTCGCGGGCGGGGATCAGTTCCTCGACGACGTACAGCGCGTGCACATCTTCGACCGCGGCGAGACGGCGCGGCACGCGAAATTCGCTGGCCGCGGCGAGATGGTCGGAAGCGGCCAGGATCAGCGCCGCATCGCTCAGCCGATGGCGTGGAATGCGTTTCACCGTCGCCAGCGGACGGCCGTCGCGATACAGAAACAGCCGCGCCGCCGGCACGTGGTGCGACCAGCCGGCCTGCGAGACGCGCACGACGATTTGCAGCGCGGCGACCTCCTCGGGCGCCAACCCAAGGCTCTGCGCCAGCGCCTCGCGGACGATCTGCGGCAGACGACCGTTCATGCGCAGGCGGCAGGGCGCAGCACGAAGACGAAGCCGGGTGTGACGCCGGCGGGACCTCCAGCCGGCACCCAGCCGTGGCGCTGCTCGGCCATCAACGACTGCGCCACCAGGTACGACGGCGCTTCGTGATCGGGAAAGCAGGCGTAGATCGCCTCGGCGCGCAATCCGGCGTCGGCTGCCGCGCGCACGGGCTCGGCGCCGCTCGCGTCGCACGCCGCGTCGCCGCCTGGCGCCGTCAGGACGAGGGTGCCATGCGGGTCCAGCAGGCGCGCCGCCGCCGCCAGCGTCTCGGCGTCGCGCACGTCGATCTCGTCGCCGAGCCCGGCGCGCACCAGCACCAAATCGAATTGCGCCGCCGCCAGCGGCGCCTCGCGCAACGTGCCGGCACACAGCCCGACGTCGACGCCTTCCTGTTCCGCTAACGCGCGCAACAGCGCCAGGGCGGCGGCCGGTTGGCCGAGCACCGTGACGCGGCAGCGGCGCGCCAGCGGCACGGCGAGCTGCCCCCAGCGGTCGCCGACGACCAGGCAGCGCGCCGCCGGCGGGATATCCAGCACCGTCAGAATCGCGGCCGCGCGCGGATCGGTGATGGCGGCGTAGCGCCCGTCGACGCGCAGCGCCGGCGCATCGGCCAGCACCTCGCGCCACGAGCGGCGGCGCAGCGCGGCGCGCCATGCGGCGACCTGACGCGGGCCGAGCCCGACGGCAGTGCGGCTCACGCCGGCAGCCCCAGCACCTGCCGCGTCACGTCGGGATAGGCGGCGGCGAGCGCTCCGGCGTTGGCGAAGCGCTCGCCGGTCTCCAGCACTTCGAAGTGGTAGCCGTGCGGTTCGAGTGCCTGCATCGACGCTTTGCACGCCAGGTGGCCGTGCACTTCCATGACCAATGCCGGGCGGTGCGCCGCGATGGTTTCCTGCAAGCCGCGCAGCACCGCGGCTTCGCCGCCCTCGACGTCGATTTTGAGCAACTGCGGCGCGCGCAAGCCGAGCCCGGCCGCCAGCCCGTCGCCCGGCGCGGCGGCGGCGGAAAAGTGGTGGCCGACCTTGCTGCCGTGAAACACCGAGGTGGCGCCGAGGCCGAGATGGCAGTTGCCGAAGTTGACACTGAAATCGAGCGGCGTCTCGCTGTCGGACAGCGCCAACGGCACGATGGTGGTGTTGCGCAGCGCGTTCTCGTGCAGGTTGGCGCGCAGGAAATACAGGCACAGCGGATTGGGCTCGAAGGCATAGACGCAGCCGTGCGCTCCGACCAGACGCGCCAAGGCGAGACTGTAGACGCCGATGTTGGCGCCGACGTCCCACGCGACATCGCCGGCGTGCAGCAACTCCGGCAAGCGCGACAGCACGGTCGGCTCGTATTGCGCGAAGGTCGCCGCTTCCCAGGCGCTCGGCGTCCACAGCCGGCCGCCGTCGGCGAGTGTGATCGCCGCGGGCGCGAGACTGACCACGCCGCCCGATTCGACACTGAACTCCAGCGTCGCCTGGCCGCGCCCACCGCGCGCGTCGCGCCAGTCTGCCACCACCTGGTACGCACCCGGCGCTTCCGGCCAAAAGCTCAGGCGATCGGTGGCGCTCCAGTCGGCGAGCGGCGTCAGGTACTGCAGGCGTTCATGCGCCACGCGCGCGCGCAGCTCGACGCCGGCGTCGCGTCGCTCGCAGACGATTTCGGCCAGCTCGCCGAGTCGGATCGACGTCGGCGCGGCGCGAAATAGCCCGCGCTTCCCTTCGAGCCGCAGTTGCAGCACGGCTCAGCGTCCCACCGCCAGCGCCGCCGCGGCTGCGGCGGTGCGCTGCACCGCAATGCGCGTGCGCAGATTCGCGATGCCGAAGCTGCGGTCGACCGGCGTCACCTTGAACTCCAGGACGTCGTAGCGGCGGTCGATCGGCACCACCTCATCGCCGACCAGCTCGACGAACGACACCGAGAGAAAATACGTGCCGGCCATCAACACCATCTCCTGCGCGAACTCGACCAGCGCCTGGTCGCCGGCGGCAAAGGGCGCCAGCGCTTGGTTCTGGAAGAGCGTGTTGGTGCCGTACACCTCCATGCCGCGCTCGTTCTTGATGCGCAGGGCGAAGATCGGCTGCGCCACGTCGGCGTCGACGGCCACCGTGCAGCGCACGACGACGCGCGCGCCGGTCTCGAAGACCAACGCCGCGGCGCCGCTGGCTTCGTCGATCAGCACGACGCTGGTGATGTGCCCTTTGCCGGAGCCGAAGCGGTATTCCTTCGCCAGCGTGTCGGCGCCGGCGTGCACGCTGCCGGCGTCGGCCGGCGCGGCCGGCGGCGCGCCGCGCCGGCTCGGCGGACGCGGTGGCGCGTCCCGCTCGAACAGAATCCGGCTGTACGCATTCAGCGCGTCGTTCGGCGGGCCGTCGAACGCGACGCGGCCGTTCTCCAGCACCAGGGCGCGCTCGCACAGGCGCTTCACCGCGTTGCCGTCGTGGCTGACGAACAGCAGCGTCATGCCGTCGTCGAGCATGCGCATGATGCGCTCGTGGCAGGCGAGCTGAAAGCGCGCGTCGCCGACCGCCAGCGCCTCATCGAGGATAAGCACGTCTGGCCGCACGGCGGTGGCGACGGCGAAGGCGAGCCGCACCACCATGCCGCTGGAGTACACCTTCACCGGCTGATCGATGAACGCGCCGAGGTCGGCGAAGCGCGCTATGTCCTCGAAGCGCTCGCCGATCTCGGCCTGACTGAGCCCGAGCACGGCGCCGTTGAGAAAGACGTTCTCGCGCCCGGTGAACTCGAAATTGAAGCCGGTGCCGAGCTCGAGCAGCGCGGCGACGCGGCCGCGCACGCCGACCGTTCCTTCAGTCGGCGTCAGCGTGCCGGCGATGCATTGCAGCAGGGTGCTCTTGCCGCTGCCGTTGCGGCCGACGACGCCCAGCGTGCCGCCGACGGGCAGCGACAGCGATACGTCGTGCAGCGCCCAGAATTCGCGGTAGTAGCGCCGCCGGCCGCGCGCCAAGAGCTGTTTCAGGCGATCCTCCGGCCGATCGTAGACATGGTAGCATTTGCCGAGGCCGTCGGCGTGGACGGCGAGCTCAGAGGACATCGGCGAACCCGTAGCGCGTGCGGTCAAACCATACGAGCCCAGCCCACGCAACCGCACCCGACGCCACGGTGCACACCGCCAGCGCGAGCCAGTCCGGCGCTTGGCCCCACAGCAAGACGGCGCGCGCGCTCTCCAGGATGATGACGAGCGGATTGAGCAAGAACAGGCGCCGCACCGCGGGCGGCAAGGCGCTGGCCGGATAGAACACCGGACTCAAGAACAGCAGCACGCTGACCAGCACGCCGACGATCTGCGCGGTGTCGCGCACGTAGACGCCGAGCGCCGCCAGCAACCAGGTGAGCCCCAGCGCCAAGAGCACCAGCGGCAGCAGTACGAACGGCAAGAGCACCACGGTCACCGGAATGGCGCCGCGTACGGCCAGCAGGGCCGCCAGCAAGACGCCCAAACTGACCAACGTATGGAACAGCGCCGCGCCGAGCGTCACCCACGGCAGACACTCGAGCGGGAAGACGACCTTCTTGACGTAATTCGGATTGGCCACGATGAGATTCGGTGCGCGCGACAAGCACTCGGAGAACAGATTGAAGACCGTCAACCCGGTGAACAGCACCAGCGCGAACTCGCCGGTCGAGTCGACCGAGCCGCCCCAGCGCGCCGCGAAGACGTAGCCGAAGACCAAGGTGTAGACAGCGAGCATGAGCAGCGGATTGGCCAGCGACCAGACGAGCCCGAACAGCGAGCCGCGGTAGCGGCCGAGCACCTCGCGCTTGGTCAGTTGCCAGACCAGCTGGCGATGGCACCACAGGCTGTCGACCACCGCCCGCGGCCCGACGCGGCGCGCCGCAGCGGCCGGCGTCACGGGACCGGTGCACCGCGCTGCAGCGCGGCCAGGTCGGCGTCGACCATCAGATGGACGAGCCCGGTGAAGTCGAGCGATGGCGTCCAGCTGAGCACGCGCGCCGCGTGACTGGCGTCGCCGACCAGTTGATCGACTTCGGCGGGCCGGCGCAGCGTCGCGTCCTCGCGGACGTAGACGCTCCAATCGAGCCCGGCGCGCGCAAAGGCGGCCTCGGCGAAGTCGCGCACGCTGTGCGTCACGCCGGTGGCGATGACGTAGTCGTCGGGCTCCGGCTGCTGCAGCATGCGCCACATGGCGCGCACGTAGTCGCCGGCAAAGCCCCAGTCGCGCTCGGCGTGCAGGTTGCCGAGCGACAAGTGGTCCGCCTGGCCGAGTGCGATGCGCGCCACGCCGTGGCTGATCTTGCGCGTCACGAACTCGCGCCCGCGGCGCGGCGATTCGTGGTTGAAGAGGATGCCGGAGCAGGCGAACAGGCCATAGCTCTCACGGTAGTTCACCGTGATGTGGTGGCCGTAGACCTTGGCGACGCCGTACGGGCTGCGCGGGTGGAACGGCGTCGTCTCGCGCTGCGGCATCTCGCGCACCTTGCCGAACATCTCGCTCGACGACGCCTGGTAGAACCGGATGCGCGGATTCACCAGGCGAATCGCTTCCAGCATGCGCGTCACGCCGACCGCATCGAACTCGGCCGTCAGCACCGGCTGCTGCCACGACGTCGGCACGAACGACATTGCCGCAAGGTTGTAGATCTCGTCCGGCTGCGCGCGCTCCAGGACATCGATCAGCGACAGCTGATCGAGCAGGTCCGCCTGCAGGAACGTCAACTGATCGCGCACGTGCTCGAGGCGGGCGAAGTTCTCGGTACTGGACCGCCGCACCACGCCGGTGACCTGATAGCCCTCGCCGAGCAGCAAATCGGCCAGATACGAGCCGTCCTGGCCGGTGATACCGGTAATCAACGCACGCCGCATGCGCGGCCGGATCTACCAGAGAACAGGCGCCCGCGACAGGCGGCAGGCGGAAAGCGAGCGGCTGCGCGCGGCGCGCGCCGCGCCGCAGACGGCAGCGGAACAGCGGACATCGGGCTGATGCTCGGGCTCACGCCTCCCCTAGGTCGGAGGCGCCCGGTCGGGCCGCCGCGGCCCGCAGCGCGTCCTCCAGATGCGCGACGATCCGCGCGGCGGCGTGGCCGTCGCCGAACGGGTTGGCGGTCGCGCGCATGGCGGCGTGCGCCGCGGGATTGGAGAGCAGCGCGCTCGCGGCGGCGACGATGGCGTCGCAGTCGGTGCCGACCAGCTGTGCCGCGCCGGCGTCGACCACCTCACGCCGTTCGGTGGCGCGGCGCGTGACGAGCACCGGCACGCCGAAGGTGGGCGCTTCTTCTTGCACGCCGCCGGAGTCGGTGATGACGAGATGCGCGCGGCGCAGCAGGGCGATGAAGCCGGGATAGTCGAGTGGCGGCGTCAGTCGAATGCGCTGCGCGCCGGTCAGACGCGCGCGCACCGGTGCGTCGACCGCGGGATTGAGGTGGACCGGGTAGACGATGAGCACGTCGGCGAAGCGCGCTGCCAGCGCCAGCAAGGCGTCGCACAGCGCAGCGAGCCCGGCCCCGAAGCTCTCGCGCCGATGACCGGTGACCAACAGCAAGCGGTGCTCGGCGAGCAGCTGCGCCGGCACCGCAGCCGGCAGCGCCGGGCCACGCGCCGCGACGCCCTGCAGCGCGTCGACGACGGTGTTGCCGGTGACGGCGATGTGCGCCGTGTCGACGCCCTCGCGTTGCAGCGCGCGCGCCGCCGCCGGGGTCGGCGCGTAGTGCCAGGTGGCCAGCTGGGTCAGCAGACGCCGATTCATCTCCTCGGGGAACGGCTGATCGAGGCGGCCGCTGCGCAGGCCGGCCTCGACGTGGCCGACCGGCACGCCGGCGTAGAATGCCGCCAGCGCCGCGGCGAAGGCGCTCGTCGTATCGCCTTGTACGAGGAGCGCGGCAGGCTGCTCCGCCGCCAGGACCGGCGTCAGGCCGCTGACGACGCGCGCCGTGAGGTCGCCGAGGCGTTGCGCCGGTTGCATCACCGCCAAGTCGTGGTCGGGCCGCAAGTCGAACGCCGCCAACGTCTGATCGAGCAACGCGCGGTGTTGGCCGGTGACGCAAAGGCGCGGCCGCAGCTGCGTCGATGCGGCCAGTGCGTCGAGCACCGGCGCCAATTTGATCGCCTCCGGGCGGGTCCCGCATACCACCAGCACCGGCGCGCGCGTCATGCGTGCGCGCCTTGGCCCGCGATGAGGCGCTGATAGAGGGCCAGCAGTTGGCCGGCGATGACGTCCCAACTGAAGCGCGCGCGCACGAATGCGACGGCGTTCGGCGACAGCGCGGCGCGCGCGCGCAAGCATTGCGCCAGCTTGTCGGCGAGATCCAAGGCGTCGCCCGGCTCGACCAAGAAGCCGGTGCGACCGTCGTCGACCAACGTGCGCACGCCGGGCAAGCGCGACGCCACCACCGGCGTGCCGCAGGCCAGCGCCTCGAGCAGCACCAGCCCGAAGGCTTCGGTGCGATCGATCGACGGCAGCGCGAAGATGTCGGCGGCGCGGTAGAACAACGGCAGCGCCGCATCCGGCACGTCGCCGACGAAGCGCACGCGGTCGCCCAGCCGAGCGCGCGCCTGCGCTTCGTACTCGGCGCGCCATTCGCCGTCGCCGCCGACCAGTAACGTCGCTTCCGGAATCAGGGCGAGCGCTTCGATGAGCACGTGCAGGCCTTTGAAATAGTGGGCGCGATCGAGGCGCGCGAGGAACGCGACAGTCGGCGTATCGTTGAGCCCGAAGTGGGCGCGCGCCACGCCGACCGCGGCGTCGGGGGCGAACAGCTCGAGATCGACGCCGCCGGGAATCGCCACCACTTTGTGCTCCAACTCGGCCAGGCGAGGCGAAAGAAACGACGAGGCGGCGTAGTCGTGCGAGGTCACCAGGATTGCATCGGCGGCGCGCAGAATGAGCGGCAGGGCGCTGCGACGGTGCCAGTGGAAGAGGCGCGCCTTCCAATGCACGCCCACCACATCCATTTGATACTGGAGGACCAACGGCGGGCCGAACGCCAGGCGTCGTGCCGCCAGCAGCTCCGCCGTGCCGAAGAACGGGTAGTGCAGGTGCAACACGTCGTAGTGACCGGCGCGCGTCACCACTTGTGGCAAGCACGCGGCGTTGCCGCGCTCCAGCAGCGCCCCCAGCTCGACGACCTCGACGCCGTGGGGTACCAGGCGCGGCTTCACCTGACGCGGCGTAAAGACCGTCACCTCGGCACCGGCGGCGGCGAGCGCGGCCGCCTGATGAAAGGCCACGGTCCCCATGCCGCCGCGGTAGGGAGGGAAGACGGGAGCGATGTGCGCGACTCGCACGGGCAATCCTGACGAGCGTACCGGCTGGCGGTTGCGCCACCGGCGAGGCTTGGCTACTGCTCGCGCGATGGCACCTAGCAATTGCAGGCAGAGAGGGTCAACGCGGCTCGACCTGGCGCGCGCGCCGAGGCTGCGATTTATTGCCTGTCCAAGTTGCCACCGAACGGCGCGCCGCGCAGAAGCACACGGCATTGCGTGACGCATCGCGCGCTGCGGCTGACTGGCAACCCCAATCTCGACTCAGTAAGGATAGTGCGATGGCCCTGAAGCGTCCCGCAGTCGCCACCGCCGTGCTGGCGCTGCTGGGGGTCATCCTCTCGATCGATCTCGTCTACACCCATTGGCAATTGGCGCACGGACTGCCGACGGCGTGCACGATCAGCACCACGGTCGACTGCGGTCCGGTGCTGACCAGCGACTACGCCTACATCTTCGGCGTCCCGATCGCGTGGTTCGCCCTGGCAACCTATATCGGGCTGGCGGCGGCAGCTTTGGTCGTGTGGCGCCTGCCGTCCACCCGGCGCCGTCAGCAAGTCGCCAGCGCGCTGTTCATGGCGGCGGTCGCGGCGGTCGGCTTTTCGATCTACCTGGCCAGCATTGCGTTCTTCGTGCTCGGCACGGTGTGTCCGTTCTGCGCCGGGCTGTACGCGATCAATCTCGGACTGCTCGTCGCCACCGCGCGTCTCGCGTCGGCGGCGCAAGCGCTGACGCGCGACCATCAGGCCTGGCAAGCGCGCGCCCGCCTCATCGGTGCCGGCGCCGTCGCCGCGCTGGTGCTGCTGATCGGGACGCTGGTGTGGAAAGTCGGCGCGGCGTCGATCGAGGGGCAGTCGGTCGACGAGATCTGCAAACGCAACGCCGACTTCTGCGAGAAGTACCGCGCCCTGCCGGTCGTCGCGCTCGACGTGCCGGAGGGGCACGTCAAAGGCAGCGCGTCGCCCACCGTGACCATCGTCGAGTTCTCCGACTTCGAGTGCGGGCACTGCTTGAAGGCGTATCAGAGCCTCAAGGACGTCCTGCCGCGGCTCGGCAAGGACGTGCAGGTGCGCTTCCATCACTTTCCGCTCGATAGCGCGTGCAATCCCGATGTGCCGGCGGGCGCCGGACACAAGTACGCGTGCCTGGCGGCAATGGCGTCGGAGTGCGCCGCGCAGCAGCAGAAATTTTGGCAGTACCACGATCTGCTCTTTCAGCATCAGCCGGTGTTCGATCGCGACAGCCTGCTTGGCTATGCCGAGAACGCCGGACTCGATCGCGTGCAGTTCCTCAGCTGTCTCGACAGCGATGCGGCGCGCCAAGCCGTGCAACGCGACATCGCCGCCGGCCGCGCGCTGCACATCGAATCGACGCCGACGCTGTACTTCAACGGGCGCGCGTTCCGCGGCGCGCCGGATGCGCAAATGCTCGGCGACGCGATCGAGCTCGAGCGCGCCGCGAAGCCGAGTTGAGCGCGCGCGCCGAGCGCGCGCGCGGTGTCGCATGTCGTGTTCGCGCGGCGCGGCGCGCGCAGGCGAGCGAGCCGCGTGCGGTCGCGCGCGCGAAAAAAAAATTTCGCGGCGAGAACGCTTCACAGTGCGCGCGGATGCGCGCGTTGCGCGTCTCACACGCCGGGAAATTTCTTGACAGGCAAAACGGTCGGGCATAGAACCGGCGCCTCTTCCGTTTCGGTTTCTCTAAAATTTTTCTCACGAAGATGCTGTTCGGGCTTCGCCATCGCCTTCCAGATCGGGAGGGCGCGGTGGAGAAGTCGGCGGCGACTGTGCATGTGGTTGTGGAGTACGGGGAGAAGTGGCGCGGTGGCGGTGGGTTAGTGAGTTGTCCCCAGGTGTGGAAAGTCGTCGCGAGCCCGATCGGTGGGGTTGGTCGCCAACGGTCATGAGGGGTGGGCGCGCATGGAGGCACTCTGGTCGGCGGCGTTGCCGGTGTTGCGGCAGCACATGGGAGACAGGAACTTCGCGGCGTGGATCGAGCCGATTCGCTGTCAGGGCGACGCGGGCGAGATTCAACTCGAAGTGCCGAGTCGCTTCTTCCAATCGTGGGTCACGCGACATTTCCTGTCGACGATTCGCGATACGCTGATTGAGCTCAGCGGCGCGCCGTGCGCGGTGCGCGTCATCGTCGCCGAGGCCGGCAGTGCGCCGCGTCCCGCGCCGGCATTGCCGCCGTCGCCGGAGCCGCCGCCGACGGCGCGGCCGGCGCGCGCGCCGCGCATCGGCCGCTTGGTGGCGCACTACACGTTCGACAGCTTCATCGTCGGGGCTGCAAACGAGGTCGCGTTTCAAGCCGCGCAGGCGGTCAGCCAGGCGCCCGGCGTGCGCTTCAACCCGGTGTTCCTGCACGGCGGCGTCGGGCTCGGCAAAACGCATCTGATCAATGCCATCGCGCACGACCTGTTGCGCCGGCGGGCGCGCTTCCAGGTGGCGTGTCTGTCCGCCGAATCGTTCATGAACGCGCTCATCACGTCGTTGAAGCAGGATCAGATGAACGCCTTCCGCGAGCGCTTTCGCCAGGTCGACACGCTGATTCTCGACGACGTGCAGTTCCTCGCCGGCAAAGAGCGCACGCAGGAAGAGTTCTTCCACACTTTCAACGCGCTCTACGGCGCCGACAAACAGATCGTGCTCACGTCGGACAAGGCGCCCGGCCAGATCGCCGGCTTGGAGCAACGCCTGCGCAGCCGCTTCGAAGGCGGCCTGATCGCCGACGTGCATCCGCCGACGCGCGAAATGCGGCTCGCCATTTTGCGCGCCAAGGCGTCGACGCAGCAGGTCGAGCTCAGCCCCGAGGTGGCGGAGATGTTGGTCGCGCGCAGCGGCACCAGCGTGCGCGAGCTCGAAGGCGCGCTCAATCGCGTGGTCGCCATGGCGACGGTGCGCGGCACCGCGCTGACGGCGGAGCTGGCGATGTCGGCGCTCGGTCCGTACGCGCGGGCGCGCCCGGTCGTTTCCGTGGAAGCGATTCAAGCGACGGTCAGCGATCGCTTCGGCGTCAGCGTCGCCGATCTCGTCTCGCACCGGCGCGAACGCGAGGTGTCGTACCCGCGCCAGGTCGCGATGTATCTCAGCCGCACCGTCGCCGAGGCCTCGTTTCCTTCCATCGCCGAGAAGTTCGGCGGGCGCGATCAC
>Ga0265314_10003914_pt1 | contig 14151 bp, 12 predicted proteins | sample 4126metaG_FD_203106 | JGI IMG/M metagenome (GOLD analysis project Ga0265314, IMG submission 203106) | Rhizosphere microbial communities from Carex aquatilis grown in University of Washington, Seatle, WA, United States - 4-1-26 metaG | ecosystem: Host-associated > Plants > Roots > Rhizosphere >... | reverse complement strand
GATATTCTGGGATAAGGGGGGATATTACGGCTTAAGGGGGGATATTCTGGGATAAAGGAAGGATCTTTCCGGATGAAGGAAGGATCGTCCGGGCTAGTGGCGAGGGGCGAGGGGTGGAGGACATTTGAAATTTCAAATTTGAGATTTGAGATTTGAGAAAAGAGCAGGGCGGGTGGCGAGTGGCGAGTCGGTGAGTGGACGGAGAGGTGGGCGCTGCGTGTAGTTATCCGATAACACCGCGCCGAAGAGCCGATATTCACGCGGCTTAGGGGCAATACTGGTGGCGAGTGGCGAGGGGTGAGTTTTTCCCGAGGTAGAGCGAGGAGGATGCAAAAGGCAGAGAAGCGAGCGAACCGGGGGTTCGGTCGGGTTTGTAGCGAGGGGCGAGGGGCGAGAGAAGCAGGACAACGGCGGGGGCTGGATCTCGCCATGGAGGCAGAGGTGGTGGCGACTGCACCGCGGGTCTCGGGTTGAGCTTGGCCGCTCTTCATGGTCTTGAAGATAGCGCGGCTGTAAGAATAGTCAAATATTTATATGATTTAGTTACGCTCCATCCGCTGGGCGGAGGAGACAACGGGACATGCTGCTGGGGAGGAGCGACTGAAGGGAGGGGAGACGGATTGCCACGAAGCGAACGGAGGAGGGGTGGTCGGGGGGAAGGCCGGAGATTAGGAGCAGGATTACGATCATGCTTCCGTCAATCGCGGGAAGGCTTTCAACCGCTCATCTCGCCTCATCCTGGTTTGATCCCGAAGCCGGCCTGAAGGAAGTGGTGGTCGGTGGTTAGCGCTTCGCGAAGTTTCAGCTCGCGCATCAGAGTGAAACTGGTGCAGTCGGTGAAAGAAAAACTCTTGTCACGGTAGCGGAAAAACAGGCTGCGCGCCTTGTCCGCCCGGGCAGGACTGATATTTTCCCAACGCACACGCGAACTACCGTCCACCTGCTGCCACCAGGTTTCCGCAGCATCGATCCCCAGACGGATACGCAGGAGGGTAAGGGTTTCGTCCGCGACATAATCGCTCGTGACGAACACTCCTCCTCCCTCGAGCCATGAGTCCCGAACTGCTACGGTTTTGCCATGGGCGGGATCGGATCCATCCGCGCATGCCATCCAACCCGCGGTGTCAACGAAGAGCGGTCTCATCGCGCGTAAAGCAAAGCATCGTGATCCGCCGCGCGGCGCCCGTCGGCCGACCGGCCCAGAGCCTTGGCGCGATATAACGGGTCTTGGGCCAGTTCGCCCGTGGGATTTTCCGACGCGTCAACCGGAACCACTTGGAAAGCCGGACGGCTCCGGTAGAGCACCGTGAACCGCATGCCGCGGCGTACTTGTCGCACGACCTGCGGTAACCCGGACCGAAGTTCTTTTGCGTTAATCACCGTGTGCATAGCAAGGTTATCTTAAGTTGAACCTGATTCGCTGTCAATAAGGCGCAAGGGAGAAGGCGGCGCCGTCCACGCTAACTAAGGCTCAAGATGAAGCGAATCTCCCTCACGACCAGGACGGCTGATATCGACGTGCGCGTCTATGAGTTGCCCAGTTTCAATCCAAGATGCGTGAACGGTAAAACCCCACCACCGAATTGCTGCTCACCGAATCGGTAAAGGTAACCGTAGAGGTCAGGTTGGTAATCAATTGGAATGGGTGCCAGTCGAAACCCTGAGCGGACTTTTCAATTAAGTATCGGTAACCCAATTCACCTTTATGCGCCCAAACCAACCCGCCGTCTGGCCTTCGCTCGACTAGCGAGATTTGGCCGGTCACGAATTGTGGCAGACCCACCGAGAGGCTGAAGCTCTGCAAGCCGTCCAGCGGAGCGGGGAACGGAGTGTCACCCAGGGTTACATTAAAAAGCTCAGATTTTCCGACCCGAGCTCCCAGTACGCGCGCTTCCTCGTAGGTACTGCCTTTAGTCCAATCCCAAGCACGCACTTGGACGAGTGCGCTGCCCCCAGTTGGTACCGTGGGCACTGAAAGTGTCCGAACCGAAAAGATGCCCGCGAAGAATCCTGAATTGAAAGTGGATGGCTGGCCCACCGGTCGGAGGTATTCCAAAGAAGGGCCCGCATACAGTTGGGCACGGTAGTCGGGCCCACTTAGCCGGGTTAGCCCATCCAAATCAAAGATCGGCACTTCGCTAGCCATCGGCCCCAATTCGTAATTCGAGAAGAAAACTTTGCCTCCGCCCCCGCTTGAATCGGTCACCCAGAGTTTAGCATCAAGACTCCAGACTGAGCCATCTCCGTTTTGAATTCGAACTGTGTAGGTGCCAGCATCGGCCTTGGCCACGGCTGCGAGAACCAGTGTCCGATTGGTTGCGCCATCCACCGGATTGCGATCTTTAAACCATTGGTAATTCAGCACCCCACTTCCTGCCGCTACCACGCCGAAGCTATAGTAGCCACCTTCAGCAACTGAATCACCGTACGGCTGCCAGAGGATCACCGGCACTTGAGGGGCCTCGACTGTTAGTGTAACTGGCGCGCTGGTGATTGAACCGAAATTGTTAAAAACGACGGCTTGGTAGATGCCCGCGAAATTGGTGAAGACTGGATTGATGATCAGCGCCGGGGTCGTGTTAGTGACATACAGTGCGCCGTTGAAATACCACTCGTAAGTTAACGGCTCACTGCCGGTCACTCCGACCGCCAACACGGCAGTGCCTCCAGATATTGCATTTACTGAGGTGGGTTGGTTGACAATTCCCGGTGGGGCATCTGCGGGAACTACACTAAAGGCGTCCAGTTCCAAAGCGCTGCCTGGAACGGCGAAGGTGATCCGCGAAGTCGTTTGAGATGCCATAGCGTGAAATTCAGGCCAATGCCATATCGACGCTTCAGCCGCTGGCAACACTGCGGTGCCAATCTCTTTATCGTCCCACAGCACGCTAACCTGGCGATCACTTTTACCACCACCTACGTAGTTGGATTTGGCTCGCATCGCAAAGCGGATGCGGTAGCTGCGCAAAGGGATGCTGGGAAAGTCCTGCCAAATCATGGCCCCGTTCCCAATAAAGGGCCAAGTTGTGCCATCGCAACCTGAGGGTTCCCCCACTGCTCCCCCAAGGTCACCGGAGTGCATCCAGTACTGCGCATTAAACAGTGCCGTTCCTTCCCAGCTTGGCTCCTTGAGCACATTGCCCGGATCTGCCTGCGGCGCCGAGGAGGACAAGCTCATGCCGCCACGTAGAGTCACGTCACCAATTGTGCCGCTGGGCCCCACCACGGCGATGTAATAGGTCTGGCCTCGGAATACAGGAATGTCCAAAGCGTGGGCCTTCTTGCCAACCAGTCTTAGGGCTTCGATCCTGTCGCCTTGATAAACCGCAAGAGTGACATTCGTTGTCAGGCTTCCAGTGTCATCGAAGCCAGCTCGCCCGCTCGTCGGCGCAGTCCATTTCCACCATAGACTCTTGAAGACAGCGCCATCCAGATGCGCCGGTTCGCCAATTTCCGCAGTTGCTTCGCCGATATCGAAAGACGGCTCAAGGGCCGAACCGAGATCCCATCCAAAGAATTTGCGCGCCGAGGCGAAAGCATCATTGGGGGCGGGTTGAAACGGAAGCAGTTCGACGGTCAGTTTGAATTCGTCCACGCCGCCCGCCATTTGAATATGATAGTCAGTGCCCGCTATCGCCAGGAATTCCAATATGCGGTACCCGATTCCCACCGTCTGCAATTGGTCCAAGGCTGATCCAGTGTAAACAGACATGGACTGGTAGCTTGTGGACGATTCAAGAGTAACACGGGCATGCCCAGTAAAGGGTGGTGCCCACACGCCCCAAAGCGTGCTTGTCTCATCGGTCTTAGGCTCATTTGGTTCCAAAGTTGCCCCAGCCCAACTGCCCACGTAGGTGGCGTTGGTCCCCTCCAGACGGGCGCTACCTGCAAACGAGTCGTTGGTCGATGGCGTGAACACGGTGTCCAGGATGGCGCGACCACCAGTTGCCTCTGCACTTGAAAGCTGGACTGCGTACTCGTGGCCAGCCTGCAACGGATACCGATAATTGCTGAGCGCTGACTGTGCGAGCAGACCGTTAAGCGTCGTGCCTTCATAGAGCGTAATATAGGAAAAAAACTGAGGCGTTGATGGCAGAACGCTTATTACTCCATTCTCCGACGGCGTGACTTTCCACCAGAGGCTCCTGGTGGCTCCGTTTGGGCGTGGTTCTCCAGGCTCAATGCTTGCTCCGAACATGCTCCCCTCAAAGTGATAATCGGGAACGCTGATTTCCAAGCCGTCTCTGAAATCGTCGTTTGACGATGTCGGTTCGGGAATCTCGAGCGACAGATCGAGCGTAAACTGCTCCGGGATGCCGCCAACTTGAATTGCCAAGGTCTCACCAACATCAACCGGTATTCCGCCGTCAGGCGACTGTGCCGCCAATACAAGATCATTAACCACTTCGCCGCGAAAAACCCTGACTGACATATTGAACTGCATGCCAACTACCGACGCGTAAAGTGTCCCTCTGCCCGGCGACGTCCACCCGTACCAGACGGAGTAGACTACCCGATGATTGTCCAAGTCCTCGCCTGGTTCGCGACCGGCACCATGGTTGTCCCCGTTGACGGTGATATTAGTGCCCGACAGCATGATACGGTCGCGGAACAAATCGTTCGAGGGCTGGGCATGCAGAGAACCCAAAAAGAGGGAAAAGCCAAGAAGAAATAAGCGTGTCTTCATATAGCACGTCGCAGTTTTATTTATCCTTTTACGTTTATCCGCCCGTTTTCGACGAATGTCAACAGGATGCACAGGAAAGACGCCCGCGATTTGATTTTGGCTGGCATCCCCTCGTCTGGCCCCAGAGCGGTCAAAGCGGCATGATCCGACGATCGTTCGGATGTGCCTAACTTTAGGTTTTCCGAGTTGGGTCGCGCGCTCTGGCCTGCCGCGGGATTGGCTGTTTGGGTGGCCGGCTGGACAGGGGGCGTGTCGCTGCTCCCCACCCAGGACAGCGGCTGCGCTGGCAACTCCTCGACTGGTCCGACCTCAGATTAATCCGTCTCGATACGCCAGCAGCGAAAAAGCCCCAAAAAGCTGAGAGCGTGTTTTAAAAATATCCCAGGCGATCTTGCGGCGGGGCGGGGCGTCTGGCGTCGTTGCTCCTCAGTTACATATTTCTAACGAATATGCGCCTTCGTCGCGTCTAGCCATCCGCCCCGCCGCGCTCGCAATCCCTTGCCGACCTATTTTTAAAACACGCTCTGAGACCGGGTTTTTCAGCAGAATCAGAACTGCGGGCCGACCTCTACGGACTGATACCCGCTAGTGAGCAAACGCCCATTGCACTGACATCCATCCACCGGAGATCGTTCCCGTCGAATCCGGTTCCGATACCTCGGGAGCTCTATGCCCAGGCGAACAAGGGAGCCGATAGCATTGAGCGGCCCTGGGGTAGGAAAGATCTCGAGTTCATTGCCGGATCTGGCGCCGACGCGGACGGGGATGGCCTTCCCGATATCTACGAACTCCTGGCCAGCGGCACCGATCCTTCTAAGGCCGATAGCCTCGGCAGCGGAGTGTTGGACGGCTATCTAGACCTCGACTCGGACGGGTGGACCACGCTCCAGGAGTTTCGCGCACGGACGGACCCGCAGCACGCGAATCCAGCGCCTCCTCCAGCCCAACTCGACCAGCCTTTAGTCGCGGCGTTCGGCGCCGCGCAGAGCCTGCCCGACTGGACGGACCTGCCATGGGTTATGAGCATGACGATGCGCCAACATGGAAAAGGGGCCTTCGCCGCGCCGTCGAAAGAGACGGCGCATGCGCTGGGCTGGGTTCTGCGTGCCAATCGCGACGTTCGTCTGCCCTACGATTTCCGGATCGCCTACGAGCCGCCAGGTAGCGAGATCGCGATACGAGGGGGTGGCGGACCTTAGCTGCAGTTGGTAGTGGCAGGGCCGTCCGGTCGCTTCGCCGGGCGGATCAATTCGGCCATCGCAGGATTCGCTCGAACGTGGCCGGAAATCGTGGCATTGAGGACCCGGGCAATCGGAGGGAACGGGAAAATGGGCCAGAAAAGAATGATCCGAATCATCGAGTACTGCCACAAGCTACTCCTAAAGTATCTGCACGGGGACGAGGCTTTAAGGAGCCTTGAAACGTTTCCCCTGGTGGGCTTACGCCTGATCGGCGCCCGCTGGCTTTTCTGCTTTGTCTGGCCTGCGCATCGCGCGCAAGGTGAGCATCATGACCAGTACCGCCAGAAACAATCCTCCGAGCCCGCCTGAAGCCGCAGGAACCAAGGAAAAATCCCTGGACCCGATAACGAGTATGCTGATAAGGGCAACGCTGACGACCGCGGACGAGATGAAGCTTTGGCCCTTACCGAATCCGAACAAGCTGTAGTTCTCGATGATTCGCCGCCTCAGGGAAAGAGGAACCAAACCGATGCCGACCATGCATGCGCCCTTAGCGCTAACTAATGCGCAGATGAAGATCGTAAACGCCCAGTCCAAGTCCCGGCTTGCCGCTACACTCAGAATCGCAGACCCAAAGAATATCCCGCAACCCGGCGCGTATCGACTGCGCAGTTCTCCGCGGCGGGAAGCTTCGCGCAGGGTCAAGAATTCAGACAAGAACCGGCCGGCAAACGAGTCCGCTGGTGGCCTTTTGGAAAGGGGCAATTGTTCTATCCCCACGATGATGGGGTTTACCAATTCCCGGCCAAACCACTGGCTCTGCCGTACTACGAAAAGCTGAATAAGAAATCCGACCGCAGCGAAAACGAACAGAGGTCCAAAAAAGTTCCATGGACCCGCAAATCGCACCGTGTCCCAGGAGGTCCACACCGCGAACTTCACGGTTAGAAGCACATCGGCGAGCCCAAGCCCCAACATTGCCACGGCGGAGGTGGCGAAGACGGCAAATGGGCGGGTTGCCACCGGTCCGTACTTGGAGACCTGCCCGAAGGCGAAATAGACGCCGATCAAGGCAATCAAAATGAGTTTGCCCCAGACAAACTGGGTACGGTTTGCACGAACGAAATCCCTCCCGCCCTGAAAAGGAGATAATTGGCCAGGATGACTGCTTCTCCAGGCGGCGAGTTCCGAATGCTGCCAGAGGCCATAGACCACACTCGCCAGGCTGATCACGGCGACGGCTCCAATCAACGCGAGCGCCGCGGTGACCATCCATGGATGCCTCAACATCCAGGTTGACACTTTTCTCCATTCGCTGGCAGGCCGCGCGAGGATCGGCTCGTGATTTAGAAACCGCTCCAACTCTTCGGCCAGGGCTCGCGCAGTGCCATAGCGGCGTTCGGGTTTCTTCTCCAAACATTTTAGGCAGATCGTCTCCAGGTCTGGCGGCGCGAGCGGATTATGCTTGGATGGGGGCACTGGATCTTCTTCGACCACTTTCTGCAGCGTCGCCAGGGGAGTTTCTCCCACGAATGGCGGTTGGCCTGTCAGCAGTTGGTAGAGAATCGCACCCAGCGAGTAAACGTCGCTTTGGGGGCCAACTAGATCGTGCCCACTCGTCGCCTGCTCCGGTGGCATATAGCTGGGACTGCCCATCACGGCGCCAGTTTGCGTCAGGTTGAGGTCCGCACCTTGGCGCTTGGCCAAGCCGAAATCGGTGACGTGCGGTCGACCGTGTTCGTCGATCAGCACGTTCTGCGGTTTTAAGTCCCGGTGCAATATTCCACGTTGGTGCGCATACTGGATGGCTTCGGCGATTGTTTTGACCAGTTCAGCAGCCTTAGCAGGAGACAATGGGCGTTCGCGCACGAGGGCGGCCAGGTTCTGCCCGGAGACATAATCCATCGAGAAATAGTGCCGGCCTTCGTGCTCGCCGACTTCGTGGATGACGACGATGTTCGGATGCTGCAAGTTCGCTGCGGCCTCAGCCTCGGTGTGAAACCGGCGTATGTCTGCTTCGCTGGCTAATTGTCCGGCCAGAATCATCTTCACCGCCACAATCCGGTTCAAACTGGTCTGCCTGGCTTTATACACCACCCCCATGCCGCCGCGGGCGATCTCCTCCAGCAACTCGTAGTCGCCGAAATACTTGATGTTGGCCAATGGCGCGACACGCGCAGGCGCTGTTTCCTGCGTCGGGTCGAGAGTCGTTGGGGCGTCCTCGGGCGCGACGTCCGCCAGGGCCGGGTGTTCCAGGAAACTGTCGGAGTGGTGATGAGCCAGGAGGTTTTGGACGTGGGCAAGCAAGGCGGCATCGCCCTGGCATTCGCGGTCGAGGTAGGCCTTCAGCTCGGCGGGATGAGTCAGGTCTAACGCCCCGTTGAAGATCTCAAAGGGTGTTCGCTTGGGGGGGTGGTTGGCGGCGTTCATATCGTCTTTTTGATCGGATATGCGTTTGAGCCGCCTAATGTCCGCCAGTGTTCCTCACTTTTGTTTCGCCACCCAGTTGGGCGCGCAGCCAGGCGCGGGCGAAGGCCCAAAGTCGCTCCGTTTTGCGCAGCGCCAGCCCCAGGACCTCGGCTGCCTCTTCCATCGTGAGGCCCACGAAATAGCGCAGTTTGACCACCTCCGCCGCGAGCGGTTCCTGCAACGCGAGACCTTCGAGGGCCTCATGAACGGCCAGCAATTCATCAGAAGGAGCGGCGGAAACGAGCCGCGACTCCCAATCCGGGTCGGGCTCGGCGAAGCCCCCCCGTTCGCGCGTCCGCCGGCGGCGGGCCCGGTCGATCAGGATGCGCCGCATCGTTTCGGCGGCGATGGCGAAGAAATGGCGACGGTTCTCCCAACGCTGGTCCTGATTGGCCGTCAAACGCAGCCAGACTTCATGAACCAGGGCGGTGGGTTGAAGTGTCTGGCCGGGCCGCTCCCGCGCCAGCCTGGCGGCAGCCAGTTGTCGCAATTCGGCATAGACCAGCGGCAGCAATTCTTCTGCGGCCTGGGAATTGCCTTCCGCAGCGGATTGGAGAGGGTTAGTCAGGCGAATGCAGGGTATCCGAAAACCGCAAGATGCGCAATCCAGCTGTCGGGTCAAAAATCCGCACGTAACCGACCGGGAGTGGACGGGGGCACCAGGTTTCGCCCTTCGTCCCCCCCTTCGAGGCGGGACTACCCGACGGCACCCAGATAACCGGAAGCGGATTTTCCGGACCTTTCGTTCACGCGAGCTTCGACTTAGGCCACGAAATGCTTCGGCTGGGAAATGTTTCGGAAGGAACGGACCAATGGTCTGAGCCCCTTTTGCCCATTTCAGGAGGGGTCGTTGGAGGGAAGGCCGGAGATTAGGAGCAGGATTAGGATTACGATTGAGGGGGCGAGGATAAGGGAGGGAACAACCGGGGCCGTGCATAATGAACCAATCCCCTGGAGGACGCGCGCTTGGTACTTCAGCCGGTAGAATCCCATCGCCGAGCCCAAAGGGACGCTCGCGCTTGAAGCGCCGTTAGTCGTCAGAATGACGGAGGAATCAATGTCAGCCCAGGTACCACCGGAAAGATCGGCTGCGGTTTGCAGGTGGAATCGCCCAGGATTGCTGGCAGTCCACACCGACAGTAGATGCGCATTCGATACTGAGGCGATGAGAGAAGCGCCAGGCAAGAGCGCCTGAAGTTCGAAGAGCTTTCCCGGACTGGGGATCCCATCAACGAGTAGCGTTGCCATGGTCCAGCCCGAGGGGGGAAGGGCTCTTTCTCCAGTGCCTGCCGCGGCGCTGGCTGTGACGGGGGCGACAGATTGGCTGCCGACGTCAGCAGTGAACCAGGGGTCAGCTTGGACAAGTTTCCTGCTCGGCCTTTAGCCTTGCCTACCAGAGAATGATCAGCCAATTCTTGCCATCGGTTACGCAACATGTGGACAATTGAACAAGCCCAAATTCAACATCACACGCCCTGAGAAGCTCCCGCTGCCAGGAGGCTTCACCTTGATCGAGCTGCTGGTGGTTATTGCCATCATCGCGATATTGGCGTCCATGCTGTTGCCGGTGCTCGCCAAGGCCAAAGCCAAGGCCCAAGGGCTCAAATGCATGGCCAATAATAAACAACTTGGCCTGGCCTGGATTCTCTACGCGGACGAGAACAACGGCACGTTGGTCCGCAACGTACCCTTCAATCCCGATCCCCTCGGCGCCAACGGCATTTGGTGCGACGGTTGGGAGGATTTTACGCCGAACAATAAAGACAACACCAATGCGCTCTTGCTCACCCAGGCGAAACTGGGGCCGTACTGCAGCCGCTCGATCGACATCTATAAATGCCCCGCCGATGTTTACACCTGCAAGGAGGGCAGCCACGAAATGCCGCGGCTCCGCAGCGATTCGATGAATGCCTTTCTGGAGGGATTTGGGTTCCCCACCAGTCCAAGCGGAAAGTCCAATTGGTATCCGGCCTATCGGTGCTACAACCGACAAAGTGATATCATCGCCCCCGCGCCCACCGAGCTCTTTGTCATGGTGGACGAACATCCGGACAGCATCAATGACGGCTGGCTGGTCATCGAGCCCGACAAGCCGTCAGTTTGGGGGAATGATCTTCCGGCCAGTTATCACAACGGGGCATGCGGATTCAATTTTGCGGACGGGCATTCCGAGATCCATCGGTGGCTCGAGTCCACAACGAGTCCGGCGGTCCACAAGAGCCAGCACGGCACTTATCCAGGAACTGCGAATGACCGCGACATCAAATGGGCGGTGGCCCACTCGACCGCGCGTTACTGAGGCCGTGATTGGCTCCCGCCGCAATTCTGAGCGGCCCGGGGTGAATCACTGGCAAAAGACATTTCCTGCTGCCTCCTCTCCGATGACATTCTGAGGTTGCGGTTCCTTCGATTTGACCGACAGTGAACCAGGCGAACAGTGAATAGCGAGCCCGGCGACCTGCAGATCCGGCTCTTGGGTGGTAGAGGTGTAGTAGCATGAACGAAGTGGGCAAGATGTTGGTTCTTCTTGGCGCTCTGCTGGCCATCGTTGGCCTCATTTTGTGGAGCGGCGTTGGGAAACACTGGCTGGGACGTCTGCCGGGGGACATCCATTACAGCCGAGGTAGCTTTCGATTGTACTTCCCCGTGGTCACCTGCATCGTGGTGAGTCTGATTCTAACCCTTCTTCTGCGCCTTTTCCGAAAGTAGAAGGACGAGCTTGCGAGCGGGTGGCCCGCAGAGCGCGTCGATCGCGCAGCGAACCTTGGAATTCAAGGATTAAGGGTGGCAGAATTCCTTCAGAGTTCGATCGGCGTGTTCGACGCCACGCCCCGGGTGGCGTCGTGGGCACGACCCTGGGCTGGAGGACGCAATCCTGTTGTTGGGATAGAACGACAAGAGTCCCCTGCCCCTCAGGACCCGTCGTGTCAGGTGGCGGCGCCGTGTTCTACGCGGTGAGCCGTCCTCTGATTTGTGGCGGCAAGGCTGTCTTTGGGATTTCTTGCCATTGGATGGAAGGGTTGCCGGATTGATCGTCCTTGGGTCTTCCGCGCCCGCTAGCCTAGTGCGGGCTTCTCAGCGAGCGACGTTGCCAAGGCTGGGAGACGCAAGCAGGTCCGCCACTTGTTGCTCCACGGACGTGCCGGGTAATTCATTCTCGGTTTCACGGGCTTCGCCTCGGCGGGCTCGGGCAAGGAGGGTAGTGGCCAGGTGACCCGCTTTCCGGCCTGAGACACGAATACGAAGCAGGGTCCTGAAGAAGCTGGGGTGAGCCAGGTTCGCTTCTCGGAAGCAGGCGATCTCAGTACCGACCTCGCGCGAATTGATAGTATCACCCAAGTAGCGGATCATCGTTCGGTCGAGCTCGAAAAAGCGAGGGTTGAGTGATTTGAACACCCAAGCGAAGGGTTTGGCGTGCCAATAGAGACAGGCCTTGAAGACGCGCTCCTCGAACTCCAACGGAGGGCAACCAGATTGCTTAACAAAAATGGACCTGAAGCCCTTAGGAGGGCTGGCACCCCTTTGAGGCTCGCCTGGCACGGGTTGACGAAGGTCTTCTGCGTGCCTTCCTGATTCACTCACGCCTGGGTTGATACTCGGCATGACTCTCAATTTCGTAGACCTAACATTCCATGAGACTGTGCCTGGTAGGTTTTTCGTTCTATCCAGGGCTGGGACATCCTTGGGCAGTTTTAGGTCGTGGGTCTCCTGCGAACCGAAGGCTTTGGGCAATTCTCGGGGTGTCCCCCTCTAAAGCGAAAACCGATTGGGCATGGGCAGAACCCGAGCGGCGTTAACGCCGCGGCCCGGCGAGGTTTGCTCATTCAGCCCAGGAGCGGAGGAATAGCGCGGGGGCGTTGGTATTGATGGGCTGACTGATAGTGAAGGGGCCATTGAAGAGGCGGAAGACGTTGGCGATTTCGACCCACTGGACTAGATCGGTGGAGGTCTGAATGTGATAGAAGCGCTGGGCCTCACCTTGGAGTTTCAGGTTCCACGTTCCCTCGTGAGAGAGGGCGAAATCGTCGAGCTGAACGGCATCGGGCTGGAGTGGAACGACCGAGATACCATCAAGCCAAGCCTCGCCGATTACGCTCAGGCTGGTGGGGCGGGGAAAGCCGGAAGCGGTCCAGCGAACAACGTTTGTACGTTTTGAAAGCAGCACAGTAGTAAGGCGCCAATCTAGGGAGGTCGATGGAGGGACAGTCCCCGATGGGGCAGTGACTGCGCTACACGACAGAATTCCGTTGGGGTCGGTTTTCCACCAAAATTGCAGAGTGCTTGGCCCGGGAAAAACGCCCTGAATCCAGGCGGAACCCCCGCCAACGTAAGGCGGCTGGAAAGGAACCCAGTTCCGCGAGAGCGTAGGCAGCGGGCCCGCCTGTAACGCATCTGGCGGATCGTGGACGACGTTGGTTTGAACAAACCACAACGCATCGCCGCCCCGCAGCCATTGGTGATCTGCATCAGCCCAAGAGCCGGTCAGGCCCGGAGCCGGATCGAGCACTAGGGCCAGGACAATATTGGTGGAATCCCCGCCTGAAGTTGTAACACGAAAGTCATAGACGGATCCGCTCGACACCGCGAGCGAGACCGAAGTTTTGTTGGTTCTAGATCCTCCGTAAGGTTGAGTAAGAGTCGTTTTGGGCATGCCGCCGAGCGGCTCAAGGTAGACATCCACTGCGGGACCCACTTTTGATTCCGACGCCGAGAGGTCGATGCGTAGCAGACCATCGCTTGGGGCCAGCCAGTTCCACCACACTGAACCCGCAGTGGCTGCACCCGCGTACTCGCCTGGTTCGCTGCCCGCATTCAGGTTGACGCCGACTGCGGTGGCATTCATCCCGGAAAGCAGAATGCGATCGGCGAAATTATCGTTGGTGGGGCGCGGACCGACTTCCACCGTGAAGTCCATCATGGAATTGGTGGGGGCGTCCACGGCGAGCCAGTAGGCCGTGCCTTCGGAAGCAGTGAAAGCGACTCGCCCGCTCGTCCCGTTCGTGCCAATGACAACGAGAGAATCAAGCGAGGGTCCGGAGAAGACGGAGAGGGACAATGCTATTTGCCTAGGCTGCAAGGATGCAAAGACCGGGCCGGAGGCTGGAGCCGTCCAAGAGTACCAAACCGAAGCTCCGTTGTCGCGGCCAGCCAAGGCAGGTTCGCCCGGCTGGCGGGTTGCGCCGACGGTAGTGCCGGAGGCGGCCGCGTAGAGCCCTTGCAAGGGGATGGGATTGGCAAAGTCATCGTTCGCCGGCCCAGGGGCAACCTGGATGTTGAGGCTTTGTCCGATTAGCGTGGGCGGCCCAACAAAGGCGAGGTGGTAAGTTTCCCCAGCGGTCGCACGAAGAGAGACGATGGCACGGCTCCCGTAGGAATTTGCCATGCCGAAGCCCAGGAGGTGCAAATGATCGAAATCAGCACCAGAGAAAACGCCAAGGTAGATGCTGGTGTAGGACATCACCGTCCCTGCGAGCAGATAGGAACCGTCGGCAGGCGCGGTCCAATCCCACCAGAGTGTTCCGTCTTCCTCAGCACCCGGGATGATGATTTCGCCCGGCTCAGTAGTGGCACCGAGGAAGACAAAGGCGTTGGTGATCGGGCTTCCGACCAAGAGCAACCGACCTGCGAAGTCGTCGTTGGCCGGAGTCGGATCGATCTGGAGGGCAAACGGAACCACGCCACCAGGTTCCCGTTGACTCACGGGAAAAAGACACCGAAGGGTTCTGAGTAAGCAGGGTTTGGTCGACTCAGGTTTCGGTTCTGGGGACTGGTTAAAGTTTAGCGGATAATCTGGCAAGATAAAATGAGCAGAGG
>Ga0265314_10003913_pt1 | contig 14152 bp, 8 predicted proteins | sample 4126metaG_FD_203106 | JGI IMG/M metagenome (GOLD analysis project Ga0265314, IMG submission 203106) | Rhizosphere microbial communities from Carex aquatilis grown in University of Washington, Seatle, WA, United States - 4-1-26 metaG | ecosystem: Host-associated > Plants > Roots > Rhizosphere >... | reverse complement strand
CTCCGCCCGGTCAATTCGATGAACACATCTTCCAGCGAGGGTTTCTGAATGCTGAGATCGAGCAATTCGTTGCGTTCTGCCTCGAGAAATTTCACCAGGTCAATCACGGTGTCGGTCGCTTTCGACGTGCTGATCTGGCAGCTCGCGCCGTTCATTTCGACGCCTTGGACCGCCGCGAGTTTGCGCACGCGATCGAGTTCGAGCGGCTTTCCGGTGTGGACGACCACACGCGGCCGTGCCTGCGCGCGCGAAACCAATTCGCGTGGCGTTCCGGACGCGATGATCTTGCCGTGATCGACGATGGCGATGCGATCGCAAAGCAGTTCGGCTTCTTCGATGTAATGCGTCGTCACCAGCACGGTCCGGCCGTCATCGCGCATCTGTTTAATGACGCTGTGAAGTTCGCGGCGCGATTGCGGATCGAGCGCGGCGGTCGGTTCGTCGAGCAGCAGAAATTCGGGCTCGTTGATCAGCGCCAGCGCAATCGCCAGGCGCTGCTTCTGGCCGCCGGAGAGCGTCTGGAAATACACGTTCGCTTTTTCGGTGAGCGAAAACTTTTCGAGCAGCGTGTCGATGTTCGCGCTTTTCTTGTAGAAGCTGGCGAAGAGTTCAAGCGCTTCGCGCGGCGTGATCTTGTCCTGCAACGCCGTGGATTGCAGCGCCGCGCCGATACGCGATTTCACTTCGTCCGGCTGGCGCATCGCGTCGCAGCCGCAGACTTCGATCGAGCCGCTGTCGGGGCGGCGCAGGCCGATCACGCATTCGAGCGTCGTGGTTTTGCCGGCGCCGTTGGGCCCGAGCAGCCCGAAAATTTCACCGGGAGTGACCTCGAAGCTGACGCCGCACACCGCCTGCACGGCACCGTACGATTTCACCAAGTCTTTAACGACGACACGTCCAGCCATCACGCATTGCCACCGGGAACGCCCAACTGCTCTTCTCGTGCCGTAGAGAAAGACTCTCGAGGTCCAAAAACCTTTTCACTTTTCTGGCGCCGTCGCGCCGCGCGGGGCCCGCAGTGTACTCTATTCCGCCGCGCCGCCGCCAGCGAATCCGCGCGGCCGCGTTCACTTCTTCAACGTCGTCAAAAACGTGATCAGATCGAGGAACTCGTCGCGCGTCATGCCGTCGGCCTGGCCTTCGGGCATGATCGATTCTTTGATCGGCTTGCGGTCCTTCACATCCGCTACCTTTATAGGCTCGCGCCGCGCGTCGGCGGTCGCGAGGTCAAAGCCCTCGGCCGTCTCATTTAAAATCACGCCGAGCATGACCTTGCCGGTCTTCAGCGTCACTTTCATCGGCTGATAACCGTTGCCAATGTCTTTGCTCGGTTCGAGAACGGAATCGATCAGGTAACGCTTGTCTTTCGTCGCGCCGATGCTCGACAGATCCGGCCCGACATTTCCGCCCTTGCCGTTCACCGTGTGGCAGCGCACGCAGTTCGCTTTCTTCTCGTCGAAGAACATCGCCTCGCCCTTCGCTGCGTTGCCGGTGCGAGACATCGCGTCGGCAATCAGCGCATCGCGCTGCTGCGCTTTTTTGCCGCCCTTGCCGATGCCTTCGATGCGCCCGGCCAGCGCCCAGCCGCCGGAATGATTGCAGACCTTCGCCATCACAATATTTTTGCCCGCTTTGAACGACGCAGGAATTTTGTCCTGCTCCGGCGTCAGCCCGCGATGGTAATCCTGATTCCAAATGCGCTCGCCGTTGACATAAACGCTCAAGCTGTCGTCCGATCCGAAGAACAGGGTCCCCTTGCAATCTTTGGGGACGTCAACGACGCAATAGGCGAACGCCGCGCCCGTCGTATCGGTCGACCAGACTTCGGTGAATTGAATCGCGCCATTCGGATCCGTCGAGGTGAACGATTTCCACGCGAGCGTTGCATTCCCGACTTTCATCGTCGCGTTCGGCAGGTCCGCGGGCGCGACTTTTTCAATATCGTAGACTTTCTCGAAGCTGTCATCTTTCGAGTCCGCGGCCGGGCCCATGATGTACCATGTCGAGATCACGCCGCCGTGAGAACTCAGGCGCGACTCCATTTTCTTCCGCGCTTCATCGGAGACCGACTTCGAATTCAGCCACGTATGAGCGCAGGTCAGCGCGTTCGCCTCCGTTTTAGAATCCGTAAAATCATCCGCGTCGGCGATTCCGGCGATGCGTTCGACGATGTCGAGAATCGCGACTTCGTTACCGACCGGGCCCATGGCCATGAGGCCTTCGACCGCGGCGGACTGCAGGTTCTGCGTCTTCAATTTCGTCGCGATCATTTCAGCCGACGCCGCGTCTTTCATCTTTCCGAGCGCGATCAGCGCCGCGCCCTGAACTTTCGGCTCGGCGTGCGTGACGAATTCGCGCACCTTCTCCACTTTTACGGTGCCTTTCGGATCAATATTTTTCAGCGCGGTTGCCACCAGTTCCGGATTCGCGTCTCCCAACAGCGCCGCGAGCGCTTCCGTCGCGGCAGGACTTTTGATGGACGACATCGCCTGCGCGGCGGACGTGCGAACATCGTCGCTCAATTCCGTGTTGACGATCAGCGCTTTCAGCGCCGGAACGGCTTCGCCGGCTTTCACGCCCAGCAGCGCCTTGCGCGCCAGCGGGAGAATGCCGTTGGTCTTGTCGAACTTCTTGCCTTTGAATTCCGCGTCGAGTTTCGCCATCGATTCGGCGAGCGCGACGTCGGCAGCTTTGTCGCGCATTTTGGAGAGCGCGTCGAGCGCCGCTTTGCGATCGGCCTCAGGAGCAGTGCTGTCGGTCAGCATCTTTGCAAAAACCGGCGACGCCTGCGGCGGGCGCGTCGTCATCAGCGTGTTGAGCGCGCTCGAGCGCAACGCTGGTGAACCTTCCGCGGCAAGTTTCATGAGTTGCTCGACGGCCGAGGCATCGCGCATGCTGCCCAGCGCCCACAGCGCGGCGAGCACGATTTTTTCGTCCTTGTCGGCGAGAGCGGCGTTGACCGTCGCGGTCAATTTCGGCGTGCTGCTCCAATCGGTGAATTTCTGGAACGGCCCGACGGTGTTGGGCTGCGTGCCCCACCAGTTGCCTTTCCAATCGTCCTCCTTTTTAGCGAGGCGGCCGATGGCTTTGAGGACCTCGACTTTGCGTTCAGTCGTCTGAATGCGGCCGTAAAGCGAAATCAGTCCGTCCGCCGCCGCGTCCTGATACATTTCGCGCAGAGCGATCAGCGCGAACTGGCTCGCGACTTCGGAGCCCTTCTCCGCCGTTTTCAGGCATTCGTCGTACGCTTCCATCGAGCGCAGGCCGCGCATGGCGATGTGGCGGACTTGCAATTCGCTGTCGCCCAGTGCCTCGCAGAGCGCTTCCGCAATCTCCTTCTTTTGCGTAACGGCGGCGCCGGGCGGAAGCGGCGAGGGGCCGCGGTAATTTTCTGAACCCGACGCGGCCGATTCGCGCGGCGTGCCCAAGCGGCCGAGACAGACCGCGGCCTGACCGCGCACGAACGCGTTCTCATCCTTCAGCGCCTTGATAAACGGTTCGAGCGGCACGCCGGCGAGTTCCGCTTTGCGGTCGGTCACGGCGCGCAACGCGAGTTCGCGGAACGCCGGTTTTTCAGCGAGTTTCAGCAGCGCCGCCGTCGCTTTATCTTTTGCGATCTGCTTATATGTCCAGAGCGCAAAAACCCGTTGAATGCGCGGAACGTCGTCGGCGCCTTCCATGATTTTCAGCAGCGCCGGCAGCGCCGTCTCGCCGCGCGCAATCAGTTCGCGCTGAGCCAGCAGCCGCAGCGTCTGGCTCGGCCCTTTGAAAACATCGACGAGCGCGTTGATGTCGAGGTCTTTGAAATTCGGAACGGTGATCGTTGGTTTGAAATCCTTCGTGTTGACCTTAAGGATCGCTCCGGCCTGCGCGCCTTTGCCCCAGCCGCCGCGGCCCCAATCGGCGATGTACAGATTTCCGAGCGCGTCGGGCTGCATGTCAACGGCGCGGAACGGATTCTGCGCCTTGATCCATTCGTTCTGCTTGCAGACGTACGTCGCGCCTTTACGTTCCAAATCGTAGCGGTAAAGAATCGCGCGGCCCCAATCGCAGAAGAAAAGTTTGCCGCGGTCTTCTTCGCGCAAACCGGGTTCGTTGTAGAACATTCCGCCCGTCGGCGAACCGCCGCCGTGGTCTTCCATGCACGGCAGCATTTCCTCTGTGTAATTCTTGAAAAGATTCGGATAGCCGTACTGGCCGCTCTGCCAGATATGCGTCGAACGCACGTTCCAGCCGCCGCCGTCGTTGGTGTTGTCGCGCATGAAGACATTGAGTTCCGGGTCGATGGCAACATCCATCGTGTTGCGCAGGCCGACGCAATAGATTTCGATATCCGTGCCGTCGGGCCGCACGCGCACGATGCCCCCGCCGTAGAGCTGCACCTTTTTGCCGTCGCTGCCTTTTGCGGTGAGCACGCCTTTGTCGCCGACCGAAATGTAGAGCCAGCCGTCGGTGCCGGGATTTAAACCGGAGACCGTGTGGTCGTGCAGGCCGCCGTTGAAGTCCGGTCCGAGACCTTCGACGAGAATCTTGCGTTCTTCCGCCACGCCATCGCCGTCGTTGTCGCGAAAACTGTAGAGATAAGGCGAGCCGACGAGGTACAGCGTGTCACCCATGCAGAGCATGCCCTGGCCGCCGGTGGTTTCGGTCGCAAACATCGTCTGGCGCTCGTAGATGCCGTCGCCGTCGGCATCGTAGAGCATCTTGATGTCGCCCCATTTGCCGGCGTCACAGGCGCTGTGCTGTTCGCCGATGTAGACCTTGCGTCCATCGGGCGAGGCGGCGACGCTGACGACTTCGGAAACCTGCGGCACCGCGACGAGAAGTTTTCCTTCCAGCCCGTCCGGCAGTTTTGGCAATTGGTAATCGCCCGCCGAGACGCCCGCGCACAAAACTGCCGCCAACACCGAAAGCCATGCCCGCATGAAAATCGTTCTCCATTCAAAAATGAAATACGGCCGCAAGTGTAATTACACTCCGGCGTGCGCGGTGTTCCGCGAATTCTTTTCAGGAAGCTGACGAATGAATTTGGAAAAACTCAGCCCAATCCGCAAAACGGATTCGATTCTTTTTCTTCGCCGATCGTGGTGTCGGGGCCGTGGCCGGGATGGACGACGGTCGTTTCGGGCAGGATGAACAACTTTTCCTGGATTCCGGAGACCAGGACTTCTTCGCCCGCACCGCCGGGCAGGTCGGTGCGTCCGATGCCGCTTGCGAAAAGGATATCACCACAGAACAGATGCGGCGGGCCGTCGCCGGGATCGACGAAAAACGCGGTGCCGCCTGGCGAATGGCCCGGAACGTGGATCGCGCGGAGCTGAAATCCGGCGGCCTCGATCAGATCGCCGCCACGGATGATTTTTTCAGGCTTCGGTGCGGTCACGGGTTTGCCGTAGAAGTAGCTGAGGTTCAGCGTGGGCCGGTCGAGCCACTCCACTTCTTCTTCAGGGCAATAAATGGGCGCGGCGGGGTATTTTTCTTTCATGGGCGTCAGCGCGCCGATGTGATCGCCGTGGCAGTGCGTCTGCAAAAAAGCAACGACCGTGAGGCCGCGCTTCTTGAGCTCGCCATCGATGCGCTCGGCTTCGTCGCCGGGATCGAAGACGATCGCATCCTTCTGCCCGTCTTTCCACAGGAGATAGCAATTCTCTTCCAGATCGCCGGTGACAAGCTGCAGATTTTTTAGCGCCATGTGCTCCCTATTCATCCCGCCAAAGGCCGGGAAATTCGTTTTGCCTTTTTCTGTTTTACTTTTAACGTTCGATTCTGCCATTGCCTGATTTGAAGTGAACTTTTCTGAGGGGGAACGATTCACATGGCCGGAATTTTTAAATCGTATGACGTCCGCGGCACAGTACCTCAACAATTGACCACCGGCGACGCTTACCGCATCGGCAAAGCGACCGCAGCATTCCTTAAAGGCAAAACGCTCGCCGTCGGGCGCGACGCGCGAATTCAATCGCCGGCCATGTCGGCCGCGCTGATCGCGGGCATCAACGCCGCCGGCTGCGACTGCATCGACCTGGGCATGAATCCGACGCCGATGACATACTACGCCACGGGGGTTCTCGGCAAAAAACTGCAGGGCGCGGTGCAGGTGACGGCATCGCACAATCCATCGCAGTACAACGGTTTTAAATTCACGCGCGGCGGCGCGCTGCCGATGAGCTACGAAACCGGGATCAGCGACATCGAAGCCCTTTATAAGGAAGACAAGCCCGATCTAGCGGCGAAGCGCGGCAAGACTACGGTGCAGAATCTGCGCGCCGGCTACATCAAGCACTGCCGACAATTTGCCGACTTGAAGCGGCCGCTGAAAGTCGCCATCGACACCGGCAACGGCGTGATGGGCGACATTCTTCCGGCGCTGCTCAAAGGTTTGCCGATGAAGGTCGTGCCGTTGTTCTTCAAGCCGGACGGCCGCTTTCCGAATCACGAAGCCAATCCGCTGAATCTGGAAAATCTGCGCGATCTGCAGAAAGCCGTGATCGAAAAGAAGTGCGACATCGGCGCCGCGTTTGACGGCGACGGCGATCGCGTGGCTTTTGTCGACGAAACGGGCGCGCCGATTCCGGGCGATCTGGCCGGCGCGTTAATGGCGCAGGTGCTGCTCAAGAAAAACAAAGGCGCGAAAGTTTTTTACGACGTCCGCGCGACGAAGGCGCTGCCGGAAGCCGTGCGCGAAGCCGGCGGCGTGGCGCTCGAATCCCGTGTCGGCCACAGCCACATTAAGGCGGGGCTGCGGCGCGAAAACGCGATCATGGCGGCGGAACTGAGCGGCCATTATTATTTCAAGGATTTCTTCTACTCCGATTCCGGCGAGACCGCGTTTTTCCTGGTGATGAGCCTGCTCAGCCAGAGCGGAAAAAAAGCCAGCGAACTGGTGACGCCGCTGAAGCGCTACTTCCATAGCGGTGAGATCAACTTCGAGGTCCATGACGCGGGAAAAGTTCTCGCCGCGGCCGAAGCGAAGTACGGTCCGCAGGCCAAGAGCGTCAGCAAAGTCGACGGCGTCTCGATCGACATGGGTTCGTGGTGGTTCAACCTGCGCATGAGCAACACCGAGCCGGTTGTGCGCCTGAATCTGGAAAGTCTGACGTCGAACGACGAGATGGAAGCGCGCAAAAATGAAGTTTCGCAGCTGATCAAGTCGGCGTAGCTTTTTGCAGCGATGAATTTTAAGAAGCGGCCCGGATTTCACGGGCCGTTTTTTATTGCACGGCGAGCGTTTGATATTCTTTGAGCCGGCGTGCGATGTTCTCGCGCAGGTCGGCGGGAAAGTGCGGGCTCTCGCGCAGGACGACAAGCGCTTCGTAAGATCCGCCCAACATGTCTTTCAGGCCTTTGAAAAGTTCTTCGACCACGATGATGCGGAAGGAGCCGGCCTTCTGCTGCGCTTCGGCGCCGATGCCGCCGAGCGTGCGGCGGCCGACGATGCGCGTGAGCGCGCGCAGAATGTCCGCGCGATCTTCGGTTCCGAACTGGCCGTCCTTGCCGCGGCGGCCAAGAATCGCGTAACCCAGCGTGACCGCGCCGACGGCGGTCGTCTGCGTGTCGTCGGCGGCAAGAATTTCGCTGATCGCGTGCATGATCGGCGTCTGAACGTGCTTGGGCGCGAAACTTTTCAAAATTTCGAGGCGCAACTCGGGCGGGAAAGCCTTGTGGCAGCCCAATTCTTTCAAGGCTTGAACCAACAGCATCGCGTTCGCCGGTCCCCAGATCAGTTCGCCGCGGCAGATTTTTTTCCAGCGCGTGAGAAGTTCGGAGCCGAGGTCTTTCATGATCTGTGGAGGGCAACTGGACGAACACGCGACGCGGCTCATGCCTTTCAACAGGATCGGCAGGAAACTCGTGTATTTTTCGCCGCCCTTGATTTCGATCACGGTTTCGCCATCGACATTTTTGGTGTCGGTGCCGATATCGAGAACCATTTCGTTCAAAACATGGCGCAGCATTTCGGACGTGGCGTGAATCATGTCGGCCTGCGCGCGGCGCGAAGCGGCCACGTAGGTCAATCCTTCAAGCGCGCGCGGCACAATATTAGAATCATCGCCGCGCGCCGCATCGAGCAGCGTGCGCGTAATGATCGCGTCGGCGTCCTTCGAAGCCGCGGGGCTCGAAACCAGTTTTCCCAGCGCGCAGAGCAATTCGCCGCGATCCGGAAACGCAGTCTCCAGGCTCAGCGACTGCAGTTTTCGCAGCACGTCGGTGACGGACTGCTGTAAGCGCGCGATCTGGCCGCGCGGGGCTTTGACGTTCAGCGACCACTCGCCCAGCAGGCGCACGGCGCGAATGCGTTCCTCCGGGGAGCGCTCCGGCGCGATGCGGTCGAGCAGTGGGTCGACGGCGGGCAAACCGAGGCGCGCGAGTGTCGACTCGATTTTTTCGATGTCGGTTTTGAAAATGAAGTCGTCGATGCAATCGAGAAACGATTTCGCCAGCGCCTTGCGCGTGTCCTCGCTGACTTCCAGGTCGGTAATGAAGCGGCATTCCATCGCCGACATGCGCAGCCCTTTGCTTCCGGTTTCGATGCTGTGCAAAACCACTTTCGCCGCGCGTTCCAAACCTTCCGGCGAAATTTTCGACTGGCGATAGATATCGTCGAAGAGGATTAAGAAATATTTCTGCGCGCCCATGTGCGCCGCGTTAAAACCCTCGCACATCGCCAGCAGCGCTTTCTCACCGCGGCGAACCATGCGCACGCCGAGCGCGCGTGAATCGCGGCCCTCTTCCATGTCGCGGCCGATGCAATTCACACACTGCTGCAGCAGTTTCCGCTCGTCTTCGTCGCCGGCCGGCGGAAGATCGATCAGCGATTGCAACAAAAATCCCTCGGTGACGAGATCCGAACTTCGGGCGAGTTCAGATTGCAACGCGGGCTGCAAAAGTTCCGGGACCACGGCGCCAAACGCGGTCATCAGGCGATGCGCCGGGCTGTGCAGCGCTTCGGTCTGGGCGGCCGTTCCGTTTTCGTTGGTGCCTTTCGCAATCAGTCCGCAAACAATGCGCACCACTTCGGCGAGCCGCTCCGGATTGCGACCGACCGCCGGCGCGCACGCGCGCAACAGATCGAGCAGCCGCCCGGTGAGCGCCGGATCGAATTGCAATTTCAACATGCTGAGCGCGCAGACCGCGACAGAGCCGATTTCCAGGTCGGACTTCGCCGGCTTGAGCAGTACGAGCAGCCGGTCGGCCGCGGTCTGGCGACGCGCGGCGTCGGCGTTGTTCAATCCCGCAAGCGCTTCAGCGATGTCTTTGTCGGCACCGACGCCGATCAGCAGGCCGGCAGCTTCAGCGCGCACGGAGGCTTCGCGGTCGGAGAGGCCCTGCAGAAGCGCGTCCAGTTTTTCCGGCGTCGAGAGCGGCGCGAGCGCGAGCGTGCGCAGCGCTTCCATACGTTCGGCGGCGTCGCCCGAGGTCGTCAGCTTCAATCGCCAACGATCGATTTCCGGGCGCGAGAACAAGCCGCCATCGGCGGTATTGCCGCTTCCCGCCGCGGGCTCTGTGCGTGCGAGCGGCGCCTGGGTTGTCGCCAATGCAGCGGCGGGAGCGCTGGCACCGTCCTGCGGCGCGGCGCCCCACCCTTCGCCGGCGTCGAGTTCCTCCTGCAGGCAGATCGCGCGCATGTTGTCGACGGCGGCGCCGAGCGCCAGTTGCGTGTTTTTGGTTTCGTCGCGAAGCTGTGCGTAGTGATTGAGGATTGTCTCGTCGAGAACTGCGGCTTTGGCGAGCAGTTCAGGCTCAAGCAGCAGGCCTTCCATGGGCGAACCGGGCGGCGCGTATTCCAATAGCGTTTTTGAGATGGCAATATTTTTTTTCAGCAGCGCGCCGATGCGCACGAGCAGGCGGCTGCTGAGGCCCAGGCCGGAGACTTCATCAGGACGTCGAACGCCGCGAATCATTCAGTGCACTCCACGTTCACGTCTATTCTGCAGATTTTTCCTTCTTTTGCTTGGGATAAAACATCCATGCCATAAAAATTGAGACGATGTAAAGGCCCAGCAGAAGCAGGCTGAAAACCATCATCGACATCACGTCCGTTCCCGGCGAGAAAATGGAGCCGAGGACAAATGACGCCAGAACGCAGGCGCGCCAGTATTGCGTTAAATGCGAGGGCTTGACGACGCCGAGTTTCGCGAGACCGCCGATGACCAGCGGCGTTTCGCAGATCAGTCCCGTGATCCACATCATGTTCAGCAGGAGCGAAAAATATTCATCGACGGTGTATGAGGGCCGGATTCGGATGGCTTCCTGAACGTCGAGCCAGACCACGAAGTCCATCGTCACGGGGAAGAGCAGGAAATACGTCAGCGCGACGCCGCCGAGGAAGAACAGAATGCCGCCGTAGAGAATCGGCTTGATCGCGTTTTGTTCTTTCTCCTTGAGGCCGGGCGAAATGAAGGCCCAGACTTCGTAAATGACAATCGGTGAGCTGAGCAGCAAGCCGGCGCCGATTCCGATCCACATCACCATCAACATCGTGGCAAGCGGATTGGTGCTGATGAGCTGCACGATATCCGAGCCTGGCGCGAGCTTCAGGCGAAGCAGAATTTGGTGGTAATCGGAGGCTTTGCGGTATTGATCGTTCAAATTATCGAGCGGGTAACGCAGCAGTGCGAAGAGCGTATCGTAAAAGACAAGCGCCACGCACAGGCTGACGACGATGGTGATGATGCTGACCCACAGGCGCTTGCGCAGTTCCATCAGGTGGTCGATGAAACTCATGCGCGGGCCGCCGTCGTCTTCCTTTTCTCCGCGCATGCGGCCCACAATACCGGGCGGCTTGGCGCCGCCAGAGGGACTCGGTACAGGCGGCGAATACGCGGGCGGAGTATATGACGGGATGGTGTAGGCCGGCGAGACGACAGGCTCCGGCGGCGGCGTGACTGGCGGCGGAATGGCGGGCACGGTCGCCAGGGGTTCAGGAATCGGATCGGGAATTTTCAGCGCCGGCTTTTCAGCGAGGACCGGACCTTCCGATGTTTCCGAATTATTGACGCCCGGCGCGGCCTGCGGTGACGGAGTTTCGCCAGCGGACGATTCGGACTCGGGATTTGTGGAAGGAGGCGTGCCAGACATGTCTAAGCCAATTTCACCCGCACCGAAACATTGACGAAACTCAACCGCGCGCTCTTAGAGCCTCTACAGGAACCTCACGGCTTTTATCACGCCCTGCCGCTGCTGGCGAATTGCAATTCACGCGCCGGCCTGTTTCGCCACAGCCTCGTGCAGCGAGCCGGAGCGCAGGCCCTGCAAATCGACGGTCACGTATACAAATCCCAGATCCTTCAGCGCACGCGTGACCTCCGCCGACTTGGCCAGCAGTTCAGAGACCTGCTCGGGCGGAACTTCGATGCGCGCAATCGTGCCGTGGTGGCGCAGGCGGCATTCGCGGAATCCGGACTGATGCAAAAACAATTCGCCGCGCGCGATCTGCGTCAATTTCTCGGCGGTGACGCGTTCGCCGAAGGGAATGCGGCTGGAGAGGCACGCGGCGCCGGGCTTGTCCCACGTCGGCAGGCCCATTTCGTGGGAGAGGGCGCGGATTTCGGCCTTGCCGAGCGCCGCTTCGCGCAGCGGAAAAACGCCGCCGCGCTGCGCGGCCGCGCTTTCGCCGGGGCGGAAGTCGCCAAGGTCGTCCATGGTCGCGCCGAGCGCGATTTTTTCAAAACCGCGCTGTTTGGCGATGTCGACGAGCTTGTTCATCAATTCGGATTTGCAGAAATAGCAGCGGTTGTGCGGATTGGACGCGTAATTTTCGTCGCTGAGTTCTTCGGTGCGGACGATCTCGTGTTTGAACGCGAACTTCTTCGCGAAATTGCTCGCGTCGTCGAGTTCCTCGGGCGCGAGTGATTCGGATTGCGCGGTGACGGCCAATGCATTGTCTTTGAGCACGCGGCCGGCGACGGCGGCGAGAAACGTCGAGTCGACTCCGCCCGAATACGCGATGATCACGCGCCCGTAGCCGCGCAAAACAGATTCGAGTTTTGCCAGTTTGGCGCGCGCTTCGGCGCTCGGCGGTGCGATGGTTTCGGTTTCGGCGCTCATTTCTGCAGCCATCCCGCGACGTCTTTCGCCCAGTATGTAATGATCAGGTCCGCGCCGGCGCGGCGGATTCCCATCAGGCTTTCGAGCGCGGCGCGTTTTTCGTCGATCCAGCCGAGCTTTCCAGCCGCTTTAATCATACTGTATTCGCCCGAGACATTGTAGGCGCAGATGGGCAGATCGGTCTGCGCGCGCAGGGCGTGAATGACATCCATGTACGCGAGCGCGGGCTTGACCATCACGATGTCCGCGCCTTCCTCGATGTCGAGGCGCGCTTCGCGCATGCCTTCGCGGCGGTTGGCGGGATCCATCTGGTACTGGCGGCGGTCGCCGAATGCGGGCGCGGAATCGGCGGCGTCGCGGAACGGACCGTAGAACGCCGAGGCGTATTTCACGCTGTAGGCCATGATCGGCGTCTGCGCGAAACCTTCGCGATCGAGGCCCTGGCGCATGGCGTGGACCATGCCGTCCATCATGGCCGAAGGCGCGATGATGTCGGCGCCGGCGCGCGCCTGCGAGACGGCGGTGCGGGCGAGATTGTCGAGCGTCGCGTCGTTGATGACTTCGCGGCAGTCGTTCAGCACACCGCAGTGTCCATGGTCCGTGTATTCGCAGAAGCAGGTGTCGGCGATGACGACGAGATCGGGAATTTTGGATTTGATCAGCGCTGTGCCGCGTTGCACCAGACCCTCGTCGGACCAGGCTTCAGAGCCGGTCGAATCCTTTCGCTTGCGCGGCGGGACGCCGAAGAGAAGCGTCGCGGGAATGCCGAGTTTTTTCAGCAGATGCGCTTCATCGAGCGCCACGTCGAGCGACATCTGGCAGACGCCGGGCATCGAGGGGATTTCTTTGCGGACTTTTTTGCCATCGCAGAGAAAAATCGGCGAAATCAGGTGATCGACGCTGAGTTCCGTCTCGCGAACGAGGCGGCGCAGGCCTTCAGACTGACGCAGACGGCGTGGGCGGTGGAGCGGAAATGCCATGGAGGGAATTGTATCAGGAGAGCGGAAAGCCGCAATGCGCGGAGGAGGCTGCTGCCAGGCAGACAGAAATGTCTGCCCCACTTTCCTATTCGGCAGACAGGAATGTCTGCAGCACTTTCCTATTCGGCGGACAGCAATGCCTGCCCTTTCCCTTTCGGTAGACAGGAGTGTCTGCGCTACTTTTTAGATCAGGATTCGGCGCTGTTGAAGCCGTCGTCGCTGCCCTGTTCGCCTTGCTCGCCGTGCGATTTGCTTTCGGTGGGCGTGGCCTGAACGGGCGGGCCGGCTTCTTCGCGGGCGAGGACCAGCAGGACTTCGGCCAGCTTGTCGTCGGCGCGGAGGACGCACAAATCGAGGAAATCGGATTCGCCGTGTTCGGCGAGGGCGTCAGCAACTTTCTGCGGAAGTTCTTCGCGCTTCGCGATTACTTCGACGGTTTCGTAGGTGGTGGTGGTGGTCTGGCCTTCGCGGAATTCGCTGCGCGTGAGTTCGGCGACGGCGCGTTCCACGATATTCAATTTATTGAGAAACTGTTCGTCGAGCTGCTGCAGGGTGAAACTGTACGAATCCTCACCGCTCACTTCATCCCGAATGCGGTGCTCGTTGGCCAGGATGTAATCCACATAGCGCTTATAGAGCGCGTTGCGGACTTCCGTCATGGCTGAGTACGCTCGGCGGGTGCGCGTTTCGGACTTATTTTCACATGCGGGAGGATTGTGTTTTGCAGCCACGGCGGTCTCCGTCACTGGGGAGTCGGATCGTTGAGAAGTTTTTATTGCCGCGATGGGTTCTTGTCAAAATATAAAAGATTGGTTTGTGAATAAAGATTGTCCGATCTGCACAAAATTTAGCCGCCAGAGGCTATCAAGCCGCTATACCCGTGAACCCTTCAGCGTTTTTTCGATATTGCGGGCGTTCCGCGCGCTTCTTTCAGCATCGCGGAGGCTTCGGCGCGGGTGTGGGCGGAGGCGTCGGCGCCGCGGAGCATCAGGGCCAGTTCGTCAACGCGGCGATCGCCTTCGACGCATTCCACGGAAACAATTGTCGCGCCGTCCTGCCGCGCCTTTTCCACTTTGAGCTGACGCGTAGCGAACGCGGCAATTTGCGGCTGATGCGTAACGCAG
>Ga0265314_10003911_pt1 | contig 14153 bp, 17 predicted proteins | sample 4126metaG_FD_203106 | JGI IMG/M metagenome (GOLD analysis project Ga0265314, IMG submission 203106) | Rhizosphere microbial communities from Carex aquatilis grown in University of Washington, Seatle, WA, United States - 4-1-26 metaG | ecosystem: Host-associated > Plants > Roots > Rhizosphere >... | reverse complement strand
CGCGAACGCGCGCATGACGGTTCCCGGGATACGTCGGATCCTCGCGCAGGCTCTCGCGATTCGTGCCCACGTCGATCATCACCGGAATCACACGCGCCGGATCGATCCCGCCCGCAGCCGTATAAATCGCCAGCTTTCCAATCGCGATGTCGATGCCACCCACTCCCCAATCGCCGATCCCAAAGATCTGCTCAGCGTCGGTGGCCAGAATCAGATCGATATCTCCCGCGGCGCAGTCCAGATTTTTGAACGCCGCTTCAATCCCGTCGGGCTGATCGATTGAAAGGTACACGCCCCGCGGACGCCGGCATTCATGGTGGTAGTGCTTCATCGCCATACCCACCGTGCGGTCATTGACGATCGGAATCATCTCGCGCAGGTGCTCGGAGAACAGACGGAAGAACAACACCTCATTGCGGTCGTGCAGCGCCGTCAGATAAATGTTCTTGCCGAGCGCGTCCGGCAGCCGCTGATACTGGACGTAGGCCGAGACTACTTGCGATTCCAGCGTGCTGATCACCGGCGGCAGCAGACCGTCCAGGCACAGGGCTCCCCGCTCCGCGGCCGTGAACGCTGAACCTTTGTTCAGCAGTGGCGTCGTGAGAACTGTCATGCCACGCTTCTTCGTGTGCTGTGTCTCGGCTCCTCCAGGCTGAGTTTTTCGCAAGGGTGGTACCAATAGTGGGACGACCTTCTGTTGCATCCGGACTCCTTCCACGCCGCGGACCGCCCTACAGGGGCCGGCGCGCCACAACGGCGCGCCCGTTACTTGTCACAAGAGTTATAGTGCGCGCTTTTGGAACAAGCCCAAGGTCAAGGCCCCCGCCAAAGCCAGCATCCCGAAAAGTGCCGCGAGCGGCAGCGAGCTGGCAGTCGCCGGCAGCGTTTCTGCTACCGGAGCGTTCTGCGCCAATACCACCGGCGGAACCGGCGTTACTGCCTGGGCGATTTCCACTTCCTCGCCCGTCGGCTGCACAGCCATCACCGGCGCCTTTTCGAGCGCCACCACGACCGGTGCGTCCGGCGTCTTCACCGCGACGGTGACTTCCGGCGCAATATCGGCCGAAGTCGAAAGGACTGCCGTATGCGTCTCCGCGGCCAGCGTAATTGCTCGCGCCTTCGGATAGACGAATTCTTCGCCCCATTCTTTGCCCGGATAGAACCAGGCGCGCAACGCTTCGGGCTGTCCCGCCGGACGTTCGCGGAAAGTCATCACCGTTTTATCGGTGGCTTTCAGGCGCAGGTTGGGGATCGCCAGGATGGTCGCGTAGATCGTCAATTCGTCCTTGCTGAAGATCTGTACGATATGGCGGTCCGACTTTGAATCCAGAACCTTGAATACGTAGGTGCCCGCCGGCAGAATTCCAAAACCCTGTAAGTGGACGCCGGGAATTTCGACCGGTCCGCTGAAAGTGATGGTGGTCTTCTTGTCCCATTCGTCGGCGCGGGCGGACGAAACAGCCAAGCCGAGTAGAGCCATGCAGAGTACCGCTGGTGCTGCTTTCAAAAATTTCATAGATCTCCTTGTGATCGTAGACATGTTGGTGTTCCTAAACTCTCCGATACCAGAGGCGCTGGTCTCGCATGCTTGACTAAGGCACGCCGGGGTCCGTTGGAGCGCGAAAATCAGAACCCCCTCCATTGCCACCAAAGCGGCGTTTGTTACGGAAAAACGTAGTCGGATATCTCAGGGATCTGACCGCTCCCGGTCATGTATGACCGGATAAGGTCAATGGGTGAGGACTTGCCGCCGCGGCGAAACTTCGCGTCAAGCCGTCTTCTTACTGTCGAAGACCAGCAACGCTATCCCGCCCAGCAAAGCGATCGCGCCCGCGATCGGCGGGAGCGGCAGCGTATGGGTTTTCTCAGCGGTTACATGCAGGGGGCCGAGATCCACCACACTCTCCCGGCTCTGGTAGCTGATGCCCTGGTAGGCGAAGGCTACGATCCCCAGAATAATCAAGGCAATTGCCACTATTTTCGAGGTATTCATACCCGTCACCGCGTCAGCCGGTAGCTGCTGATCGGACCCCATAGTCCCGTCACCTGCAGCACCCAAACCGACACCGCCACCACCACGACTACATTCAAGATCGCCTTGATGCTCGAAGCCATGGGGATGAAGCGGTTAATCAAGTACAACGCCATGCCGACCACTACCAGCGCCAGCACGATATTAATCAAAGGCATTTGATGCTCCTGTTGCAGTCAACAGGCAATTCATCATCCGTTGCACACCTGAGTTCCGACCGTGGAGAGTCCTGGCGCGTAAACTCCACGGCCTCGTGAGCGCCAGTAGCTTTTACTGGCGGCGCAACAAACCGAGACCCAACAGAGCGCCTCCCACCAGACTCAATGTAGCCGGCTCGGGAACGCCCGAACCACCCAGCGCGCCCTGTACCGTGGTGCTGCCGATCTGCGCGCCCGACGTCGGGTTCACAATGATCGTGAAGGGCGTCGTCGTGAAAAATGTCGAACCGAAACTGCCGCTCGAAGCATGGTTGGTTCCAGTCCCGATTTGCGCCGGAGCCCAGGCGATCACAATTGTGCTCTGATCGAGGTACACGGAACCGCCAGCCGAAGTGCCGACGAACGTTCCGGTCGCGCCATCGGTTATATCCGTAATCACCATGTCGAAGGTGAAAGCGCCAAAGGTTGCGCCTACCCCGCCCGAAAGCACCGTGCAACTGGCGCACGCCAGCGTGAAGTTCCCAAAATTGATCCCCGACGGAATGCCCACACTCGCGTTGGGATCCGCCACGAAGCCCAGCGTCGCCGCTACGCCCGAGGATTGATTCAAGCTAAGGTTGCCGCTGCCGTTGAACCCGGTGCCAGCCGAACCAGTGGCGGTGGTGTTGAAAGTGATGGTGGCCGCGCTCGCGCTCGCAACCAGCAGGAAGAAAGCCGCCGCCGTGAACGGGGCCGCCGGGACAGAACGTCCGATTTTCATTCTCATACTGCTCCTTTTTTGTGCTTTCGATAGCATGCTCTCAGGGGAGAGTCGTGTATCACATCGGCGAAGCTGAAGGGTTTGTTAGAAACGGTCTGTGACCAAATGCGATCAATCCAAATACTCTGAAATCAGCGCCAATAACGGAAAATCCGATAGACTTGTCCGGCTAGGTGTAGATCTGCCCGAGGCAGTGGGAAGGCGTACGTGGCCAACTATGGTCACAATAAAAGTTCGCTAGACTTCATTCGGTGCTACAGTAGAGTTTCACCGCCATTCTCGGCGTCCCACTGTTTGGAGAGTATGCTTTCTCCAGGCCGCCGGCTTCCTGGATCGACGGGGCAAGGAGAAACGGGTTCTGAACTCCACGGCCTCTCAACCGCAAACCAACCTGTGGCTCACTGAAAACGGGCCCAAGGAATTGGAGTCGCTGTTCCGCGCGATTGTGTTCCACCCGTACGCGCCGCTTCTGCTCGCCGACGACGATCGCAACTACACCGAAGCCAGCGTCGGCGCCAGCAAATTGCTGGGTATACCCAGGGCCAAGATCATCGGCAAGAGTCTCGATGATTTTGCAGATCCCGGCTTCAAGCCCGTGCTGTCCGAACGCTGGCGCGCATTTTTAGAGGAAGGCGAGCAGGTGGGTACGCTACCGCTGGTGGGTGCCGATGGCACGCGGCGCGAAGTCGAGTACATCGCCAAGAGGAACGTCCTGCCGGTACGCCACCTGCTGGTGTTGCGCGACAAGAACAAGCGCGACTCGGAGCGGGACGCAACTCTCAACATCATTCCACCGTGGGTCCAGGATTACGCGCTGTTCCTGCTCGACGCCGAGGGACAAGTGGCCGCGTGGTACGCCGGAGCCGAGCGCATTTACGGGTATAAGAGCGATGAAACCGCCGGCCGCCACGTGTCCTGCCTCTACGCCGGCGACGACAGTCTGCGCGCCAAGCTGGATGAAGAGTTGCAGCGAGCCGCCGCCGAAGGACATCTTGGCAACGAAGGCTGGCAGGTGAAAAAAGACGGCTCGCGGTTTTGGGCCAACGTCATCACCATGTCGCTCAAAGATGAAGACGGCGCATTGCAGGGTTTCGCCCGCGTAGTTCGCGATTTTAGCGACCGTCATGAGAGAGACGAAAAGTTACGGCGCAGCCGCGCGCGTCTGCGAACGCTGCCCGCCGAGTCGACCATCGCCGGAATTGTTTCGGGCGAATTCGACCGGATTCCGGAAGCCAACGACGCTTTCCTCGATATGGTGGGCTACACTCGCGAGGATCTGGTCGCGGGACGCTTGGTATGGCCCGACCTCACGCCGCGGGAATACGAGGCGCTCGACGAATTGGCTCATGAAGAAGGATTGCGCTTCGGCGCCTGCACGCCTTTCGAAAAAGAATTAATCCGCAAAGACGGCACCCGTGTGCCGGTGCTGGTGGCTACTGCGGTCCTCAAGCTTTCGCCCTTCCGCTGGATCACCTTCGTCACCGATCTCAGGGAACGCGACCGGCAGGAGAATGTCGACGAAGAAATCTCGACCGGCGAGCATCAGTTCGACGAAATTGTCGGAACCAGCGCGGCGTTGAAGCGCGTGCTGGGCCAAGTGGAAGTGGTGGCGCCCACCGATGCCACCGTATTGATCCTGGGCGAAACCGGGACCGGCAAGGAATTAATCGCGCGCGCCATTCACCGCTTGAGTCCACGGCGCAATCTTCCGTTCATTAGTTTGAACTGCGCGGCCATTCCGACAGGGCTGCTCGAGAGCGAACTGTTCGGCTATGAGCGCGGCGCTTTCACCGGCGCCTTGGGACAAAAAATCGGACGCTTCGAAATGGCGCATCGCGGGACTCTGTTTCTCGACGAAGTGGGCGACATTCCGCTCGACCTGCAGCCCAAGCTGCTGCGCGCCCTGCAGGAGAAATCTTTCGAGCGCCTGGGTGGCACCCGCACCATCCCCATCGACGTGCGCCTGGTAGCTGCCACTAACCGGAATTTAACCCAAATGATGGGCGATAAATTATTCCGCAGTGATCTCTACTATCGGCTCAAAGTCTTCCCCATCATCGCGCCGCCCCTGCGCGACCATCCCGAGGACATTCCCACCCTCGCGCGCCATTTCACCAAGAAGTACGCGGAGAAAATGGATCGCAAGATCGAAAGCATTCCTTCTGAAACCATGAAGGCGCTGGTGTCATGGTCGTGGCCCGGAAACGTGCGCGAGCTCGAAAACTTCATCGAGCGCTCTGTGATTCTCTCGCGCGGTCCCGGTCTGCGCGCGCCCTTGGCGGAGCTAAGAGCCGACGCTCCCGAGGCCGGCGGCAATTCCACCCTCGAAAACGTCGAGCGCGATCACATTTTGCGCATTTTCCGCGAGACGGGCGGCGTCATCAGCGCCGCCGCCAACCGCCTGGGAGTGCCGCGCACCACGCTGAATGCCATGATGAAGAAACTCGGCATCTCGCGCAGCGATCTTTAACTACACAACGATCGTAACCGCCAGGCGCTCGTTCGGATAACTGCGGTTATACAAATAGTAGCCGTCGTCGTCCCAATTGATATACAGGTCGTCGGCGCTATACCAGTTGGGGTCCCAGTCGCTCGGCCAGGGATCCAGCAGCAGGAACGAATACCCGCCGTATTGAAACCGCGGATAGCCCAAATACATCGACGGCTGCGCTCCAATGCGGAAGTAGTGCCCCAGCCCAAAATACAACCCGAACGTCTGCTGCGGAATATAGTAGCCGCCGTAGCCGCCGCGCTGTGCCCAGGTGCGATGATCGGAAGCCCAATGCTGGGAGCGCGATGCCTGGAAGGTACTCTGCCCCTGCCAGCCGCCCTGCTGTACCCAGCCGCGTTGCTGCTGCCAGCCGCGCGCCTGCTGCTGCGTGCGCTGCTGCGGCACGCGGTATTGCTGATTCCGCGCGTCCTGCTGTGGCGCCCGCTGCGGTTGCTGCTGGACACGTTGTTGCTGCTGTTGCTGCGGCGCCTGTTGCACCCGTTGCTGCGGCTGCCGCTCCTGCTGTGGAGGACCCTTCTGCTCCCGCTGCGGCGCCTGTTGCTGCACTCTCTGCTGTGGCTGCTGCGGAGCCGGCTGCTGCGCGCGCTCCGGCCGTTGTTGCTGAACTTGCGGCTGAACTTGCGGCTGCTGCCGCTGCTGAACTTGGGGCTGCGGTTGTGCCCGCTGCGGCTGCGGTTGTTGCACTCGCGGCTGCTGCGGCGCGGGCTGTGGCGCTCGCTCCGGCTGTTGCGGCCGCTCGGCATGCTGCTGCGGGGCCGGCCGCCCGCCCTGCTTCTCACCTTGTTTGTTTTCCTCGTGTTGCGCGTACACTGGTATCATCGTTCCCATACCCAGAAGGAGCGCGGCAGTACCCGTTACAGTCAAAAATCGCATGGTCATCCCTTCTACTCTAAGATTTTGCCCGCACGTGAACGGCCAAGCGCCGGCTCCGCCGGATCGAACGCTTAAGATGGCCGATGCCGTGCACACAGGCAACAGCATGTTCCTGCGCCGCTGGCCCTTTGTAGTACCGTCCGTCTGCCGTTCCAAAGGAGCCCGCCACCTGCTGCTGGCCGCCGCGTTAGGCCTGCTATTCCTGGGCGTCGGCGCGGCCCAAACGCCCGATCCCGATACCTGGCAAAGCAAATTGAGTTATCACGCCGCGACCGCCTATAGCCCATTGTCCTTGGTCGGAATCGCCGCCTACACCGGTTTCCTCCAGGGCATCGACTTCCCTAGAGAATGGGGGCAGGGCGCGAAGGGTTACGGCAAACGCCTGGGCTCGGAACTGGCCTATGCCGGCGTACGCAATACTATGGGTTTCGCGCTCGACGCCACGCTGCATGAAGACCCGCGCTACTACCGGTCGAGCGATACCGGTTTCTGGCGCCGCACCAAGCATGCCTTCCGCGGAACCATCCTGACGCACACCGACGCCGGCGGCGAGACCTTCTCCTGGTGGCGCTTCGGCAGCGCCTATGGAGCCACCTATATCTCGAACCAATGGTACCCCGACCGCGTCAACACCGTGGCCCTCGATCTGAGCCAAGGCACCACCCAAATAGGCTTCGATTTCCTGGCCAATTTCGGCGCTGAATTCTGGCCCGACGTCAAGAAAAAAGTATTCCATCGTAAGCCCTAAAGCCAAGCACGGGAGGGATGACCAAGGGCGGTCACCTGACTACAGGCAGCCAGCGCCCGCAAACCAGCGGCCCCGGCAATTCTAGCGTTCCGCCGAACGGCCCGCCGCGTGCATCCATCTCTCCTGACAAAAGGAGATTTGCTCGATGCTTTGGACCATTGCCGTCATTCTGTTTGTCTTGTGGGCGCTGGGGATAGCTACGGCCTACACGTTGTCCGGTTTCATCCACATTTTCCTGTTACTGGCCATTGTTTGCGTGCTAATTCGCGTGATTCAAGGACGGTCGCCTGTTCTCTAAATGAATGCGCGCCCTATGCTGATTCCCCCGCGAATTCCTCTGCTGGCCCTGCTGACCTTTGCCGGCGGAGGATTGGCGGTAAGTTATGCGCAAACTGCAGTTCCCGCAGTCGACGTGATTCTCGAACGCATGGCGCAGGCGCGAGCCGCGAACCGGACGCACCTGCGACCTTATAGCGTCACGCGCAATTACCGTCTGGTGGGTGCCGAAAAACAGATCCGCTCGGAAGTCATCGCGGATGTCAGCTTCGTGCCTCCGGCGTTCAAACAGTTTGTGATTCAAAAGGCCAGCGGCATCGGCTTGGGTGAGCGCATCGTTCGTCAAATGCTGGAACACGAAACCGCGATCGTAAAAAATAACAGCGCCACCGACATGACCTCGGCCAACTACGATTTTCGCTTCCTGCGCGAGGAAGAATGGAACGGTCAGCCCTGCTACGTCCTCGAAATGCTTCCTCTGCGTAGCGATAAAATTCTGCTGCGCGGCCAAATCTGGGTGGATGCGCAAACCTATCTGCTGCGCCGTACCGAAGGTGCGCCGGGCAAGGCGCCCTCCTGGTGGCTGCGTGACGCCCGCATCGCGCTGGTCTACGGCGACGTCGAGGGAATGTGGCTGCAGATCGCATCGGAGTCGACCGCGGACGTGCGTTTTATCGGGCGGCACACCATGCTTTCGCGCGATGTAAGATACCAGGTGAGTGAAGTCGTGGCCAGCGCTGGCGGCGCCCTCTCTTCCAGCCGATAAATGATTATGCCGCTCCCGTTTCGGATTCCGCGCGCCGCCCGCGTGCTAGCGCTGCTGCTGCTTTCAACCTCCGTGTTCTACGGCTATTCGGTGCTCACGCACGAAGCCGTCGTCGACACTCTGTGGGACGCCTCCATCCAGAAAATGCTGTTGCAGCGATTCCCTATGTCGACGCCCGAAGAAATGGAAGAAGCCCACGCCTATGTCTACGGCGGCTGCATCATCCAGGACATGGGCTACTATCCCTTCAGCAGCAAGCTCTTCAGCGATCTCACCCACTATGTCCGCAGCGGCGATTTCGTGGTCGCGCTCATCCGCGAATCGCAGGATCTGAATGAGTACGCTTTTGCCCTGGGCGCGCTCGCCCACTACGCCGGCGACAACAACGGCCACCGCTTAGGGACCAACGTCGCGGTGCCCGTGCTCTATCCCAATCTGCGCCGTGAGTTCGGGAAAACCGTGACTTATTGGGATAATCCGCTCTCCCATCTGCGCACCGAATTCGGCTTCGACGTCCTGCAAGTCGCGCAGGGCCGCTACGCCAGTGACCAATTCCGAAAGTTCATCGGCTTCAAGGTCAGCAAACCGGTGCTCGAGCGCGCTTTCTTCGACACCTACGGCATCGAAATGAAAGACATCTTCAAAAGCCTGGACCTGGCGCTCGGAACCTACCGCTATAGCACCAGCACCGTGATACCCGGCATGACGAAAGTGGCCTGGGAACTCAAGAAAGACACTTTTATAAAAGAAATCCCGGGCATTACCAGAAAGAAATTCCTCTACAATCTCTCGCGTTCGAGCTACGAAAAAGACTACGGGAAAACCTATCAACGCCCCGGGTTCAAGACCCGTTTGATCTCCTGGTTTCTGCGCGTGATTCCCAAATCCGGCCCGTTCAAAGGACTCGCCTTCAAAGCGCCCACGCCGGAAGTAGAAAAGATGTTCATGGCCAGCTTCAATGCCACAGTCGACAGCTATCGTGCGTTGCTCGCGGACGTGGCGGCCCACCACATGGAACTGGTGAGCAACGAAAACTTCGACCTGGGCGCACCCACCGAAGCCGGCAAATATCTGGGCGCAGATCTCGCCTACGACAAACTCCTCGACAAGCTAGCGGACCACAAATTTGTAGGCGTATCGGCCGACCTCCGCAGCAACCTGCTGGATTATTACAGAGACCGCAAGCCCCCCGTCGCCCCCGCGACAGCCAAAGTCGCCGCCGCCTGGGACAAGGTAATGCAACAGCGCAGCGAGCTCGAGCAGCTCCAGCCGCAGTCAGCAGCGACGCAGTGAAATCCGGTCACGCAATACTCTTTTTCCTCGCCGTTCTGCTATGCGCAAGCCGCTCCCGGGCCCAGACCGTCACGGACGATGCAGCCGGTATCTCGACCACCACCGCCGACGAACCGCTACTTACCCCCAAACTGCTGCTGCATCGCATCGCCTGGGACCAGACGCCCATCTGGCTCTTCCCCGTCCACACCGTCGAAGGCAAGAACTGGAAACCCACGTTCGCCGTCATCGGAATCACAGCGGGGCTGATTGCTCTCGACCCCACCGATACCCCGTTCTTCCAGCGCGCGTCCTATCAGCAGAATCCGGCAGTGCGTGGCATCGGCCATGTCTTGAGCGGCACCAGCACCGGACTCTTCATCGCCGCCGTGCCCGTCACCTTCTACGTCGCCGGGCTGCTCGATCACGATTCCTACAGCGCCAACACCGCCTTGCTCGCGGGCGAGGCCGTAGTCGACGCGGAGCTAGTCACCATCGCCATCAAAGACGTCGACCGCCGTTTGACACCCGGCCAAATTGGCCCCAACGGCAATTTCTCCAACAGCTGGTTCCAGAATCCCAACCGCGCTATCGGAGGCTTCGGCAGTTTTCCCTCGGGCCATACCGTCGCCGCCTTTTCCGTCGCTACGGTTTTTGCGGAACGCTACCCATCGCATCACTGGGTTCCGTGGGTCGCCTACGGACTCGCGGGTGTGGTAGGCTTGTCGCGCTTGAACGTACAGGCTCATTTTCCGTCCGATATTTTCCTGGGCGCCGCCCTGGGATATTCCATCAGCCATTTTGTTGTGCTGCGTAAGCTGGTCACGCGCCAGCCGTGACAGGAAGTCATCATGACCAAGCCCGAATTGAAGAAGTTCACCGCCACGCTCACGGCCCGAGCCAGCGAGCTCGAAGGCCTCATCCGCAACCGCGAAGCGGCGGCCATCGAGACCAGCGCGGACGCGCTCGACCAGATCCAGCACGCCGTTGAGCGGGAGCTCGCTCTGGGCACCTTGGCGCGCGAGTCTTCCGGCCTGCGCGAGACCCGCGCCGCGCTGCGCCGCATCGACGAAGGCAGCTTCGGAATCTGCATGGACTGCGAAGAGGAAATCAACCTCAAGCGTCTGGCCGCAGTCCCCTGGGCGGCGCGCTGCATCGCCTGCCAGGAACGCGCCGATCGCGAAGGCGCAGCCGACGATAGCGCCAACGACATCGCCGGTGACCCGTCCCAGGCCGAAGCCGCCTGAGCTGACGGCAGGCGGTCAAATGACCACCCACGGTTGAAGATTCAGCCCCCCTTCCCCGCCTTTGCAGCCTCCCCGAGCGGCGCGGCACGTGCCCTATGAGGAAGCATGAAAACGGGTGATGGAATAAAACTACTTCTGCTGGCGGCAGTGGCGATCACTCCACTCCTCGCCAAGGACAACGAACCAACCAAGCGCCTCAATGACGCCGCCGTGGTCTTCACGGAAATCATGGCCGCTCCCGATAAAGGCATTCCACAGGACTTGATCGAACACGCCTTTTGCATTGTGATCGTTCCCGATCTCAAGACCGCCGGTTTCATCGTGGGCGCAAAATACGGCAAAGGATACCTCTCCTGCCGCAGTAAAGTGGGACCGGGCTGGTCCGCTCCCGCCACCGTCCGCATCGAAGGCGGCAGCGTCGGCTTCCAAATCGGAGCGTCTTCGACCGACCTGATCATGCTGGTCATGAATGAGCGCGGAGCCGACAAACTGCTCTCGAGCAAATTCACGCTAGGCGCCGAAGGTTCCGTCGCCGCCGGTCCCGTGGGCCGCACCGCAACCGCGCAGACCGACGCCCAAATGCATGCCGACATTCTGTCGTGGTCGCGCACCCAAGGCTTGTTCGCGGGCGTCGCTCTCGAAGGAGCCACCTTGCGCCAGGATCTCGACGATAACGCCAACATCTACGGCCAGCGCCTGGAAAATCGCGCCATCGTCAGCAGCCGCCGCCGCATGCCTCCCGCCGCCGCAAAACTGGTGGGAGTTCTCAACCGCTACTCGCCGCTCGAAGAAAAACGCAGATTGGACTAACCCTTATGAAAAAATCACTATTTGTATTCTTGTTGACGTGCGGGATGTTGTCCGCGCAGACCCCCGCCCAGGAGCGGCGCGAAAATTCGGACCGCACTGCCGCCGGCCTCACCCCCATCTATCGCGTCACCGTGACCGAGCGCACCACCAAAGCCATTAGCTACCGCAATCGCAGTGGGGCAACGAAAATCGACTTCGCAGGCACTGCGCTCATGCCCGCCGCCCACGGCGAGGCCAAAGTCGAAAGCAAAAAAGGCTACATGGAAATCGAGGTGGAATTCCGCAATCTGCCGGAAGCCACCCAGTTCGGCGCCGAATATCTCACCTACGTCTTGTGGGCCATCACGCCCGAAGGCCGCACGTCTAACCTGGGCGAAATCCTGCGCAGCGGAACCAGCGGCAAGCTCGACGTCACCACGGAACTCCAAGCCTTCGGCCTGGTGGTCACGGCCGAGCCCTACTTCGCCGTGTCCCGCCCCAGCGACGTGGTGGTAATGGAGAACGTCGTTCGCCCCGATACGCTCGGCAAAATTGAGTTGATCGACGCCAAGTACGAACTGCTCCAGCGCGGCCAATACGAGCACCTCGCGAACGTGCTCGACCTGCGCGTCAACCGCAAGATGCCGCTCGAACTCTATGAAGCCCGCAACGCCATTCAGATCGCCCGCACCAGCGGCGCGGACCGCTTCGCCACCGAAACTTTCAAGAAAGCCGAAGCCGACCTGCAGCAAGCCGAGACCTACCGCGCGCGCAACGCCGGCGCCAAGCCCGTCACCATGACCGCGCGCCACGCCGTGCAGACCGCCGAAGACGCCCGCGCCATCGCAGTGAAACGTCAGGACGACGACCTCTTGGCCCTGGAACGCCAAGCCACCGCTGACCGCCAGGCCACCGCCGAGAACGGACGCACCGCCGCGGAACTGGAGACCACCCGCGTCACTCGCGAAGCCGCCGAAGGTCGCCTGCGCGCGGAAAATGAAGCCGCCCGCCTGAAGTCGGCCAACGACGCGCAATCCGCCGACGCCCGCGCCGAAGCCGAACGCCTGCGCCGCGACAACGAAGCCCAGCGCATCGCCGCCCTCACCGAAGCCGACCGCCTCAAGCGTGACAACGAGGTCCAGCGCGTAGCGGCGCTCGACGCAGCCGACCGCCTGAAGCGTGACAACGACGCCCAGCGCGCCTCGGCGCTCTCTGAAGCAGACCGCCTGAAACTCGAAAGCGACGCCAAGCTAGCCGCCGCCCAAACCGATCTCGATCGCGCCGCCCACGACCGCGCGCAAGCCGAAATCGACAAAGCCGACCTCCGCGCCAAACTTCTGCTGCAGTTCAACGCTATCCTGCAAACCCGCGACACCGCCCGCGGCCTGATCGTGAATTTATCGGACGTCCTCTTCGACACCGCCAAGTTCTCCCTACGCCCGGAAGCCCGCGAGAAACTGGCGAAAGTAGCCGGCATCGTCTCCGGACACCCCGGACTGCGACTTGACGTCGAAGGCCACACCGATAACGTCGGCGGCGACGACTACAATCAAAACCTCTCCGAGCAGCGCGGCTCTTCGGTCCGCGATTACCTGACGCAGCAAGGCATGGCGCCGGGCGCGGTATCGACCAGAGGCTTTGGCAAGACCCAGCCCATCGCAACCAACGACACCGCCGCCGGCCGCCAACAGAACCGGCGCGTCGAACTCGTGATCTCAGGCGAAATCATCGGCGTCGAAATCGGCGTGCCGCTCGCCCTGAAGTAGGTCAACCTTGCTCACACCCGGAACAATATTGGTCCAAAAGGGTACGCTCCTGCCGCCGGCCTTCCGCCCCGGCAGCGAGCCGTACCCCCACGCTTGGGTATCCGTCAAAAGCAGCCTCGGTCCCCATGCTCTAGAAAATGATCTAGAAAAAGAATTCGCCGCCCTGGGCTGGACCTTCCACTACATGGCCGGCAAAGTCAGGGCGACCGCCTACGGCCTCGATCGCCAAAAATCCATGGACAAGGCGCTCGCGAAACTCATCGCCGGCGCCATAACTCAAAAGTGCAACTGCCTGGAAATTGACGAAGTGGCGACGAGCACATTCCTAGGCATCCCCGGCGTCAGCCTCTCCGCCCACACCCGCCACGTTCAAAAAGGCATGACCTTCGCAGGCGTTGACACCCCGGATCAGCCCGCGCCCCCCGACGCCACCGCCAGACCCGCCGTCGTCCTGCCATAACTCTCGCGAAACGCGCGCGCCAAACTCGCCAGCGGCTCGCGCATCTCCGCTGCGCCCACTTCGCCGTGCTCCAGCGGCGCGTGATCCTTCTCGAAAATGTAAATCAAGCGCTCGCCGGCCATCGAGAACCGCACCGCATCCGCCCTCGCGTCGTCAGGAAAATGCGCACACCGCCCCCGCGCGTAGCCGCAGTTGCACGCCTCGCGCTGCACCGCCTCCGCAGGCTCCCAGGCGCTCCCAACCGTGCACTCGCCCGCCCAGGCTTCACCCAGCGGCAAGCGAGGCGCCGGATCCCAGCCTCCCGCGTCCAAGCGCCGCAACGGTTTGAAATAGGGACAAGCCAAAGCGGTATCCTAACAGATAAGTGACCCCCCGCATCCAACTTCTGGAACAAATTCTCGCCCAGGACCCGACAAGCAAGCTTGCCCGTTACGGATTGGCCATGGAATACGTCAACACAGGCGAATGGGCGCGCGCGATTCCGGAATTCGAAG
>Ga0265314_10003908_pt1 | contig 14159 bp, 9 predicted proteins | sample 4126metaG_FD_203106 | JGI IMG/M metagenome (GOLD analysis project Ga0265314, IMG submission 203106) | Rhizosphere microbial communities from Carex aquatilis grown in University of Washington, Seatle, WA, United States - 4-1-26 metaG | ecosystem: Host-associated > Plants > Roots > Rhizosphere >... | reverse complement strand
CGCGACGGCCTGACGTCGCGAGAAGTCGAGGAGCTGGCGGATCGTGGAGCTGATGTTGTCGATGTGCTTGATGATGACACGCACGTCGTCCGCGCGCGGGCCCGTGCCGGCCAGGTGCTTGAGCACTTGCTCGGCGCGGCCGCGGATGACGGCCAGCGGGCTGCCCACCTCGTGCGCGATGCCGGCGGAGAGGACGCCGACGGTGATGAGCTTCTCGGCGCGGACGAGGGCCTGCGCCACCTGGAGGCGGCTCTCCAGCGTCACCGCCTTCTTCTGCTGGCGGAGGATCACGCCGCCCACCGCCGCGACGGCGACGGCGGCGGCGAGGGCGGTGAGGATGACGCGCGCGAGCAGCGAGCGCTCGCGCGCGACGAGCGACTCCGTCGAGGCGAGCCAGGTCACCGTCCAGGCGCCGGTGGGCCGGTCGAGGCGCTCGGAGATCTGCACGGCGGGCGCGGGGCCGAAGGTCACGGCGCGCGAGCCGCGCGAGCCCACATAGGCGTAGCTCGGCGTCGACTGCGGCAGCGTCTTCGGCACGGCGTCGGCCGGCGTGACGCGGCAGCCGCCCGGCGTCTCGCAGCCGGCCCAGACGACGCCGCCCGGATCGGTGACGTAGAGGCGCGCCACCGGCAGCGGCGTCCAGGCGACGGCGCCGAGGAACGAGGCCGCGTCGCTCGCGACGACGATCGCGCCGCCGCTGCGCACGGGCGTGCCGTAGAGGACGAACGAGCGGTCGCCGTACCGCGCCGGGGCGCCGAGCGCCTTGGCGCGCGTCGACGAGACCTGCGCGGCGAGCTTGAGCGTCGGCGGAAGGAGCGCGTCCACCGTCGACTTCGCCTCGGTGGGGTCCGCGGCCAGCACCTGGATCGCGCCCTTGGCGTCGACGAAGGTGATGGCGCGGTACTGCGCGACGACGACGGCCAGGGCGTGAAAGGCGCTGTGCCAGACGCGGCGCTCGATGGCGAGGTCCACGTCGCGCTGCTCGTTCGAGCGGTCGAGCAGGTCGGCGAGCATGCGCGTGTCCTGGTCGAGGGCGTCGACGCGCGCCGAGAGGGCCTCGACGGAGGCGTGCACCTGCTGGCGGGTCGTGCTCGCGAACTCGTCCATGAGCTGCTCGTGCTCGCGCAGCGCGCTCGAGATCGAGAGGCCGAGGACGCCGGCGAGCGCGGCGAGGACGACGGCGACGCTCGCGACGATGCTGGTGAATCTGCGCACGGACGCGAGAATATTACCCGGTCCCGCGCCGAACCTCGCCCTCGACCACGACGCAGCCGGCGATCTCGGCGAGATAGCGCGCCAGGACCGGGCCCGGCGTGCGGCGCGCGGCGGCGGAGCCCTCGGCGAGCGTCGTGAGGAGCTGGTCGAGCGGCACGACCTCGCGCTCGGCGAAGAGGCGCTCGACCGTCTTGCCGAGCGGGCTGCGCTCGTTGACGAAGGAGAAGAACCGCATGCGCGGATCGAGCCAGCGGAGGCGAGGCAGCGCCACGAGGACGCGCCGCACGATCGTCTCGCCCACGGCGGACTCGCTCAGGCACTCGACGCGCGAGGCGACGTCGGCCACGTCGGCGACGCCCCAGGCGGCGACCTGCCGCGCGGCCTCCTCGCACGCGGCGCGCGCCAGGCCGGCGCTGCCGGGGGCGACGGCGATCGTGCTGCCGCCGCGGCGGACGAGGCGGAAGGGCGCCGCGACGCCGGCGGCCGCGCAGGCGCGCGCGAGCGCGCGCAGCGGATCGGTCGCGCGCGCGAAGGTCTCGTCGGGATAGAGCGCGCGGAGCTCGGTGCCCGTGAGCGGCAAGACGGCGCGCAGCCGGCGCGCGACGTTGAAGAGCGGCACGGAAGGGGACCCGAGCGCCTCGGCCGCCGCCGTCGGCGGGGCGCCGTCGGGCGGCTGCGCCGACTCCTCGTGCGCGGCGAGCACGTCGGTGAGGCATCGGGCGCCGAAGCCGGGGACCTGGAGGTAGCGGGCGACCGTCCAGGCGCGGCCCGCCTCGAATGGGATGAGCCGCTCGACGACGTTGCGCGTGCGGTGCTCGATGCTCGTCCGCTCGACGACGTGGCTCGGCGACGGCAGCGGCACGGCGAGGACCGCGGCCGGAAGGCGGCGCATCACCTTGGCCACCTCGACGACGACCGCGCGCCCGAGGGCGAGCCGCTCGTCTTCGGACGCCGAGATCTCGCGCGCGTCACGCAGCGTGGGCGCGAGGTCGGCGAGCGCGCGCGGCACGAGGACGCCGCCTGCGCGCGGGTACTGCCGGAAGCCGGCGCCGATCTTCGCCGTGAGCTGCGCGAGACGAAGACGCGGGATCGAATCCGCCGCCGCCGAGTTCCCTTCGCTCCGCATCGTCGCTCGCCGCTGCCAGCAGATCCCGTGCCAGGAGAGATGGCCGCCGTCACCCGCGGGGCGTCGGCGTTTTTCAAAGAGCGACGCCGCGGCGTGCGCACGGTCGATTGCAAGTTGCGAGGCGCGTGCGGCGCCACGCAACGAGTCAGCTCTCGGAGACGGCGGGCTCGCGGTGCGCTTCGGCGAGGGCGCCGCGCGCCGCCTCGAGATCGCCGACGCCGAGCTCCGCCTTCGCGAGGTCGGCCAGCACGGCGGCGCGGTCCTCGGCGCCGTCGAGTGCGCGCTGCAGGTGGAGGCGCGCCTGGTGAAACCGCTTCTGCCCGAGGTAGGCGCGGCCCACGACGAGGTTCGTGAGCCAAAGCTCGGGATCGGCCTCGAGGGTCCTCTCGAGCAGGCCGACGGCGCGATCCACGCGACCCTCGCCGAGGGCGATCGTCGCGAGCCGTGCGACGGGCAGGGCGTAGGCGCCGTTCTGGAGCGCGGCCTCCTCATAGAGCTGGCACGCCTCCTCGATGCGGCCCGACGCCTCGGCGAGCTCGGCGAGGCGCTCCTGCGGCGCGCCGAACGACGGCGCGAGCGAGCGCGCGCGCTGCAACGCCGCCGCGGCCTCGTCGGGCGCGCCCGCGTACCCGAGCCGCACGCCGAGCAGGTAGGGCGCGAGGCAGGAGCGCGGGTTCAGCTCGGCGGCGCGTTCGAGCGCCTCGATCGACAGCCGCGTGTCCTCCTCGGTCTCGCCGAGGAGCAGCTCGGCGAAGTAGGCGCGCGGCGAGGCGCGCCGCGCCTCCGTGAAGCACCGTCGCGCCTCGTCGAGGTGGCCTGCGCGGCGCTCCTCGAGGCCGAGGCGCAGGAGCGCCTCGGTCGCGCTGCCCGCGAGCGCCACGTAGCGAGAGCCGTCGAAGCCTTGGGCGGGGGCGGCGCCGAGGCGCGCGAGCGCGTCCGGGGCGGCGCGCGGCCCGAGCGGCAGGCCGAGGCGCGTCGCCGTCTCGAGATAGAACGCGAGCCGCTCGCCCACGTGACGGCGCTCGAGGCGATCCTCGCCGACCTTGTGCGCCGCGGTGACCGTGATCGCCGCGCGCAGGTCGGGCTCGACGAGGGCGCGCTCGAGGATCGTCTCGAGCTCGGGGGCGTCGCGGAAGAGGAAGCCGGTATGTCCGGGCCGCACGAACGCGCGGTAGGGCTCGAGATCGGAGCAGACGGCGAGCACGCCGTGCGCGGCGTACTCGAGGGCACGGCCGTCGTCGCGGCAGCGGTTGAACTCCGTGGGCGCGAGCGGCGCGAGGCCGACGTCGAGGCCGTCGAGGAAGCGCGCGTAGTCCTCGGGCGAGCCGGAGGGGGACACCGACACGCGGCCGAAGGGCAGCCCCGCGAACGCGTCGGCGAGCGCGTCCGAGCCCATGAGCGCGACGTCGACCTCGGGGTGGCGCTCGAGCACGGCCCGCAGCGCGGGCGCGACGAGCGCGAGGTCGTCGGCGTGAGAGAGGCTGCCTCCCCATCCGATGACGACGCGGTCGGGCCGGCGCGCGCGCGGCGCGGGAGCCGCCGCCGCTTCCCAGAGGTTGCTGGCGAACACCGTCCGGCGCGGGTTGAGCGCGCCGAAGCGGGCCTCGAGCGCGGGCGTCGCGAGCTGCAGGCCGTCGGCGTGGCGCGCGAAGTGCGCCGGCATCGCGCGCAGCAAGAGGTCGCGGGCGCGCGGCGCCGTGCGCGCGAGGGGCGGGGGTCCGTAGAGGTGCGAGGCGATCTCGTAGATCGTGAGGCGCCGGGCGCGGCGGCGCGCCTCGACGACGGGGAGCAGATCGGGATCGGCCGCATCGGCGAGGACGAGGACGTCGGCCTCGTCGAGGAGGCCCGACTCGAGCAGCGCCGGCGAGGCCAGCGAGCCGCTCACGACGGCGACGTGCTCGAGCTCCCCGAGCGCGCGGCACGGGTGCTCCGTGCGCGTGAAGCGCTCGCGCCCGGGCGGATCGAGCGCCGACGTGACGTGGACGACGAGCAGCGGGGTGCGCGCCGCCGCGGCGGGCGCGGTCACGGGTCGCGCGCGCCGAACTCCCGCGTCCCGCTCGAGCCCGCGGCGCCCCCCGCATTGCGATCGGTCGTCGGGATGGCGGCCGCGAAGCGCGCCTCCTCGGCCTGGAAGTCCTCGGTGAAGAGCTCCTTCATCAGGCGCGCCGCCTCGGCGGGCGCCCCCGCGACGAGCGGCGCGACGGCGGCCGCGAAGTCGCCGGCGCTCTGGAAGCGCTTGTTGGGATCGATCTCGAGCGCGCGCCGCACGATGTCGGCGGCGGGCGCGGGCAGGGCGGCGATGCGCTCGAGCTCCTCGGCGGCGGGACCCGTCGCCGCCTTGACCAGCAGCTCGTAGGTCGTGTTGCCGTGGTAGAGCACGTCGCCCGTCAGGCAGTAGAACATGACGAGGCCGAGCGAGAAGAGGTCGGCGCGCGAGTCGATGTCCGTGCCGCGCGCCTGCTCGGGGGACATGAAGCTCACGTTGCCCTTCACGACGCCGTGCTGGGTCTTCGTGACGCGGCCCTCGGCCTTCACGATGCCGAAGTCGAACAGCTTCACCTCGCCGCGCGCGGACAGCAGGATGTTGCTCGGCGACACGTCGCGGTGGACGATGCCGAGCGGGCGGCCGGTGTCGCCGAGCTTCGTGTGCGCGTACTCGAGGGCCTTGAGCGTCTCGGCCACGGCGTAAAAGACGACGAGCGGCGTGAGCGCGCGCTGCCGCCGCTCGACGGAGCGGAGGGTGAGGCGGCCGAGATCGCGGCCGAGGATGTACTCCTGGGCCATGAAGTACTCCTCGCCGACCTTCCCGAAGTCGAAGACCGGGATGATGTTGGAGTGGACGAGGTTCGAGGCGAGGTTGGCCTCGTCGATGAACTGGGCGACGACGGAGGGCTCGCGCGCGAGCTCGGCGCGCAGCCGCTTGACGACGAAGGTGCGGCGGAAGCCCTCGGCGCCGAAGGTCGCGGCCGTGTAGACCTCGGCCATGCCGCCCTCGCCGAGGCGATCGAGCAGCGTGTAGCGTCCGAACTGCACGCCCTTGCCGGCGGTCGTACGGCCGGCGGGGGGCACCTGCGTGCCTCCGTCGGTCTGGTGGATCTCCGTGGCGGCGCTCGGCGAGACCGGCGGATGCGTCGGGCCGGGGCCGAGCATCGTCGAGCCCGGCGCGGCCCCGAGCGCGCCGGTGACGCCCGACGACACCTGCGCCTGTCCGCGCCGGAAGCCCAAGAAGCCCCAAAAGAGCAGGGCGACGGCGAGCAACGCGGCCACGGACCAGATGGCGCCCTTCGTCGCGGCGGCGGTGCTCTCGCTGTCGTGCGCGGAGTCCGCGCCGCTCGCGAACGTCCACATCCAGAGCGACGGCGCGATCGGGCTGACGGCGGCGGCCCAATATCGGTCTGACGTGTCGACGCCGGGCGCGGCGGCGGGCTGGAAGATGGGACCCTTGCCCTCGCTGCCCACGGCCGCGCGCAGGAGCGCGGTCTGGGCGTCGCTCCCCGTCTGGATCACGGGGCTCTTGCCGTCGGAGAGCAGCACGGCGCCGTGCGCCTTCTCGGAGAGCTTGCGTACCGCGGCCTCGTCGACGGGGCGCGCGAGCACGAGCACGAGCGGCACGCGGCGCTCGGGCGTCTCGATGGGCACCGCGGCGGCGGCGTAGGGCCAGCCCTTGCCCATGACGATCTCGGCGACGGCCTCGCGGCGCTCGCGCGCCTCGCGCACGAGCAGGTCGGAGGCGAACTCCGCCGTCTTCATGCCCTCGAGGACGTCGAGCTTTTCCCCCTCGAAGGCGAGCGCGTACACCTTGAAGGCGTTGCGGTACGGCTCCCACCACTCCTCGGTGCGGAACAGATCCTGGAGGGTGGCGGCGTCGACGTTGCCGCGCAGGGCCGCGACGAGGCGCGGGTTCGAGGCGGCGTTGTGGGCCTCGAGCTTGAGCTCGCCCACGTGTGCGGCGAGGGTGTCGGCGGCGCGCATGCCGGCCGCCTCGGCGGCGCGTGACGCCTCCCGCCGCATCGTCTGATCGCGGGCGTCGTCGACGGCGCGGGCTCCCGCCGCGGCGGCCGCCAGTGCGCCCGCTGCGAGGATCACGGCGAGGAGTCGCTTCACCGCCCGATTCTTCATCCTCGGACGTCCGGCGTCAACCGAGGCTCACCGCGCCATCAAGGTGACGCGAAGAGTTTCTCGGCGTCGCTGATCAGCATGTCACCCGAGTGCAGCCGCGCCCACCCGACGCTGTGCTCCGAGCGCGCGAAGATGTTGTCCTGCGGCTCGATCGACGCGCCGTCGCCGCTGGTCCCGCCGCGCGCGATCTCGATGAAGCCGACCGGCTTGCCCTTTTCGGTGTAATCGACGCGGAAGGCGACCTTGGGCGGACCGCCCTTCGGGACCTCGTCCTTGCCGAGCACCTCCATGGGGAAGGTGCGCCACACGGAGTCGAGCCAGTTCTTGGCCGTGACGTCGTGCTTGTCGGGCGTCTTCGCCGAGGCGTAGGCGTCGGTCTGGAAGTTGTCGCGGCCGAGGTGGATCCACTCGCGCGTCTTGCCGCCCAGCGTGACGGCGACCTTGTCGAACTCCTTCGAGTCGAAGGTGTGCAGGCGCGGGTCGACGAGCCGCTTGCCGTTCGTGAGCTCGCCGAGGAGCTGGCGCGGCATGAGGTAGATGCGCCCGTCGCGGACGTCGCGCAGGAAGGCCTCGCCGTTCTGCGCGTTGAGGGCGATGCCGACGTCGTACTTGCGCGTGTCGCCGCGCACGGTCACTTCGAGGTGGCGCGTCGGCTTGTCGAGGCCGAGCTCGTTCAGCTTGTCCCCCTGGAGCGCGCCGAAGGCGCGCGGCGAGACGAGCGGCGCGAAGCGGTCGGCCAGCTTGAGCGCGTCGGCGTTGCCGCGCACGTCTCGCGGCGGGGTGGCGGGCTCCTCGGGCGGCGGCGGCGGCCCGGGCGGGCTCGACTTGTCGCTCGCCTTGGGCGGCGCCGGCTTGGGCGCCTTCGGCTCGAGGTGCACCCAGACGGCGGGCTCGCCGTTCTCGGTGCGGCGCTCGAGGCCGAGGATGTTCGCGTCGTCCTCGTAACGGAGGCGCGGGACGTCGTTCTTCGAGGCGTCGATGACCGTCACTTCCCCGGGCGCGCGCTCGGGCTCGCGCTGCCAGGTGAAGTTCGCCACCAGGAGGCCGAGCACCGCGAGGCCGCCCTGGACCGCCGCCGACCGGCCCGTCACGGCGCACCTCCCGCGGTCGGCGCGGCAGGCGCGGCGGCGTCCTTGCGCCGGCGCCGCCGCCTGGTCGTCGTCCAGCCCGCCGCGATGACGAGCGCGGGCGCGAGGAAAATGGATCCGTAGAACCAGACGACGTCCTGCTTGCGGGTGTGCGCGATCGGCAGATCGGCCTCGCTGGACACGAGGCCCTGGTAGGCCTCGTCGCCCATCAGCCAGTGCATGACGTCGAGCGTGAGCAGCTCGTTGCCCGCCGCCTGGATCGCCTCGTCGGCGAAGCAGTCCGAGTCGGCGACGACGAACACGCGCGAGAGCCCCATCGAGACGGCGCCCGTGATCTCCCAGGAGCGCCGCTGCTCGTCGCCGTCGAACTCGAAGTTGCCGTTCTTGTCGATGAACGTCGAGTAGTGCGCCTTGATGGGCGCGTCGACCTGGATGTCGACGGGCCGGTTGCGCTTGGCGTCGATCCAGCCCGAGCCCAGGAAGAAGGTGGGCGCGCGGTTGCCGAGGCGCAGCAGCGTCGTCACGGCCGGGTGAGAGGAGTAGGTCGCCGTCGCGATGTTGGTGCGGTCGGCGAGGGTGTGCGTTCGGGGCGCGAAGGCCTGATCGCTCGCCAGCGTCACGTCGTGGTACTCGAGCTGGAGCGGGTCGAGGATCTCCTTGAGCGTGACGTGGTTCTCGGGGTCGAGCGCGATGAGCGCGCGCCCACCGCCGAGGATGAACTTGTTCACGGACTTCGACTCGTCGGGCAGGAACGGGCGCTGCGGGCCCATGATGACCAGCACCGTCGTGTCCTTCGGGATCTCCTGGGCGAGGCCGTCGGCCGGCCCGTAGGTGCGGAGGTCGTACGACTGGTCGAGCAGCACCTCGCGCAGCTTGGTGAGGCCGGTGCGCCTGTCGGTCGCGACCGCGGCCGGCTCCCACGTGCGCTCGCCGTGGCCGGTCGTGAAGACGGCCGACTTGGTCTGGCGCGCGATGAGCATGAGGCGCTGCTGCACCTCCTTGTCGAGCGTCTTGAGCGCGTTGCGCGCCGCCTCGAACTGCACGGGCAGCCCCAGCTGCTCGTGGCGCTTGCCGCGCGAGAACACGACCGTCCCGTTCGCCGAGATGCCGTACTCCTTGGCCTTGCGCGGGTCGATGTCGAAGTCGTAGTGCACGACCGTGAGCTGGCCCGACTCCTTAGCGAGATCGGCGAAGTAGTTGTCCACCTCCTCGCGCACCTCGTTGCTGTTCGGGAAGAACGTCGCGATCTCGAGCGGCTGGTCGAGCGTGCGCACCATCTTGCGCACGACCTCTCCGGGGCGGGCCGTGCGGAAGTAGGCCAGGTCGAGCTTCTTGTCGCGCTCGGACGAGACGTAGACGACGGTGAAGACGAAGATCAGCGCGAAGGCGAGCCCGAGGCCCGAGTACATCGCGTCGCGCAGGCGCCCGAGCTCGAGGCGCGGCGCCTTGGCCATCTGCGCGTAGGACAGCTCGATGAGCGCGATGGGGAAGGCGGCGGTGATCCAGAGGGCCGGCCAGAGCGCCGCCAACGCCGTCGCGAGCTTGGGCGACGAGTGCTCGAGCGGGAGGCCGCCCCGCAGCGTGGGCAGGTCGGACTGGATGAAGTAGAGGAGGACGGCGATGAGGCCGAACGCGTAGAGGGAGAGCAGCAAGCGCTCGGCTTGCTTGCGGTCGGCCGGCGCCTGCCGGCCGCGCAGGGCACGCACGACCGTGGCGACGAGGACGCAGAGGAGGCCGCCGACGGTCGCGACGCCGCGCGCGGCGCCCGCGCCCGCGCCGATCATGCGCTCGCCCAGGAAGATGAGGACCATGCCCAAGCCCCAGAGCCCGGACCAACGCGCGCTGGGCCCCAGGCGCGGGCTGTCGCTCATCGCCATCGCCGCGCCTCCATGACCCGCGTCGCCCCGAAGAGCGCGAGGTAGGTCAGCGCCAGGTAGAAGAAGACGTCGCGCAGGTGGATCTGGCCGGCCTGAAACGCCGGGAAGTGCTTCTGCCACAGCGCGATGGTCGCGAAGATGTCCGAGAAAGGCCGCTCGGTGACGCGGCCGAGCATCCAGCAGACGACCAGCGCGGCCATCATGCAGCCCGAGAAGATCGCGGCCAGCACCTGCGTGCGCGCGAGCGCCGAGCCGAGCGTGCCCACGGCGAGCGAGGCGCTGCCGAGCAGCAAGAGGCCGATGTAGCCCGCGGCCATGTGGCCGAAGGACACCTTGCCGTTCACGAAGATGAGCGCCGGGATGTAGACCGTCGCCAGGGTGATCATCCCCAGGAAGACGAGCGCCGACAGGAACTTGCCGATGACGATCTCGGAATCCCGGACGGGCGACGAGGTCAGGAGCACCAGCGTGCCCGTCTGCCGCTCCTCGGCGAGCAGGCGCATCGAGATGAAGACGCTCGAGACCATGGTGACGCCGCCGGCGATCTCGAAGAAGCCCGAGAGCACCTGCGACGACAGCTTGTCGGCGCCGCTCATGACGAAGGCCTGGAAGAAGACGCCGTCGATGGCCAGCACGAGCGCGGCGATGACGTACCCGGTCATCGAGCGCAGGTAGGCGCCGAGCTCGCGGCGGGCGATGAGCAGGGTCGACCTCATTGCAGGCCTCCGGAGGGAAGGCGCGTGTCCTTCTCCTTGGTGAGCTGGAGGAAGATCGACTCGAGGCGCGCGGCGCCGCGGTCGATGCGGAGCAGGTCGACGCCATTCTGCACGAGCGCGCGCGCGAGCTTCGGGCGGAGGTCGGGCGGCGCTATGAAGGACAGCGTCGCCACGCCGTCGGCCTCGGCGAGCACGCGGCCCGGGCCCACGCCCTCCACCGTGCGGGCGATCTCGATGGCGCGTGCCGACGTCCCGACGACCTCGATCTCGATCGTGCCGCCGCCGCCCATGTCGCGGGCGAGCTCCTGCTCGGTGCCTTGCGCCACGATCTTGCCGCTCTGGATGACGAGCAGGCGGTCGCAGGTCTGGCTGATCTCCGAGAGGATGTGGCTGGACAGCAGGATCGTGTGCGCGCCGCGCAGCGCCCGGATCATGTTGCGCATCTCGACGATCTGCACCGGGTCGAGGCCGCTGGTCGGCTCGTCGAGGATGAGCAGCTTCGGCCGGTGCACGAGCGCCTGCGCGACGCCGACGCGCTGGCGGTAGCCGTGCGAGAGGCTGGCGATGAGCTCGTCGTGCTTCTCCGTCGTGGCCGTCTTCCGTTCCGCCTCGGCCACGGCCTGCGCGGTCTCGCCGGCCGGCACGCCGCGCAGCTGCGCGACGAAGGCCAGGTAGCGGCCCACCGTCATCTCGTTGTAGAGGGGCGGCGTGTCGGGCAGGAAGCCGATGCGGCGGCGCACCTCGTGCGGGTCGCGCGCGATGTCGATGCCGTCGACCGTGACGACGCCGGCCGTCGGCAGCAGCACGCACCCCAGCACCTTCAGCGTCGTGCTCTTGCCGGCGCCGTTGAGGCCGAGGAAGCCGATGACCTCGCCGCTCGCGATGCTGAAGTCGAGGTCGGAGATGGCGGCGTGCTCGCCGTAGTACTTCGTCAGACCTTTGACTTCGATCATGCGGGGAGGGGGCTCATCGACAGAAGGCCGCGCGGCAGTATGCCCGAACTCGTCCAAGCCGTAAATCGCGGCGCGTCGCCGGTTATTCCCGTGAGCGAGCAGCGCGCCTGTGCTAGCTTCGCGCCGCACGCATCATGTGCGGCATTGTCGGCATCTACGGACCCGAGGCTTCCAACCTCGCGTACCTCGGGCTCTACTCCCTCCAGCACCGCGGGCAGGAGTCGGCGGGGATCGTCGCGACCGATGGCCATCACCTGCGCCACGTGCGGGAGATGGGCCACGTCAACGACATCTTCACCGCCGAGCGGCTGGCGAAGCTGCCGGGGTTCGCGGCCATCGGCCACGTGCGCTACTCGACGGCGGGCGACTCGTCCGAGAAGAACGCCCAGCCGCTGGCCCACGAGTTCGCGGGCGGCTCGCTCGCGCTCGGCCACAACGGCAACCTCGTCAACGCCGGCGAGCTGCGCGAGCGTCTCGAGGCCGAGGGCGCGATCTTCACGACGACCTCCGACACCGAGTGCATCAGCCACCTGATCGCGCGCTCGAGGGAGAGCAAGCTCGCCGATCGCATCGTCGACGCGCTCTCGCAGGTGCGTGGCGCGTACTCGCTGGTCTTCCTCTCGGAGGACACGGTGATCGCCGTGCGCGACCCGATGGGCTTCCGGCCGCTCGTGCTCGGGCGCGTCGTCAAGCCGGGCGGCGTCACCTGGGTCGTCTCGTCCGAGACCTGCTCGTTCGAGCTGATCGGCGCCGAGTACGTGCGCGACATCGACCCGGGCGAGATGGTGCTCATCGATCAGAACGGTCCGCGCTCGCTGCGCCTGCCCGGGACCCAGCTGCCGCACCGCTGCGTCTTCGAGTGGGTGTACTTCGCGCGCCCCGACTCGACGATCGACGGGCGCTCGGTGTACCGCGCGCGTGAGCGCATGGGCCGCCGCCTCGCCATCGAGCACCCCGTGCCGGCGGACGTCGTCATCCCCGTGCCCGACTCGGGCGTCGCCGCCGCGATCGGCTACGCGCGCCAGAGCGGCATCCCCTACGACCAGGGGCTCATGCGCTCCCACTACATGGGGCGGACGTTCATCGAGCCGTCGCAGCAGATCCGGCACTTCGGCGTGAAGCTGAAGCTCTCGCCCGTGCGCGAGGTCCTCGGTGGCAAGCGCGTCGTCGTCGTGGACGACTCGATCGTGCGCGGCACGACCTCGCGCAAGATCGTCGACATGATCCGCAACGCGGGCGCGAGCGAGGTGCACATGCGCATCAGCTCGCCGCCGACCATCGGCCCGTGCCGTTACGGCATCGACACGCCGACGCGCGAGGAGCTCATCGCCTCGCACAACTCCATCGACCAGATCCGGGACCTCGTCGGCGCGGACTCGCTCGGCTACCTGTCGTTGCCGGGACTCTTCGAGTCGGTCGAGGGCCAGCCCGTCGCGAAGTCAGGGCCGCCCTCGGACGCGAGCGGCAAGAGCTTCTGTGACGCCTGCTTCTCGGGCAACTACCCGATCGATCCCGAGCCGCCGCGGCGCCTCCGCCAGCTGCGGCTCATCACGGCGTAACCGCCGCCGCATGCGCGTCGCGCTCGCCTGCAACTTCCCGAAGGACGAGAAGCTCGGCACCTCGCGCGTGCCGCTTCGCCTCGCGGAGGCGCTCGGGGCCCGCGGCGTCGACGTCTCGCTCGTCTTCGCCGACGACCTGCCGCGCGGCCCCCGCGGGCGCGGGGACGCGCTCACGGCGCCCTTTCGGATGGCCGCGGCGCTCGCCCGGCTCGCCGCCGGCGCCGACGTCGTCGAGATCGCCGGCTATGACGGGTGGATGTACTCGCGGTTCGCGCGGCGTCGCCGCCCGCGCCAGGTCACGGTCGCGCGCTCGAATGGCCTCTGGGACTACGGGCTCGCGACGTTCGAGCCGAGCGAGGTCCGCGCGCGGCGACCGGCGGCCCATCGCCTCCTCTCGGACCTCTACCAGCGGCACGTTCCCCTGCGCTGGGAGCGCGCCTCGATCGTCGAGGCCGATCTCGCGGTCTTCGCCTCGCGCAGCGACGCCGACGACGTCGTGCGGCGTGGCTGGAAGGCCCGCGAGGACGTCGCGGCCGTCAACCACGGGGTGGACGCGTTCTTCGGGTCGGCCGTCGCCCTCGAAGCGCGCCGCGACGTCGCCTTCGTCGGCTCGTTCTTCTATCGAAAGGGCAGCGACATCGTCGGCCGAGCCATGTCGCGCGCGCTGCGCGCCCGCCCCGCGCTCGGCGTGACGCTGTTCGGCCCCGGGGTGCCGGACGAGGCCGCCCGTGGCTTCTTCGACGACGACGTCCGCGCGCGCGTGACCATCGTGGGCGCGCTCCCGGCGGCCGAGCTCGCGCGGCGGCTCGCGAGCTTCGCGATCTTTCTTTTTCCGACACGCTACGAGGCCTTCGGCATCGTCGTGCCCGAGGCGATGCGGGCGGGCCTCGCCGTCGTGACGACGCCGACCGGCGCCGGGTTCGACGTCGTGCGCGACGGCGAGAACGGTCTGCTCGTTCCCATCGGCTCGGCCGAGGCGGCCGAGGCGGCCGTGCTCCGCCTCGTCGACGATCCGGCCTTGCGGGCGCGGCTCGGCGCGCGCGCGGCGGCCGACGCGGCCGGCCTGACCTGGGCGCGCGCGGCGCGGGAGCTCGAGGCGGCTTACGAGGGCGCGCTCGAGCGCCTCGCGCGGCGAGGGCGCTCGTGACCGCGCGCAAGTGGCCCTCGCCCTCGCTGGCCGACCTGCCGGCGCCGCCGCCCGGCAAGACCGGATGGCCCTGGACCGAGGCGAGCCCCGCGGTCCCGGCCGATGAAGCGGCGCGCCTGCCGTCGATCACCGTGGTCGTGCCCTCGTATCAGCAGGGGGCGTTCCTCGAGGAGACGCTGCGCTCGATCCTGCTGCAGGGCTACCCCGACCTCGAGGTGCTCGTCATGGACGGCGGCTCGAAGGACGACACCGTCGCCGTGATCCAGAAGTACGAGCCCTGGATCGCGGGCTGGGTCTCCGAGAAGGACGGCGGGCAGAGCGCCGCCATCAACAAGGGCTGGCGGCGCGCCTCGGGGCAG
>Ga0265314_10003907_pt1 | contig 14159 bp, 13 predicted proteins | sample 4126metaG_FD_203106 | JGI IMG/M metagenome (GOLD analysis project Ga0265314, IMG submission 203106) | Rhizosphere microbial communities from Carex aquatilis grown in University of Washington, Seatle, WA, United States - 4-1-26 metaG | ecosystem: Host-associated > Plants > Roots > Rhizosphere >... | reverse complement strand
CTAAAAAGAGTAAAAAAGCCGCTCCCAAGCGCGCCGGCGTTGTCCGCAAGGCGCGCGCCTTCCGTGCTGCCGCTGCCAAGCGCCGCACCAAGCTGGCGCCCAAGGGCAAGCGCAAAGCGCCCAAGCCGACAAAAGAGGCTGTCCTGTCTCCCAAGCTCGCTAAAAAGCTCGAGGAGCAGAACAAGAAGGCCGAGGCCTTGATGGCGCGCGGCCGCATGCGTGGATTCGTCACCTATGACGAGATACTCAAGAGTTTCCCCAACATCGAGACCGACGTGATGTTCCTCGAGGAGCTGTACGAGAAGTTCTCGACGGCACATATCGACGTGCTCGAGGGAGGCGGAATGCTCAACCTGACAGAGGAGGCGCCAGAAAAGGGCTACTCGCGCTCGGACTCGCAATACGACTCGATCCAGATGTATCTGCGCGAGATAGGCAAGTATCCGCTCCTCAACGCGCAAAGCGAGCGCGACCTTGCTAAGCGCATCACCGAAGGCGACGACGAGGCCCGCAATCTTCTGGCCCGCGCCAACTTACGCCTTGTGGTTTCTATCGCTAAAAAGTACGTCGGCCGCTCGCCCGACCTCACGCTGCTCGACCTCATTCAAGAGGGGAACCTTGGCCTCTTTAAGGCCGTCGATAAGTTCGATTACGAAAAGGGCTTCAAATTCTCGACCTATGCGACCTGGTGGATACGCCAGGCTATTACCCGCGCGCTCGCCGACCAGTCGCGCACGATCCGCATCCCCGTGCACATGGTGGAGACCATTGCCAAGTATAAGCAGGTCTCGCGCCGCCTCAGCCAGGACCTCGGTCGCGACCCGTTGGCCGAAGAGATCGCGCTTGAGATGGGCGTCGATGTAGAAAAGATCTATCAGATCGAGAAGATCGACCAGGATACGGTGTCGCTGGAGAGCCCGGTGGGCTCCGACGACGGCGACGACGGCAAGTCCGTGCTCGGAGATTTTATAAAAGACGACAAAATACTCAGCCCCGACCAGGAGGTGGCCCGCCGCATACTCGCCGACCAGCTGAAGGAGATTCTGGAAGAGCTATCACCCAAAGAGCGCGAGATTTTGAAGCTTCGCCACGGGCTCGAGGACGGCATCTACCACACGCTCGAGGAGGTGGGGAAGAAATTCGGCGTTACCCGCGAGCGCATCCGCCAGATCGAGGCAAAAGCGCTTGAGCGCATACGGACGCACGAAAAAGCTAAGCGCCTGCGCAGCTACTAGGCCGTATATAGGTCCCAAATAACGCCCGCAACGTTGTGTGGTTCGCCTTCAAACGGCAGGTGATGGTTGTCGAAGAAGGGCCTTCCGTTGCACTCAATCACTCCGCATTTTTCTTGCTCCTTCCAGGACTTAGAAATGTCCTCGATTATAAAATCTATACCGACAATCGGCGCATGGAGGACCTTCGCTATCTCCTCGAATAGCACCTTGTTGTCCGGATGCACATCGTCAGTGACGTCGGTAGTCGTGCCGCCCACCGACCAGTTTATCTTTTGATGCAAGTTTATGGCGCGGCCTTTTTCCGGAATACTATCGAGCGTTACGTTTTGCAGTTTTAGCTCCGCCTCGCCCACGGGAGTCATTTTAATGTGCGAGAAATAGGGCCCCTGCCGTGCTGGATGCTTGTTTGCTATCTCGATCAGCTCGGCGGTGGTGTGCGTGCCGTCTCCAACCACGCGCGGCGGGTCGCGCCTTATGGTGGCTATCAGTTTGCCGTCTACCAACGTCGGCCGATAGACCGAGCCTTTTAGTTCTTCCTCGATAATTACATTTGGAGAGACTTGTTTGGCGATTTTGAATGCACGCTCAAGTGCTGTTTGCTTGTAGATATGGATTGTAGTGTGTCTCGAGGCCGAACCTTCGAAGGGTTTTACAATGACCGGCTTGCCTATTGTGCTGAAAATCTTTTTTGCACCGGCTAGTGTAAACGCAGAGCCGCCTTTGGCAACCGGCAAGCCCAGCTTCAGGAACCTCTTCTTCATTGTCGCCTTGCTGTCGAGCCACCAGACTCCTTCTTGCGTGCCGGGAGGAAAGGGAATGCTCTCGAAGGTTATCCTGCGGCCGCCCGGAAGCGTGGCCACAAAACTGTTTGTTGCAAGGCCCAAAAAGCGGAACTCGCGCATCTGTATGCCGCGCGCCCTGGCCTCCTCCCAGAGCACCTGGCATAGCAGGAGCGTCTTGTCGTCCGGAGTGTCATGGAACTCGCCGAGGCCCAGGCGCTCGAAGCGCTCGTACCAACCGGAATATTTGTGGCGCTTCCTGCGCGCATCGAGAGCGCGGTTGACGAGCCGCAATGGCAGATCGAAGAGAGGCGTCGTAAGCATGTTCATCAAATGCACCGCGTACTCGGCCTTGTGGTACACGGGGTCGCTGCCGCACTCGGGGCAGGGTTTGGGCGGCGGAAGCGTGATGCGCATCCCTATAGTATAGGCTTTCTGCGCCTATTTTTATAGATATTTTGGCGTTTGCTATACTGCCTATGTGGCAAAGCGCAAAGCAGAACTGCCGATCAAGCATTGGAGCCATTCCTCGCTGATGGCGTATCTGAGGAACCCCTTGGCCTGGTACAAGCGCTATGTGGAGCTGGTATACGACACGCCGACGAGCCCTGCGGCCGCGATAGGCCAGGCCGCGCACAAGGCGCTTGAGCACTACTACAGCGGGCTCGGCGGCGGGGCAGCGCTGGAGCTCGGCTTGGAGCATCTGCGCAACATCGCGGATTTTGAGATTAACTTCGGGAAAAAAGTGAAAAGCCGCGCGGCGCAGAAGAAAAAACGCCTCGCTATGGAGCGCGACTACCTCCAGGCGGTATCATTCTTCCTGGCGCGCCCGCCGCGCTATAAGGTGCTGGGGGTCGAGGTGAAAGCCACCGTCGAAGTGTCCGGCCTGCCGCTTCCGATCAAAGCGATCTCTGACTTGGTCGTGCAGAGCGCTGTAGACCCGGACGGGATAGACGTTGTTGACTATAAATTCGTATCGGCGTTCAGCCCCTACAAGGCGGATAAGGCGCTATTCGTGATGCAGGCGATCTTTAATTACTACACGGTCAAGAAGACCTTCAACAAGCCGGTGCGCCGGTTTATCATCCACGAGATCAAGATCACCCGCAACCAAGACGGCGGCGCGCAGGTGCGGCGGTATATCATAGATTTTCGGACCTTCAGGGAAGAGTTCATCATCTTCAATCGGCTTATCCGCGACGCCACCGTATCGCTCGCAACCACGAAGGTATTCCTCCCCAATCCTTCGGACATGTTTGAGGGAGAGAATAGCTTTGATATTTACCGGATCAATATTGCGCCCGAGGAGTACGACACGCACTTTAAGCCCGATGAATGAAAAACTCCGCGCATAGAGCGCGGAGTTTCTTTGCTATGCGGCTAGTAGTTACTGTGTCGTTGTAGAAGCGGTTGCCGCCGGGTTGCCCTCAAGCACCGCGTCTATGGCTGCGCGCATCGAGTCATACGGCTGGTCGCCGGAGAGCGTGATAGCTTCGTCGCCGACCATCACAAGCGTGAACGGCGTGCCTTGCGCGCCGAGCCCGATAGCCTCGTTGTAAGAGTCTTGCACCTTTTTGGTGAATTTGCCGCTTGAAAGGCAGGTATTGAAGGTATCTACGTTAAGCCCGATCTGCCCCGCGATAACGGGGAGCTGCGCCGGGTCGAGGCCGTTGTTTGACGGCGTTATCGCGAATACTCCGTCGATAAACTTGAAGTACGCGGTGTTGCCGCCCTGGTCCGCGGCGCACTCTGCGGCCTCGGCCTCCTTGGGCGCGCGATCGTGGATAGAAGCGAGCGGGAACGGGCGCGAGACCCATGCCACGTTGCCGGATGTGCCGTAGTAGTCCATCACCTGGTGCATCGTTGTTTCAAAAGCCTTGCAGTGCGGGCACTCGAGGTCCATATACTCCACCACCTTGACCGTGGCATTCGGGTTGCCAAGGATATGGTCGGTTGAAGGGTCGTATACGCGCGCGGTGATATTGGTAGATGTAGAGCCATTCGTAGGAACGGAGGTCTTGCCGACCAGGAACACAGCGCCTGCGATGAGCACACCTGCGACGACGATGGTAATAGGCAATACGTATTGGCTTTTCATATGGGTTAATTAGTTACTGTGGCGATTATAGCACAGGGTGCGGGCGGCGCTAGAAGGGTAGGGTATGGGTCATAGCGCCTGCTTGGTCGCTAGTGGCCTCCCATTTGGAGGTGTTGAGCTTTATCTCGCGGATGCCCTCGAAGTCCTTATATTTGAGGCTGCCGTTTTTGCGCGCGTAGTCGTAGAGCTCCTTGGTTATGCGCACGTCGTCCAGGCAGTATTTGCGCACCAGGTCCACCTTACCTTCGGCCCACCACTTGACCGCATCAAGGCCATGGCCGCTCTTGCCCACGCCCAGCGTCGCCTGCGCCACAGAGTCGAGCTTGAGCCGGCGGCCGAGCACATTCTTTATTTCCTTGAGCAGATCTATGCTTTTTAATTTCGTCAGGTCGCCCGCGTAGTACTTGTTGAGTATCGGAATGTCGAAGTGGTCGGAGTTGTAGCCGATGATGACGTCCGCGCGCTCGAATAGCGGCCACATCTGCGGCAGCTCTTCTTTTAGATAGCTCGAGTACTGGTCGGTTTCGGAATCGTGGACGCCGACGATGGTCAGCTCCTGGTTGGACATGTCAAAAGGAACTCCGCTCTCGCCCGTCGTCTCGATATCAAAGGTAATACGCCGCATGCAGAGTATAAGAATTACAGAGTACTAAAGAACGACGACAATTGCTCGCGCGAGAGCTTTTTCTCCTCGCCGGTTAAGAGGTCGCGCACCGCAAACATACCCGAGGCAAGCTCGTCGGCGCCGACCACAATAAGATACGGGATCTTATGCTTGGAGGCGGCCCTGATCTGGTCGCCCAGCTTTTTGTCGCCAAAATCAAGTGCCGTGGCAATGTTCTGCGCGCGCAGCTCCTGTGCCAGCTTCATCGCTTCGCCCGCGAGCGCCTCGTCGGGGAGCGCCAGATAGACCTTGGTCGGTGGCGCATACTCGGGCAAGAGTCCGCGCACCTCAAGGAAGTCCCTGATAGTGACGTCGCCCATCCCGAAGCCCACGCCTACGACCGGTTCCTCGTCAAAAAGCGTCGTGAGATTGTCGTAGCGGCCGCCGCCGAGCATCGCGCGGTTGTTCTCCGGGTTGGTGTCGAAGATCTCGAACACCACTCCGGTGTAGTAGTCGAAGCCGCGCACGATGGACGGGTCGAACACTGCGTTTGTGATGCCAATGTCGGCCAGGCTTTTGAGCACCTGCGCCACATCGTCCGGCACCTTGCTCGGCGAGAGCATCTCGAGCGCTACGCCGATGTCGCTCACGTCGCGCTCAAAGTCGCTCGCGGGCATCTTGGCACGCCTGTCGAGCAGCCCACGCAGCTTTTTGCCGTCTTCTTGCCCAAGCTTGAGCCCCGTGATGATCGAATCTAAGAAATTGCGGCTGCCGAGCTTGATCGTAAAGTCACTCTCTTCAGCTCCAAAGGCCGTAAGGACCGCATGGGCGACCGCTATCACTTCTGCATCAGCGCCGAGACTGCCGGAGCCGAATAAATCGACGTTAAGCTGCCAGTGCTCGCGTACGCGGCCGCGCTGGCTTCTCTCATAGCGGAAGAGGTTGGGGATCGAGAACCAACGTAGGGGATAGCCCATGTCGCGCTTGCGCGCCGCCACCATGCGCGCCACGGTCGGCGTCATCTCGGGGCGCAGGGTCACCTCGCGGCCGCCGCGGTCGAGGAATGTGTAGGTCTGCTCGTTGATCAGCTCTTCATTCTCGGCGCCTTTGCTCTTGTACAACTCCGAAGGCTCGAGCACTGACGCGTGGTACTCGACGTAGCCCCAGCGCTCGGCGACCTCGCGGACGGTAGAGGCAAAATAATTGAAGAATGCCTGGTCTTCGGGGTAAAAATCGCGAACGCCTTTGTATGGATCTGTGGATAAGTGCTCTTTTTTGCCCATATGCCGTATACGTAGTAGTGTAACAGAAATGCCGAACGAGCGCAGTGATATAGCGGGCGTGGATAAGGAAGTAGTGCGGGACCAATCCGGCGAGGTGGTCAACCTGTACAAAAACCTCGGCGAGACGCCCCGCGAGCGCCTCGAGCGCCTGCGCACGCAGAAGGCCCACTACGCGCACGAAGTGCTCTCGTATGCAGGCCGGCTCGACCCGATGGCCGAGGGGGTGCTCCTGTGCCTGGTGGGCTCGGCGAACAAGCGCCGCGAGCAATACCTCGATCTCTCCAAGGAATACGTGCTCGACGTGCTGTTCGGCTTCTCGACCGATACGTACGATGTGCTGGGGCGCGTGATGGATACCGGCGACCCCGCCAAAGTGCATCGCGCGGAGGTTGAGAAAGGCCTCAACGAATTCCGCGGGCATGTCGCGCAGGAGTATCCGCCGTTTTCATCCAAGACCGTCGGCGGCAAATCGCTTTTTGAATGGGCGCGCGGCAACGCCTTGGGTGCCTTGGTGCTCCCGGAGCGGTCGGTCCTGGTCTACGATATTTCGCTCGAGGCTATGTACAAGGTAAAGGAGCCCGAGCTTTTGGGCTACATCGAACTCGGGGTCGGCAAGGTGCAGGGCGACTTTAGGCAGGAGGAAATCACGCGCCTCTGGAAGCGCAATCTTAAGGCAAACGGCACCCGCGAGTTCCCGGCAGCCACTATCCGGGTTTCCTGCTCCAGCGGCACGTACATGCGCTCGATAGCGCATGCGCTCGGTAAAGAGCTCGGCGTCCCCGCGTTAGCGCTCCATATTTTACGCACGCAGGTAGGGGACTTTAAGGTCGAAAACGCCTTGCGATAAAGGGGCGGGGCGTATATGCTCTCGCATAGGCTTGTCTAACCAGGGAGTACCTTACTATGCATGGGAATATCCCTCCGAGGCCGGAGCCGCCTCCTTCGGCCGAGAATGTCTTCTTTGCGGGCGTGCTTGTCGCCGGCTTGGCGTTCCTCTTCCTTCTGGGGCGCCCGATCATGGCCTGGGAGATTGCCCAGGTCGGCAAAGGCCCGGGCGGGCCCTCATCGATACTGAGACCTCCGGCGCTCTGGATCGACCCCAGGCGCAAGAAGGGGCTGCGCTTCAGTTACATCTAGCGCCCAAGAAGCAAAGACCGCCGCAGAATCTGCGGCGGTCTTTTTATTACCAATCCAGTTCTCCTGTTTTGTATTCAGTAACCCTTGTCTCGAAGAAGTTCTTTTCCTTCGGCATGTCGGCTATTTCGGACATCCAGGGAAACGGATTGTCGACATGATATTGGCGCTCGAGGCCGATGCGCTCAAGGCGTCTGTCGGCCACATGCTCGACGTATTGCTTGACCGAAGAGGGCGCGAGGCCGAGCACGCCGCGCGGCAATGCGTCGTCCGCGTACTTTTTCTCAAGCTCCACGCCGCGCTTGATGTTGTCGGTGAGCGTCTGCTTGAACTCCGGCGTCCAGATGGCCGGATTCTCGGCGACGATCGTGTTGATGAGATCGGCGCCGAACGCGAGGTGCACCGACTCGTCGCGCAAGATGAACTGGAACTGCTCGCCCACGCCTACCATCCGGTTTTTGCGCAGCATGCTTAGCATCATCGCGAATCCGGCATAGAAGAAGATCCCCTCCATGATCACGTAAAAGCCAACCAAGTCGTGGACGAACTTCTGGATGTTGTCGTTGCCGACGGTATTGAAGTTGGGGTCAAATACCGAGCGGGTTATCTGGGTAACGAACTCATCCTTCTCGTTTATCGAGGGGATAGTGAGATACATGTTGTATATCTCGTCCGGGTTGAGGCCGAGCGTGTCGCAGCAATAGATAAATGTATCAGTATGGACGGCCTCTTCGTACGCCTGGCGGAGCAAATACTGGCGCGACTCGGGGTTGGTGATGTGGCGATAGATCGCGAGCACCAAGTTATTTGCAGTGAGAGATTCTGCGGTCGAGAAAAATCCGAGATTCCACATAATCATGCGGCGCTCGTCTTCAGAAAGTCCGCCGGCCTTTTTCCAAAGCTCGACATCCTGCTGCATCGAGACTTCCTCCGGCACCCAGTTGTTGGCGACGCCCTTTTTGTAATGCGTGCGCGCCCAGGGATACTTCATTGGTAATATCTTGTTCGGATCGGTCGTACTGGCGCCGTTTATGATTCCCATAGTTAGACTATTTTACGTCCGGCTGCTCAGTAGGGGAAGTGGATTACACATAAAAGAACACTAATTTATTTATGTAAGGGATTGCTTTTTGCATAACTCGTGCTAGCGTAAGGCCAGGCTCTTTTGGAGGATTTTGCATGACCCCAGGCGGTTAAGCGCGCTCCTTTCGGCTGGGATTCCCCCGGCGATAGGAGTGGCTCATGAACTGGAATAAAGTACGCGACTACAAGCGCCAGGACCTCATAGACGAGATAGAGGGCCTGGAGTGCGACCTGGATGCTGCAGTGGAGCTCATGGTGCGCGTAGCGCGCGGCAAGCAGACCATACAAGCGATGGGCGAGTGGGTCTCTCTGAACTACCCTAAGTACCGGGACCAACTCCCCGAAGCAATGCGGGCCCTGCCTCCCCGCAGGCGAACCTAAAGAAGAACCCCGCAGCGCTTGCGCTGCGGGGATTTTGTTTGCGCCCAGGCTTCTATATATTGACAAAGATTACTTTTGCTTATATAAACAACGCAGCGTTATTCGATCCCAGGGGGCACTATGGCAGAGACTAAGGCTCAGCAACTCAAGAAGGAGTTCCTTCTTGAACGGGCGAGGAAGACTCGGTATAGACGGGATGTTGGATTCTATATGTGTGCTGTTAACGAGCAACATCTCGTGATGCGAGCAAAGCTCAAAGAACTGAAAACGTATCTCATCGAGCGGGCTCGCGCCAAGACCCGCTCCTAACGAAATACGCCCCGCGGCTCAAAGCCGCGGGGCGATTCTTTTTATTTGCAAGGGTTTACGCCGAGCAGGACTCGCAGGCTTCGCCTAGGATTTCTATTTTTGGCCTGTTTGCGGGGGCTGCAATCGGCTCTGTGCCGAATTGGGGGATGCCGGATGAGACTACGCGGGGCGCTTCTTGCAGCGGGGCTTCTGCGCGCATCTGGGGGGCAATGGCGGCGGCTACGGTTGCCTGCGCATACACCATTTCATTCTGGCCAGAAGCGTTGTGCGACATGATTATCGGCGAGGGGACCGAGCCCATGGTCGAAGCGACCGTTACGGTCTCTTCGATGATCACGGTCGAGGGTGTCGAGCCCTGAGTCGATGCTACCGAGGTGTCAGATTTGCTGGTGCCACCGAATTTAGCCATGTTGACGGTCGACTTTTCAGTGCGAGAAGCTCCCATTGTGCGCAGGTAGTAGGTTGTTTTGAGGCCGAGGTTCCAGGCGTACTGATAGATGTCGGAGAGAACCTTGCCCGAGGTGCCGCTGTAGAAGATGTTGAGCGATTGCGACTGGTCTATCCAGCGGCCGCGCCATGCTGCGGCCTTGATGAGCCACTGCGGCTCGATCTCGAAGACCTCCTTGTACTTATCGCGGATTGCCACAGGGATCTCGGTGATAGCCTGCACGGAGCCGTCGTGATATTTAATCTTCTCGAGCATGTCGGAGCTCCAGAGACCGAGCTTTTTAAGATCCTCGACCAGATACTCGTTGACGACCATAAAGTCGCCCGCCATGTTGCTCTTTACGTAGAGGTTCTTGTAGATCGGCTCGATGGTCGGGTAGCAGCCAGCGATGTTGGCAGTAGTGGCGGTCGGTGCATGGGCCATCGTGTTGGAGTTGCGCATGCCCCACTGGCGCACCGCTTCGCGCACCAGGCGCCAATCGAGCGTCTCGTGGCGCGGCACATCTATCTTTTCGCCGCGCTCTTGCTCAAGAAGGGCGATAGTGTCCTGCGGGAGGATTCCGCGGCTCCACTTGGAGCCCGGATAGGTCTCGTAGGTTCCGCGTTCCTTGGCAAGCAGGGCCGATGAGAGGATCGCGTGGTAGGAAATAGCCTCCTGTGACTCGTCGCTAAAGCGCACGGCTTCGTCGGAATTGAAGTTGATATTGAGCTTATAGAGGGCGTCCTGGAGGCCGCGCAACCCGAGGCCTACCGGGCGATGCTTCATGTTGGAGGCCTTGGTCTTTTCGGTCGGGTAGAAGTTGACGTCGATGACGTTGTCGAGCATGCGCATCGCAACCGGCACCACGCGCGCCACGAGGTCGCGGTCGAACTTGCCGTTGTTTACAAACGCGCCCAAGTTGAGTGAACCCAAGTTGCACACTGCTGTCTCTGTCGCGGAGGAGTTGAGTGTGATCTCGGTGCACAGGTTGCTTGAGTGCACGACGCCCACGTGGTCTTGCGGAGAGCGGACATTGGATGGATCCTTCCAAGTGATCCACGGGTGTCCGGTCTCAAAGAGCATTGTGAGGTGCTTCTTCCAGAGCTCGCTGGCGCGGACCTTCTTGAACATCGGCATTTTGCCGTCCTCGGCGAGCTTTTCGTACTCAGCGTAGCGGGCCTCGAACTTGCGACCGTAGAGGTCGTGCAAATCGGGCACATCCGATGGTGAGAAGAGCGTCCAATAGCCGTCCTCGCGCAGGCGCTTCATAAAGAGATCGGGGATCCAGGTGGCGGTATTGAGGTCGTGGGCGCGGCGCCTCTCGTCGCCCGTGTTCTTCTTAAGCTCCATAAAGTCCTCAATGTCGGCATGCCAGTACTCGAGGTAGACCGCTGCGGCACCACGGCGGCGGCCGGAGCGGTTGATTGATATGGTGACGTCGTTGGCTATTTTGAGGAATGGGATCACGCCCTGGCTCTCAACGCCCGTCTTTTTGACCAGCGAGCCAGTCGCGCGAACAGGAGTCCAGTCGGAGCCGATGCCGCCGGCGTATTTGAGGAGTTGTGCGCTGTCGGAATACTCCTTAAAGATGGCGTGGAGGTCGTCCGGGACGGTCGAAAGGAAGCAGGAAGAGAGCTGCGGGAACTGGAGCCCCGCGTGATACAGGGTAGGCGAGGACGGCATATACTGCATCGCCGACATAATCTCGTAGAACTCGACCGCCTGCGTGTTGCGCTCCTCGGGAGTCTTCTCTGCAAGCGCGCAGCCCATCGCCACGCGCATCCAGAATATCTGGGGAGTTTCGAGGAGCTTCCTGGTACCATGCTCCTTGGAGAGGTAATTGGCTTGGAGCGTCTGGAGGCCGAGATACTTGAAGTCGCGATCGCGCTCGGGCTGGAGCGAGTCGGCGAGACGGCTGAGATCGAACTCGAGCATCTTCGGGTCGAACTGGCCGATCGCCACGCCGCGCTTGATCGCTTCTATAAAACCCTGGCGATATACTTCCTCGAGTTTTGCGTAGTCGGTATCGCTGCCGAACACCTCGCTGTACATCGACTGCAATAAGAGGCGGGCGGCGACCATCGAGTTGGCCGGATCGCGCTCAATAAACGAGCGCACCACCATGATGAGTACCTCGTGAATATCTTTCGTCTTTATCCCCTCGTGCATTTCTTGGCGCACGCGGGCGATGATCGAAGGCACGTCTACGACCCGGTCATAGCCGGATGCCGCGCGCAAAAGGGTGCGGGTCAGCTTGCTCTCGGAAAATGGCTCTCTGGAGCCGTTTCTTTTGGTTACTAGAAGTGCGTTTTCGATGATTTTCTCCGCCACTTCCTGCTTCTTTTCGGCTCGGATCTTCTCGTGCTCGTAGCGGTAGATAATGTACGCTTTTGCGACATTGAAGTAGCCTTTTTCTGCGATCGCGTTCTCGACAAGATCCTGCGTCTCTTCGACGGTGGGGATGTGGGCGGTGTTGCCGAACTTTGCGTCGATGGCGTCGACCACGATGCGCGTGATTTCTCCCGCGTCGATGTCGTGCGAGTCGCCCAAGGTGCCGGCGAACGCGCGCTTCACCACGATGGTGATTTTTTCCGGATTGAAATCAACAATCTCACCATTCCTCTTTTTTATCTTTTGAGTGATTGCCATAGCCCTTTGCGTGCGTTACGCCAATAAAATGTGCTGCCTCCCGCGACCCCGTGTCAGAACATTTAGTATAACGCGCCGGCGCCTAATCGGCGTATGAAAAAGAGTCGATTTGTGTGTGCACAAGCAAGTCGAAAATCTTTTCTCAAAAAATCAACCGGCCGAAACCAAAAATGAAGATTTTAGTAAGCTATAGACCTATTTTTGCTCAAAATAGAAGGGGAAATAGGCTCATAGGCCCTTATACAGGGCTATTTTAGGAGGCTGTATCCCACTTTGCGGTGTGAGCTTAAAAGACGACCGGGATATCGAGCTCGTCGTCGTGGGCCGGGTCGCCCGAAGGGTTGTCTTTTTTAAGCACCAGCATGCCGTGCGAGCCCGCGGGCTGGGCAGGGAAGGTGATGGTCGCCAAAAATGGGACGAAATCGGTTGTCATCCAATCGCCTTGTGCCTGTATCGGGCCCTGCGCCAAGACGGTGCCGTCTGCCGCGCGCAGCTCGTAGGGGAAGGTTGCTTCAAAGTACCAAGTGCCGCGCGCCTGGCCCGAGATATCAAGCGGAGAGGTGATGGTCGCGCCCGCCTCGGGCGAGTCGGCTTTTATAAGGTCAGCATGCGCTGCGGCATTGCCTTGGCTGGTGCCAGTCGAGCCAGTGCCGGTGTTGGTGGGAGCCTGAGCCGGGCGCGGCAGAAAGAAGAATGCGGCCACCGCGATGACCACGAGGACTAAAACCCCGGCTGCGATAGTTGTCTGCTTGTTCATACTATATATAGTGCAGCAAAAGGCTAGGATGTAAAGGGCTTTTTACTCTAGACAAGCATATTGAGTTTAGTATAAATGTGGGCGATGCCTCCAACCGCACAAACGGGGGCGCACCTGGGACGCAGCATAGAAGAGGAATTAAAGCGGGGAGAGAATATCTCCATCATTTCGCTCGTGGACAGCCTTGTGGCCCACGCGCACGCCCTTAGAGCCTCCGACATACACATTGATCCTACGCACGATGAGGTCCGCGTGCGCCTGCGGGTCGATGGCGTGCTCCAGGACTCCTACGCGATACCCAAGGCAATCCACTCCGAAGTAATTTCGCGCATCAAGGTGCTCTCCGGCCTGCGCACCGACGAGCATCAGGCAACGCAAGACGGCCGCCTGCGCCATACACTCGCGGTCACTGGCGAGCACATAGACATCCGCGTCTCGATCGTGCCGACCTACTACGGCGAGAACACCGTGATGCGGCTTTTGACCAGCCATACAAGCGGATTCAGCCTCGAGGACTTCGGCTTTGCCGCGAGCGACCGTGGGAAGATAGAGGCTGCGGTCAAGCGCCCCTCGGGCATGATCCTCTCAACGGGTCCCACCGGTTCGGGCAAGACAACCACTTTATATACGCTGCTCAGGCAACTCAACACCAAAGAAGTTTCTATCGTCACGATTGAGGATCCTATCGAATACGCGGTCGCAGGGGTCAAGCAGATACAGGTCAATGCGCGCACAGGCCTCACCTTTGCCACCGGCTTGCGCTCTATTTTGCGCCAGGATCCGAACATCATCATGGTCGGCGAGATCCGCGACCCGGAGACCGCCGGAATCGCCATCAATACCGCGCTCACGGGCCACCTGTTGCTATCGACCGTGCACACCAATGACGCCGCGACGACCCTGCCGCGGCTCCTTGATATGGGCATCGACGCTTATTTGGTCGCGTCGACCATCGCTATTGCTATCGGTCAGCGGCTGGTGCGGCGCATCTGCCCCAACTGCAAGGAGGAGTTCGGCGTTTCAGCCGAGCAAGCAGAGCTTTTCTCGCGTTTTGCCCTGCGCAAAAAGATAAAGGCGGGCGATACGTTCTATAGGGGTCGGGGCTGTGAGAGCTGCCTCATGAGCGGCTACTCGGGCCGCGTGTGCATCAACGAGGTGCTCGCGGCCGACGACGAGATACGAGCGGCGATCATGCGTGCGGCCTCGTCAAGCGAACTCAAGGCCGTCGCCGTTAAAAACGGCATGACAACGATGCTCGAGGACGGGTTTGAGAAGGCGCGCCGCGGCGAGACGTCGCTCGAGGAAGTATTACGAGTTGTGTACGAATAATATGGCGAAGAAAAAAATAGACAATCCGGCCGAGCTCTTTGCATACATCGGATCCTTTCTGTCCGCGCGTCCACGCGAGCGCTCCGCCCCC
>Ga0265314_10003906_pt1 | contig 14162 bp, 10 predicted proteins | sample 4126metaG_FD_203106 | JGI IMG/M metagenome (GOLD analysis project Ga0265314, IMG submission 203106) | Rhizosphere microbial communities from Carex aquatilis grown in University of Washington, Seatle, WA, United States - 4-1-26 metaG | ecosystem: Host-associated > Plants > Roots > Rhizosphere >... | reverse complement strand
GGGAGCCGATATCAAACACATTGTTATTGGAAACCGTGCTGAAGTTGGTGAGCGAGGCACTGCTGAAACGTAAGCCGGAGACTTTTCCCGACATCCCGGGAACAGAATAATTCACGGCGATATTATCGCGCAGGTCGAGGGTGGCGCTGGTGTTTATGTAAAACGCATCCACCCCGAAGTTATTGGCGGAGCTGGTGGCATTCAGGTAAATGGAATTAAAATAGATGTTTGCATTTCCTGCCAGCACATCAATGGCACGGATGGCATCATATCCGCTGGCGGCCGGCGTACGGAGATCTCCGATGAGGTTATTATACAGGGTAGCCGTTGTGCCGGCGCTGCCCCCGTATATGCCAAAGGTGTTGCCGGAAGGTCCGTTTTGGATGAGTGTATAAATTTTATTTCTGTAAATATTCAGGTTTGTGCCGTTGTAATAAATTCCATAGGCAGTAGCCGAATTCCCGGTGGAGGTCAGGTTGCTGATCGAATTGTCGTACACATTGCTGGTTACCGTTGAATTCCCGGACACATCTATGGCATACAGGGAATTGCTGGCCGTAAGGCTGCTGATGGTGTTGTTATAAATCTGTACGTCGCCGGTGGAAGAAGTGCCGTAAATGGGAATCTGTACGAAGAAGCTGTTGTTGTTGCTGAACGTATTGTTATAGATCCGTTTGGGAGCAGGCGTAAGCGATTCTTCATAAAGCCCGTAAAAAATGTTGAGGGAGGCCCCGCTGATATTGGTGAATGAATTATTGCTCAGGGTGTCTTCCCCGGTGGCATTGCTGCTTCCGAGGAGCCGTGCCATATAAAAACCGCTGTTGGTGGTACCGGCATTTTTTACGAGATTATTGAAGGTGTTATTGACCAGCTTCACCTTGCCCCCGGTGGCCCCGGCGGTACGCAGCAGGAGATACAGGTTGTTACTTACATTCAGCGTTTCGTTCGAGAAATTATTATTCATGCAGACAAAATCTGAAATGGAGCTGCATTGAAAGTAGGTGAGCTGGCTCACGGCCGTGAAGGTGTTATTGGAAAATACATTGTTGTTGTAGGTAATGCTTTCCGGCCCGGTGCTGGAGCCCAGGTAAACCAGGCAGAGCGTACCCGGGTTAACCGTAGTGTTGACATTGGAATTGATTACGGTATCCTGACTCACCGTGAGGGTCCCGGTGCCGTCGATCTGCGAGACAATGGCCCCGTCGGAGGTAGAGGTATTGACACTGATAGACAGGGTGATCCGGTTGTTGGTTACGGTGGCGTTGGAGTTGGTGGAAGTGCCCAGGTAAATGCCGTTGACGTAGGGGGTGGCCGCGCCGCCGCCTGCGGCGTTGCTGATCCGGTTAAATTTCACCTGGAAATTATTCTGGCACAGGGTAATCATTCCAAAACCGCCGATGTTGGTGTTCCCGTAATTCTGAATGACATTGCCATCGGCATAGACGGCTCCGCCGATTATATTATTCTGATCGTAATAGGTAAAAGGAGCCGCGTCGGTAAACCCGCTGATTTCTATTCCGGTCCGGACGGAGCTGATGGTGTTGGCATAAAACTGATTAAAGCTTTGCGTGCCGTCGGATAGGGTAACCGGGCTCGGAAAGGTGCTTCCATCGTACAAGCGATTCGCAGCAAATATTCCAACCGGAAAAAAGCCACTCGGATAATTCAGGTTTTTATGCAGGCTGATATGGCAGTTCCGGATGATATCGTGCTGACAACCATCGTTTACATTGCTCTTGCAGAGAAAATAGCCGGCTTCCATGGCAGCGATCGAGTCCACATTTGCCACTGCATCGGTAAGGTCTATCCCGTCGAAGGTAACATAGTCGGCTCCCACCAGCTTGATGATGGCATCGCCCTGGTTGCTGTTGCCGGCGGTAGCGGTGATCACCGGGTTCGCCCCGGCTCCCGACTTTTGAAACACCAGCGGACCTGCGGAAGAACCGGAAACACTCAGCATCAGGTTAGCTGCACTTTCCGTAAAGCCGGCGCTTACATGGAAGGTTGCTCCGGCAGCGGCCACCCCGTTCATGTTGAGCATGCAAAAGGCATCGCTGAAGCTGTGAAAGTTGGTGCTTCCCGTGGGCAGCAGTTGATTGATGGTATAGACGCCCGACAGGGGCGCCACCGGAACGCAGGTAAATTGATAATACGCGCCTGCGTTGTTATTCAATTTTAAGGTAAAGAGGTCGTGGGCAATTTCCCCGTTGGCTATCACCCCGCTGTTGATGGTGGCGAGGCTAACCGGAGAGGAATAGACATAATAATAGATGGTAGTGCCCACGGTCTGGGCCGGAATGGTGGCCGTTCCCGTGTTTCCGGAAATGCTGACGGTGGTGAGGGTGGAGCTGGTGAATCCGGCGTTGCTGGAATAACGCAGGTAAAAATATTCGCCGGCAGCCGGAATATTGGATAAGGTGATCTGCACGGTGACCGCGGTATTCGGGTTCGGGTTGGGGGTACAGGTAAGATTGGCTGCCACTACCGAATTGATGGTGGCCGGTTGATAGGATGTTTTCAGCACCGCCATATAATTGTTGGCGGCTGCATTTTTTTGTACGTTGAAGGTATAATAATAAGACGTAGTGACGGCAGGCAGCTTGCCGGAATACCCGCCGGAGGCGGTATGGTAACGAGCCGAGCCATTCACCGTTACCGGGTTAATGAGCGTATTATATCCGATCAGCGAAACGTTGGCCGTGTTGGGTCTCCAGTTGGTGGTGGTGTCGGGGCTTCCGCTGGTGCCGAGGCAAAAATCCCAGTTGCGCGTGCCTCCGCTGGCAGCGCTGGTGGCATACACCACAGCCTGGCGAATAGACCCTACATCATTTAAAGTATAATTAGTGGCGGTGCCGTTTGCGAGCTGGCTGCGCAAAACCGCAGGCTGCGACCAGGCAAGCGGACCCGGCATAAAACAACCGGCAATAAATAAAAATAGTAAGAGATATTTGCGCATTACGGGTAGTTTATTAAAGTCAGCAACCTCTGATTCGGTGAAACGAAATTATCTTCGTTCCCACAATTTTGCAAGGGTTAGAACCTGCTTTATGTACCTACCTATTAAGGGCTAATTGAATCTCTGAGAATGAAATTGCAGGAACGTTACACCAAAATAGTGGAATACTTCGAGGCTCACCATCCGGATGCCCGCACGGAACTCGATTACGAGAACCCGTTTCAACTGCTGGTAGCCGTCATCCTGTCGGCCCAGTGCACGGATAAGCGGGTTAATATGACTACCCCGGCGCTGTTCCGGAAATACCCGGATGCGGCGCACCTGAGCAGGGCCACGGAAGAAGAATTGTTCCCATTCATCCGGAGCATCAGCTATCCGAACAACAAAACGAAGCATCTCCTGGGCATGTCGCGTATGCTGCTCGAAAAATTTCATGGCGAGGTACCCTCCGACACCGCCCTGCTGGAAGAGTTGCCCGGGGTGGGCCGCAAAACGGCCAATGTGATTGCCTCCTGCATTTTCAACCAGCCCAAAATGGCGGTCGACACCCATGTGTTCCGCGTGTCGAAGCGTCTCGGACTGACTCCCGGGACCAGGAACCCGCTTCAGACGGAGCGCCAGTTGGTGAAGCATATCCCGGAAGATAAAATTGCCCTTGCGCATCACTGGCTGATCCTGCATGGCCGTTATATCTGTGTGGCCCGGAATCCGAAATGCGCCCTTTGCGGCTTGCAGGAGTATTGCCGGTATTATCAGCAAAAGCTCCCGAAACTCCCTGCCAGGCCTCCTTTTGTTGAAAAATAATTGGGTCGCTTCTCAAAATCATTTCTCACTTTCGCCTCTCATTCATCTTCTTCATCCTTAAAAAAAATATTACCATGGCAACATCTGCAAATTCGGTGAATCAGGAAAAGCTGAAAGCTTTAAAACTCACCATCGAAAAAATTGACAAGACCTACGGAAAGGGCACCATCATGAAGCTGGGCGATTCTGTAATTGAGCCCATTGACGTGATCTCTACCGGCTCGCTGGGCCTTGACCTGGCTCTGGGCGTAGGCGGTCTGCCCAAAGGCCGTGTCATCGAAATTTATGGCCCCGAATCTTCCGGTAAAACCACGCTGTCGATTCATGCCATTGCGGAATCGCAGAAGAAAGGCGGCATTGCTGCATTTATTGATGCGGAACATGCCTTCGACAAGCTCTATGCACAAAAACTGGGCGTAGACGTGGAGAACCTGCTGATCTCGCAGCCCGACAATGGGGAGCAGGCATTGGAAATAGCGGATAACCTGATCCGCTCCGGCGCCATCGACATTATTGTGATCGACTCGGTAGCGGCCCTCGTTCCTAAAGGAGAAATTGAAGGAGAAATGGGCGAAAGCAAAATGGGCCTGCAGGCACGTCTGATGTCGCAAGCGCTCCGGAAGCTTACCGGCACGATCTCCAAAACCAATTGCTGCTGCATCTTTATCAACCAGCTCCGCGAAAAGATCGGGATCATGTTTGGAAACCCCGAAACCACCACCGGTGGCAACGCCCTGAAGTTTTATGCCTCGGTCCGGCTCGATATCCGCCGCATCGGGCAGATTAAAGACGGAGATAACGTGGTAGGAAACCGGGTGAAAGTGAAGGTGGTGAAGAACAAGGTGGCACCGCCTTTCAAACTGGCTGAATTTGATATCATGTACGGAGCCGGCATCTCCAAATCCGGTGAAATCCTGGATCTGGCCACCGAGCTCAACATCGTAAACAAGAGTGGCTCCTGGTTCAGCTATAAGGGAACGAAACTCGGGCAAGGCCGCGATGCGGTGAAGCAATTGCTGGAAGATAACCCGGAGATGGCCACTGAAATTGAAAATAAAATCAAGCAACAGGTAATGGTAGCTGCCGCTCCGGCAACGGCCAAGACTGCTGACGTGGAAGAGGATTAATCCGACTCCCCTCCTGCTTAAAAATGAAAAAGTCCGCTGCAGAGCGGACTTTTTTTTAAGTTCCGATTCAGGCGCTGTCAGTCCAGGTTAATGTTATAGGTAACCCCGTTCACCACCAGCACCGCCTTGCTGTCGCAGGTGCCGTCCCCGAAATCGAGGGTGCGAAGATCCTGGCCGGATGGAGTAATCTGCAAGGTTCCTTTGGTTATCCAGCGGCACCCCACCTCTTTTACCAGGCTGGTGAGAATCTCCGCATTAAAGGTGGTGCCGCTCCGGGAAGTGCCGGAGGCGGTTCCGGCAATTTCATAGACATCGTCGTAGGGGGTAGCGCTGTTATATCCCTCCGACCAGGTACGGGTGCGCAGGGAAGACCAGGAAATGGTGCCGGTGGGTGTTTCCGCCGAGGCGTTGCTGATCACCACCTTAAAATAGGGCTGACCCTGGCCGTTATGTCCCATATTCGTCAGGCTCAGGTCGTAATTGAAATGGTTGTCATTCACATAGTAATCCTCGGTGGTGAGGTGAATGGTGGTGCCGCTATCTCCGTAGTTGCCGCTGTAAGCAGCCACCAACTTGCCCTTCCGGTTCTTTCCATCCCAATCGGAACACAGGCAGTTTACATTCCCGAAATCGATGGTGAGCACCTGCTGGCCGGTGTTCAGGGTTACGGTGGCACAGGCAGGGAGCAGGGTGGAACGGGAGCCCTGGTTGCAGAGCCGGCCCAAACCATGATCAATCATACTCGACTGGACCGCATCCATCACCTGGTTGGATTCCGTTTCCATCAGGCTGTAATCGTTGCCCACCGCGGTATCGGGGTCGCTCTTCGGCTTCTGACAGCTGCAGCACAAGGCGGTAATGCCGGTGTAGAGGATCAGGAAGCAGGTCCAGCGGGAAACCGGAAAGAATTTCATGGGCTCAGGTTTAGCCGGCCGGTTTTGGCCAACAAACACATAGAGCCACTCCGGGTGGAAATGGTTGCAATGCCCCCCGGATAATTCCTTTCTTAAAAAAGTGCCGGAATCCTATTTATTGCCATGCGGGGCGCCGGCATGGTTGCCCGACCATTTCTGGATCACTTCCTTGGTCCACTCGAGCTCTGCTTTATACAGCAACGCCACCTTCTTTACCGGCAGCACCTGCTTAAAGAGCTCATTGTATTTTTTACGAAGATCCAGTTCCTGCTGCTGATATAAAAACTCATCGTCAATCAACTGGGAAACCTGGGCATCGCTCATGGAATCGAAGTTGATTTTGGCATTCATCAGCTCCGACTTTCTTTTCTTACGGATCACTTTGAGTTCGCTCTCATAGTTATTATATACCGGCCAGAATTTGGCCGACTCCTCGGAGCTGAGATCCAGCTTTGCGGTGATAAAGGCCACTTTCTGCGCCTTCATCTTATCGGCCGGATCTTCATTTCCGGGTGGCTGAGCCCATCCGGTTTTCCAGGCGAACAACAACAGCAGGGTCAAAAGAATATTTTTCATCATGGGAGCTAAAATATCGAATCCTTCATTGAATTAATTATCCATATAACTCAGGTCGAGGAGGGCGTCTTCTTCCTCCGCATTGTTGTCGGGCGGGGCCTGGCTACCCATCTGAGCCGGAGCGGGAACCGGTTCGGCAGCCGCGGGGAGGCTGATATCCTGAAAAAAGGAGGACGGAAGCGTCACGTTATCGGCCAGGAGGGTAAGGTCGTCGTTGCTGAGGTTGCCCTCGTTGACAAACGCATCAATCTCTTCCGGAGAAACCTGGGCCAGGTAATCGGCTGCTGAAACCGACCGGCCCGGATGGGAGCCGGGAGGCGCCTGTCGTATCAGGGTAAGCATCAGCAATAAGCTGGCTGCCACAGCCACCGCGCTCATCCAGCGCCGCAGTTCAAGGCGCTGAAAACTGAGGGGCAGCACGCGAACCCCCGGCTGAGCCTCTTCGGCGTTGTGTTCCCGGACCAGCTGGAGCATGTGCTCCGGGAAATGTTCAAAATAACCTTCCGGGACCTGGTAGGAAGAGGCTCCGGCCTGCGCGAGCGCAGTCATCTGCAAAGGGAATCGTTCAAAATATTCGTCGGGCACCACAAACGGGTTGCGGGAAGGAGGCAGCTTGTTCAGCATGGTCTCCGTTTCCAGTTCTTCCTCCATCATCATCTGGGGAATCATCCGCAGGTTGTCTTCAAAATAACCTGCAGGAACCCGGAAAGGATTGGTCCTTTCGAGGCTCGCGAGAAGCGGGGCAACAGGCCCCAACTCCTGCTTCAGTTCCATTGCCGATGATTTCATGTTCCGGGTATCTGGGTGTTGGATGGATTCGCTGGGATAAGGTTTAATCTTCGAGGAGGCTTTTCTCCACTTTATTTACGGCATGATGGAAGCTGGCTTTAAGGGCTCCCACCGAGGTGTCGAGCACCTGGCTCATCTGCTCATACGGCATCTCGTCGTAATAACGGAGGTTGAACACGATACGCTGTTTCTCGGGCAGGGTAAGCAAGGCCTTTTGCAGCTTCCGCTCAATTTCGGTGCCGCTGAAATGACTGCTGCTCTGCAAAGAAACCTGGAGCATGCGTTCCACCCCTCCTTCCAGCGAGAGCGCCGCCTTTTTTCGTTTAGCCTGCAGGAAGGTGATGCTCTCATTGGTGGCAATGCGATACAGCCAGGTGAACAACTGGCTGTCTTCACGGAAGTTGCCGAGACCCTTCCACATTTTAATAAAAACATTCTGCAGCACATCGTTGGCATCTTCATGTTCCAGCACCATACGGCGGATATGCCAATACAATCTTTCCTGATATCGTTTCACGAGCAGGGTGAACCCGGCTTCCCTCGTTTCGGGCAAACGGAACCGGCTCAGCAGTTCCGCATCCGTTAATTCCTTACTGGTCAGTTTTTCGGCCATATTTTTTATGTTCCGGAAAAGACTGCCCGGCTGGTATGCTGCAGGAACAACGACGGGCCATTCCTCAGGATTTTCGGGCCATCACCCGCTGTGCAGCCTGCAGCACATCCCGGGTGTCAATCCCGTATTTGGTCATCAGTTCTTCCGGCTTTCCGCTCTCACCAAAGGTATCATTTACCGCCACCATCTCTACAGGCACCGGGTGAAAACGACCGAGTATCCCGCTCACCGATTCGCCCAAACCGCCAAAGATGTTGTGCTCTTCAGCAGTTACCACACAGCCGGTTTTGCTTGCGCTTTGTATGACTGCGGCGGCATCCAGAGGTTTAATGGTGTGGATATTGATGACTTCCGCCAGTATTCCTTCCCGCTGCAGAATCTGGGCGGCTTCTATAGCTTTCCAGACCAGGTGACCGCAGGCGATGATCGTGACATCCTTGCCTTCCGACAAGAGTTGGGCCTTTCCGATTTCGAAAGGTGCATCGGCTGCAGTAATATTCGGGGTTTTAGGTCTTCCAAAACGCAGATATACGGGGCCTTCGTAGTCGGCTATAGCGATGGTCGCAGCCCGGGTCTGATTATAGTCGCAAGGAACAATCACCGTCATACCCGGAAGCATTTTCATCAAACCGATATCTTCCAGGATCTGATGGGTAGCGCCATCCTCGCCGAGGGTAAGCCCGGCATGGGAAGCGCATATTTTTACGTTCTTACCGCTGTAGGCAATGCTCTGGCGGATCTGATCGTACACCCGGCCGGTCGAAAAATTGGCAAAGGTGCCGGTGTAGGGGATGTGTCCGCCAATGGTTAGTCCGGCCGCCACTCCCATCATATTGGCTTCGGCAATGCCCACCTGGACAAACCGGTCGGGGAACTCCTCCAGGAAGGCATCCATGCGCAGGCTCCCGGCCAGGTCGGCAGCCAGGGCAACCACCCTGGGATTGCGGCGTGCCACTTCCAGCAACCCGGCTCCAAACCCGGCCCGGGTCTCTTTCATGTCTTTATTCGAATACATTTCCAGTATGGATGCCATAACAGTTGTTGTTTAAACAGTTTATAAGGTCACGGAGGCATTGCTTCCGCCGGTAATCGTAATGGTTTGAATTTTTGAATCGGTGGTCTTACGGGCATTTTTGCTGCGGTAAACGAGGCGGTAAGTTCCCGGCTGAAGGGCCACCGATTCATTGCCCAGGTTCTGATTCAGCTCGTACAGGAGTTCCCACCGGTTGTTGTGATAGTAAAATATTCCGCCAAAAACGGGATAGCTTTTGTTGATGGAGAGCTGTCCCGGCGCGGGGATCTGAATGGTTGTGGTCTGGCTTTCCGCAATGTCAATATCGGGGATGCGGGTGCGGGGCAACGTAAGAAACTCGAGGTCGTAGTGCCCGCACAGATATTTTTCCGAGGTATTCATCTTCTGCACGTTGGTGGTTCCCTGCTGGCCCTGTTGCCGGATAATGCATTTGATTTTATTGTTGATGTAATTATCGATGCTCGGCGTTTGCATCTTCACCAGCAGAAAACCCTGCGGAGCCGGAACATTTACAAAATTCACCTGGTTTGGTTTCAGACTGATTCCGGTTTTCACTATTTCGGGAATGGTATGTACCGTCAGGTCGTAGCGGGTTACGGGATCCAGGTTCAGCGTATCGGGAACACCGGTATAGGTGATGGTTTGATAATACTGGTACTTATCGAGGTGTGTGTAGGTATCGCTGAAGCTGAGGTCCACATCGGTCTCCGAGGGGCGGCCGTTGAGGTCGAGCAAATCTACCTGCACATAGGTGGGGTTGAGGGCCAGATCCACGATAGCGGCCAGCGAGTTGCGCAGCGTTTCCGGGCTGCTCGCCCGGTAATAATTGCCCATACATTCAAATTTCTGTGCCATGGCATCCTCATTGTCCAGGGCTATCACAAAAGGGCGAAGAAATATCTGCTTTTTCTGCAGCGCTAGGGAAATGGCGCAGGGGTCGCCACCGCAGGATTCTTCCCCGTCGGTAATCATGATGATGATGTTGCGCGCATTTTCGTCGGCCGGGAAATCGTCGGCCGCTTTTTGCAACGACATCGCAATGGGGGTCACGCCATTGGGTCTTACGGTATTGATGGCCTCTTTAATGTAAGGAATATTGGCTTTTCCGAAAGGCACCAGGAGTTTGGTATCGCTGCAATCATTGGCCGTATAGGGGCTGAGAGAACCAAACACCCGCAGGGCAATTTCCATATTCGGTTTGAGCTTCAGCTTGTCGATCTGCTCGTCGAGCACCTGCCGGGCCGCATCCATCTTGCTGCCGCCCCCCGAATGCCACTGATTATCCATACTGGCACTCACATCCAGGAGAAACAGGATGCGGTTGGTCTTTTCCGGCTTCAGGTCCTGCGCCATCGTCTTCATGCCGAAGGCGGTCCAGCAAAACAGCCAGCAGTAAAGGAGTGGGTGCAGCAGTTGCTTCATGGTCAGATTTTGATGGCGGTGGTTTTTCCGGAGGTAACCGTGAAGGGAATGACGCGGGTATTACCTGCCTGTTTGCCCTTGTCGGGGCGGAATACCAGCTGGTAGTTTCCGGGTTGCAGCTCCACCGACTCGGGGGTGCTTACGCTGTAAAAATCCCAGACCTTATGCGTCATTTCTTCCGAGTTGGTGAGGACGGAGGCGCTGGAAGCCTGGGAAGGCACAATCTGAAGCGTGCCGGCCATGGGTATCTTAATGGATTTGGTGCGGCTTTGTTCGATCTCCACATCCTGCATGAGGATGCGGGGGGTTGTAAGAATTTCCAGATCATAATGACCCACGAGATAGGCGGTGCTCGTTTTGAAATCCTGCACATTCAGGATCGCATCTGATCCTGCCTCCCGCACCAGGCACTGCACGGCCGAATAGCCCGAGGAAACATTATCCATTTCCAGGCTCAGATTTCCTCTCGGCACCTCTACCGCCACCTGGTTGTGTTTGCCGGGCACCAGTTCAATGTCTTCCTTCTTCACTTCCGGAATGGTATGAATCACCAGGTCGTAATGCCCCACCGGGTCGAGGTACAGCGTATCAGGGATGCCGGCGGCAGTGAGGGTATGCACAAACTGATACCGCAGTTTACCGGTACCATGATCATAAAAGCTCATCTCCACATTCGACTCCGTAGGCTGCCCGTAGGCACTGAGCAGGTTCACCTGCACGCTCGTGGTATTGAGGGCCTGGGAAACGACTGCGTTCACCACATGGTTCATAGAGGCTTCATTGTAGGTATTATAAAACGTGCCAATGCATTTGAAATAGGCCATGCCGGTATCCGGGTTCAGGCCCATGCCAACAATAAAGGGTCGCATGGCGATTCGCTTCTTTGCAAGGGCATCCTGGAGGGCACAGAGATTTCCTTCACAGGTTTCTACCCCGTCGGTAATGAGCACGATCGCATTGGTGGAAAGGGTATCGGCCGGAAAGTCGCCGAGCGCCTGAAACAAGGTGTACGCGAGGGGGGTATTACCCTGCGGGGTGATGCGACTGAGAGCTGCCGCCACCTGGGCGGCATCATTCCTGGAAAAGGGCACCTCCAGTTTGGTATCGGTACAGTTATGCGCAGCATCCGGATACTGATGTCCGAGTACCCGGAGGGCAAACTCCACTTTGGGGTTAGCCTTCATCACCGAGTCGGTGATATGGTTGATAACCTTTTGCGCAATGGCATATTTCGTTTGCCCGCCAAAAGCATTGAGCATGCTGCCGCTCGCGTCGAGAATAAACAGAATACGGCTGGCATCGGGCTGGTAGGCAAAACGGCTTTGCGCCTCACACGGCAGGCCGGCAAGCGCCAGCAGCAGGGTGATCAGGAGTATTTTGGTACGGCGCATGGGCTTGGCTCTACGGCAGAACGGTCTTTGGGTTTTAAAAATCTCCTAATGTTTCCGGTAACTGATTCAAAGCCCTTGCCAATTGTTCATCGTTGGGGGCCACCCCGTGCCAGCGATGGTCGTTCATCATAAAATCGACCCCTGCCCCCATGGCGGTTTTCATCAGTATCATGATGGGTTTCCCCTGTCCTGTGGCGGCCCTGGCGGCTTCCAGGGCTTTCACCACCTCACTCATCTGGTTCCCCTGCTCCAGCGGGATGGTGATCCAGCCGAAGGCTTCAAATTTTTCTTTCAAATTACCCAGCGACATCACCTTTTCGGTGGGTCCGTCAATCTGTTGTCCGTTCCAGTCTACACAGGATATGAGATGGTCGAGGCGGTGATGGTGGGCAAAGAGGGCTGCTTCCCAGATCTGACCTTCCTGCAGCTCGCCGTCGCCATGAAGGCTGAAAACGAGGTTGGGATCTCCGTTCATCCGTTTGCTGAGTGCCGCTCCACAAGCCACGCTGAGTCCCTGCCCCAACGAACCGGAAGCCACCCGGATGCCTGGCAGATGCTCGTGGGTGGTGGGATGACCCTGCAGGCGTGTATTCAGAAAACGGAAGGTTTTCAGTTCCGGAAGCGGAAAGAACCCGGCCCTGGCCAGGGTGCTGTACCAAACCGGGGAGATGTGTCCATTGCTTAGAAAAAAAAGGTCTTCGCCCACACCGTCCATCGTAAAGGAGGGATTCCGCTTCATCGCCCCAAAATAAAGGGCGGTAAAGTAGTCGGCACACCCGAGCGAACCACCCGGATGCCCGCTCTGGCAGGCATGCACCATACGAACGATATCGCGCCGGATCTGCGAGGCCGTCTTCTCTAATTCTGCAATAGAAGTCACCAAAAAAAAATTTTATGCAGGCGAAAGTAACAGAAGGCACCTGCCCGGCCCGAAAAAACTATTCACAGAATAGTGGTAATTGTTGATTTCCGGGTTGCCGGTTTTTTCAGGCGGGCTGATTTTATATTTTCAAAAAAAGGGAGCACCTTCGCTTTTTGCAAGCCGATGTACACCCCTGAACAACAAAAAAAGCTGATCGAAAGCACTTCCTCCTTCCTGAAAAAGGTGGCCGCTCATCAGATGCCCGTGGAACAAATGGAGCCTTTGCGGGATCTGATCCGGTTTCATGAATGGAAGTACTATGTAGAGAGCAACCCGGTTATTTCGGATACCGAATATGACCGGCTCTACCAGGCATTGAAGGAGTTGGAAGAGCGGCATCCGGACCTGGTAACGCCCGACTCCCCCACGCAACGCGTCTCCAGCGGTCTGAGCAAGGAGTTCCCGGAGGTGAAACACCTGGTGCCGATGCTTTCGCTCGACAATTCCTACGACGAACAGGATCTGATAGCCTGGGACGAGCGCGTGCGCAAGCTGGTAGAAAAAGAAGACATCGTTTACTGTGTGGAGCCCAAATACGACGGCGCCGGCATCTCCCTGGTGTACGAAAAGGATCAACTGATTCGCGGGGCCACCCGCGGCGATGGCAGCGTGGGGGAAGACATCACGGTGAACCTCAGACAGCTTCGTTCCATTCCGCTTTCCGCCCGGTTCAGCGGGTACGACATAGCCCGCATAGAAATACGCGGCGAATGCCTGATCAATAAAAAATCGTTTAAAAAAATAAATGAGCAGCGCCTCGAAGACGGCCTGCCCCTTTTTGCCAATGCCCGCAACACCGCCAGCGGAGGACTCCGGATACTGGATCCGAAAGAAGTGGGCCGGCGGGGTCTCGAGGCGTTTTTATACCATGTGAGCGTAGCGGAAGATCCGAAAGGAAGAGATCTGCTGCGGGGTCAGCTCATCTCCCACTCGCACCTCATTAAAATGCTGCATGCCTGTGGGTTCAAGACACCCCAGCAGGAAATTAAAATCTGCCACGGGATAGAGGCGGTGATCAGGGAGGTGCATGCCTTTGAAGCTAAACGGGACTCGCTCGACTATGAAATAGACGGCCTGGTCATTAAGGTGGATGACCTGAAGCAGCAGGAACACTGCGGGTATACGGCACACCACCCGCGCTGGGCCATCGCCTTTAAATTTAAAGCCAAACAGGCCACCACCGTGCTGAAACAAGTGGAGTTCCAGGTGGGCCGCACCGGGGCCATTACTCCGGTGGCCAAGCTCGAGCCCGTGGAGCTCGCCGGGGTTACCATCCGGTCGATTTCTATGTTCAACGAAGATTTCATTCAGGAAAAAGATCTCCGGATTGGCGACAGGGTGTTGATTGAAAGAGCCGGCGATGTGATACCCTATATTGTAAAATCGATACCGGAAGCCCGTACCGGCAATGAAAAACACATTCATTTTCCCAACACCTGCCCTTCCTGCCATAAGGCTTCGCTGGAAAAGCCGGAAGGAGAAGCCAACTGGCGCTGTACCAACCCCCATTGTCCGGCCCAGGTGGTGGAACGGCTCATCCATTTCGTATCGAAAGATGCGATGGACATAAAAGGCCTGGGTGCGGCCATCCTGTTGAGCTTTGTGGAAGCCGGGT
>Ga0265314_10003903_pt1 | contig 14169 bp, 12 predicted proteins | sample 4126metaG_FD_203106 | JGI IMG/M metagenome (GOLD analysis project Ga0265314, IMG submission 203106) | Rhizosphere microbial communities from Carex aquatilis grown in University of Washington, Seatle, WA, United States - 4-1-26 metaG | ecosystem: Host-associated > Plants > Roots > Rhizosphere >... | reverse complement strand
AGCTGCACGCCGACAAAGTAGGGATGACGGTACTCCGCGCCCTTGGGCTGCGACTCCCACAGGTGCTTGAGCGCGGCGATGAGAGTTTGGTTATCCTGGCACTCGGTCACGTGGACCTCGCCATGCCAGCCTTTGGCTGGAATGCCGAATCGGCTCACCGGCACCGGTGTCGAACCTTCCCTCCCCGCGGAAAATCCCACGGCGAGTCCAACCGAGGCGGCCCAAAGGCGGTTGGAGCGGAGGCGCATGGCGGCCTTGTGCAACAGCTTGTGGGCCACGGCCCAGGCCTTCTCCGGCGTGCGCAACTCCGGCGCCAGCACGTGCTGGTGGCTGATCGACTTCAGGTGCTCGGTCTCTGACATGTCGAAGTCCTCGCCGCGCAGCCAATGAAACAGCCGCTCGCCCCAGACCGATCCCCAAACCTGGCCGGAGTGTTCTGAATCAAGCGCGAGCAGATCCTGCATGGTTTTGATTCCGCGCTCGTTAAGGCGCTTTTCTGTGCGGGCGCCAATGCCGGGCAGGTCGCGAAGCGTGAGGCGCGAGAGCGCTTCCGGCAGGATGTCGAGGGTGAGCGCGACCAGGCCATCTGGCTTTTCCATGTCGCTGGCGACCTTGGCGAGGTAGCGGTTTGTCGCCAGGCCGACAGAACTGCGCAGCATCTCGCCGGCGCTCTCGCGAATGCGGGCTTTGACCTTGCGGGCCAGCTCAAGCGCCGCCAGCAGGGGACGCTCACGGCCCATCAGGCGGCAAGCCATCTCGTCGATAGAACAAACAGCGCTAACGGGGAGGCAGCTTTCCACGGCCTCAACAACTTTGTGATGGTATTGAACGTAAAGTTCGTGGCGGCCCTCCACCAGGATGATGCCCGGGCAGATGCGTTTGGCGTCGGCTACGATGGTCCCGGTGCGGACGCCGAAGGCTTTGGCTTCGTAACTCGCGGCAATGCAGCAGGTTGTGTCCACCAGCGCGGGGACAACTCCCACCGGTTTTCCGCGCAGCTCGGGGCGCTCCTGCTGCTCAACCGAGGCAAAGTAGGAGTTGAGGTCGACAAAGAGCCAATTTAAAAGAGTTTCCGGCGCCGATTTTTCCCCCGTTTTTCCGCAATCCGGAACCGCGACAAACCTCGTTCCCGAACCGTCTATCAAGCTAGAAGATTCCGCATTAGGGCCGCTGCGCATCTGCTAAACTCTCTCCCATCGGATTCCCCGGAGGACAGAGTGGAGCGGAAAAAGCAATGAGAGACCGCTCCGGCATCTAAGGATATGGGTCCGCCGGAAATGAGAATCGATTATGCATAGCTTAATCCGATGGGTGACAGAAAGCGGCAGCCTGCTGGCGCTGGTGGTAACAGCCGGCGTTGCTGTCCTGCTGGTCTGCTGCCTCGGTTGCGCCAAGTGCCCCGAACGGGACAAGGACGATATCTTTACGCGCCACGAAGTTTAGTCCTTAGATTCGCTTTGCCCCGACTGGTTGCGAGGTCCTGAACTACCCTCCCTGGAGCACTTCTCCAATGCTGAAGGGATAGCCTGTCATTTTCATCTGTATCATGGCAGGATGCACACGTGTGCTTTGATTCTCCTGTGTTGATTCGCGTGCTTTGTTCTTCGCAGCTTCGCGAATACCTTCTCAATTGCAGATGCAGGGGTGACGCCGTTGTTACCTGAGATGACATGCTGGGAATTGGTTGACAGGCTTCACTGGATGCTTGGTGAGCGACACAAAGATGCCATGTATGAAGGCATCATTACGGGTACCGATGACGATACTGTGTCAGGCATTCTGGTGGCCAACGAGCCCTCGGTAGAGGCGATCCGCGTTGCCGTCGCGACCGGGAAGAACTGCATCCTCTGCAGGGAGCATCCCTTTTATTTGTTCGGCGAGTATCTTGCCGTGGGACTGGCGGATGCACTGGCGGGCGATCCCGTTGTCAAGGCCAAGCGGCAGCTGATCGAGGAACATCATCTGCTTATCATTCGCCTGGCAGCTCTCTGGGACACGGCCAGGCCCAAGTGGTTCTCAAGTGCGTTGGCCAGGGAGCTTGGCTGGCAGCCGGAAGCGGGAGACCCCGGCGACCAGTGGACAACGGCCTATTGCAACATTCCCAGGACTACGCTTTTGGAGCTTGCCAACTTCGCTTCCGCACGTTTGCAGTCAAAGACGCTGCGAATGGTGGGCGATCCGAATCAGTCGATCGCGCGCGTTGCGGTGATCCATGGCTTCGCGTATCCCACGCTGGTCTTGAACCATGCACTGCAAGACCTAGCGGTCGACTGCATTGTCACTGGAAACACACCGGAAGTCGATCACTGCACCACCTACGTTCGGGACGCCATCACAGCCGGTCGCAGGATCAGCCTCGTGCAAGTTGGTTACGAACAGTCCGACTACCCCGGCGCTGTTGAGCTGACAAAGTGGCTGAAGAACGTCCTGCCGGGTATGCCCATTGAGGTGCAACCGCCTCCCAAAGAACTCTGCTGGCTTGCCTGAAGCGCCCGCTCGATATCGGGAGAAGAACGGAGACGACAATGACGATATCTCGCAGGACGTTTGGCCAAGGGGTTGGCGCGGCGATGTTGTTGAACGGCAAACTGGCTCGCGCTTACGCCACAGCACAGGAACGTCTGACCGCCGAACAAGTTGTGCAACGGATCTTGAACAAGATGGCCTCTGACGGCATTACGTGGCCATCGGCGTTTACCTGGAAGCCGGCAGATGGCTTCAAGTACGGTGATCCCGCGACTCCAGTCACAGGCATCGTGTTCACGTTCCAGGCCACTTTCGAAGTCCTCAAGAAGGCTGTGCAGGCGAAAAAGAACTTCGTGATCACGCACGAGAGGATGTTCTGGGAACAACTCGACGATGTTGGAACCCTGAAGCACGATACGCCGTTTGAGCCTGTCGGCTCGCTTGAGACCGAAGGGGTCTTCCTGGCGAAACGGCAGTATTGCGAAGACAACGGTCTGGTGGTGTGGCGATTCCACGACCACCAGCACATGCTGAGGCCCGATCCCATCATGACTGGATTAGTTGCAAAACTCGGCTGGCAGAAATATGCGGTCCTGGCGCCGGGACAGATGATAGGCAACGCCTACGCCATTCCAGAGACCCCGCTCAAAGACGTGGCGCGCCATGTGGCGCGGTCACTTGACTCACGAAATGTACGGGTGATCGGAGATCCGAACTTGCCAGTGAAGCGGGTCGGGTTGGGCGCGCACAAACTCATAGAGATTCTCAAACCATTGCAAACTTGCGATGTTGTCCTGATGAGTGAACCTCAGGATTGCGATGCATTTCCCTACCTGCGTGATGGGATCAGTCTTGGCTTGCCGCACCCAAAGGGCCTCATCGCGATAACCCACGAAAGATTCGAGGAGTGGGCCGAGCAAGACGCGCCTGCATGGCTGAAGCCGCTGGTACCTGAAGTTCCGATTGAGTTCATTGCTGCGGGGGACCCATATTGGGTGCTTCGAGCGAAAGCGTAGAGTCTCTGGAATCTGCCGCAACCCGCGCCGGAGGCTGATCTCCGCTATGGCGACGGAAGTCACTACGTAGACTCAACTTTATGCCGCACCTTGCGTGAGGGGCGTCGATGGGCACTCAGCCACAATCACATTCAAGCTGGCGCAGGCCGATTCGGGGGGCGCTTCGTCTCGGCGAGGTGTGCGCCGTTCTCGTATTGCTTGTTCTGGTGTACTGGTTCGGTGTTCGGCCGCGTCAACTGCACTGGGGCGCGACATCGGGCGAGTTGCGGACGGCCCTGCCGGAGAACGGCATAGTGGCGTATCCGGCTTTCGATGCGACCCGCGCCATCACCATCCATGCGCGGCCGGAACAGATCTGGCCGTGGCTGGTGCAGATGGGCTACGGGCGCGCCGGCTTTTACGGCTATGACCTGATCGAGAATCCCGGCGGCGGGCGCGGTCTGCAAAGCGCCACGGCGATCCTGCCGGAGTTTCAGCATCTGCGCACGGGAGACACGCTGCCGCTGAGCGTCGCGGCAAGCCTGGAATTCGGAACCATTGAACCGAACCGCGTGCTGGTGTGGCGAAGCCGCGGAATCCCTCACAGCGGCGTCTTCATCTGGGCGCTGGTTCCGATTGATGCTGGGCACACGCGGCTGATCAGCCGCATCCGCTGGCGCTATCTCAGCGATCCCGTGGGGCGTGCGTTGGGATTGTTCACTGAAGTCAGCGATCACGTCGCGGTCAAGGCAATCCTGCGCGGAGTTCGGGACCGCGCGGAGGGGTGCAGACCGCCTTCACTCGTTCTGCAGGGATTCGAGATTGCGGGATGGCTGGTGGCGATGCTTGAACTTCTTTGGGCGATGGGGATGATTCTGTGGTCACGCCACCCGGTTGCATGGGCATGCGTGGCGGCGTGCACGGGATTGATGCTTATGTTCCTGCTATACGCCGACGCGCCGGCGTGGCTGAATGCGCTTGTGCCGTGGGCGTGGCTGGCGGCGATGCTGGCAGCAGCCCGCGCCGGAGGCACAGCGGCGCGAATTCGACACCCGAGCAATTCGGCAGCGAACTAACCTCTGCGCGTGCCTTGATGAAAGCGCATGCGCCATTCGCCGTCCTGGCGCGTCCAGATGGAACTGCGCAGGCTCTCCAGAGATTCGCCCGATTTGCCGTCGTCGCGGAGGGTGCGGTAAGTCACCAGCGCCACCTTGTCGGCGAGCATCGTGCAGTGGAAGTCTTCAATGGCCGGCGGGGAGAAATTCTTTTCCGTGGCCAGAAGCTCGATGATCGACTTGCGCGTCCACACCCGGCCCGAGGAACCAAATTCGAGAAAGTCCTCGGTCAACATCGATCGCAGCCGTTCTGGGTCGCGCCGCACGGCCGGGTTCAGCAGGCTTTCTTCAAGCCGCCGCAGGTGCAATGCCGTTTTGTCCGATCCTTTTTGAGATTGATCCGGATTTGTCATTTCTCCTGTACGCTCGCGGGTTTCAGATACGCCTCAAAATGGCTGAGAATGCGGCTGAAAAGAAGAATGCGATCGTCGGCCCCGGCGATGGAGTGGGTCTTGCGCGGAAAAATCTGCAAATCGTAGGGAATGCGCGCATCAATCAGTTTCTGGATGAACTGCACGGTGTTTTCCATGTGCACGTTATCGTCACCCGTGCCGTGCGCCAGCAACAGATGGCCCTTCAGAGCGGCGGCTGAGTTGACTACTGAAAAATCCTTGTAGCCTTCGGGGAAGTCGGAAGGCTGGCCCAGAAACCGCTCCGTATAGATGGAATCATAATCGCGCCAATCGGTCACGGGCGCAACCGCTACTCCGGCTTTAATTCGGTCGGAGTGGGTCATGGCGTAGAGGGTGAAGCTGCCGCCCCAGCTCCAGCCCCACCAGCCCAGGCGGTTTGGATCGAGCTCCGGATGCGCGGCGAGCGCGGCGTCAGCGGCGGTGAGCTGATCCTCCAGCTGGACGGAACCGAAGTTGTGCCAGGCCGCCTGGGCAAATGCGCGCCCGCGGTGCCCCGTTCCGCGATTGTCGGCATGGAGCACCGCGAAACCGTGCTCGGCCAGCAGTTCATCGAAGAGCAGGCGCTCGTCCCACTTGTTCACCACCGTCTGCGGGCCCGGTCCACCGTAGGGGTTCAGGATCAGCGGCACGCTGGCCTTGCCGGCGGCGTTGATGGGCATCAGCAGTGTGGCATAGAGGATGCTGCCGTCCTTCGCCTTCACCTGTATCGGCTCCGGCGTGCGCAGCTTGTAGGGTTCCAGTCCCTGGTTTGACCACAAGGTGGCGCACTTGCCGCCGGTCTGGCAAACGCTCAGGCGTTCCGGTTCCATCTGGGTGGACCACGTATCCACAAAGACCTGTCCGTTGGGCGAAAAGTTGGCCTCGTGGTAACCGGCGCCGCTGGTCAACTGCTTGCGTTTGCCGTCAAAGCTCACCTGCCACACCTGCTGCTCCAGCGGATCGCCTTCGTTCGACGTGTAGTAGACAACATGGTGCGCGGCGTCCACCTGGGAAAGCTCATCCACGTCGAAGTCGCCGCGGGTCAACTGCGTAATCTCGCCGGCCGAGGCTGATACCGACATCGGGTTGTGCTCGTCGTAGCGGTAGAGATAGATGTGGTTGTGCCCGTCTTTCCAATCGGTCAGGACAATGTCACCCGCCTCAACGTCCACGTCGTAGTTTTCGTCCAGGAACTTGTCGTCGGTAATCTCCAGCACCAGGCGCGACTGGCTGTTGTTGGCATCCACAAAGTAGACATCGCGCTGCTTGTGATCGCGGGAGATTGTTTCCACCCAGACGGTGTGGCGATCGGCCCAGCCGAAGCGCGGCACGTATTCCTGGCCGGGATGATTGGGCAGGCGGATCCAGGTGGTGCGGCCGCCGCCGCTCGCGCTCACCACACCAACGCGGACGCCGGGATTAGCGTCACCGGGCTGGGGATAACGCTGCAGCTTCACAATTGCGTGCGTGGGAATTAAGTCGGTGATGGGATATTGCGACACATTGGCTTCGTCCATCTGCAGGAAGGCCACGTTCTTTGAGTCGGGCGACCAGAAGTAGTTGCTGCGCACATCCAGCTCTTCCTCGTACACCCAGTCCACTTCTCCGTTGGTGGCGGCCTCGTTGGGCGGGGGAGCCAATGGGAACGGCGCGGCGTTGTTGATCTCCTGCGGGCGAACCTCGCTCAGGCCGTGATTGCGGATGAAAGTAATGTTTTCGCCATTGGGAGAGAACTTGGGATCGTCGCCGGACAACGTATCGGTGGAGCCGATCTGTATGCCGGTGCCGTTCCCCAGGTCATAGAGCCAGAGCCGCCCCCCGGAGTCGAACAGAAGATGCTTCGAGTCCGGCGCCCAGATGTAGTTGGCCATCTTGTAGCGTTCGCGATGATCGCGGTCCTGCTCGTTCTCCGTCACACCCGACAAGGCGGTGAGTTTGGCGCGGCTCACCAGCACGTGAGGGCGGCCGGTGCCGGGATCGACATCGATCAGCTCGCCGCCATCCAGATACGTAAGGTGCTTGTTGTCGGGCGACCAGGTAAGCCCCTCGGGGGGCGCGCCCGTCATGTGCTCGTGGGCAAAGATCCGTTCCACCGTGAGCGGGATGCCGTTGGTTTGCGCGGCTGCGGAGACAGAAACCAGGATGAATGCGGACAGAAGAGCGCCGGCGGCACGCGTCACTAACTTTCCTCCAGGATCAACCAGAATGAACCCCGACATTCGCCCCGGGCGAGCGCTTCCGGCAGGAGAGGGTTCCTGCGGCAAGTCTAAATCAGCCGGCGCGGGCGTATGTTGGCATTCGCCGCAACCGCAACTCCAGTCCAGTGTGGCTTCGCCAGGGCAGGAGCCGGTCTGTTTCCGAAATGCCCGCAATGATATCGATGCTATCGTTGATATCAAAACAGGGGAGGGGGTATCATTTCCATCCCTCCCAATGCCTGCCCCAGCCTGTCCTCTGAACCGACACCAGCGATATCAATGCTATCGTTGATATCAAAACAGGGGGAGGGGGGTATCATTTCCATCCCTCCCTATGCGGGCCCCAGCCTGTATCTGAACCGACACCAGTGATATCAATGCTATCGCTGATATCAAAACAGGGGGAGGGGGGTATCATTTCCATCCCTCCCTATGCCTGTCCCAGCCTGTCTCTGAACCGACACCAGCGATATCAATGATATCGCTGATATCGAAACAGGGGGAGGGGGGTATCATTTCCATCCCTCCCTATGCCTGTCCCAGCCTGTCTCTGAACCGACACCAACGATATCAATGCTATCGTTGATATCAAAACAGGGGGAGGGGGGGTATCATTTCCATCCCTTCCTATGCCTGTCCCGGCCTGTTCCCTGAACCGACAGCGGCGATATCAATGCTATCGTTGATATCAAAACAGGGGGAGGGGGGTATCATTTCCACCCCTCTCCGCCCAGGCCGCTACCGCATCTCTCGCCGCCCCTTCCCCGCGCCCGGTCAAAACCTGGAAGACCGGTGCTAGCACTGCTTGCATTGCATGCATTGCTAGCAAAATGGGGGGGAGGGGGTATCTCTTCTCTCCATCGCTGCCCGCCCAGGCCGCTACCGCATTTCTCGCCACCCTTCCCCGCACCCGGTCAAAACCAGGAATGCCGGTGCCAGCACTGCTTGCATTGCTTGCATTGCTAGCATTGCTTGCATTGCTAGCATTGCTAGCAAAATGGGGGGAGGGGGGGTGTTTTTTCCTTTCCCCGAAAGCTGGAAAGGAGCTTCCGCCGGAAGCTCCTCTCCAGCTTTCAGTATGGGTGGGTTCGACCAGTGCGGCTGTGTTCGCGGTCATAGGAGTGGGCTGAGCCACTCCGGGATTCCTGAGTCACTTTCAGATGAATCCGGCAGGTGTTGCCTGACAAATTATCTTACCGGAGTTGCGAAAACGCCATGCCCTAAGATAAAGCGTTTTAAATAATTGACTTGTACCCGATAATGCCTCTCCAGATTACGTCAATATAGTTCAATAATGGAACTATATTGACATAGCGTGGAGGTTCGATCATACTCACACTATGCCTCGATCGCGTATGGAAGAGCTGATTGCGATAGCCGAAGAGAACGACGGCCTGCTGACGTCCAAACAGGCCCGACAGGCGGGCATACTCGATTCCATCCTGGCGCGTTTGGCTCAGCGCGGCCGTTTGGAGCGCGCAGCGCGTGGCGTATATCGAATCGCCCATTTTCCGCAGTCCAAGTTCTCGCAGTACAGGGAGGCAATTCTATGGGCCGAAGCTGACCATGGACCAGAAGCGCCGGATGTGACTCTTTCCCATGAGACGGCACTTGCGCTCTACGGAATCTCCGACGCCAACCCTTCACTTGTCCATATAACTGTTCCGAAGACCGCTCGACTTCGGCGTGAACGGCCCAAATGGATCGCGGTTCATCGTGGCAATCTCCAGCCGCTGGATTTGACTTTGCACGAGGGACTGACGGTGACCACTGTTGCGAGGACCATTACCGATGTACTGAATACGACGGGCCGCGTCGATCTGGTCCGGCAGGCAATAAGGGACGCCAAACGAGAAGGGCTGATCAACGACTCTGCCGCCGCCCGGCTTCGGCGCCAGGTTGACCAATTTGCTCGTCGATTCGACGAGGGCGGTTCACTGCGCGAGGCGAAGGCAAGTTGAGTTTGATATCCCGAGAGCGGCTGGAAAGAACACTCGCGCGTGTGTCACGAGAGCACGGCCTGGATCAAGAGCGATTGCGCCGATGGGTATCTTTTCTGGCGTTATGCGGAGTGCGCTGAGCCATATCACAGAATTCCAAAACTATCGGCGCATTTTCCACAGGATTGCGCACAAATCTGTGCAAAACTCGTCATAATGGTGGTACTCTACCCCTGTGGGTGTTTCGCTAAACTTTCACCCCCGTAGGCTCCATGCGATTCGACGAACAAAAGGTCACCGAGGCAGCGGCACTCCTTTTGCAATTGCGTGGGGGGTGCATGCACTATATCAAGCTTATAAAACTGCTTTATATTGCGGATCGTCAAGCCTTCTCTGAATGGGGTATCCCCATCAGCAACGACAATTATGTTTCGATGGATCATGGTCCTGTTCTCAGTCAAACCTACAATCTCATCAAGGATGGCGGTCGCTTTTGGTCCTCGTATATCTCTGCGCCTTTTGGGGATTACGAAATCCAGCTCAATACAACTTTGCAGAATAAAAGGAAACTATCGCCTGCTGAAGAAGACATGCTGAGTAAAGTTTTCGACGAATTTGGGCGGGAGAATCGTTGGAAGATCGTAGACTTTGTGCATACATTGCCTGAGTGGAAGGACCCTGGCGGCGGTAGCATTCCAATTTCTATCAGCGAAATCCTTCATGCTCTAAATGAGTCTGAGGAGAATATTAGAGCCATTATTGCTGAAATAGATCAAGAACGTAAAATAGAGGAGCGCATTGAAATAGCGGAACGTGTCTAGTCCTCCGAGGAAACATGAAGCGCGGAAGTGCGTATCTCCTGTACGATGATGAGAATCCCTCCTCAACGCCCCACTTGCACGTAGTAATATCTGATCCCGATGAAAACGACTGTATAGTTTTGGTGAGTGTTACTACCGAACGGGCCAAATCTGATACCACTACTCGCCTGCGTCCTAAGATTCATCCATTTATAGTCGATCCTTCTGTCATTGCATATAACTTCTCAAAGATGATGTCCTGCACTCAGTTGAAGAAACTGATCGAACTTGGGGACGCCATTCCAAAACCCGACGCGTGCGATGAGATTGTCAGCCGTGCGCAGGATGGGATGCAGGAAACTCGACGCGCACCCAGAGAAGTTCAAGAATGCTTTCTTGATTGGCTGTCGAAACAGAAGTAGCCCACTCCCCAAAATCGCTATTCCAAAAACTTGCCTACCTCAATGCCCCCGCATCCCTCCGCCCTTGGCCGGGCGCTTCATCAGGAACACCAGCGGGATGAGGCAAACCATGATCACGGCCAGGATTTTGATCACGTCCAGGTAGCCCAGCATGGCGCTCTGACGCACAAGCTGGCCGTAGATGTTCCCCTCCGCGATTGCCTTGCCCTGCGCCAGCGTGGCGGCGCGGCCGCCGTGCATCAGGTAGTGGCCCATGCGGTCCAAAGCTCCCTGCAGGTTGGCGTCGCTGGGGCTGATCGCGGCCCCCAGGCGGCTCTGATGAAACTGCGACCGGCGCGCCAGCATGGTGACAAAGAACGCGGTGCCAATGCTGCCACCGATGTTGCGCGCCAGGTTGGTAAGCCCGCTGACGTCGTTATTCTTTGTCATGGGAATGCCGTTATAGGACAGCGTGTTGATGGGGATAAACAGGAACGCCAGCCCCGTGGCCTGGAAGACCCGCAGCCACGCAATGTAGGAGTAGCTTACCTGGAGATCGAGCGTGAGCATGGTGAACAGCGCGGCCGAGGAGACAGCGAAGCCGTAAACGATCATCCATCGCGGATCGACACGCGCCACCAGGAAGCCCACGATGGGCATCATGGCCATCACCGCCAGTCCGCCGGGCGAGATCACCAGTCCGGCCTGCTCCGCGGTGTAGCCCAGCAGCGTTTGCACAAACTGCGGAATCATAACCGTGGTGGCGAACAGCACCACGCCGAGCGCAAACATCAGCGTGAACGACACCGCGAAGTTGCGATTGCGGAACAGCGTCAGATCCAGGATAGGCCGGTGGTTGCGCCGGATCTGCGCCATCTCCCAAAAGAACAGCGTGACCAGCGAAACCACGGCGAGGAACGCGAACAGCGTAATGACGTGAGAGCCGAACCAGTCATTCTCCTGGCCCTTGTCCATTACATATTCAAGCGACCCAAAGCCCAGAGCCAGCAGACCGAAGCCGAAATAGTCCAGGTTCAGACCCCGCTTGCGCGAGCGCTTCACCTGCTCCACCAGGTGCGGCGGATCCTCAATGATGCGGTTGGTGAGGAACAGCGAGATGATGGCGATGGGCACATTGATGTAAAAGCACCATCGCCAGCTGAAGTTGTCGGTGATCCAGCCGCCCAGGGTGGGCCCGATGGCCGGCGCGCACACCACCGCGAATCCATACAGCGCAAATGCCTGGCCGCGTTTCTCCGGCGCAAAGGTGTCGGCCAGGATCGACTGCTCGCTGGGCTGGAGGCCGCCGCCGCCCATCCCCTGCAGCACGCGGAACAGGATGAGCAGGGGCAGGCTCGGCGCCAGCCCGCACAGCGCTGAGCTGAGCCCGAACAACACCACGCAGATCATGTAAAAGCGCTTGCGGCCAATAAATGTGGTCAGGTAGGCCGAGGCCGGCAGGATCACCGCGTTGGCCACCAGGTAGCTGGTCAGCACCCAGGTGGCTTCGTCTTCGCTGGAGCCCAGGCTGCCGGCAATATGCGGCAGCGCCACGTTGGCAATCGAGGTGTCCAGCACCTCCATGAACGTGGCCAGCGTGACGGTGAGGGCAATAACCCAGGGATTCCGCCTGGGCTTCCAGGCGGCGTGCGTCGCGGAAAGGGGAAGCGGCCGTGCGTCGGCCGAAGCGGCGCTCATCTGTGGTTACAGTCTAGACGAGGAGACCTGCGAGGTTTCAGGGATCAGGTTTCAGGTGTCAGGTTTCAGGTGTCAGGTTTCAGGTGTCAGGTTTCAGGTGACCGGCACTGACAACTGACTACTGACGACTGACAACTGCTTTGCGGTCTCCCGGCCCCCAGGTGTACATTCCCGCCATGCAAGCAACAACCCCAGAAGACCGCCGCAAGCTGGGTCAGGCGCGGCGCAAGCAGGTGGGCCGGCAGGATCACAGCGCGCTGGAGCCCAAGCAGCGCCCCCGACCGGCGCTCGAGCTCCTGGAGCGCGCGGCGCATGGGCGGATTCCTTCGCTGGTAAAAATCAAGTGGCAGCTCATGGCGGAGTCCCCGTTCGGCTACTTCCGCGGCGCCGTGCCGGTGATGGCTGCTGACCTGAGCGTGCTGCCCAATACCGGCATCCTTACCCAGATTTGCGGTGACGCCCACGTGCGCAACGTGGGCGCATTTGCCGCGCCCGATGGCCGCCTGGTCTTCGACATCAACGACTTCGATGAGACCATTCGCGGCCCCTTTGAGTGGGACCTGAAGCGCATGGCGGCGTCTCTGGTCATCGCCGGCCGCGAAGCCGGCCACAAGGATGCCTCCGCGCGCGCGGCTGCGGAGCTTTGCGTCCACCACTATGCCGAGCTGATTCGCACGCTGGCAAAGATGCCCGCCATTGAGGCCGCCCGGTTCCAGGTGCATCGCATCGGACAGGTCCCGCCAATCCTCGAAGCGCTGCTCAAGGCGGAGCGTTCCACGCCGCTGCACACGCTTGAGCGGCTGACGGAGCCGGCCGGCGACGGCGAAATGCGCCGGTTCAAAGAAGAGAAGCCGTTGCTGACGCGCGTCACCGGCCGTGCCGCGGCTGAGGTGCTTGCCGGTCTGGCGCCCTACCGGGAAGTGCTGGAGCCGCAGCGGCAGCACCTGCTCGGGTTCTACCGCCCCGTGGACGTGGCGTTCAAGGTGGTGGGAAACGGCTCGGTAGGCCTGCGCGATTACTGCATCCACCTTGAAGGCAACAGCACTGGCGATCCCCTGTTCCTGCAGATGAAGGAAGAGCCGGACTCCGCCTACGCGCCGTATCTGCCGGAGGCGTGCTCACCCCATCACAACGGCCAGCGCGTGATCGACGGCCAGCGTTCCATGCAGGTGCAGTCGGACCCATTCCTGGGCTGGACCCGGATCGGCGGCCGCGACTTCCTGGTTCGCCAGCTCAATGACCACAAGGGTTCCATCGAGATCGAGGACCTGGCCGGAAAGAAGCTGGCGGCCTTCGCTGAAGTCTGCGGCGAGCTGCTGGCGCGCAGTCACTCCCGCGCCGGCGATCCGCTTACCCTGGCCGGCTACATCGGCAGCGGCGAAAGCTTTGCCGAGGCGCTGGCCGCTTTCGGCATCCGCTACGCTGACCAGGCAGAGAAGGATTGTGCCGAGCTGCGCAAATGGCTCCGCGCGCGATAGCGGCTACTTGACCAGCACTCGCGCCGTTTCAACCGGCTTGCGATTCTGGTTTGTCTGCGCCGAATCGGCGGGTTTGCGGCCGGACGTTCCCGGCTTCATCTCGTCGCCCGGGATGGCTTGCGCCTGCCGCGGACGCGCCTGCCGCAACTTTCCAAAGAAGAGCGCTGCAAGAACGTCTCCCAGGGACATCGGATGATGGATCTGAAAACGGCAGAGCTTGCCATGGCCCAGCATAGAAATCAACCTTCCACAGGGAATGAACCAGGCACCAGGATGAACCTGTAAATTTGAGCTTCTTTTTGCGCCTCGAGGCGGTTTTCAGGATTGGGGAATGCCTGATGGCGCAAGGGCCGGAGAGTTCGCTTACTTTCCTAGGATGCAGACCGGCCGCCAATCACCTTGTTTTGTCATGGAAACTTCATCTTCTTCTTAATGTATAGTCAGCTTGACATTTCATTAGAACCGGGCTTACGCTCATTCGTAAAGGTTGCTTTACATGGGCGGAACGCCTCAGTACCGTATCGTCAACAAGATCAAGGAGCTGCGCCTGGCTCGCGAATGGACCCAGGAGCAGCTTGCCGAGGCCGCCGGCGTCTCCCGCCAAAGCATCATCTCCATTGAACGCAACCGTTATGTGCCGTCGCTGGAGTTGGCGCTGATCTTCGCGCGCATCTTTGCCTGCTCAA
>Ga0265314_10003902_pt1 | contig 14173 bp, 11 predicted proteins | sample 4126metaG_FD_203106 | JGI IMG/M metagenome (GOLD analysis project Ga0265314, IMG submission 203106) | Rhizosphere microbial communities from Carex aquatilis grown in University of Washington, Seatle, WA, United States - 4-1-26 metaG | ecosystem: Host-associated > Plants > Roots > Rhizosphere >... | reverse complement strand
AGAGCGTGTTTTAAAAATATCCCAGGCGGTCTTGCGGCGGGGCGGGGCGTCTGGCGTCGTTGCTCCTCAGTTACAGATTTCTAACGAATATGCGCCTTCGTTGCGTCTAGCCATCCGCCCCGCCGCGCTCGCAATCCCTTGCCGACCTATTTTAAAACACGCTCTTAGCGGCTTCCAGCCTGGGCTGTCACAGGGCGGGCCTACGGCCCTTCGGAGAGTCGGGCGGAGGGGGTACGCGGGACAGGCCGCGATCTGGGAGAGGTGCGCAAACAACGGGCGGGAGGGCGACGGTCATAGACCGACGCTACAGGGGGGATTGCAGCGAAGACGCGGTGAGAATGAGGACACTGGAGGGCTGCCTTTCTAACCGTTTAAGTCGCGCCACTGGAAAAGTGCGGCGCCGGCCGACATTGCGAGCACGGCGCAACCGATCGAAAGGGTGAGCATCCGCCAGATTTCCGGCTGCCATTGGTAATCCACTCCTTGGGCAACCAGTTGCAGAATCTGCCACGAATAACCGATGTAGCGCGTGAAGATGTACGGATCCAGGCCGACCAGGTGCTTGGTAAAATCGATCAGGTAAATCGTGCCGATCCCGACGGCAACCGCCGCGCCGGGGCTGCGAATGAGGGTCGATATGAACAATCCATACATGACCAGCGCCGCCAGAGGGACCCAGCTCAAGACGAAGCCAAGAAGGAAGATTCGGAAGACTGTGCCCCGGGGATAAACCACGCCGAAGGCGTCGGTAATTGCGCCGAAGTGGTAGCGGATTCTGGCCAGAACAATCGATACGAGCAAAGCCACCGACCACAACACCAGCATGTAGAGCAAGCCGGTGATCGCCTTCGCCAAGTATAGCTCCCATCGGTGCACCGGCGCAGCCAGCGTGGCTCGAATGGTGCCGGAGTCGGTTTCCTCGGAAAATAAGAGAGCCGCGAAAACGATGATAAAGATAAGCCCAAGGTCATTGAAGACCAGTAGCATCGAGAAGGCGACGTATCCCCAGGCATTGGCCGAAGAGGCCTGGCTGAGTTGGTCGGCGGCGGCGTAGATCACCAGGCATAGGACGGTCACGGCGAACAGGCCGAAGTAAGGCAATTTTCGCCGCAACGCCTTGGAGATCTCGTTGCGGAGCAGGAGCAAAGGCGCGCTTAATTTACGCATGGTTCTTCTCACCGGTGATGGCCAGGAAAAACTCCTTCAGGCTTCGTTGTTTCGGAACCAGGGCGGCGACCTGAAAGCCTCGGCTTAGGAGATATTGATTGAGCCAAGCCGAATCTCTCTGCGCCAAGGTCACCTCCAGGGTATCCTGGGCAATCGTTTCTGCCGTGCTAATACCCTCACAGCGGGACAGTGACTCGATATCTGGCGCCTGCCCGCGGAAGGTGATCCGAAGGATCTGGCGGTGCGGTTTCAGAATTTCTCTGACGGCACCCGAGGCCACGAGCCGACCGTGATTAATCACAAAAACGCTGTCGCAGAACTCTTCGATCTCCGACATGAGGTGGCTGGAGATGAAGATCGTCAGACCCGTGGCGCGCACCTGGTCGCGCAGGAAACTGAGGATTTCCTGAGTTCCTTCCGGATCCATCCCGTTGGTGGGTTCGTCCAGGATCAAGAGCCGGGGATTGCCGAGCATCGCGCGGCCAACGCCCAAGCGCTGTTTCATTCCCATGGAGTAGGAGCCCACACGGTCGTGCTGGCGTGAGGACAGACCGATGCGATCGAGGATCTGGTCGATTTCGCGGCGCGGCGACTCAATGCTGAGAATGCGCGCAGACAGCTCCAGGTTCTTTCTGCCGGAGAGATACTCATAAAAGGCGGGGGCCTCGACCATCACGCCAACGGAGCGGATCGCCGTCTTGAAGTCTCGCTCAATGTCCACCCCGAAAATGCGAATATGGCCTCCCCCAAGCCGCACCAGCCTGGGAATCATAAACAGCGTCGTGCTTTTCCCAGCGCCATTGGGCCCGAGGAAACCGGCCATCTGCCCAGGCTCGATTTCCAGAGACAGTTGCTCGACGGCTTGAACATGACCAAATCGTTTTGAGACGTTTTCAAGACTGAGGGCAGGTGGCGTGGCGTTCATTTGCGCTTTCCTCCCATTGCCGTCGGCCGCGATAGGAAAAGGGTCAGGCGCGCGGGTTCGGCGGGATCATTCCGGACAATGAGGTCGTCGAGGCCGTCGTGGTTCAAATCTCTCGCCTCGAAATAGCTGTCCGGCGGGATATCGAGAGTGGCTGCGGCCCTAGGATCAAACCATCCACCGTTGGCTTTACTGAGAATAAGATCCCACTGCGAGGCGGAGCGGCGCACCAGCATATCGGGCCGACCGTCGCCGTTGAAATCACCATCGATCCAGAACAGTGACGAGGCGCCTTTTTCTTCGGGCATCATGGAGGTCAGTGGAATAGCGGCGACCGGGATCTGCGCAAAGCTGCCGTTTCGAAAGGTGCGAATCGTGAGAGCCCAGTCCAAACCATGCGTCGTCAACATATCCACCAGGCCCCTGCTGGAGAAGGCAGCGGTCTTGATGGTGAGCAGGACAATTTGATAGCTGGCGGAGGGAGTGAGGCGGTAAAAGGGCGAGACCTGGTAGGATGGCCCTACTACCGGGAATCCGTGGCAGTGCAGGACTTGGGTGGGTTTTGCGGGAATCTGCTCACCGCGGAGGAACACAAACAAGTCGGTCCTGGGATCGATGTCCCCCACGACCTGCCAAACCACGACATCCTCGCGGCCGTCACCGTCAACGTCCGCGCGCTCGACTCCGTGCCACAAATGCGACTCTTCCATTTGGTGCACGAGTTGTTTGATGGCATCGTTTTCCGGTTTGGGCGCGAGCCGCGCAATTCCTGCGACGTTGGTTCTAAAGACATCCCAGATGTTGAGCGTGCGCGCCGGGATTGAACCTGCAGCCCATTGTCCTTCCTCTGGTTTCCAAAAGCTTCGCACCTGGTCGAGAGGGCATGGTGGTTCGGATTTCCAGGTTTCTCCATTGGTTCTCTGGTAACTTACAATCCGCTCAGGAGTAACGAACGGGAGCGTGACCCCGTCAGGGCCGCCTCGATTCGTGAGCGTGACGAAACCGGGAATGACGCGGCCAGGAAAACTCTGGTGAACTTCAATGAGCGATTGCGGCGAGGTTTCAAATGTTCCTCGGCTAACATTTGTCCGCAATGTGGTCAGGCCAGAGGCGGACGCGAGAACCAATTGGACTCCGTTTTGAGAATCCAGCTCGACGGGAGCAATCCAATAGGTGTCTTTGGGGAGATCAATCGACTCATCGGGAGCGGCGGCAAAACCGCCAGGGCGTTGGCGGTAGATTAATAATCTCATGCCGGAAGACCCAGGGCAGATAACCAGCAAGTCTTGCAAGCCGTCGTGATCAAGGTCGGCAAAATCGGACATTCGCCAGCTTTCCCAGCCGCGTGGATTATCCGGCAAGCTGATGACCTGGCGCACAAACTCCAAGGCCACGGCACGAAGGGGGCCGAATACAAGCAGGCACAAAACCCAAGCGAGGGCCGCGAAGCGATGGCTGCGATTAAAAGCCGCTCTCATGGTGGGGCGCTGGTGAAGACCAGGTAGGCGGGCCGCTTTTGCAGCTTAAGAATCAGGTCGCTCACGCCGTCGTGGTTGAGGTCCTGGATCCGCATCCATTCGTACGACTCGGCGCAAGTGAACTTGAAATCAGGTTGCGCACTGAAACCTCTCTCCCTCGAGATGAAACGATACACCGAGAGATAATCGGGGTGGCCCCGAACCAGGAGATCCTTTTTGCCGTCGCCATCAAAATCGCCACTGAGGTTGACGAACCGCTCGAAGTATTCGCGCCGAGACCAGCTTAGGAGCAGTGAGTGCGCGTCCAGATGGATGACGATGTCTCGCTGGCAGTCTGGCTCCGGAGCAAATCCTGCCCCGGGCCGATAGAAATGCAGCTTCAGGTTCAGGTCGAGCTGTTTGGCGGTAATCATCTTGCGGACTCCTTCGCGGCTATCAAACAGGCTGTAGCCCAGGACGAGATCCAAGGCGCCGTCGCCGTCGATGTCCACCACCGGGAGGGAAGCGGTCCAATCATTCTTGCGGAAAACTTGCTCCGGTTTGGTTGAGATCTGCCCATCTGGGCCGGCCAAATAGGTGCTGATCAGCACCTTGCCCGAGCGAGTCCCGGGGATGAACCAGGGTTCACCTAGCCAGGTTCCTTGGAGCAGATCAACGTTATGGTCGCCGTTGAGATCCACCCAGCAGAACCAGGATCGTGAGTCGGAGTGGACCGTTCGGATGCTGTCAGGGTGCTCGCCAAACGAGCCATCGGAATGTTGCAGATAAAGGTGGAAGGTGTGAGATCCGTCGGGGTTGGAGGTTCGAACAATTAAATCGTCCCTCTGATCGCCGTTGAGATCGTTCAAGGCCAGGCTTAGCTCAAACTCCCGGTTAAATCCGATCTTGAAGACCATGAATTGCGCCTGAAGGGATGCGGGCTTAAGGACCTGGCGGACGCGCCAACCTTCCTGAAATCCCCAAACCTGGAGTCCTTCGAAGGTGGGCACCACGATCAAAGGCCAATTCCCGCCGGTGCGCGCCGAGAGTGGCAGATAGACCGCCGATGGCTTCTCAACAGCTTCTGGAACGATGGTTCGCTCGCAGATGATCTGCCGGCAAGAGGGCGCGGCTGTCCGGTTAGTGAAGACCAGTTCGCTGACTCCGTCTCTGGTAAGCATCAGCAAGCTCTCAGCCGTTTGACCGAGGTTGGCGGGCCAGATGACGCAGGGTGTTTCGAGTTCGTAGTTCTGGCTGGGCTTGCGCGCGAATCCGGCGATGGGATCCTGGTAGAAAATGGAAAGGCTCGATCCATCAATCAGCACGGCGTCTTTGAGTTGATCGCCGTCTAAATCGCAAAGGATGAGCTCGGATCCGGGGCCTCCGATCTCGCTGGAAAGAAATCGTGGTTTGGCCAAGCCAGCAACGGCTGTCAAACAGGCCACGACGATAAGCCCGCGGGTAAGCACGCCCGCCCGCCCCACACCTCGCCGGTAGGCTTGCCATTCTGAGAAATGGAGCATCGTCGGATTTAGACAAACGAACCGACGGATCGTGCCAGCCTTTGGAGGTCTGGCGCTGGGGGGTGACAATGGTAGTGGGACTCTGTGCCGGTGGCTTTGGGGGGCTCTTCAAATTCAAATTACCGATAATTCCCGATGCTCAATGTTCATCACTGCGAATTGCCGCAATTCAACCCGTAGCCAATAATCCGGAAGAGAAGCCGCAACGGAAATCAAACTCAGGTCGAACAGGATCCCGAACGATGCTTCGCCCCAGAAGCTTAACTTGACTTCAACGGTCGTGAAAATACCATCCTCTCATGGACTTTGGGGCTCCTTCCATCCGGCAGGCCATGCCATTGGCGACGGCTGATCACCAGGACCCGCGCCCGATTGCCGGTTCAATGTACGAGCAGCGGTTGTTCAATAAGAATTAGCGAAAACACCGAAGCCCCCGGAATGAAGACCAAACCTGGAGCCACTTCGCCGATAGCCGCCGTGCCGGATCTAGATCCGCTCATAATCAACGTCCGTGGACGGAAGGTCCTCCTTGACGCTGATTTGGCCACACTTTACGGGGTAGCGACGAAAGTCCTTAATCAAGCTGTTCGACGAAACGCGGATCGGTTTCCCGAGGATTTTTGCTTCGTATTAACTGCGGCTGAGAAGTTGGAGGTGGTCACAAACTGTGACCACCTCGTGCGACTCAAATTCTCCCCGGTTCGTCCGCGAGCTTTCACCGAGCATGGCGCCCTCATGGCCGCCAACCTCCTCAACAGCGCGCGCGCGGTCGCGATGAGTGTTTATGTCATTCGTGCCTTCGTCAAGATGCGCGAGAGCCAGGCCGTCAGCGAGGGCACCCTCAAACGCTTGGCCGAGATTGACAAGACTCTGCTAGTTCACGATGTTGCGTTGCGCGAGATTCTCGAGAAACTCCGCCCGTTGCTGGCCCCTCCGCCAACTCCGCCCAAGCCCGAAATTGGCTTCCATGTTAGGGAAAGGCCGATCCAGTAAGCCGCGATTAACCCTGGGAATCTCGGTGTGTTGTCGAATGATCATGGATTCGGGATCGTGGCCCGAGCTTCATCAAGGGCTCGTTTGGGTCTGAGCAGGATAGCCCTTCGACGGCTTTAAGGATCGTTCCCGATCGTAACGCTGAGACGGTAGAATTTGGCGGGCAAACCTGCGTTGGTATCGGTGAGAGTGGCGTTGACGCCATTGGGGACCGGGCCGAGGTAACTGGTGAGGGTGGTCCACTTGGCGGCGGCCAGGTTGGTACACCACCACGCCTGGTAGCTGCGGCCGGCGGCGAGCGGACCGTAGGTAAGATCGATCCCAGGCGCCACATTTTTGCTGGCTGCAGCCGTCAGCACGAAGCGCGAGGTGGGGTCGGTCGGGTCCAGGCCGGCGACGTACTTGAACCAGTTATTCTGCCCGGTCCCGGAAGGGTCGGCGTTGGGGGCGGCTTGTGGGCAATTGGTGCAACCGAAGTAACGAAGTTGCCAGGTCTGATACGACGTCACGACGGTGAGCGTAGCGTTGGAACTGGCTACCGAGCCCTGGTCATTGCTGATGATGACGTTGAAGACTTCGCTGTTGTTGGTGGTGGTCGTCGCCGGCGTGGTGTAACTCGCGCTGGTCGCGCCGGTGATGTTGGTGCCGTTCTTCTGCCATTGGTAGTAGAGCGGCAGGCTAAAGGTCGTGCCAACGGTGAACGTGGCCGTTTCCCCGACGTTCACTGTTTGGCTCTGGGGTTGGGCGGTGATGGTTGGCGGCGGGAGGGCATTGTAGCGGTCCATGGCGGGCAGCGAGTAGATCTGATGGGTCACGTTCTCGGGTTGGACCCATGGCCAGGCGCGCCCGCCAAAGAATGCCGGTTTGGCACCCAGGTAGTAAGAGGCTGGAATGGCATGGTCGGAGATCGCCGGCTCCCAGACCTGGGACTCGGTGAGGTAATCGAAGTTGCCATGCCGGATGGCATTGGTGACCGTTGCCATGTCGGCATACATGTCCCATCGCTCCGGGTCGTAGCCGAGTTTCCAGAGGTCGGCGCCTGACGACCAGCTGGCGTTGTTCCCGGACATGGCCGGATCGTCATAGGTCCAACCGCCCATCTGGCCGGCCTGGCCCAGGACATTGCCCAGGAAAGAGTCCCACCAGGAACCGTAGGCCGCGCCAATGCACCGGATGTTCTGCAGGTCGGTGAAGTCCTTCCGTTGTCCGGAAAACCAGTTGCGCAGACAGGTCATGTAGATCGCGTTCCCGTGGGTGTAATCGGAGTCAAAGTTGACGCCGGAATTACCCTCAAAGAGGACGTGGTGAGGCCCGGCCATGTGCGAGGCATTCAGGCCGCATTCAACCCAGACGGGATTGTCGTAGTCCCAGGCGTCATCGGCGTAATTGTACCCGAAAACGCTGCCCGCTCCGCAGGAGCGAACGACCATGTTCTTGCATACATTGATACTGATGTTGTCTTCGACCAGAATCTCCGACGAGCCGTCGGCAAAGCTGATGGCGTAACCCGCGCCGCCTGGTTCGGGCCAGGAGCCGTCGTGAATCATTGACGCGCGAATTTCGATTCTAAAGGATCCGTCGACGGCGAAACCTTCGCCGAGCCATTGCGTGTTCTCGATGTTTTTAGCCCAGGAGTAGGCGGCGTTCTCGAACCGAATTTGTCCGTCCGCGCCGCCGAGCACCGTCATGTCTTCGATGCCGGCACCCCTGACCTGGGCGCTCGCCCGGTCAGGCAACGATCCTGAATAGTCGCTGTAAGGTGTCAGTTGCGCGGTGTGGCTGGTTCGGTAACTGATGTGCAGCGGCGTCGTGAAGGTGATGGTGTTACCGTTGATCGATTCGATTTCCTTGATCTCACACATTGGCCGGTCGGGCCGGCAAAACCATGACATCGCCGCAGGGGGTCTCACGGCTTGGCCGCCATCGCCAAGGTCATACGGGCCGGTCGCATCCGAATTATCGCAGTCATCCTGGTACTGCTGTTGCGGCAGATGCATATTCCACGCTACCCGATCTCCGGCCCACACTTTGGCGTTGCCGGGAAAACCGGCAGGCGTGGGTTGCCAGGAAGCGCCGGAGAGCTCATCCAACAAAACGAAGTCACCCGCGGTGAAGACACCTGCGTCATGGACGGTTACAGACGAGGCGCCCTTGGCGCCATCCGCCGTGAGGTTCTGCGACCTCGTAGTGTCGGGTCCCGGCCACCGCGAAGCGCCAAGGATGACCACCGGCTGCGCGTCAGGATTGTATGTGCCCGGATCGACGGGTTGTGTCGGGGATATCCGGGGCCGGGCACCGTTGGTCTTCTGAAGAACCGTCACTCCGGGACCAGCGCCGCGGAGCGTGATGCCTGAATGGATCAGGAGATAATTATTGACGGTAAATGTGCCCGCGGAGAGCAGCACTACCTGTCCTGCCGGGCACGCCTCCAGCGCGGCCTGAATTCCGGGCGAGGCATCCTGCGCACCGTTGCCAAAAGTCGAGGCGTCGAGGTTGGTGAATATGGTTATCCGGTTCGAAATTCCGCCGAACGACATCAGGCCTGGGTTCCACGCCGTTGCCCGGTCTGTCGGCAAAATGCTTCCCCGAACGTCGGAGGACGCCAGCAACCACGCTGACAAGAGAGCGATCAAGGCGAACCACAAACCGCGGATCGTTCCCCCGGGTTGGGAGGAGTTATGGTTGGTTTTCATGATAGCTTCGGTCACGGCAATGAGTCCTCCGGCCCCACGACCATCCCGAGCAGTAGATAGCCAATGAGCACATCGGCGTCTGGCATCTAACCTGGAGGTCGGGAGACTCAGCGACGCATGGGCGAATAGTTACCGAGGCCCGCGAAACAGGCAACTCAGTCGGATGCACGGCGAGGGGACGAGAGGGGGCAAGTGTTGGGCTGGAGGAACCGAATCCGGCTGAGGTTCGGACAACAAGTCGGCGGAAGCGGATCGGGATTCGCATTCCCCGGGCCGGCGAATGATTGGCTCGCCACGAGCGCCAGAATCCGCTAGGATCGCGCGAAGATACCCAGCGACTTTCTCTGACTTCGAAATCGCCAATGATAACACCGACCTCTCGCCACGCACTCTCCCTGGATGCCATGGCCGCCCTTCTTCGGGCTTGCGAATTGCCCAGCGACGACCTGACCCCCGACGATTTGGCGGTGTTCGATATCGTGGAACTCGAAGGCCGCCTCCTAGGAACCGTGGCATTGGAAACCGTAGGGAAGGATGGCTGGCTACGCTCGCTCGCCGTCCAGCCCGATGCCCGCCATCAAGGTTTAGGCAAGATGCTCGTGAGCCAGGCCGAAGCACGCGCCAGAGCGGCCGGAGTCACTCATATTTATCTCCTCACTTCGACTGCGAAGGACTTTTTCGCCAAGCTCGGTTATCATTCGATCTCCAGGTCAGACGCGCCGGAGGGGATTCGTGCGAACCGGCAAATGACGGCCTCGTGCTGCGCTTGTGCCGCGTTTATGACCAAGCACGTTGAGCCCAATCCCTGAATCTACCACAAGGGAACAGTTTCTCTGGTCCCGGGGACTCGATCCAAGGGGCTCGAGACAGCGTATTTCCTGGCCGCGTCGATCGTCCGCGCGAAGGGTTTCATCCAATCAGGCGATTGTTCCGTCGGCGCCGGCGGCCGTCACACCGCCTCCATCATTTCGTAAGTCACCCGGCCAAAGAGGAGGGCGTCGGCCTGAGCGAGGTTCTCGACCGCGTGACGATGCAAGCCTTGGTCAGGGACGATTGCACGATGATCGCAGCACCCGTTTAGCGTGATGTTGATGGAACACGGAAGGGGTCGCATGAGGCGAGTATCTCTCAATTTTTGCCTTTAACCTTCACCGTTCATCCTTTCTAGTCGTTGTCATGCCGCGCCTCGTTTGGACCGTTGCCATCGCCTTGCTCTTGCAGGCGGGGTTTCTCGCTGGGCCAGTGCGCGGCGAGACCCGCGCGGGGTCGCCGTTTCTGATTGATGTCTGGGAGGCTGACGAGGGGTTGCCCGAGAATGTTGTCCTGGCTATCACGCAGAGCCGGGAAGGTTATCTCTGGGTAGGCACCCTCAACGGCCTGGTCCGATTCGACGGGATGCGGTTTACGGTGTTTGACGAGAATAATACCCCTGGGTTACCCGGCAGCCGGATCGTGAGCTTGTTCGAGGACAGCCACACGAATCTATGGGTCGGGACGGAGACCGCCGGGGCCGCCGTGATCCGCAACGGCTTGGTCACGAGTGTCGACCTGGGACGCGGCTCGCGGGACGAGCGGTTGGTCGCCGCCTCCGAGGACTCCACCGGCGCCGTTTGGCTATACACCGCGGACGGCCAGCTCTGCCGCCACCGAGACGGCCGGTTCGACACGTGGAGCTTTGGCTCGTCTCGACACAGCGACTATCGAGGGATCGCCTCCGATGGTCCGCAGCTCCTCATTGCTAGCGAAACGGGACTGTCAACTGTACTGGCGAAGGATGTCACCGCGGGGAACGTGCCTAAGGTCGAGCGATATCTCCCTTTCAGCAAACTGGACTATCTTTTGGCGGGCAGCGCGGGGGGATTCTGGCGTCTGGCCGATGGGCGAATCACTAAGTGGGCCGTCGACAAATTGGCTCGGGATCTTGGTGCTTATCCGTGGGGGCGCGCACGCGTGGCTGCGGCCTGCGAAGATCGCCAAGGCAATCTCGTCGTGGGCACGCTCGGGAGCGGCCTGTTCTGGTTCGATGCCGAGGGCAATTCGACTGCCATCTCCACCAACCAGGGGCTGTCCTCCAATTTCGTGCTCTCGTTGCTGGTGGACCGGGAAGGCAGCCTGTGGGTGGGGACGGACGGGCGCGGGCTGGATCGGGTCAAGCGTCCGCTGTTCCACACACTGGAACATACCCGGGGGCAGGTGGCGCAATCGGTTTCACAGGACAGCCAGGGTGGTTTGTGGATCGGCTACAACGGGGGCGGCGTGGACCACTGGAGAGATGTTATGCTGCAGCGTTACGGGCCGGATCAGGGCCTGGTGAACGCATCCATCCGCGCCGTGCTGGCTGATCGCGACCAGGCCAGAATCTGGGTTGGAACCTGGGGCCGAGGGGTTTTCGAGCTTGAGAGCGGAGTTTTCACCAGTGCCCCTGGCGCTTCCGGCGTGGTGCTGGCGCTCTACCAGGATCGTCAGGGCGTGGTTTGGGGGGGGACTGAGGGTGGCCTGACCCGCTGGGAAGGGCAAGAATGGAAACGGTTTACCACCGCCGATGGCCTTTCCGCAAACGTGGTGCGGGCGATCACGGATGATGCTCAGGGGGCTCTATGGATCGGGACCCGGGGGGGAGGACTCAACCGGCTGAGCGATGGCCACTTCACGGTTTATCGAAAGAAGGATGGCTTGCCCAGCGACGACGTTTCCTCGCTTTACTTCGATAGCACAGGTGTCTTGTGGATCGGGACGGGCAGCGGGCTGGGCCGTTACGCCGATGGCAAGTGGAGCCGGTTCACCATCCAAGACGGCCTGGTGAGCGACAGCATCGCATACCTGGCTGGAGACGACCAAGGGTATCTATGGATCGGATCGAACAATGGTTTGATGCGCGTTGCCAGGAAAAGCTTTGATGAGCACGTTTCGAACCCGGCGTTGCGTCTCGAGTGCCGCACCTATGGAAAAGCGGACGGTTTGCCGATCGGGGAATGCACCAGCGGTTCGCAGCCAAGCGTCTGCAGCGGCAGCGATGGGCGGCTTTGGTTTCCCACCATTCTGGGCGTGGCCTCGGTCGATCCTGCGCACTTGCTGCGCAACCCGTATCAGCCGCCAGTGGTGATTGAGTCGGTGCGTCTGGAGGACCGGCTTCAGAACACCAATCGGCTGTATTCCGGCGCGCTGGCGCCCGTGACGATTCATCCGCGCCAGGAGCGAATCCAAATCGAGTATACGAGCCTAAACCTGGCCGCTCCCAACCGCGCTCGTTTCCGCTACATCCTCGACCATTACGAGACCAAGTGGACGGAAACGACCGATCGCAGCGTGCGTTATCCCAAGCTGCCGCCGGGCCAATACACGTTTCGCGTTACGGCCTGCAACGAGGACGGCGTATGGAACGAAAATCCCGCGGTGCTCTCGCTTTTAGTCGAGCCTCCGTTCTGGCGCACGTGGTGGTTCTTGAGCGCCAGCGCGCTCTGCCTGTTGAGCTTGATCGTCGGGACGGTGCATCGAATCTCGACCCAGCGGCTCCAGCGCCAAGTTGAACGGCTTCGTCAGCACGAAGCCCTGGAAAAGGAGCGCGCGCGCATCGCCCGGGACATCCACGATCAACTCGGCGCTAGCGTCACCCAGGTCTCGCTATTGGGCGAATTTGTGGAGGCAGACAAGGACTCCCCTACCGAAGTCGAGGAGCATGGCCGCCAGATTTCCCAGACCGCACGCGAGATCACGCGCACGCTCGATGAAATCGTTTGGACCGTAAACCCCTCCAACGACACGCTGGACGGTCTGATTACCTATGTGTGCAAGTACGCCCAGGACTATCTGGCGGTGGCCGACCTGCGCTACCGGCTCGATGTGCCTCCGCAGTTGCCTGCGGCCGCCGTGTTCCCCGAAGTTCGACACAACTTGTTCCTGGCGGCGAAGGAGGCCGTGACCAACATTGTCCGTCACGCCAAGGCGACCTCGGTGTGGATCCGGCTCAAATTGGAAGATCATGCCTTCACACTCGAAATCGAGGATGACGGCCGGGGGTTGGGAAGTTCGGACCCCAAAGCCGCCCAGTCCCGCAACGGGCTGCGCAACATGCGCAAGCGCATGGAGGAGATCGGCGGCAGTTTCAGCGCCGTCCCCGCGCCCGAGAAAGGGACCATCATCCGCCTGACCGCGCCCTTAATCCTCGATAAAATTGACCCTGCGGCAAAGTCCGGGTAACCTCTTGCACTCGGCGAAGAACGGTTCCGCGTCCCAAATCTTGCATGCCCATCAGCGTCTCGATAGTCGAAGATAACGATCAATTGCGCACCACCCTTGCGCGCGTGATCAATCGGGCTGAAGGGTTTCGTTGCATCAGTCAGTATCCGAGCGCCGAGGCCGCTCTAGAAGCGCTGCCAAAGGATCGGCCTAATGTGGTCTTGATGGATATTAATTTGCCGGGGATGAATGGGGTCGAATGTGTGCGTCAGTTGAAGCCCGTTCTCCCGGAAACGCAGATCATTATGCTCACGGTTTACGAGGACACCGAGAACATCTTCAATGCGCTGGCGGCGGGTTCGTCGGGCTACCTCTTGAAGCGCACCACGAGCGCCGAATTGCTCGACGCGATCCGTGAAGTGCTGAAGGGCGGTTCACCCATGACCACCCACATTGCGCGCAAAGTGGTTCAATCATTTCAGCGCCAGGCGTCTTCCGCCGCGCCTACTGAAAACCTGTCGCAGCGTGAACAGGAGGTGCTCGACTGCCTAAGCCAAGGCTTTCTGTACAAGGAAATCGCCGAAAAGCTCGGAATTAGCTACGAGACGGTCCACACTTACATTCGGCGCATCTACGAGAAACTCCAAGTGCGCACACGGACGGAGGCGGTGGCCAAGTTCCTCAAGCGGTAGGGATCGGGAAGCGGTGGGAGTGGGGTATCTCAACACCACCAACAGGCCGTGGAAGGAGAGGAACCCTTTCCTGCGCGAGAAGGGTGTCACCTCGATCTCCGCCGGCTTGAACGAGGCACCGATGGTCTAGAGGAACATCCCTGAAGTGATGGCCGCCCGAAAGGACCTCGTGGCCGTCCTTGGCCAATTCGACCCGAAGCTGGTGAAAAAAGCACCCCACGGTGAGCGCACAGGAGATTGGTTCAGATGGCAAATCCCCGCGGCAAAATGCGAGTTCCGTTTACGACAGACCGGGTTGTAGCTAACGTTCGTGGTAGAGTAATCGCGTGAAGCAAAGAGCGACCCAACCTCGGTGCATCGTGATCGCAGGCCCGAACGGCGCCGGCAAGACCACCTTCGCCCGCGAGTTTCTTCCTAAGAGCGTTTTTTAAAAATATCCCAGGCGGTCTTGCGGCGGGGCGGGGCGTCTGGCGTCGTTGCTCCTCAGTTACAGATTTCTAACGAATATGCGCCTTCGTCGCGTCTAGCCATCCGCCCCGCCGCGCTCGCA
>Ga0265314_10003901_pt1 | contig 14175 bp, 13 predicted proteins | sample 4126metaG_FD_203106 | JGI IMG/M metagenome (GOLD analysis project Ga0265314, IMG submission 203106) | Rhizosphere microbial communities from Carex aquatilis grown in University of Washington, Seatle, WA, United States - 4-1-26 metaG | ecosystem: Host-associated > Plants > Roots > Rhizosphere >... | reverse complement strand
GAGGGGTTGGGTTTGATCGAATTCAGCTTGTCAAAAACAAACCAAGCCGCATTGGCGGCCACGGCTACTGCTTTTTCAACGTGCTTGATCGGCTTAGTCAAGGGGCGATCTCCAGAGCGTAGGATTGAAGTTCTTTAACCAGTACAGAAAATCCAGTATAGGGTCCTGGGTACTGACGGGCTAGCCTATTAAAGCGAAAGGGCGTTAACTGCATTGGACGGGGCTTTTAGGGATTGAACGGAGCGGGCCGCCGACGGGCAAAAGGCATTCAAAAGCAATAACATAGCGCGATACGGGCGCAGCGAGTTAAATCTTCCGGGGGCTGACTTGCATCCAAACTAATGACCGATGCCGCGAGGGGCAAAAATTTCCAAAAGCCACAGTCCTGTGTTGAAACTTGCGCACTGCGGCGCTATCCTTAACGGTTGCCCCACCTTTTCAAACCGCAGGAGTCAGACTCAACATGTCTAGCATTGATGTTCCCCTAAAAGACGGGGGATTCGGGAGCACTCGCCGTACGGACAAATGGTGGGTGGAACCCATTCTGGTGTTTCTCGGCTACATGGCCTTCATCGTATACGCGACGTGGGCGGCGTTCCAGGGGAACAATTATTTGTGCACTGCGCAGTGTGGCGGGGCGGACTATTTGTCGCCCATGTACTCGCCACTGCTCTATACTTCGGCGCCCGCGTGGTGGCCGGCGTTCCTGCCGTTCTCGGCGGCGATGCTGATTCTGCCGTTTCCCGGATTGTTCCGCTTCACCTGCTACTACTATCGCGGCGCTTACTACAAGGCGTTCTGGATGGACCCGGTCTCTTGCACAGTCGGCGAGCCGCGCAAGAGCTATCGCGGCGAGAAGAAGTTCCCTCTGATTCTGCAGAACGTCCATCGCTACTTCCTGTACTTCGCGATTATCTTCGTGTTCATTCTGCTCTTTGATGGATACAAATCGCTCTGGTTCACCGGTGCCGATGGTGCCAAGCACTTTGGGATCGGCGTCGGATCGCTGGTGTTGATCCTCAACCCGATTCTGCTTGGCGGCTATACGTTCGGCTGCCATTCGCTGCGTCACCTGGTGGGCGGAATCAAAGATGTTCTCTCCGGCTCGCCGGTACGCAAGAACGCATACGATTGCGTGAGTTGCCTGAATCGCAACCACATGAAGTGGGCCTGGGTGAGCATGTTCTTCGTGGGCTTCGCGGATATTTACGTGCGCCTGTGCTCGATGGGCGTTTGGCACGATTGGAGAATTCTTTAGCGATGGCGGAGTTTCCGGTTCACGAATACGATGTGCTGGTGATCGGAGCGGGCGGCGCGGGATTGCGCGCTGCTATCGAATCTTCAAACGCCGGCGCTAAGACCGCTGTGATTACCAAGTCGCTTTTGGGCAAGGCGCATACGGTGATGGCCGAAGGCGGCATGGCGGCGGCGATGGGTAATGTGGACGACCGCGACAACTGGCGCGTGCATTTCGCCGACACTATGCGCGGCGGACAGTATCTGAATAACTGCCGCATGGCGGAGTTACACGCGAAGGAAGCGCCGGCGAGAGTGCATGAGCTCGAAGCGTGGGGCGCGATTTTCGATCGCACCAAAGACGGCAAGATTTTGCAACGCAACTTTGGCGGACATCGCTATCCGCGTCTCGCTCACGTCGGCGACCGGACTGGTTTGGAGATGATCCGCACTTTGCAAGATCACGGCATTCACCAAGGCATCGACGTCTACGCCGAGCACACGGTTCTCACTCTGTTGATGGACGGCAATCGCTGCACGGGCGCGTTCGCTTACGATCGCGAGCGCGGGCGCTTCAAAGTTTTCCCTGCGAAAGCGGTGGTGCTGGCGACGGGCGGCGTGGGCCGCGCGTTTAAGATCACTAGTAATAGTTGGGAATACACTGCTGACGGGCAGGCGCTGGCGTACAACGCTGGAGCTTCGCTGCTCGATATGGAGTTCGTGCAGTTTCATCCGACGGGGATGGTATGGCCGCCCAGCGTGAAGGGCATTTTGGTGACGGAAGGCGTCCGCGGCGAAGGCGGTGTGCTGCGCAATAAAGACGGCAAGCGCTTCATGTTCGACGATATTCCGGAGAACTACCGCAGTTCCACTGCCGACAATGAAGAAGAAGGCTGGCGCTACACGCAGGGCGACAAGAGTGCGCGGCGTCCGCCGGAGTTGTTGACGCGCGATCACGTGGCTCGCTGCATCAATCGCGAAGTGAAAGCGGGGCGCGGCAGCCCGCACGGCGGCGTGTTTCTCGACATCGCGTGGATCAAAGAAAAGATTCCGAATTCGATCGAGCACATCAAGAAAAAGCTGCCCAGCATGTATCACCAGTTCAAGCAGCTCGCCGATCTCGACATCACCAAGGAGCCGATGGAAGTGGGTCCGACGACGCACTACATCATGGGCGGCATTCAGGTGGAAGGCGATACGCAGATGACGTCGGTAGCAGGCTTATTCGCCGCCGGCGAATGCGCGGCCGGTCTGCACGGAGCCAATCGCCTGGGTGGAAATTCGCTCTCTGACTTGTTGGTCTTCGGCAAACGCGCCGGTGAATACGCCGCGAAGTTCGCCAAGGAAAATGGGGCAGGGAAGTTGGACCAGGGCCAAGTGGATACGGCTGCGAAGGCGGCGCTGGCTCCTTTCGAACGCGGCGCGGCGGGCGAGAATCCGTTTGCCGTGCAGAACGAATTGCAGGATTTCATGCAGGACTTGGTCGGCATCGTGCGCATGGAAAACGAAATGCAGCAGGCGCTCGAAAAGATCAAGGGGCTGCGCGCGCGGGCTGCGAAAGCGGGCATCACCGGCAACATTGAATACAACACCGGTTGGCACACCGCGCTCGATCTCGACAACATGCTCGAGATCGCCGAGATCATCGCCATCGCGGCGATTGAGCGCAAGGAAAGCCGCGGGGGCCATTTCCGCGACGACTACCCCGAGAAGAGCGCCGAGTGGGCCAAGTACAATCTGCGCGTCAGTAAGGGTCCGGACGGACAGCCCAAGCTCGAGCGCGTGCCCGTGGTGCCCTTGACCGACGAAATGAAGCAAGTGATTGAGGAGAACAAGTAGCATGGCCGATCAAGCGACCTTTCGCATCTGGCGCGGCAGCGAGGGCAACGGCAAGTTCGTCGATTACACCACCGAAATCACCAGCGGCATGGTGGTGCTCGACGCCGTGCACAGCATTCAGCACAAGCAGGCCAACGATATTGCGGTGCGCTGGAATTGCAAGGCGGGGAAGTGCGGATCGTGCTCGGCCGAAATCAACGGCAAGCCAAAACTGATGTGCATGACGCGTCTGAACACTCTCGATTTGACGCAGCCGGTGACGGTAGAGCCGATGAAGACCTTCCCGCACGTGAAAGACTTGGTCACCGACGTCTCCTGGAATTACCGCGTCAAGATGAAGATCCAGAAGTTCAAGCCGCGCAAGCCGGACGCGCCCGACGGGACGTGGCGCGAGCAGCAGGCCGACGTCGACCGGCCCCAGGAATTCCGTAAGTGCATCGAATGTTTCCTATGCCAGGACGTGTGCCACGTGCTGCGCGATCACGATTTGCACGATGAGTTCATCGGTCCGCGGTTTCTGATCTATACCGCGCAACTGGAGATGAACCCGCTCGACACGGGCGACCGCCGCAAGGCTCTCAAGGACGAATTCGGCATCGGCTATTGCAACATCACCAAGTGCTGCACTAAAGTCTGTCCGGAAGAAATCAAGATCACCGACAACGCGATTATTCCTCTGAAGGAACGCGTTGTGGACGTGTTCTTCGATCCCATCGCCAAGTTATTCGGTAGCGGCAGATAGTTCATCCCAGGCCAGCGCTCGCCCCAGCGCGCGCTTAATTTCACCGTGCCGATTCGCTGAAATGCTGCCAGCCCGGCGCTGCAAGGCGGCGCGTGAGACTGTGCGTAGATTGTCAAAATTGGCGGCGCAGCGGCTGGGCATGCCCTCCGCGCGTCCCAGGGGAACTTCGACGGCGATATTGCGGATAGTGGAGGTAATCTCCACCGCCGTGAATTTTTTCAGGTAGGAGTACGCGCTGTCCCTAGAAAGTAGCAGCACAGGGCGGCGCCCGGCGGGAGCGGGCAACGCCGCCCACCAGATCTCATACTGTTTCACGCCTTCCATTCCTCGGCATTCGACCAGTCATCGGCCTCAGCCGCGGAATCCGGCTGCGCGAGGTACGCTTTCCGCATTTGTTCCTCTTCGGCCTCGCGAATTGCCTTGCGGATGGCGGCGCGGACGAACTCGGCTCGCTGCCGCTTGGCCGTTGGAGCAACGCGGTTCAGGCTCCGGAAGGTAGGCTCATCAATCTGAACCAATAAAGACTTCATATGCTCATACTATATCAAGAGTCTATATATAAGTTTCCCGGTGGCCGGGACGATGTAGAATCGTCTGAACTTGCTTAGTTACTCAAGAGGTCCGGATATACGGTTGCTTAACCGCACCATCGGCGAGCAACTGGAACGCAACGCCCACCGGTTTCCGCAGGGTCTTGCGCTAGCCTCGTGTCACCAATCCAAGCGGCTCACGTGGACGCAATTGCTGGATGCGGCGGATCGCGTGGCGCACGGGCTCGCGAAACTTGGCATCGAACCCACAGACCGCGTGGGACTTTGGGCCATGAACTGTTGGGAGTGGCTGGTGGTGCACATGGCTTGTGCCCGGGCGGGCGCGATTCTGGTGAACGTAAATCCTTCCTGCCGTGCTCATGAGCTGGCTTTTATCCTCACCAAGTCCCGCATGAAAGTTTTGTTTTTGCGCGAGCGCGATTCCAAAGCGAATTACGCGGACGTGCTGGGCGAGGTGTGCAAGGGCGGACAATTCAACCTGCGCCATACGGTATTTTTCGATACCCCGGGATGGGAGAGCATGTTGGCGGAGGAGCCGCGGGCCACGACTGCGCGCATCGAGCTCGACGATGCCACCAATATTCAGTACACTTCCGGGACAACTGGTTCTCCCAAAGGCGTACTGCTGACGCATCGCAATCTAGTCAACAACGGCTTTCTCAGTGCGCGTGTTCTGCGCTATACCGAGCGCGACCGCATCTGTCTGGCTGTGCCTTTCGCGCATTGTTTCGGTAACGTGATCGGCACCATGTCTGCGCTGGCTAGCGGATGCGCGTTGATTTTGCCTAACGACACTTTCGATCCGAGGGCCGTCCTGGCGGCAGTGGAAGAGGAGCGGGCGACGGCTATCTACGGCGTGCCGACGATGTTCATCGCCGAATTACGTCATCCTGAATTCGCGCGTTTCGATCTGACGAGTCTGCGCACGGGCGTGATGGCTGGCGCGCCTTGTCCGGTGGAAGTGATGAAGCAGGTGATCGCCGACATGCACTGTCCGGAGATGATCATCGGCTACGGACTGACGGAAACTTCGCCGCTGGTGACGATGTCCGAAGTCGACGACGATATCGACCGCCGGGTGGCGACTGTCGGCAAGGCTGTCCCCTGCACGGAACTGAAAGTGGTGGACGTGGAGACTCGCGAGACGCTGGAGCGCGGCCAGCAAGGTGAAATTTGCGCGCGCGGCTACATGCTGATGTACGGCTATGACGGTGATCCGGAGGCTACCGCGCGCGTGATCGATCCCGACGGTTGGTTTCGCACCGGCGATCTGGGCGCGATGCGCGAAGACGGCTACCTGAACATCACCGGCCGCGCCAAGGACATGATCATCCGCGGCGGGGAAAACATTTATCCGCGGGAGATCGAAGAGTTTTTGTACACACACACGAAGATCGCCGAGGTTCAGATCACGGGCCTGCCCCACGAGCGCTTCGGTGAAATCGTGCTGGCCTGGATCCGTCTGAAACCCGGAGAGACCGCGACTCCCGAGGAAATCCGCGAATTCTGCGAAGGGCAAATCGCCAAGTTCAAAATCCCCGAGTCGATTCGTTTTGTCGAATCGTTCCCGACGACGCTGAGCGGAAAAATTCAAAAGTTCCGCATGCGCGAGATCGAGATTCGGGAACAGGGACTCGACAAAATAGCACGAAGCAGAACTGCTTAACGGCCTTGCCAGTGCGGTTGGCGCTTTTCGAGAAACGCGCAGATGCCTTCCTGGGCGTCGGCGGCGAGAGCGTTCTCGGTCATCACCTGTTGTGTGTATGCGTAGGCCTCGGCTTGCGGCAGATCGGCTTGGCGGTAGAACGCTTGCTTGCCGGTTTTCAAAGTGAAGGCGCTGGCACGGCCGATGCGCTCCGCTAGCGCTAATGTGGCTGCGCGAAGCTCTGTTTGGGGAACAACGCGATTGACTAAGCCCCACTCGGCGGCCGTCGACGCGTCGATCGAGTCTCCGGTAAGCAGCATTTCGAGCGCTCGCTTACGTCCCAACGCGCGGCTCACGGCCACCATCGGCGTCGAGCAGAATAACCCAATGCGGACTCCCGGCGTGGCGAATGATGCAGCTTCGGATGCGATAGCCAGATCGCAAGTCGCCACCAACTGGCAGCCCGCCGCCGTCGCCATGCCTTGCACTTCGGCGATCACCGGTTGCGGCACGGACTGAATTTTCGTCATCATCGCTGTGCACACGGTGAAGATTTCCGCATAAGCTTTGGCGTCGAGGCCTGTCATCTCGCGCAGATCGTGACCGGAGCAGAACGCCGGTCCCGCGGCGGCAAGAATAATCGATCTGGCGTGGCCATCCCGTTCTAGCTCGCTCAAGCATTCGATCACCTCGTGCATGAGGGCTAGCGACAAAGCGTTGCGTTGCGCGGGGCGGTTGAGCGTGACAATGACTGTCGATCCCTCGCACGCGAGGGTGAGATGAGAATACGGCATGGGCCGCCTCCTGGCTTACGCCCGGGTGAGAAACACCGGCATCCCCAGCTTAGCGGAGTAGTTGGGCCGATAGCGGTTGGTGTTGTACATGGTCGCCACGTCCAGCTTGCGCGGGCCGAGCTTAGGATCCGCGAGCGGGACCATCGCATAGCACCCTTCATGGATACCCGCCATCAAGCCACTCTGACCGGCAAGCGTGGCTTCGTAAGCCATGTTGCCGAAGGTGGAGGCGATCAGCTTGTCCATGAAATCCGGCGGGCCGCCGCGCAGATCGTAGGTGAGATCGCTCACCACAGTCTCCGCGCCCGTGCGCTGCTGGATTTCCGTGCTGAGCGTTTCCGCTATGCTGGCTTTTTTGCGATGGCCGTAGGCGTCGGGCTCGCCGTATTCCTCCAACTTGTAGCCTTCCCATTGCGCACCTTCGGAGAGAATCACCAGCGCGTAATTGCTGGGATTGCGGCGCTTGTCGGTTATCAGCAGATCGATCAGCTTTTCGAGGTTAACTTTGTATTCGGGAATCACGCAGCGAATCGACGTCACCCACGCCGTATAGAGCGCGGTGTAGCCGGCATCGCGTCCGAAGACGCGAAAGATGCCGATGCGTTCGTGCGAGCCCACCGTGGTCAACTGGCGTTCGATGGCGTCGGAGGCGCGTGTGATCGCGGTGGAGAAGCCCACGCAATATTCGGTGCCCTGGACGTCGTTGTCCATGGTCTTCGGCACCGCGATTACCTTCATGCCGAGCTGGTGCAAGCGATGCGCGAAGCTGAGAGTGTCGTCGCCGCCGATGGCGATCAACGCGTCGATGCCCAGGCCTTCGAGATTCGAAATCACTTGCGCGCTCATGTCCCACTTGCCGTCGGTGAGCGGATAACTGTCGCCGGTCAAGAAATCCGGCAGCTTTTTCATCTTTGACGGATTGGTGCGGCTGGTGTGCAGCATGGTGCCGCCGTCGCGATCGATCGTGCGGGTGTTCTCGCGGGTGAGGGGAAGGATGTAATGCTCGCGGCTGGCGGGATCGTTGAGATTGACGTGCGTCAACCCCTCCCAGCCGCGGCGGATGCCGGTGACTTCGATACCGTTCTCCGCAGCGCGGTAAACCACGCTCTTGATGACGGAGTTGAGACCGGGAACATCACCGCCTCCGGTGAGAATCCCAATGCGACGAGGTGCCATGCACCATTGTAGTTTTACGGATGTTGCTTGCGCCAGTTACTCGGCGAGATTCAGCCAACGCGAAACTTCCGACCACAGCGCCACTTTGGAAACAGGCTTGGAGAGGAAGCCTTGCATGCCATGCCGCTGGCACTGCTGGCGGATTTCGTCGGAATAATTCGCGGTCAGCGCCAGGATGGGGACGTCGGCGTAGCCGGGGAGCTGGCGAATGGCAGCGGTGGCTTCGAGTCCGTCGATCTTGGGCATTTGCAGATCCATCAAAATCAGTTCGTAGTGCCGCTCGCTGGCGGCCCGGATCGCATCGGCGCCATCGCAAGCCGTGTCTACCTGGACCGGCCGGCCTTTCAGCGAATGCTTCAGAACCGTCAGGCCTACGGGATTGTCTTCGACAGCGAGAATCGCCGGACCTTCGCCGGAATGGTGTTCGGGCAAGGGCACCGGATCCGCAGCCGGGCGTAGCGGGAGGCTGACGGTGAAGGTGGAACCTTTGCCCAATTCGCTTTCCGCGTCGATCGTACCGCCCATCAGGGCGACCAGTTTTTGCACCAGAGCCAGGCCTAAGCCCAGTCCCGGATAGTTCCGCGACAGGCCGTTATCCACCTGGTGGAAGGACTCAAAGATATGGACCTGGCGCTCGGGAGAGATGCCGATTCCGGTGTCACGCACCGCGATTTTCAGTGTGTCGCCATCCCGCCAGAGCGAGAGTTCGACGCTGCCGTGATGGGTGAATTTTATAGCGTTATCTAATAGATGATTAATGGTTTGTTGGACGCGTCCCGCGTCGCCAATCACCGTGGTGGGCAGTCTCTGGCCGATCGAGAAAGTTAAACCGATGCCTTTGGCTTGAACCTTTTCATTCTGCTGAGCGACCACTGATTTCACCAGCTCCGCCAAGCTGAATTCGGTTTCGTCAAGCTGCAGGTGCCCGGCCGTGAGAGCTGAATATTCCAGGGTCGCGTTCAGCAGGTGGAACAGGTTTTCGGCGCACAGGCGGGCTGTCGACACGTAATCGCGCTGCTCTTCGTCGAGATGGGTTTCGAGCAGAAGATCCGTCATGCCCAGGATGCCGCTGAGGGGCGTGCGGATTTCGTGATTCAGGTTCGCCAGGAATGTGCCCTTGAGGCGGTCAATTTCCGTTCGTTCCGTGTCGTTAAGCGGGGCGGTCGCCATTTCAGACGTCCATCGGCGGTTTCCAGGCCGAGGATTAGGGGGTTTGCCCGAGCGTAAAACTTCGCGGTGCCCCTTCCAGCTAAGGCTTCTTGGGCGGCGGCGCAATCAGAGGCGCGGTCGCGGGGGCCTTCGGTTGCCCGGGATTGGCGTCATCCTTGGCCTCATCGCCGAAAGTGATCTTGGTCTCGGCGCCGAACTGTTTGTAGTCTTCGTAGCGAATAGTCTGGCGGATGCGCTGGTCAAGTTCTTTGAAGTGCAGGGTGTCGTTCGCGACAGTATAGGTGGGGAACCAATATTTGCCGTCGATCTGCTCGCGGTAGGTTTCGAATTTCGGGAACTGGTTGTCGCCCTTGCGGCTGGCCGAGCCGACGCCACGCCCGTACGATTTGACGATCTGCATGTCGCGGTCGTCTACCCACACTTCACCCGAGAAGTAGCGCTGGTTGCCCTCGATCTTCACCGGCTTCACGGCGAAAACGTAGCAGCCGATCTCGTCCACGTTCTGGTGGCCCAGGTAACGGATTAAGTACTTAGGCAAGTCCGGGGTTGTCAAGACAAAAGGCTGTACGCTCTTCATGTCTTCCATGTCTTCCGGCGTCAGGATGATATTGCGCAGCGACGGCACCGGCGAGCGGACCACGTGCTCCGTGCGCCGGCCCTCCGGGCTGAAGACGATGTCGGACACCGTTTCCCAGCGGCCCGTGATAGCGCCGTTGTCGTCCAGTTCCTGGATGCGCGCGGTCTGGCGGTAGGTGTAGGCTTCGCGCGCCTTGGCGAATTGCAGTTCCTTGGCAGCGAACTTTTGCACGATGTCATCGATTTGCGCCTGCGAGAGTTCGTATTTCTTGTCGGCGCCAAAAGCGGCCGCGCTTAGGACCAGGACCAGGATGCCGTTTATACGCATATTTACCTTTTACTATAGTCCTGACGAAACTGGCCGGGTGTTGGTTTCCCGTCGCTAGCCCAAAATCCCCTTCGCGATCGTTAATCGCTGCATGTTGCTGGTGCCCTCGTAGATGCGGCCGATCTTGGCGTCGCGATATAGTTTTTCCACCGGGAAGTCCTTGGTGAACCCCACTCCGCCCAGCACTTCCACCGCGCGCGAGGCCACGCGTTCGGCCACCTGCGACGCAAAATACTTGGCCATGGCGGCTTCGGTAACGAACGGCAGCCCGGCATCGCGCAGGCGCGCGGCGTTATAGGTCATCAGCCGGGAGGCGGCGACATCCACCGCCATCTCAGCCAAATCGAACTGCACGCCTTGGAAATCGGCGATGGGTTTGCCGAATTGTTTGCGCTGCTTCGAGTAGGCGAGGGCATGATCGAGCGCTCCTTGCGCGAGCCCGGTCATCTGCGCGGCGATGCCGATGCGGCCTTCGTTCAGGGTTTCAATTGCGACTTTGTATCCTTTGCCGACACCGCCCAGCATGTTTTCTTTGGGCATGCGGCAATCGTCGAGAATCACTTCACACGTGGAAGACGCACGGATGCCTAGCTTGTCTTCCTTCTTGCCGATGGCGAGCCCGGGAGTTCCGCGCTCCACCAGGAAAGCCGTGATGCCGCGATAGCCTTCGGCGGGATCGGCGTTGGCGAAAACGAGAAACACTCCGGCTTCGGCGGCATTGGTGATCCATAGCTTGCGTCCCGTCAGCCGGTAATCGCCGCCATCCGCGACCGCGCGCGCCGCGAGCGCAAAGGCGTCCGATCCCGAGCCGGCTTCGGACAACGCATATGATGCCACCGTGTCGCGAGCGAGTTTGGGCAAGAAGCGGCGCTTCTGCTCATCCGTTCCCCAGCGGCGGAGCGCTGAATTGCACAGGGTGTTTTGCACATCGACGATCACCGACGCCGACGGATCCACTTTGGCCAGTTCCTCGATCGCCAGAATAGTCTGGAAGAAAGTCCCGCCCTGTCCGCCGAATTCTTCCGGGACATCCACCGACATCAGTCCAAGATCGAACAGTTCTTGCAGCAGATCTTTGCGGAACACGCCGGCCTGGTCCATTTCGCGGACATGCGGAGCCAGCCTTTCGCGCGCGAACTGGCCGACCGTGGATTGAAACAGCTCCTCTTCGTCGCTTAACTGAGTGAGAGGCTGCATGACCCTATTTTAGCCGGGCTTTACACTGGATTGATGGACGATCTTCAGAGCCTGGCTGCGGATCTGCGCGCCCGCCGTGTGTCATCGCGGGAACTGGTGGAGCATTCGCTGCGGCAGATCGAGCGCCTGGATTCCAAACTGAACGCCTTTATCACTGTGACCGGCGAGACGGCGCTGCGGGAGGCGGACGAGCGCGACCGGGAACTCGCGAGCGGTATCGACCGCGGGCCGCTGCACGGCATTCCCATCGCGCACAAAGATCTGATGCGAACCAAGGGCGTGCGCACGACGGCGGGGTCGAAGATCCGTAAGGATTACGTTCCCGAGCGCGATGCCGCGATCGTTAGCAAGCTGTACGATGCCGGTGCGATCTCTGTGGGTAAGACCGGGCTTCACGAATTGGCGTACGGAATCACTTCGAACAATCCACACTTTGGAGCGATTCACAATCCCTGGGATATTGCGCGCATTCCCGGCGGATCGAGCGGTGGATCGGCTGTCGCTGTCGCCGCCGGCATGGTGCCGTTTACGACAGGCACCGATACCGGAGGATCGATTCGCGTACCCGCGTCCTTCTGCGGCATCGTGGGCTTGAAGCCGACTTTCGGACGCGTCAATATCCGCGGAGTGCTGCCGCTGGGTTTCTCGCAGGATCACGTGGGTCCGCTGACGCGCACGGTTCGCGACGCCGCTATTGGGTTTCAGGCGATGCTCGACGACTCAACCGATTATGTTCCACCCGTGGACGCGGATCTGCGCGGACTCCGTGTTGGGTGGCCCAAGAACTTTTTCATGGAACAAGTGGACCCCGAGGTCGAGGCAGAGGTTCGCGCCGCATTCGAGACCGCCGCCGCTGTTCACGGACGCGTCGTCGAGATAGAAATGCCGGACATGCAGGCACTGCGCGCCGCCGCGGCCACCTGTCTGCTGGTTGAAGCTGTCACTGTTGTGCGCCCGTATCTCGATCGCCGCGCGGACTTCGGCGCCGACGTTCTCGCGATGCTCGATCAAGGAAAAGCGATTCCGGCCATCGACTATATTGAAGCGCAGCGCACCCGCCGCCGCATCGGGCGCCAGTTCGCCAAGCTGTTCGAACGAGTGGATTGCATCTTCACACCCACCACGCCGATTACCGCGCCCAAGATCGGACAAACCAGCGTCGAAATTCGCGGCGCAACGGAAGAAGTGCGCAGCGCCGCCACGCGCTTCACGCGAGTGATGAACGCACTGGGCTTGCCGGCGATCTCCATCCCCTGCGGCTTCAGCCGCGACGGCCTGCCCATCGGTCTGCAAATCATCGCCGCCGCCCGCAAGGAAGATCTGTTGCTGCGCGTTGCCGCCGCGATGGAGGACGCGATGGCACTCACTGGCCGTCTGCCTTCCGTGGCCGTCGCGAAGTAGAATGAGAGCCGATATGAAGGCTATTGCCCTGCTCGCACTCTTGGCGTGCAGGCTCTCGTGCCAAACCATCGACGCGCAAGCTCAGATTCTTGCCACGGACGCCCAATACCGGGAGGCGGTGCTGCGCGGCGATGCGGCTAAGCTCGCAATCATCTTTGCCGACGATATTCTGATCGTGCACTCGGACGGAGGAACAGACTCCAAGACGAATTTTCTGGACGCGATTTCGTCGGGGCGTTTAAAAATGACTTCTTATGAGCGCAGCGATGTTCAGGTGCGGATATACGGATCGACGGCCCTGCTGTTTTCCAGAGCCGCCAAAACATTTACATATAAGGGCACGGCTGGAAAAGCCAACGACACTTCGATCGTTACGTTTTCAAAAGTAGGAAGTCAGTGGAAAACCGTAGCCATGCAGAACACGCCGCGGGGCGACTGAGCGGCTTACCTGCAGTCGTACACGACCGGTGCAGCCGCCAGTTTCCGCAACGTCGCGGGACGTGTGCGATACGCGGCGTCGGCCGCAATCTTCTGTAATTCACGTTCCGCCAGCCGCGCGACTTCCTGCGATTCCGGACGAAACCCCAGCTTGTAATAAAACCAGAACGAGCCGGACTCGATTGCTTCCTCGTTCTCATGTCCCAACTGATACGGGTCAACGAAAAACGAACCTACGCGAAAGCGTTCGCGGAATAACTTCAGCAAGCGAGCATAGAGCCAAGCCGTCTCGCCCTGGCGAAACGTGTAATAGAGGTTGAAGCCCACTTCCATGCGTCCGCCTTTTTCGTGGCGGGGCCATAACACTTCGACATAACCGACCGGCACGCCGTTCTTGAAATACATGCCGGCGCAATATTCGCGCCGCGGCAACTTCCATTTGCGCGCGACGCCGAAGAAGTAGAAGTCCATGCCGCGGCCGAGATCGGCGTGAAATACATTGGCAACGTCGGGGTACAGAAATCCGTACAGCTCGCGATAGCGCACGGCGGAGGCGTCGATGATCACGTCCAGCACTCGCGCAGACTCGGGCACACGACGGATCGCGATCTTCCGAGCCGCGAACTCGGCCTCGATCGACACGTCCTTACGCGCCAGGAACGGACCGTCGTGATAAAAGAAGTCCTTCCGTGGAAGCCGCGCGCGTGAGCGGGACGCTGCAGAATCGGCCAAATCCCAGCGCAGCGGCAGTTCCAGCAGGTCGTAGACTTCAGGCGTCACGCGTTCGATCAACCACGGCAGCGTGCCGCCCGCTTTCTCGTACCAAGCGCGCCAGTCGGGGTGCGGACCGATGGCCCAGTCCTCGAACGCTTCCGGTATCAAGCGCGCCAGGATCGGACCTAGACGATCGGCGTGCTGATACTGATCCCAGTCGAGGCGCACACGTCCTCCGTGCCGCTCAGCCAGGCTCTTCGCGAACGGATAACTGAAGTTCGTCGACAGCCCCGTGCCTGCGATGCCCGAAGTTTCCGCGTACTCAAATTCTTCCAGCGGCATCCCACGCAAATGCTCGGCGAACGAAA
>Ga0265314_10003900_pt1 | contig 14176 bp, 13 predicted proteins | sample 4126metaG_FD_203106 | JGI IMG/M metagenome (GOLD analysis project Ga0265314, IMG submission 203106) | Rhizosphere microbial communities from Carex aquatilis grown in University of Washington, Seatle, WA, United States - 4-1-26 metaG | ecosystem: Host-associated > Plants > Roots > Rhizosphere >... | reverse complement strand
TATCGAATACGGCCTGATCGCCGCCGGCATCGCGCTCGCCATTATCGCGATCGTCAACGGGCTCGGCTCCAACCTCAACGGCATGTTCACGTCGATCAACAGCTCGCTGAAATAAGCGTCGCCGCCGGATATCGCATCGGCGGATTTGATGTCACTTCGGCGGCGCTCATCGCGCGAGCGCCGCTTCAACGAACGCCGCCACCGCCAGCGCGCGGGCGTCGTCGCCGAACTGTGCGATCACCTGCACGCCGACAGGCAATCCGCCCTCGGCGACAAAGCTGGGGACGTTGACGCAGGGCACCCCCATCAGGGTCCAGAGCCGGTTGAATCTGGCATCGCCGGTCGAGTCCAGGCCCTTGGGCGCAGCACCGGGCGCCGAAAACGTCAGAAGCGCGTCAACCTCGCCAAAAATGTCGGCCAGCGCACGTCTTGCCCTGCCCGCGACGGCGATCGCCTCGTCATAGGCCGCAGGCGTCGTGCCCTTGCTGGCGTCGAGCCTGCCGCGCAGGTTCGGCTCCATCGCGGCGTAGCGCACATTATATTCCCAGGCGAACGCCTGATGCGCCTCGAACTCCTGCACCACGGGATGCAGCAGCCAGGCTTTTGCCACGATCTCCGGCAGGGCGAGCTGTCGAACCGCTGCGCCGGCGCGCTCGGCCGCCGCTACCGCGATCCGCAGCGCCTCGCCGCCCGATGCCTCCGGCGCGCCGGCAAAATCCTGCGTCACCACGCCGATGCGCGGTTTTGCACCGTCGGCTTTCAACAACAGTTCGGAGCGGCCGGTGATCGCCGATAGCCCGTGCGCCAGATCCTCGACGCCGGCCGCGAACAGGCCGGCGGTATCGAGCGTCCACGAATAGCATTTGATGCCGATCATCGGCAGCAACCGGTAGGACGGTTTGATTGCCGCCGCGCCGCAAAACGACGCCGGCCGGATCACCGAGCCGCCAGTCTGCGTGCCCACCGCCAGCGGGATCATGCCCCCTCCCACCGCCGCCGCCGATCCCGACGACGATCCGCCCGGCGTGTGGCCGTGGTTGTGCGGATTAAGCGTCGCGGTCGGATCCGACGAGGCGAACGCTGTGGTGGTGGTCTTGCCCATGATGGTGGCACCGGCGGCTTTCAACGCCATCACAACAGATGCATCCGCCTTCGGCTGCCAGCCGCGATAGATCGACGAGCCCATTTCGGTCGGAAATTCCGCGGTGTCGATGATGTCCTTGATGCCGACCGCGACGCCGCGCAACGGGCCGCGATCCGCGGCACGCGCGGCCGTGTCATGACGGACAAAGGCCCCGATGGTTTTGTCTTTCGCGGCGATCGCCTCGAGCGATTGCGCGATCGCCGCCTGCGGCGACAGTTTTCCGGAATCGATGCGGCGCTGCAGGTCGGCGAGCGATATCATGGGGGTTTTTCCCTTTGTTGGCGGGAGCAGTGTATCCGGGCGGAAGGCGCTGCACTACCACCCGTCGTCCCGCGCACGCGGGGACCCATCACCCCTGGCGGTTGTTGAAACGGAAGGCAACTCCCTCACTGCTCAACCGAGAACACACGGCGTATGGGTCCCTTGGGTTCGCAGGGACGACAAAACATACGTCCGCGTTCTCGCGACGCACTGCGCCCGAGCTATGCCAACAAACTTCCCGCCCTCCAAACAAAGGGCGCAGGGAAGACCGGGTGCGCGCTGCACCCGCGGTCTCGTGTGCATTTGATGCACAAAGAAATGCGCACACGAGCATACAGGTTCAGCGGAAACACTCCGGCCTTCCCTGCGCAATGGCTTTACGGCTTATACCGTGCTCTCCCTGGTGAATCGGAGCTTCTTGCCACCATCGCCCCCGAGCGGCGTTAGCCACTCCAGGACTTGACGCCAGCAATCCGGGCGTCAGGACCACACGACTTCGCCGTACGCTCCAACGTCGCTCGTCCGCGCGCATAAAACGCGCGACGACGCTGTCGCGTCCACCGCATCCCGCCCCGCGTTTCGTGACGATCGCGAGCCGCCCCTTTTGGTGGAACGGGATGCGCGGATTATGCCGGTGATTTGGGAAGGAGTCAAGTTTTATTCCGAAAATCGGAATTACCGTCGTCATTCCGGGATGCGCCTTTTGGCGCAGGCCCGGAATCCATAGCCCCTGTGGGAATGTTTTTGCAGTGACGTCGCTTCGTGCGAAAGCGAGTACAAGGGGTTATGGATTCTCAGGTGCGCAATTGCGCACCATAGCTCGCGCTACGCGCGCCCCGGAATGACAAAACGTTCAAACCCTGTTGCCCACGCTCCAAGGTTGATCCACACTCGCGCCCTGGGGAAACCACGTGGACAACAGCAACACACCGCCTGCCACACAACTCACCGAAGCCGAGCGGGTCGATTGGCTGCGGCTAATCCGGTCCGACAATGTCGGGCCGCGCACGTTCCGCTCGCTGGTGAATCACTTCGGCAGCGCCAAGGCCGCGCTGGCGCGGTTGCCGGAGTTGGCGCAGCGCGGCGGCGCGGCGCGCGCGGGGCGCATTTGCAGCGAGGACGATGCGCAGGCTGAACTCGCCGCCAGCAAACGAATAGGCGTCAGCCTGGTTGCGCCTGATGAAGCCGGTTATCCGCCGCGGCTGGCGACGCTGGACGATGCGCCGCCTTTGCTCGGCATCCGCGGCGCGACCGAAGCATTGATGCGACCGATGATCGCGATTGTCGGCTCCCGCAACGCCTCCGGCGCCGGGCTGAAATTCGCCGGGCGCCTGGCGCATGATCTGAGCGAAGCCGGTTTTGTCATTGCCTCCGGCCTGGCGCGCGGCATCGACCAGGCGGCGCACCGCTTCAGCCTCGATGGCGGCACGCTGGCCGTGCTGGCCGGCGGCCATGACCGGATCTATCCGCCCGAGCATGAGGATCTGCTGGCCGCGATTTTGCCGTCGGGGGCTGCGATTTCGGAAATGCCGCTCGGCCATGCGCCGCGCGCCCGCGATTTTCCCCGGCGCAACCGGCTGATCTCGGGGGCCGCGCTGGGCGTCGTCGTGGTCGAGGCGGCGCACCGCTCGGGGTCGCTGATCACGGCGCGGATCGCCGCCGAACAGGGCCGCGAGGTGTTTTCAGTGCCGGGCTCGCCGCTCGATCCGCGCGCCGCCGGCACCAACGATCTGATCAAGCAGGGCGCGACCCTGATCACGGAGGCCGCCGACGTCATCAGCGCGGTCGCGCCGATCATGGAGCGGCCGATCGAGTTGCGCGAGCCTGACGGCAACGACCCGCTTGATTTCGAACCCCAGACGAGCGAACGCGCGCGCATCGTCGGCTTGCTGGGCCCTGCCCCGGTCAGCCTCGACGATCTGGTGCGGATGGCCGCAGCTTCTCCCGCGACCGTGCGCGTGGTGCTGCTGGAGCTTGAACTCGCCGGACGGCTCGAGCGTCACGGCGGCGGGATGGTGTCGCTGATATGACGCTTTTGCTACGGTCATTCCTGCGAGATGCCAGGGCATTTCGAAGTGTCGCCGCAACCTCCGGCTTGATGGATGTCCGGCGTCCCGATAGGTTCCATCGGTACAAAACTCGGTTCTTGACGACCAATCCAGGGGGAAGTTTTTTGAATAGATCGCGACTAGTGCGCGCATTGGGCGCGCTTGGTTTCCTGTTCTCGTTTTATGGCGCGGCACAGCCGGCCTACGCCGATGGCTCGGTTTCATCACTGGGCATGGGCATGGGCGCGCGCGACGCCGCCGCGTTTTCGCGGTTTCTGGCCGTGATCGCGCAGTACAATGCGTCGGGCGAACGCTTCCGCATCGACAGCCACTGCCAATCCGCCTGCACCATGTTCCTGTCGATCCGCAATGTCTGCGTGACGCCGGATTCGGAACTGCTGTTTCACGCCGGCGGCAACATGCGTAAGGGCATCGTCAATCCCGCCCGCAGCCAGGAAATGGCGGGCCATTACAAACCGGCCCTGCGCCAGTACGTGATGGCCAACCATTACATGGACACGTTCGAATTCCATTCGGTTTCGGGTAGCGAAATCATCAGCCGCTTCCACTATCCCGCTTGCAAATAGCCGACTGAGTCAGCACGTCCGAGAAGCTTTGGCGCGCCCGCAACGGACGCGCGCCAAAGCCTTAGAGCCTCATCGGTTCTGATTGAATCAGAACCGGGCTCTAGTTTATTGTCTTGACGCGTTTTCTTCACGCGAACCGGTATCCTCTTCGCTCGAAAACGCTCTAGTCTTTTGCATTACGTCCATCGAAGCGCGCGCGGGCGCCTTCGATCTGGCTTTGATGATCGGACGCCCATTTGCCCAGCGCTTCTACCGGCTGCCATAGCCCGCGTCCGAGGTCGGTGAGTTCGTAATCGACCCGCGGCGGAATGGTCGGAAACACGGTTCGCGTGACCAGCCCGTCGCGCTCCAGCCCGCGCAGGGTCAGCGTCAGCATTCGCTGCGAGATGCCGCCGACCATGCGCTTGATCTCGTTGAAGCGCCGCGGGCCATCGCCGAGCAGCATGATCACGAACACGCTCCATTTGTCGCCAACGCGCGCCAGGATCGACGCCACGCCGCGGCAGTCGGCGCCTTCATGCGCCAGCGGCGGCAGCACGGGCGCTCGCGGGACAGGAACCTTGGTGTGCTCAGGTTTCACTGGTGTGACCGGGTTTCAAAAATGTGCGTTCTTGCGGGGTTTTGCCATGGTCACTCATATAGTCTCAGTTACAAACCTATACCAAGGGTGATCCCGATGAAACTTCTGCATATCGACTCCAGCGTGCTCGGCCCGCACTCCGTCAGCCGCCAGGTCTCCGCCGCGATCGTCGATCGCTTGCGCCGGACGACCTCGGCCCTCGACATCAGCTATCGCGACCTCAGCGCTATGCCGCTCACGCACCTTTCCGCCCCTCATCTCGCGGCCGCGCGCGGCGGCGAACCCGATGCCGCCTTCCGTGACGACATCGCCGCAGGTAACGCGGTGCTCGACGAGTTTCTTGCCGCCGACATCGTCGTGCTCGGCGCGCCCATGTATAATTTTACGATTCCAAGCCAGTTGAAGGCCTGGATCGACCGCATCCTGGTCGTCGGCAAGACCTTCAAATACGCCGCCGCTGGCCCGGAGGGGTTGGCCGGCGACAAGCGCGTCATCATCGCGGTATCGCGCGGCGGATTTTACGGCGCCGACACGCCGGCCGCCGTCGGCGAACACCTCGAAACCTATTTGCGCTGGGTGTTCGGCTTCATCGGCGTCGCCAATCCCGAATTTATTTCGGCCGACGGCGTGCAGGTCGGACCGGAACATCGCGAGAAGGCGTTGGCCGATGCATTGAAGGCGGCGATCAATCTGCGCGCCGCCTGACCATAAAGTAAGTGCATCGCCCGCCGTCGTCCCGCGGCGGCGGGCGTATCAACTCTACCACCAGGCGCCTTGCACGCCCATCAGGATCGCGACCAGCGAAACCAGAAGGCCGATGCCGGAAAACAAGGCGATCGAGACCAGGGGATGAGTTTCGGAGGCGGCGGAAGAAGAAGTCTGGGCGGCGGGGATCGACACAGAAACGCGAGTGGCTTTCGGCATATCAATCTCTCCAAATAATCCGTTTGAAAAATCCCGGCCCTGAAAAAGAGTCTACGCAGCAACGGCGAAGGTTCAATGAATTCGCCGGTTCCCGCAAAATACCTCCGTCGGCTGAAACGATCGGCCGGCGCAACCCGCTTTCCAGAAATTGGAACCGAGCCTTCGCCGGCCGATCAACCCAAATTCCCCGCAAAATTATCCGCGATAGATCGGCGCGCCGGCCGGCGATGCGGTCGAGCCGCCGTCGACGAACAGTTCCTGACCCTGGATGTGCGCCGAATCGTCCGATGCCAGAAACAGCACCGTCTTCGAAATGTGATCTGGCTCACCAACCCGCCCGAGCGGCGTCGTCATCCCGATCCGCTTCTCAAACGCTTTTTCAGCTTCGGGCGTCGCGGTCGCCGCGCCCCAGATCGGGGTGCGGATCGCGCCGGGCGAAACCACATTGACACGGATGTTGCGCGGCGACAGTTCGGACGCCATCACCCGCGCCATCGCGCGCACGCCGGCCTTGCTCGCGGCGTAGGCGGCATAGCCGGGATTGCCGAGCACCGAGATCACCGAGCCGTTCAGGATGATGGAGGCGCCGTCCTTCAAATGCGGCAGCGCCGCCTGCACGGTGAAGAATACCGCGGTCAGATTGGTCCGGATCACCTTTTCGAAGACGTCCAGCGTGGCGCTGCCGAGCGGGGTGCCGCCGGGGATCCCGGCATTGGCGAATAGTATGTCGAGCTTGCCGAATTTTTCCGCCGCCTGCTTTATCGCGGCCTCGGTCGCCGCGATGTCGGTGGCGTCAGCCACGATCGCCAGCGCGTTCGGACCGAGTTCCTTCGCGGCAGCGTCAAGTGTCGCCTTATTACGGCCGGTAATCGCCACTTTCGCCCCTTCCGCCACGAACAGCCGGGCGGTGGCAAGCCCGATGCCGCTGTTGCCGCCGGTGATGAAAGCCGTCTTGTTCGCCAAACGCATCTGCCGTCTCCAGTGGTTGCATTATTAAACTAGGTTGCCATCTAGGGCATATGGTTTCATAATGCAACTACACAACGGAGTGATTGGCCTCACCCCATCGGATGACGAGAGAGTGCCATGGTGAAACGGACCAGTTTTGAGGCGGCGGAATGCCCGATCGCGCGCTCGCTGGATGCGATCGGCGACTGGTGGTCGCTCTTGATCATCCGCGACGCGTTTCTGGGAAAACGCCGGTTCGGCGAATTCCAGACAAGCCTTGGCGTCGCCAAGAACATTTTGACGACACGACTCCGTACGCTGGTCGACGACGGCATCCTGACCACGGTGCCGGCCTCCGACGGCAGCGCCTACCAGGATTATGTGCTGACCGCGAAGGGCCGCGGGGTGTTTCCGGTGCTGGTGGCGCTGCGACAATGGAGCGAGGAATTTTCCGACGCGCCCGACACCATCGGCACGCTGCTGGTCGACCGCGAAAAGGGCCGGCCGGTGCGCAAGCTCGAACTGCGCGCACAGGACGGCCGGCTGCTCGACGGCGGCGACACCATGCTAAAACCCAATCCCGCGACCAAACGCCGCCGGCGGGCGTGAGGCGTCACGTTGCGCCGTGTCCCGGACGCGATGCAGCGTGTAACGCTGCTTCGCAGAGCCGGGACCCACCCAAGCGGACGGACCCCGGACCAGCAGCGCACCGCCAACGCGCGCTGCGCTGCATCCGGGGAACACGCGGGGGGTACGGGAAATAGGAAGACCCTCACGACAGCTTCTGCTTGCCACGCAGCCGCAAATATTCCTCCGCCTCCAGTTCCGCCATCCGCAGCAAATGACCGAGCATCTCGAGCCCGTGGCTGCGCGCCAGCCGGACCAGATCGGCGGTGGTTTCGGCAATGAAGGCCGCGGCCTCGTCCGGCCCGCCCTCCCCACGCGGCTCGTCGTCGCGCGTACGGCGCCCCTTGCCGGAGGACGCGCGCTTGCGGCCAGTCTTTGCTTTGCTCAAATGACTTTACTCAAGTGACTTAACTCAAATCGAATCCCGAGTATTGCTGATAGATACCCTTTCTAAGAGTGCAACTCTAAGCATGTATTTTGCAACCTGTTAGATACTAAGTCGGCCTCGAAACCGGCGCCTTCAACATCTGTCGATTTGACAGAGGGCGGCGCTGCACCCATGTTCGCCTCGCAGCGGCCGGCGCGAGTCTCGCGGAACCGGCCCTTATTTTCCCTGTAAGCTATTGGAATGACATGAATATCGTCATTGTCGAGTCGCCGGCGAAAGCCAAGACGATCAACAAATATTTGGGAGCCTCCTACGAGGTTCTGGCCTCGTTCGGCCATGTCCGCGACCTCCCGGCGAAGAACGGTTCCGTCGATCCGGAGGCCAACTTCCAGATGATCTGGGAAATCGACCCAAAGGCGGCCGGCCGGCTCAACGACATCGCCAAGGCCCTGAAGGGCGCCGACAAGCTGATCCTCGCAACCGACCCGGATCGCGAGGGTGAAGCGATCTCCTGGCACGTGCTCGAGATCATGAAAGAGAAGCGCGCGATCAAGGACCACAAGATCGAGCGCGTGGTGTTCAACGCCATCACCAAGCAGTCGGTCACCGATGCGATGAAGAACCCGCGCGACATCGATGGCGCGCTGGTCGACGCCTATATGGCGCGCCGCGCGCTGGACTACCTGGTCGGCTTTACCCTCTCGCCGGTGCTGTGGCGCAAATTGCCCGGCGCGCGCTCCGCCGGCCGCGTGCAATCGGTCGCGCTGCGGCTGGTGTGCGACCGCGAGCTCGAGATCGAAAAGTTCGTGCCGCGCGAATACTGGTCGCTGGTCGCAACCCTGACCACGCCGCGCGGCGACGCGTTCGAGGCCCGGCTGGTCGGCGCCGACGGCAAGAAGATCCAGCGGCTCGACATCGGCACCGGCGCGGAAGCCGAGGAGCTGAAGAAAGCGATCGAGAGCGCCAACTTCACGGTCTCCACCGTCGAAGCAAAGCCGGCGCGGCGCAATCCGCAGGCGCCGTTCACCACGTCGACCCTGCAGCAGGAAGCCAGCCGCAAGCTCGGCTTTGCGCCCGCCCACACCATGCGGATCGCGCAGCGGCTCTACGAAGGCATCGACATCGGGGGCGAGACCACCGGCCTCATTACCTATATGCGAACCGATGGCGTGCAGATCGACGGCTCGGCGATCACGCAGGCGCGCAAGGTGATCGGCGAAGACTACGGCAATGCCTATGTGCCGGAGGCGCCGCGGCAGTACCAGACCAAGGCCAAGAACGCCCAGGAAGCCCATGAGGCGATCCGCCCGACCGATTTGTCGCGCCGCCCTGCCGAGATGCGCCGCAAGCTCGATACCGATCAGGCAAAACTCTACGAGCTGATCTGGATCCGCACCATCGCCAGCCAGATGGAGTCGGCCGAACTGGAGCGCACCACGGTCGATATCGCAGCCAAAGCGGGATCGCGGATGCTGGAACTGCGCGCCACCGGCCAGGTCGTAAAGTTCGACGGCTTCCTCGCGCTGTACCAGGAAGGCCGCGACGACGACGCCGACGACGAGGATTCGCGCCGCCTGCCCGCGATGAGCGAAGGCGAAGCGCTCAAGCGCAAGGATCTCGCCGTCACCCAGCATTTTACCGAGCCGCCGCCGCGCTTCTCGGAGGCCTCGCTGGTCAAGCGCATGGAAGAGCTCGGCATCGGCCGGCCCTCGACCTACGCCTCGATCCTGCAGGTCCTGAAAGACCGCGGCTATGTCCGGCTCGAAAAGAAGCGCCTGCACGGCGAGGACAAGGGCCGCGTCGTGGTCGCGTTCCTGGAGAACTTTTTCGCGCGCTACGTCGAGTATGATTTCACCGCTGATCTGGAAGAGCAGCTCGACCGCATCTCCAACAACGAGATTTCCTGGCAGCAGGTGCTGAAGGATTTCTGGGGCGATTTCATCGGCGCCGTCAACGACATCAAGGACCTGCGCGTCACCCAGGTGCTCGACACGCTCGACGACATGCTGGGGCCGCACATCTATCCGCCGCGCGCCGACGGCGGCGATGTCCGGCAGTGCCCGACCTGCGGCACCGGCAAGCTCAACCTCAAGGCCGGAAAATTCGGCGCCTTTGTCGGCTGCACCAACTATCCGGAGTGCCGCTACACCCGCCCGCTCGCTGCCGACAGCGAAGCCAGCGCCGACCGTATCCTGGGCAAGGACCCGGCGACCGACCTCGATGTCGTGGTCAAGGCCGGCAGGTTCGGTCCCTATATCCAGCTCGGCGAGCAGAAGGATTACGCCGAGGGCGAAAAGCCCAAGCGCGCCGGCATCCCCAAAAACCTGTCGCCTTCCGACATGGAACTGGAGATGGCCCTAAAGCTGTTGTCGCTGCCGCGCGAGATCGGAAAGCATCCGGAGACCGGCGAGCCGATCACCGCAGGGCTCGGCCGGTTCGGGCCGTTCGTGCGCCATGAGAAGACCTATGCCAGCCTGGAAGCCGGCGACGAGGTTTTCGACATCGGGCTCAACCGCGCGGTGACGCTGATCGCCGAAAAGATCGCCAAGGGACCGAGCGGACGCCGTTTCGGCGCCGATCCCGGCAAGCCGCTGGGCGATCATCCCACCCTTGGCGGTGTCGCGGTCAAGAGCGGCCGCTACGGGGCCTATGTGACGGCCGGCGGTGTCAACGCGACGATCCCGAGCGACAAGACCCAGGACACCATCACGCTGCCTGAGGCGATCGCCCTGATCGACGAGCGCGTCGCCAAGGGCGGCGGCAAGCCGAAGCGCGGCGCCAAGACGGCGAAGAAGGCCGCGGCAAAGCCCGCGAAGCCGGATGCCGATGCCAAAGTTGCAAAACCGGCCAAGAAGCCGGCGGCGAAAAAGGCCGCGGCAAAGCCGAAATCGGATGCGGCGAGCAAGGCGCGCGCGCCGGTGACGGCGACGGCGAAAACCTCGGCCGCCAAGGCGACAAAACCGGTCGCCAAGAAGAGCGCCGGCAAAGCCAGCGGATAGGGCCAGCGGACAGAAGTGGCAAAGCAACGCGACAGGGTTTTTCCGAGCCGGGACGCCATCGTCGCCTTCATCCGCACGAATCCGAGCGCCATCGGGACCCGCGAGATCGCGCGCGAGTTCGGCCTGAAGAACGCCGACCGGGTTGAGCTGAAGCGCATCCTGCGCGAGCTCGCCGACGAGGGCACCATCGCCAAGCGTGGCCGCAAGCTGCAGGAGCCCAACACCCTGCCCCCGACCGTGATGGCCGACATCACCGGGCGCGACAGCGACGGCGAACTGATTGCCACTCCGACCGAATGGGATGAGGAAAGCGCCGAGCCGCCAAAGATCCGGATTCACGTTCCGCGCCGCCCGGCTCCGGGCACCGCGCCTGGCGTCGGCGATCGCGCGCTGCTGCGGATCGAACAATCCGACGACAGCGAAGGCGGCGTCGCGGTCTACCGCGGCCGCGTCATAAAAGTCATCGATCACGCCAAAGCGCGCGTGCTCGGCATCTTCCGTAAAACGCCCGACGGCGGCGGGCGGCTGGTGCCGGTCGACAAGAAGCAGGCCGGCCGCGAATTGAACATCGCCCCGGCCGACACCGGCGGCGCCGAGGACGGCGATCTCGTCAGTGTCGACATCGTCCGCACACGCGGGTTTGGGCTCTCCTCCGGCAAGGTCAAAGAGCGGCTGGGATCGCTGTCGTCGGAGAAGGCGGTCAGCCTGATCGCGATCGCCTCTCACGAGATTCCGCAGGCGTTTACGCCGGCGGCGTTGCGCGAGGCGGAAGCGGCCAAACCCGCGACGCTGGAGGGGCGCAAGGACTGGCGCGCGCTGCCGCTGGTCACGATCGATCCGCCCGACGCCAAGGACCATGACGACGCGGTTCATGCCGAGCCCGATCCCGATCCGAACAACAAAGGCGGCCACATCGTCACCGTGGCGATCGCCGACGTCGCGTTCTACGTGCGGCCGGGATCGGCGCTCGATCGCGACGCGCTGACGCGCGGCAATTCGGTGTATTTTCCGGATCGCGTGGTGCCGATGCTGCCGGAGCGGATTTCCAACGATCTGTGTTCGCTGGTGCCGGGCGAGCCGCGCGGCGCGCTGGCGGTGCGGATGGTGATCGGCAACGATGGCCGCAAGCACTCACACAGCTTTCACCGCATCCTGATGCGCTCGGCGGCGAAGCTGAATTATGCGCAAGCACAAGCCGCGATCGACGCACGGCCGGACGACACCACCGGTCCCCTGCTCGACCCCATTCTAAAGCCGCTGTATGCGGCATACGCGACCGTCAAGCTGGCGCGCGATGAGCGCGACCCGCTCGACCTCGACATTCCCGAACGCAAGATCCTCTTAAAACCCGACGGCACGGTGGATCGCGTCGTCGTGCCGGAGCGGCTCGACGCCCACAAGCTGATCGAGGAATTCATGATCCTCGCCAATGTCGCCGCCGCCGAAATGCTTGAAAAGAAGAGCTTGCCGCTTATCTATCGGGTGCATGATGAACCGACGCTGGAGAAGGTTCATAATCTGCAGGAATTCCTGAAGACGCTTGATCTGCCGTTCGCAAAAAGCGGCGCGCTGCGACCCGCGCTGTTCAATCGTGTGCTGGCCCAGGTCAAAGGGCACGACTCCGAACCGCTGGTGAATGAAGTGGTGTTGCGCTCGCAAGCCCAGGCGGAATATGCCGCCGAGAATTACGGCCATTTCGGCCTGAACCTGCGGCGCTACGCGCATTTCACTTCGCCGATCAGGCGATACGCCGATCTGATCGTGCATCGCGCGCTGATCAGGGGTCTCGGGCTTGGCGAAGGCGCGTTGCCGGAAACCGAGACGCCGGAGACGCTCAGCGAAGTCGCCGCGCAGATTTCCGTCACCGAACGCCGCGCCATGAAGGCCGAGCGCGAAACCGCCGACCGCCTGATCGCGCATTTTCTCGCCGACCGGATCGGCGCCACCTTTCAGGGCCGGATTTCCGGGGTCACCCGCGCCGGGCTGTTCGTCAAACTCAGCGATACCGGCGCCGACGGCCTGATTCCGATCCGCACGCTCGGCACCGAATATTTCAACTATGACGAGACCCGCCACGCGCTGGTCGGCACGCGCAGCGGTGCCATGCACCGGCTGGGTGACGTGGTCGACGTTCGTCTGGTAGAAGCAGCGCCAGTGGCGGGCGCGCTGCGTTTCGAATTGCTGTCGGAAGGCAACGTCGCGCCGCGCGGACGACGCCGCGACGGCGCACAGGCAAAAGCCCATCCGGGCCGCAGCCCGAGCAAGAAAGATAGCAAGCCGGGCAAGCACGCCTCCCGCAAGGGCAGGCCGAAGCCCGGCAAGAAGAGCAAGTCGAGCAAGAGCAAGTCTGGAAAGGGCAAGTCATGGACGCCGTGAGCACCGCCACCAGGGTTTGGACCCGGGAAATCGCCGTCGGCGAAAAACGCGACGTCTGGACCGCGCTGAAGCGCGGTTTTCGCTGCCGCTGTCCGCGCTGCGGCGAAGGAAAGCTGTTTCGCGCCTTCCTCAAGGTCGCCGACAACTGCTCGGTCTGCGATCTTGATTTCACGCCGCACCGCGCCGACGACCTGCCGGCCTATCTCGTCATCGTCATTGTCGGCCATCTCACCGTGCCGGCGATCCTGTGGATCGAGACCGATTATTCGCCGCCGGTATGGCTGCAGCTGTCGATGTATCTGCCGTTCGTGTTGTTTGCCTCATTGGCGCTGCTGCAGCCGGTGAAAGGCGCGGTGGTCGGCATACAATGGGCGTTGCGGATGCACGGTTTCGACGAGAACGCGCCGGCCGATATTCCGCCGGTCTAGATAAAATCAAGAAACGCAAATCGTGTTGGGGGCGGAATGACCGAAGCTGCACAAATCCAGAAAAGAGAAGAAAAGGAAGCCGATCATCATCCCTACTTCCGTCCCAAGGATGCCGCCACGCTGATCCTGGTCGATCGCAGCACTGCTGTCCCTAAAGTTCTGGTCGGCAAGCGGCACGACAAGGTGGTGTTCATGCCCGGCAAGTTCGTATTCCCCGGCGGCCGGGTCGACAAATCGGACAACCGCGTTCCTGTCGCCGCTCCCATTCCGCCGGTGCTGCAAGCCAATCTTCTGAAGGGCAGCCCAAAAATCACGGCCTCGCGCGCGCAGTCACTCGCGATCGCCGCGATCCGCGAAGCGTGCGAAGAAACCGGGCTCTGTCTCGGCCGCAAGACCGACGGCAAGGCTCCGACACTCGAAGGCCCGTGGAAGCCATTTTCCGAAGCCGGCCTGTTGCCCGATCCTTCCGGGCTGTTTTTGATCGCGCGCGCCATCACCCCGCCCGGCCGGGTCAGGCGTTTTGACACCAGGTTCTTCACCGCCGACGCCTCCACCATCGCCCACCGGGTCGAGGGCGTGATCCATCCCGACGCCGAACTGGTGGAACTGGTGTGGGTCGAACTCGGCTCAAAGCCGCTCGCCGACCTGCATCCGATGACCCGCAATGTTCTCAACGAACTCGAAAAGCGCCTTGCCACCGGGCCGTTGAAACACGACGCCGCGGTGCCATTTTTCCATTTCTACGGCGGCAAGATGCAGAAGGACGTGCTGGGCGATAGCAAGGCGAGCTGAGCCGGCCGCCCATCAGGTTTCCGGGTTTCGGGTGGACAGGCTCCTGATCGCGCCGGCATGTGCGTGCACGCGAC
>Ga0265314_10003899_pt1 | contig 14177 bp, 16 predicted proteins | sample 4126metaG_FD_203106 | JGI IMG/M metagenome (GOLD analysis project Ga0265314, IMG submission 203106) | Rhizosphere microbial communities from Carex aquatilis grown in University of Washington, Seatle, WA, United States - 4-1-26 metaG | ecosystem: Host-associated > Plants > Roots > Rhizosphere >... | reverse complement strand
TCGGCGGCTTGATGTGGTCGATCGGTTCCATCGCGCAGCGACGAATGGGGAGCCGGGCGCATCCCTTCGTCAGCGGTGGCGTGCAGCAACTGGCCACCGGCATAGCCTTTGCGATTCCGGCCATGCTCGATGGGCGGCATGAGACCTGGAACACCAAAGGCATGCTGGCAATCCTGTATCTGGCCGTGTTCGGCGGGATCGTCGGCTACAGCGCATTCATTTATACGATGCAACACCTGCCGGTCGCATTGGTCTCGATTTACACTTACGTCAATCCGATGGTGGCGGTGGCGCTGGGGTGGTGGGTGTATCGCGAACCCTTCGGATGGCGCGAGACGGTGGCGATGATCGTGATCTTCGCCGGAGTCACTATCGTGAAGTGGACTACAACCCGCAGTCAAAGGCTGGCGGAGCCTTCAGTCCCGATCGAGTAGCCTCGCGCCCAACGAACCGCCGAAGGTTGGCAGCAACGTCAAAAACACGAACGATTCGAGCAGAGCTTTCGTAATTCCGGCGGCGGTCTGAATTTCCTTCAATGCTTGCATGACCTCGGGCCGCGTGGCGCCAGCTTGCTGGCGGACGGCATCCGCGATTTCTGGATTGGTGAGCATTGCGGCGAAAGCTGTGAACAGAAGGGTTGTGATCAGAAAGCCAAAAATTCCTGAGATCCATCCCAGGTGCGCGCCGCTGGCCATCGACAGGCGCTGTCCGGTTTTGCGCTTGTAAAGGTGTACCGCGAAGGCTCCCGAAGCTACGGGAGACAAGATCGCCACCACCTGCAATCCCGGCAACTGCCCCAGGAGAACGAACAGGCACAAACCCAAAGCCCCAGCCATCAGGGCGACGCGTACAGCGAGCAGATTATGAAATCCGATGCGTGCGGGGGTTGGCGCCGGGGCTGTGATCAAAGGCGGCGGAGCTATCTCCTCTACTTCTTCGACAAACACCGGTTCATCGCGCTGCGGCTTGCCACACTTGTGGCAGAATCGCGCGTCGGGCGGGAGCTTTGCGCCGCAAGTACAAACGTCAGGCACGCTTCCAGTGTGTCACGTTATGCTGAAACTTGCGATCCCCTACTCTAGAGACCACCGTCACCATAGAAGACATTCGCGCCGCTGCCGAGCGGATCCGGTCAATCGCGCGGCGAACGCCGGTCATGAATTCACACAGCTTCGACCGCGAAGCGGGTGTTACCACGTTCTTTAAATGCGAAAACATGCAGAAGGGCGGGGCGTTCAAGTTCCGCGGTGCAGCGAACTTCATCTATTCGATTCCTGAGAAGGACAGGGCGCGCGGCGTGGTGGCTTTTTCCTCCGGCAATCACGCGCAAGCGGTTGCGATCGCAGCGCAGTCGCTGGGAATCCCGGCGACGCTCGCGATGCCGCTGGATGCTCCGCGATCCAAAGTCGAAGCGACGCGGGCGCGCGGGGCGAAAATCGTTACCTACGACCGCTTCCGTGAAGACCGCGTTGCCATTGGCAAAAAACTGGCCGAGGACACCGGCGCAACCTTGGTGCCGCCTTACGACCATCCCTGGACCCTCGCCGGACAGGGCACGGCCGCCCTCGAGTTGATGGAAGAAGTTCCGGATCTGGATGCGATCGTCGTCTGCATCGGCGGCGGAGGACTGATGTCGGGCAGCGCCATCGCAGCCAAGAGTCTCAACCCAAAGATACGCGTGATCGGCGTCGAGCCCACGGACGCTAACGATACTCTCTTGTCGTTAGAAGCGGGGAAGCGCGTCGAAATTCCTCCGCCCGCTACTATTGCAGACGGGTTGCGCGCACAAATCCCCGGCGAGCTCACGTTTCCTATTGTGCAGCGGCTGGTGGATCAGATCGTCCTGGTGAGCGAAGACGAGATTCGCGCGACGCTCAAGTTTCTGCTCTCGCGTTTGAAGATCCTGACGGAGCCCAGCGGTGCAGTCTCCGCCGCGCCGGTGCTGTTCAAAAAACTTCCTCCGGCTGTGAAGCGCGTGGGTGTGGTGCTCTCCGGCGGCAACGTGGATTACGAACTGCTTGCCAGTCTCTAAAGCGCAAATCCGCATCGCGCGACCCGATGAATATAACCGCGTGCTCGCGGTTTACGCAGCGCTGGGCTATCGCCGGACGATCGATCCCGCCGACACGGTTTGGTTTGCCGAGAACGCAGAAGAGGCAATCGGCATCGTCAGAGTGGCAGCGGAGCAGGAAACTCTGGTGCTCCGTGGCATGCGGGTCGCGGAACAGGCACAGCGGCGCGGCCTCGGCACGCGGATGCTGCGAGCCATCGCCGAGTGGCTCCACGATCGCGAATGCTACTGCGTTCCGTATCCGCACTTAGTAGGGTTCTATGCGCAGATCGGCTTCGCCGTCATCGAGTCGAGCGCTGCTCCCGCGTTCCTGGCCGAGAGGCTCGCGAACTACCGGCGGAGCGGCGAAGACGTGACTCTAATGCGCCGGCGCCAGACCCTCAGTTAGCTCGATATAAGTGCCCCACGGATCGGTGATGAACGCGATTTTGAGCTTGGTATTGGGAATCTGCCGGATCGGCACGTCCAATTTGATCCCTTGCGCGTCGAGCTTCTTCGCGAACTCATCCAGATTCGTCACCTCGAAGCCAATATGATCGATCGCGCGGCCCTTGGTTGGCTCTTGCGGCGTGGCGGCTGGTCCGAAAGAAAGATTGACGCCGGGCAGATCGTCGGCTTGGATCATGGATGGCTTGGATATGCAGGCGACGCACGCGCGTTGGCCGGGGATCGCTCCGAACACCTTCGCATACCACGCCTTGATCCCGGGAATATCGGAGGCGAAGTAATGGATGTGGTTCATCTGCACCGCGGTCGGCAGAGTTGGCACTCCATAGACTTCGAGACGGATGCCGTCGGGCGCGTTGAGGAAGACCTCATTTGGATTTTCCGTCGGCTCGACCTTCAAGCCGGCCGCCTTCCACTTCACCAATGACCCAGGCATATCGCGCACCACGAAACCAAAGTGATTGACGATGGATCCGGCCGGAGGCGCCGTAGGCTCGGCTTTGCGCAACATGATAAACACACCTGGAAACTGGATCAATTCCAGCGGACCGTTCTTCACCACCGTGCCGCCCATGGCCGAAACCCAGAATTCTTTTTGAGCGTCGACGTCCTTGACGGCCAGATGCATGTGTCCCATGGTGACGCCGGCCGCGTTTGGCGGCGCAAGCTGCGCCAGCATGGGCGCGGCCGCAAAAATCGTTAGGACAAAGGCGGAGAGGCATCGCATAGTGGCACCTAATATATCAGCGTTCATGAAAGAATTGAAGGATGACGTGGCTGGTTGTCGCGCTACTTTTATTTGTTGATCCCTTCTGGCAGGTCAAGCCGCCAACGGAGTGGACCGACCCCGAACTCGCGCAATTTCTGGCTGACTCCCCGTGGGCGCAGATGTCAGCCGTGCCCGGCAAAGCGCAAGTGGGTAAGAACGCCGGGTCCAGCCAACCGATACAGGTTTATCTGGCCACCGCCGGGCCCGTCGTGAAAGCCGTCGCCGAACGCGATCGCCGCGCCGAATTGCGCCGACCGGGCATCACGAAAGCGCTGGCCGACGATCCGCTATCGGAGGAGCGCGCGGTCTGGTTCGCCGACAATCGCGAGGGGCATGTTATCATCGCCGCGCGTCTCGGAAACAATGACGCCTTTTCGAACGAAGCCGAGACTCGGCGGCTGGAGCACGACAGCGCCATGGACGCCGGGCACGGCCGAGTCAAGCTGAGCGCTTACTTCCCGCCCACGTCGACTGACCCGCATCTATACTTCGCCTTCCCTCGCGAACTGGTGTCGCCTACCGACAAAGTCGTGAGCTTCGAGTTGTACTTGCCGGGCGCCGCGGGGCCGTATCGTACGTTGCAGTTCAAGGTTAAGGACCTGCTGGTCGACGGCAAGCCAGAGTTATAGCGAACTCAGAGCAAAATTGGAATGCCGCATTTCGCCGCGGCCGCGCGCAGTCCTGTGTCCCGGGAGGCCAGCGACAAGCCTTTCCGTCGGGCCAGTTCCAGGTAGACGGCGTCATATATGGATAGCGAAAACTCCTCCGCCATTTCGTAGATCCAGCCGAGCGCCAGCCGCGGCCCATCGTCATCGATGACGGGATGCAAGCGGCTTAGCGCTCCTCGCGCCCGGGCACGCTGCCGCGGCAGAATTTTGTTGCGTCGCGTCAGCACCAGCAGAGCGCTGGCGATTTCAAACATCCACAAGCCGGGTACTACGAACGGTTTGCCGGCAGCGACTTCTTCAAGAAGCGCTTGCGCCGTTGGGGTCGACTGCGAAGGTACAGCCCAGGACACTCCCACGGAGGCGTCCACCACGAACCCCTCGTTCCCGACAGGTGAATTCAACGGCGGTTCTTCTGGATGGCTTCACGAATGTCAGCGGCCGCGCTCCTCGGCGGCTCGCCATTTCGTGCGAAGACTCCTGAGTTCGTCGACGGCCTCCCGGATCTCGTCTAACGCCGGACGTCCTTCTGGAATCAAGCGAGCCACCGGCTTCTGGTGCCGGGTGATCACGATCTCCTCGCCGCGGCACACTCTTTCGAGCAAATCCTCAAAGTGGGTCCTGGCTTCGAACGCGCTGATGGTGCTCATAAAGTTTTAACCAGTCATCGACTAGTTTGACATCAATGACCCAGTACCGAGCGCAGCAGCGTGCTCAGCCCGTTCCAGGAAATCTGCACTCCAATGCAGACCAGGATGAAGGACGACAGCCGGATCACTACATTCATCGCCGCCTCCCCCAGAGCGGCGGCGATGCGCTCGGCAAAACGATAGCTCAGATAAATCGATACGGCGATCAGGCCGGCCCCCAGCAGCAGGCCAACGATCAGCGCCCAACGCCACTCCGCGCCCTCGGTCCGGTTGGCCCCCACCGTGATGGCCGTCGAGATCGAGCCCGGGCCCACGGTCAAGGGCAGCGTTAACGGGTAGAAAGCCTGCTGCATGTAGTTGGTTTCGTTGCAAGGCCTTTTCGCGTCCATCGTCGAATCGTCATCGGTGTGGCGGAGTAACGCCCACCCGGTGGCAGCCACCACCAATCCTCCGCTCACTTGCACCACGGGGAGCGAAATCCCGAAGAACCCGAGTATGTGCGTGCCGATGAACAGCGATACCACCATGAGCACCAGCCCGTTCACGGCGATGGTCCGCGCGAGCTTGGTGCGCGCCTGGTTCGAGAGCCCGCGCGTCAACATCAAAAAGATGGGAGCGTTCCCCAGCGGATTGACGATCGGGAACAGGGCGCCCACCACCAGGAGCGTGCTGGCCACTAACTGGCTGAACGTGCTTTTCACGGCGTAGACCTCATTCTGCGCATACGCAACACCTTTGTCTAATGGTGCTATACTTTTACTTTAGATTCCTAGCCCCTGCGCCTTCGCTGTAGCGTTGCGCGCGTCTAAGAAGGAATAAGATGCCGAAACGCACATTTCAGCCGAATAATCGTAAGCGCGCGAAAGTACACGGGTTCCGTGAGCGCATGAAGACCAAGAACGGGCGCGCCGTGCTCAGCCGCCGCCGCGCGCGCGGCCGCCATAAACTGACCGTTAGCGACGAGAGAGCCGTCCGGTACGCCAAGGCCACCAGTTAAACCCGCCTCCGGCGGCGCGCTGGGGTTCCCGCAAACTGCGCGGATCTTGCGCTCCTCCGAATTCCGAGCCGTCTATGACAACGGTATCCGCCTCTCCGGTCCCTTATTCGCAGCGTTTTGCTTGGCGCGTCCGGACCCGGCGCGAAGCTCCGCCCGCTTGGGACTCACCGTCCCGCGAGCGATCGGCGGCTCCGTGGTGCGCAATCGTATTAAGCGCCGCATTCGAGAAGCATTCCGGATGCATCGCTCCAAAATCGGATGCCAGTGGGATATTGTGGTCAACCCGCGGCGTGCGGCGCTCGGCGCATCGTTTCCAGAGATCGAACGGGCTCTACGGAAAGTGATCGAGAAATGCGGATCTTAGTGGTGGGGGTGTTACGTCTATATAAGCGATGGCTCTCGCCATGCTTGCCCTCGGCCTGCCGCTTTCATCCGACCTGTTCTGAATACATGATGCAGGCGGTGGAAAAACACGGCGTGGCGCGGGGCGTGTGGCTCGGGACCCGGCGATTGCTGCGCTGCCATCCATTTCATCAAGGGGGATTCGATCCCGTTCGCTAGGTTTTCGCTGCTATGAAAAAAGAATTGTCCATGGAAGTGCGGCTGCTGATCGCCTTCGTGCTGATGGGATTGGTGCTGCTGATCAGCCAGTATTTCATCAAGCCGGCTCCGGCGCCCACCGCCACCAAAGCGGGCGCGGCCAAGAGTGTGCAGCCGGTCACCGCGGCGGAAGTCCAAAAGCCCGACGCCGTCATTCCTTCCCCGCAGAAACAGAAAACCGCTGAGACCCTGGGTGCCGTCCAAGCCTCCGGCGAAGAAATCGTTCCAGTGGATACCGATGTATATCACGTGGTTTTTTCGAACCGCGGCGCCGTGGTGCTGAGCTGGGTTCTGAAAAACTATCATTCGGGTAGCGGCAAGCCGCTGGAGCTGGTGTATCAACCCGGCAAGGATCGAGTTCCGTTCCCGTTTTCGATTGACATCAAGGGACAGACTCTGGCCACCGATCCTAACAAGGCATTGTTCAAGACGGAACGCTCGGGTGACGGACTCGAAGTCTCCTTCGAATTTTCCGACGGCCGCGCGGTGACGAAGAAGTCTTTCCATTTCACGAAGACAAGTTATCTGGTGAATGTCACTTCCGAGGTCACGCAGAACGGAACGGCGGTTCCCCATCAGCTCACGTGGCGCGGCGGTTTTGGCGATCCCACGGTGCGCAATCCCGAGTCCGTGCAGCACGCGCTCTACTACGATCTGGCGAATTCTAAACTCAAGTCCATTGCGTTTGGCGATGCCAAGAATGGTCCGGTTTCCGCGAGCGGCCAGTTTTCCTTCGTAGGCATCGAAGACAGCTATTTCACCGCGGTATTCCTGCCCGGCGACAAACCTTCCATCGAACAAACCACGTTTGCCGATTCCGTTCCGAATGCCGACGGCAAAGACGAGAAGCGCGTGGGTGTCGGCGTGGGCGGCGACGGCCTCAATTCGCTTTCCCTATTCGTCGGACCCAAGGACACCGATCTGCTCCGCAAGGTGAACCCTAAATTGGAGCAAGTAGTCGACTGGGGCTTCTTCGGAGTGATCGCGAAGCCGTTGTTTTTAGTGCTCAACTGGACCTCAGATCATTTGGTGCACAACTACGGCTGGGCCATCGTGCTGGTGACGCTGGCGATCAACATGTTGCTGTTCCCGCTGAAGATCACGGGAATGAAGTCGTCCAAAAAGATGCAGTTGTTGCAGCCGCAGATCAAGGCCATCAACGACAAGTACAAAGGCATCTCCATGAAGGACCCGCGCAAGACCGAGCAGAACCAGGAAGTGATGGATCTGTACAAGAAAAACGGTGTGAATCCGGTGGGTGGTTGCTTGCCCATGCTGCTGCAGCTTCCGTTCTTGTGGGCGTTTTATAAAGTGTTGGGCGTGGCGATCGAAATGCGCGGCTCGCATTGGTTGTGGGTCAGCGATCTTTCGCAGCCCGAATCGCTCGCGATCCACCTGTTGCCGCTGCTGCTGGTGGCAACGCAATTCCTAATGCAGCGCATGACGCCGCAGCCGGGCGTCGATCCCGCACAAGCGAAAATGATGATGTTCATGCCGCTGATGTTCGGCTATATGTTCTACTTCGCGTCGGCCGGACTGGTACTATACTGGTTGACCGGCAACGTGGTGGGTATCGTCCAGCAGTGGCTGTTGAATAAGACCATGCCCGCGCCCGAAGTGACGGCGCCGGTTCCCATTAAGAAGGGCAGGAAATAAATTTTGGCCCAAAAGAAATATACGGTCGCGGACACCGCACCGCGCATCGAAGAATTCCTCAGCCAGGTATTTAAGCTGGCCGGATTCGAACTTTCGTTCACCGTGGCGGAAGGCGAGACGCCGCATCCGGATTTTGAAAACCCGGATTTGATGGTGCGCTTTACCGGCCCAGACGTCGATCTGCTGCTCTCGAACAAAGCCGAGCTGCTGCTGGCGCTTGAGCAGTTGACGATGGAAGCGATCGGCATGGCTCCCGAGGAGCACTCGCGCATCTGCTTCGATGCCAACGATCGCCGCATTCTGCGAATAGAAGAGCTGCGCATGAGCGCGCAAGCGGCGAGCGAGCGCGTCAAAAAATCCCGTCAGCCGTTTCACTTCAGCCCCATGAACAGCCGCGAACGGCGTATTCTGCACCTCGCCTTGCGCGACGAAACTGACGTGCGCAGTGAGAGCGTTGGCGAAGGCCCGATTCGCCAAGTGGTGATCGTCCCTGCGGAAATGAAGACGCTGCCGGAGCCGGTGATTCCTCCCAAGCCGCGGCCGGAGCTCGATTCGACCGGTGGCCGCCCCGGCGGCGGTTTCCGCGATCGTGGCCGTGGGGGTCGCGATGGTGACCGTCGCGGTGGACCGCCGTCGCGCGGTGGCCCGCGCGGCCCTCGCCGTGACGCGAGGTAAGTGAATCTCAAAGACACGATTGCCGCGGTGTCAACGCCGCCGGGGCGCGGCGGTATCGGCATCGTGCGCATTTCCGGCCGTGACGCGCGCGTGATCGGCACGGCGATGCTGCGCTTCCCGCCGGGAACCGAACCCGCATGGGAACCTTGGAAAGCGTTTCTCGCGGAACTTCCTGACGTGGGAGGCCACGCCGTCGATCAAGTGGTAGTTACGTACTTCGCCGCTCCGCGTTCTTATACTGCCGAAGATTCGATCGAGATTTCGTGTCACGGTTCCCCCGTAGTGTTGCGCTATGCGCTCGAACGCGCCTGCTCCTGGGGAGCGCGTCTGGCCGAGCCCGGGGAATTCACATTGCGCGCATATCTCAACGGGCGCATTGACCTGCCGCGCGCCGAAGCAGTCCGCGATTTAATCGACGCCACTACGCTTTATCAGGCCCGCATCGCAGCGCAGCAAATTGGCGGGTCAGTCTCGCTGCGTTTGAAGCCGGTGAAGGAGCAACTGCTCGAATTGATCGCGCTGCTCGAAGCCGGCATCGATTTCGCAGAGGACGACATCAGTGTCGCGCCGCCAGAAGAAATCCTGCGCCGGATACACCCCGTGTTAGCTGGTGTGCGCGCGCTGATCGCGAGTTTCGCCTACGGCAAGCTAGTGCATCAGGGATTCACGCTGGCGATTGTCGGACGGCCCAACGTCGGCAAGAGCAGTTTGTTCAACCGGCTGCTGGAACAGGATCGCGCCATCGTCACCGACGTCCCCGGCACCACGCGCGATCTGGTATCGGAGACGGCGGTGATCGAAGGAATCCCCGTAAGATTTGTGGATACAGCGGGCATCCGCGCAGGCCAGGACGTGGTCGAAAGACTAGGCATCGAGCGCAGCTATCAGGCCATGGCCGACGCCGACTTGACCGTGGTGGTGGTAGATCTTTCCACGCCGCTTGAAACTTCAGACCAGCAGTTAATCGACAAAGCGCAGCAACAAGGCAAGCACTTAGTGGCCGGAAACAAGTCCGATTTGCCCACGTGTGCCGATGTCGCCGGTGCGCTGCGCGTTTCAGCTCTCACTGGTGCAGGGCTGGCGGAACTGCGCCGCGCCATTATCGACTCCGTTGCACCGCGCGGGCGCCTCGAACAGGAAGGTGGATTTATCACCAGCCTGCGCCACGAACAACTCTTACAGGAAACGTCCCTGGCTTTAGAACAAGCGCAAAGCGCCACCACGCTCGGCATCCCGCACGAGATGCTGCTGCTCGATTTGTACGCAGCGCTGCGACCCATCGACGGCATCACAGGCGCGACCACCGCGGACGATATTCTGAACCGGATCTTTTCCACCTTCTGCATCGGCAAGTAAGACCATGACCCAGCGCGAATCCGAGTTGCGCGCCATGTTCGCGCTAGCCGCGCCGCTAGTGCTCACCGAGCTCGGCTGGATGGCGATGGGCATTGTCGACACCATGTTTGTCGGCCGTGTCAGCGCCGACGCGATTGGCGCGGTGAGCCTGGGCACCTCAGTGTTCTACGCCATTGCAGTTTTCGCCAGCGGACTTTTGTACGGACTCGACACTCTGGTTTCGCAGTCCTTCGGAGCAGGCGATCGAGATGATTGTCATCATTCGTTGATCAACGGGATCTGGCTCGCGTTGTTTTTGATTCCGGGCGTGATGGGGTTCGTGTGGGCGATGGTTCCGGCCATGGCGCGGTTCGGCATCAACGCCGGTGTGCTGCGCGATACCACTCCTTACATTCGCGCCCTGAACTGGAGCGCGCCCCCGTTGCTGTTGTTCTTTTGCCTACGGCGCTACTTGCAATCGATCGGCGTGGTCCGCCCGATTCTGCTGGTCTTGATCACTGCCAACTTGGTCAACGCAGCCGGCAACTGGATTTTCGTGTTCGGTAATTTCGGCGCGCCGCGGCTGGGCGCGGAAGGCGCCGGCTGGTCGACGTGCGTTTCGCGCGTGTACATGTTGGTCGCTATGGTTCTCATTGTCTGGCGGCGGGATCCGAAAGCGTTCGTGGTGAGCTGGCGGCCGGACTTTCCGCGCATCGGCAAACTCTTGAAACTTGGCCTGCCCGCGGCGGGACAGATTGGTTTGGAAACCTCGGTGTTCGCGACGGTGACCATTCTGATCGGGAAGCTCAGTGCGGATATTCTCGCCGGGCATCAGATTGCGCTGACCGTGGTCTCGACGACTTTCATGATGCCTCTCGGCATTAGCTCGGCGGCCGCCGTACGTGTGGGACATGCGATCGGAAGACGCGATCTGGAAGAAGCGTCGCGAGCCGGCTGGACAGCATTGGCGTTTGGCGCAGGAGCGATGTCCTTAGGAGCACTGGCCATGTTAGTCATCCCGCAAGCCATCGCGCGCCTGTTCACGCCCGAAACCGCGATCATTGCGGCGGCTGCGCCGTTGTTGCGTGTCGCCGCGTTCTTTCAACTTTTCGATGGTTTGCAAGTGACCGCTACCGGAGCCCTGCGCGGCGCCGGCGACACGCGCACGCCTATGCTGTGCCATTTTGCCGGCTATTGGATTTTAGGCTTGCCGCTGGGCGCGTTCCTATGTTTCCGCGAATCGCTAGGGGCGGTGGGATTGTGGATGGGGCTGTCGGCCGGATTGATCGTGATCGGCATTGTGCTGTTGTGGTTCTGGCGTCGCACGGCGCGCGGCCTCCGCGAAATGGTGCGCACTGCCCATTGAGTTCAATGTGTTCTCCAGTGTTACAATGAAGCAACTCACCGCAAGATCCATGGCCAGGTAGCTCAGTTGGTAGAGCGCAGCCCTGAAAAGGCTGGCGTCGGCGGTTCAAGTCCGTCCCTGGCCACCACATTTTCAATAAGTTACAACTGTCCTTTTCGCTCGTTTTGTTCCATTCTGTTCCAATTCCAAAATCAGGCTTGCCGGATTTGCCTCAACTCAGAATGGATCAGACGGTTCCCGCCCACAAACGATCTATCGAGAACGCTTTTTATGGCTCCGTCAATGCCTTGAGAACGCGATAGGCTTGGCGCAATTGCTCAGGGCTAGATTTCTTGACCAACGATTCAACTTTCCTACGCAGAGTTTTTTCATCGCCGTCTTCCCGGTCGAATTGAAAAAAGGCGGCGGGAGAAGTATCCAATGCCTTCGCGAGCGCCATGATTGCTTCGAAAGACGGTCGCTTTTCGCCCCGTTCGATCTCGCCCAGGTATTTGGGATTCAATTGTGCTCTCTCGGCCTCCGCAACCCAGAACAACGGCAAGATTACCTCGCAATCGGACGTGATTTCGGGCGAGCAAATCGCCTACACCTACGACGCTCTGAACCGGCTGGCGTCGGCGCAGACTACTCAAATCGGTGGCACCCAGTGGGGACAGAGTTATACTTACGATGGATTCGGAAACTTGACGGATCAAACGCTTATTAAAGGTACAGCACCGGACGTGCACGTCGCTTACAACTACCTGACCAATCTGCAAACTGGCGATACGGCGGACGCCAACGGCAACATCGGGTCGAGCTATGTGTACGACATTGAGAATCGTTTGGTTCAGCCTCCCACTGGGCTCGCCACCCACTACGCTTACGATCCGGGCAACAAACGCGTGTGGCGCTCCGACAATAGTGGTACCGTCGATGAACTCGTATTTTGGGCCGGGCAGAAACTGGCTACGTATCAGATTTCGGTCGATGGTGCGGGCGTGTGGTTCACGCTGACTTCTTCGAATGTGTACTTCGGGGCCAAGTTGGTCTCCAAGGGAACGTACAACTCTGCCGGTACGGGCGACAAGGTAAGTCTGACGCCGGTGGTAGCAGACCGCTTGGGTTCCATCGGCAAATTCTATCCCTATGGCACGGAACGTCCCTCCGCTACCGGCAATGACAAGGAGAAATTCACCGGCTATTTCCGCGACGCTGCCACCGGCCTTGATTACGCTGACCAGCGCTATCATCAGCCCGGGGCCGGAAGGTTCATGACCCCGGACCCTTACGGCGGCAGCACGAAGGGACGTGATCCTGGAAGTTCGAATCGGTATGCATATGTGGGGGGGGATCCGATAAATTATTCAGATCCTAGCGGACTAGACTGTGGAGCTAGAATTACCATAAACGGTGCAGTTGTCTACGACACGATGCAAGCGTGTCCGGTTGATTATGGCGGTGCTGTCCTCGGCCCCGTCCAGAGAACTGTTGACTTCCTCACTGTAGCCGGTTACGACGACTTGCACGGCTATGCATACGCCCAGAGGACTAAGCCAATGCTTCAAGGGCCAGCTCCTGCACCCGACCAACGACTTTTTCAGAACGCTGAGAACCGGGCATGGAATCTTCTGGGCAATCCGGATTGCGCCAATCTATTCAACGGCATGTCAAGTTCCGACGTGCAACCGATTCTTGACGGCATCAACTATCAATACGGCCAACCCATCGGACCTAATGGAGCCTACGGCCCTGGTGTGTTGGCGGGGACTCCACAAGGCGGCAACACGATCACGATTAATTCGGCCGGTAATTTTTTTGGCAGCGGTGATATCGCGGGGCTTTCCGCACTTGGTGTGAGCCTCAGCGCCAATGACAGCCGTGCTTTCACGCTCCTTCACGAACTCGGCCATGCGATAGGGTTTGGTGCAGAAATCGACGCGAAATTTGATGACAAAGGTAACTACGTTCCGTCTGACAATGACACATTCGATAAGCTTCTATTACAAGACTGCTTCGGAAAGAGCACACAATGAGATGGAAGTGGATCAATCTTTTGTATATTTGCGTCTCCGCTTGGGGCGGTGCTCCTGCAAAGGACCCTAATCTGATCGTCAAGGCCGTTCTTACAAATGAGAAGTTTTGTTTAGGCCAGCCAGGTTACGTCATGGTCCCAGAGCGCCAGCCGGCGGGAGCGATCACATTGCGGTTGAATGTTCGACTCTTTTACCAGAATGTGAGTTCCAAGCCAATCATACTTCCCTACGGCCCCAACGTCAGTCGCCTCATCATTCATAGGCGGGATGGGGCGCAGCTCAAGCGATCCATAACACCGGGACTCCCAGCTCTGCCGTTGCTCGATGCAACTGCGATGGATACGACCTATCCGCAGTTTTTGCAATTTCAAATCGTGAAATCCGGTCAAGTTGCTGCTGTGCCCATTAATCAATACGCGGTCTTGCGCGTACACGACCCATCAGCAGGGAGCAATGAGTCGGAGTTTCTTGGCCAGAGCATATCGATACAATTGGAACTCGATCACGATAGGTTTCCAAAACGGCAAGTGCAGGAGCTGACAAACAAATGGAGACATATCGGGCAACTCTGGGCTGGGAAAACAATAACCGAACCTCTGCAACTCGACTTACCAGCCTCACCCGAAATCAGCGATTGTTCTCACGAGTACCGGATAGACTAGACCAGCGCCCTCCAATCCAAGCCTTGTCCGAGGGGCTGATGGGATTCAAGCTTCCCAATTCGAAGGTTATGTTTGGGGTGCAGTTTCAAACCCCTCTATTTCCTAACCCCTCCCCGATTGACGGGTTAGGAGATAGCGCGGTTTGGAACTGCACCCCCCGCATGGCACGCCCCACGGGCACCCAGTCGCGCATGTTTAATTACATCGATCCGGCCACGAGTAAACCCGGAGCCAGACTGGTATTCTAGGTATCCGACTTCCGAAGAAAT